>Ga0208695_1001194_pt1 | contig 22614 bp, 28 predicted proteins | sample AD_UKC111_MetaG_FD_184449 | JGI IMG/M metagenome (GOLD analysis project Ga0208695, IMG submission 184449) | Active sludge microbial communities of municipal wastewater-treating anaerobic digesters from Hong Kong - AD_UKC111_MetaG (SPAdes)... | ecosystem: Engineered > Bioreactor > Anaerobic >...
AATCGAGCATCAGCATTTGCAGAAATACACTTCACGCCTTGCTTAGGAGAAACAGCATTGTCAAAATCAATAGAACCTGTTGCTGTGCCTGTCGTATAAGTAGATGTAGTCCACTCTACATTTTCTAAATAGATATCTTCTTTTGCAATAGTTGGCTGTGTTGAACCTGCTTCTACAAGGATGTATTGAACTAATAGTTGCTCCTCTGGAATTGGCGGAGTAATAGGATTAACACTTGCCGTTCCTTGTATTACACTTACCACACCTGCTTCATCAACCACAATAGCATCTAATCTATTATTTGTTGGGTCTGCAACTGCTAATGTTACTTGTGTTGCAAGTGATATTTTATTTCCATTAAAGAAATAAGTTAAAGCAGTAACATCATAAGTAAGTCCTGTTCCACTCCATGCAGCACCTCCTGAAATAAGAAATTTACCGCTTTGAGGATTTTGAGAATTTAACCATGATTGAAATATAGGGTCTGTTTCTGTACCTCCTAAATTTCTATTATCCAAAAATATTTTCATTTAGTTTAATTAATTTTTATAATTCTTATTCTATCTAAAGTATCACTTGATATAATTACTTGAGATATATTTGTAGTAGTAAATTCTACTGTTTTTAAGTAACCTTTATAAATAGATAATGGGGGATTAGCTCCTATCTGAATAGTACTTCCAGTTCCTGTACCATCTTCTACTATAATTGAATAAGCATGAACCGAGTTAGCAGGTATAGTATGTGTACCTGGAGAGCCTATAGGTAATAATATTTCTGTCTCTTGGTTATATAATGTAGGAGTTACAGCATTTATTAGATCTTCTAATAATTCATTTGTTTCAGGACAACAACCTCCACCTCCTCCGCTTACATTAAGTTTATTCAATTTATGCCATATAGCGTGAAGATCATCATTAGTATTTTTTTTCCAACTACTACTATGATTTACATTAGTGTTATGTTTTGGTGTATTCATCTATATTTTTAATTTATTTAGTTCTAAACAACATATTTCACAATGTTTATTAATTTTTTCAATTATGCTTTTTATTTGATCTAATGTTAAACATTGTAAATTAACTATATTTTGTCTTTTTAAGGTTCTTAAATACATAACTAATTCATTTAGAACATCAGAATCTTTCTGAGAACAAGATGCTCCTATTTCATCTGACTTTACTAAATTATATGCTAAATTAGCTATGCAGCATTGTAATTGAAATAATATGTCTATATATTTTTGTTGCATTATGAAATTTTTTGAATAAATATTGCAGTTTTATATGCATTTCTTATATCTTTAATAATAGCATCAGGACTTGTTTTTAATCCATCCGCTGTACCATTTTCTGTGTTTGCAGTATTTACTCTATTTTTCCAATCACCTATACTTGGAGCGTTCTCAACATCTCCATTACTACCACCAGCATCATAAAATTCATTTTCAGTATAATTATGAACATGGGCAGGAATATTAGCTTTTGTTAAAGTAATTGATACTGAATCAGAGCCACCTGACTTACCAGTAACTCCCATATCATAATCTGTATCTAAATGATTAAAACCTCTTAAAGTACTACTTGATAAGTCTTCAGTTCCATTATTACCATTACAAATAGCCCATTTTTTATAACGCCCTGTAATTTTTCCTTTACCTGCTGTAAAACTATTAGAGAAATCAAAGTCAATTAAGTTAATTGCTGAGATACCAATTTTATCTCCTATATTAAATCCTAAATCCCAATATTCATTAGACTGTAATATTGTAGTTATTTGATTAATTATTATATTTTCTATAGCTTGTTCACTTAATACTTGTTTAACAGTTATAGTTATAATAGCACTTGATGTGACACTTAATGGATCAGTTATTGTATATCCAAAATCTTCTACTCCAAAGAATCCACTATTAGGTATGTATTTAATAGTTATTCCATCTGGTTCTACTGTTGCAGTTCCATTTGAAGGTGGGCTAGTTATTGTTACTACCACACTTGGATAATATCTATCATTATTAATTACATCTATATAAAGAGTTGTATCTTGATCTATAGTTCTATAATCATTAATAGCTTTAGGTGTAACATTAACAGCATTAAATGTTTCACACACTGTATCAATTAGAGCTTGAGTAATCTCATCTTGAGTATCACTATTATCTATAATACCACTATCAACCCAGCAATCTAAGTTATATAATGACCAATTTAATACTCCATCAGCACCATTTGTACCTGGAATACCTTGTGGTCCTTGTGGTCCTGTTGGACCTCTTCCTGTAGTTATAACACTACTACATGAACATTTTCCTTTGCAATTACACATTTAGCAATTTTTACAATTATAATTTATCAATAAATCATTTAACCAGTCTAATATAATTTTGGCTTTAACTAAATCACCACAAGCAATCGCTGCCTCTAATGCATCTAGTTTAAGTGTAGCATCTAATGCTAATATTTTTTTATCCTTATTACACTCATCACAAGGATTTGTTGCAATATCTGCAATTAATGTATCTACTATACATTGAATGTTACAAATTATAAAAGCTTCTTCTTCTATTGTATAATGAGTAGAATCTACTACATATACTATTATAATATTGTACTTTCCATCTTTTAGATTAGCTGAAATACCAAATCCAAGATCAGTTGCGGTTACTTCAATATTTTCTTGATAACCAGTATAAGTATGAGAATAGACAACATCACCATAATCAACTTCAACTGTAGTTGAATCAATATCTACTAATGGTATAATATTATCCCAATTAGAAGAATCTTGTATAATTATCTTTTTACAAGATGTTTGTGTTAAGCAAACTGAATTTGTTACAGCCATTTTAAATATTTAAGTAATTTAGCAATTCCAATCCCAGATAATACACATATAATTATAATAAAAAACCAAAATGTATATCTACCAAGTTGCATAAAGAATACTTCTTTTTTCTTTAATTTCTTTTCAACAGATATAGAGATTATTTTGGTTTCGCTTGTATCTACTAATTTTGAAATAAATTTTTCTTTATGTGTGTTAAAATATGAAAATGCTACTTTGTTTGAATCAATTTTACAATCTATATATAATGGGATATTTTGGTTTTTCTCTTTAGTAGTTAAACCACTATCACCAAACTTAAAGTTCATTTTAAGTTTTTCACCTTGAGTAGTATAAGCTTTACTAATATTTGGATTATTTAATGAATCACAATTTATATAGATTATACTCTTAGCACTATCAGATAATTGCTGATAGAAAGTATCTATTTTAGTTACATATTCTTTCTCAGCTATACTATCTTTTACAGATACTGATTTATTTACACTTGTACCTATTTGTTGCACTGATTTACATGCTATTATTTGAAACAGTATTATAAATAATAAAGTTTGTAAAAATATTTTCATTACTATATAATTGAATTATTTATTATAACATCTAAATTTGAAAAAGTAGGATATATTATGACAGTAGAAGTATTAGAATCTCCACATGAATCGGTAATTTTATAAACAAAACTCTCTGGTGCATCTATATTGTTAACTTCAAAACTACCAGAAGGTTTAGTTAATTTTATAATTGGATAATTATAATATGGAATTTGAACTATTTCTACACTTCTATCTCCACCAAAGTCTGTAGATAAAATTTCAATAGTTACATTATTATATCTATTAAATACATCATTTTGTAATATATCTAGAAATTGATAAGATAAACCATTATCTTCAAATTTAAATAAATTATTTTTTGTAATAGGATTAAAACAATTATCACAATTACAATCAAACACAATATCACCTTCAATTATTCGCTCATTTAACCAAGCAGTTAATGGAATTGAATAATTAGGAATAGCAGTTGGTCCAGCATGACGATCTAAACCTATTAGTCTAGCATCATTTCTTACTGTCCTTTTTTCTGCAAGTCTTAAATTATTTTGTAAGTATATTTCTTTAGGATAATTTGGCATTATATAATATTGTAGATATAATCTTTTAAATTAATTGTGTTCTTTGAAGGAACAAAACCAATGTTTAAATTATCTAGTTTTTTTAACTTATTAAGAACGATATTCTTAGAGATATGAATTGGTTTTATTGAGTAGTTGAGTTTTAAAAGATTTATGTAAGATCTAATAGAAATCCTTATTGATTTATTTGAAAAAGTTACTTGATAATCTGGAATACTAAATTGATTCTTTAGTATATAATAATCAGGTAAAGTAGAGATAGAAAGACTATTATCTTTTCTATATTTAATTTTTGCAAAATAATCTTTAAGGTCAATCATATTAGAAAGATTTCTTAGAACCTCCTTGTCCTTTGAAATCCTAACAACTTGAATTTGCTCTGTAGTTACTAATTTCATTTTTATATTTTAAGATAGAAATAAGACTCTCTATATTTCAAGAGAGTCTTATTTGGTTTTATTAACCTAATATACTAACAATAGGACTATCAGTAGAATTAATCCAAGGTAAGATGATAGTAGTTACTAAAGCAACTGCACCAGCATCTGGAGTAAGTGTACCACTAGAATCCACATTAGGAATTAAGATAATAGCTTTGAAGGGTTTAACTATAGCATCTGTACCTATCAAGTCTGCATGATAATGTTCGATAATAGCAGCATCATAGTAAATACCATCTACAATAGGAACAGGATATTCAGTTTTCATTTCTTCAAATCCTCGATAAGCAGAATATTTTCTTTGTCCTGCAGTATCTTTATAGATCATTTTCCATTGATTAGACAAACCCTCACCTTCAAAAGCTTTTTGAATTTTAGCGTTTTTAACAGTGTTAAAATTAAATCCACTAAGTAATCCAACATCAATTCTAGCTTTTACTTGTTTTGTTCTATCTTCAAAAACAACATCTCTATCTAAAGCCATTAAAATTAATGCGCTAGCTTGTCCAGATAAGACAGCTGGAGAATACGCAACTCCATTAGGATCCAACAAAGAAGTTCCTGGAGCAGCTACTCCTGCAAAAGCTAAGTCAATAGGGATAATTTTTGCACCAGAAGGAATACCTGAAGAAGCAAAAGAGCTTTTAATCTCTTGAGTTAAGATAATACTTTTCAATCCAGAATTAGTATTCACAACAGGAATAGCTGTCCCTACAGTAGCTGTGACAGGATCTACTCCTTGAGTTCCAGCTACATCTACAGCAAATGCTATAATTGGTTTTTTAGCTTGGAATCCTTTTGTAAAAGATAATACTTTTGAATTTTTATTTACAATATAAGCTAAATTTTGGATAATATCATCTGTAGATTCAGCAGCAGTATATCCACCTATTCCAGTATAATCCTTAGAAGTATAGCTTGGAGTTAATGAGTTAGGGTGAGAACCTGAGTAAGCTTCATCAAAATCTTTTCCAAAAAATGCAATTTTTAAAGCATAAGTAGTTTCATCTGCTACATTAATAGCACCTACATTACCTACAGTGTCGCCTATAATTACAGTGTCATAAGTAGGACGTTTAGCAGCTTTATATGTATATATAATTTTGTTATTTCCTACCAAAGCCTCTGATTTCTCATAAGGACGGGTTTCTAAAGGGTATGGGAGAACATTTGCGGGATTTGAAGCTGATGGATTTCCTTGCACAATAAAAATATCAGGAGAATTGGTTACTGTTTGACCAGCTGCAATTGTTTGATTAGATGCAGTTGTACCATAACCACCATAGCTTAAAACTTTAATTTGCCCATCTACTAAATTCACCAAACCTGTGGTAGCATTAGTTAAAGGTTGTCCACCAGCATGAGCAGTTGTTGCCCCAGCTTTAGCAACAAAGATTTGTTCAATAGGACGTTTGTTGTCTCTTGTACGATTCATTTTTGTTTAATTTAATTAATTATTCGTTTTCTTTTATTTTTTGCTGTCTTAATTCATAAAATTGAGCATTTTCTATTATTCTTGAACATTCAAGAACAGCTATATCAATAATCTCATTGTGAGTATGTTCAGGTAAATCACATTCTACTTTAGGATCTCCAATTACATTTTTACCATCCTTTGTGTTATATGTACCTATCCATACTCTGTTTGGTTCTTTCAAATATTCAGGGTAAATTTCAATAATTTCAAAATTGTTTGTATAAATATATATACTACCCTTTTTATCTTGTGTTTCATCAGTTCTAGCTTCGACAGCTAATGCTTCACTCCATATGAAATCTGGTTTAAAGAACTCATCATCTAATGCAGTAGATAAATCATCATGTTGTATTTGTCTAACATTTATAGTTTTTGTACAACTGTCTTTTTTTGCTTTTGCGGTTAATCTTGTTAAAAACCAATATGGAAATTTAAAATCTGAAATTTTGAACTCATAAACATCGCCCTGGTGTTGAACAGGCACCACACCAGGCTGTAAAGCTGTAGGCGACTTTATTTGTAGAGTTCTTAAATCATCTGTTCTTTTTTGAATAGATTCAAATCCTGCTCTTTTTAAATTATTTTGTCCATATCTCTGTTTAACAAAGATTTGTATAGCTTCATTAATTATCCAATCAATCTCATTAGGCAAAAAGTTCTTCTTAGACATGGAATCAACCTTGTCTATTTTAACTTTAAAGTCGTAGTGCATCTCGTTGATTGTCATTTTTATCTAACTAATTTTGCTTTTAATTGTCTTTCTAGCTCATCTCTCTCAGGTTGTTTTTTAGGATCAAGTAAGAAGTCTACTGCTTCTATCTTTCTTTGACCTATGATAATCTGTTTAGAGATCCAGGTATAAGTACCTCTTGAGTCTGTAACAATTCTATAGTTAACTAAATCTTCTAATAGAACTGTAGCTTCAAGTTCGTTTCTACCCTCAGCTGATTGTGTTAAAGAATAAACTTCCAAGAATTTGGTTAAGTTATCTTCTTTAGCTTTTAATCCATCTTCGATGAAAGTATCTAAGATTAAATAGATTTGCTCATCTGGAATTGTTGTTACATCTCCTTTAACTAATTGTAATACCTTACATACTTTTCTTTGATAAGAAGGAGTAAATTTAGGATCATTCAATTTAGTATTAGCTTCACCATATAATTTTTTCTTAGTGAACTTCTCTTGAATAGATTCATTCTTGTCAGCAATATAGAAATCTGCTCGTGGTTTTTTGTGTCTATCTTCTGGTCTATTAGATTCTGCTACCTTTGGACTAGCCTTTAACATATAATAAGCTATCTCTTCCAATGGATTAGATAAATCCAATATTGTTGCACCATCATTTAGAGAATATTTAAATTGCTGAAAAAATGTTAGATTTTCAGGTTTATAACCATCTCTTGGATTCCAAGCTCTATTTGTATAGAAGTTCTTTGGTTTACCATGTTTAACTTCTAATAGTTCTTGAAGTGTTGCAGTTTCCTGTGCTTTCAAATACTCGAACTCTTTAGGAAGATCTTTAGTTGTCTTGTAATAAAGATTGTTAACAACCTTATCAAGACCTGTTATTAAAGCACCTGTTCTTGAAGAGTAGAATGCTCTAATAGTATCCTTACATCTTCCTAGCTTAGTTCGATTTAACTTTTTCCCATTTACACCGTTTCTAAACTCAGAGACTTTAGAAGCGGTTTCACGGGGTATCGTTTTAATAATTACTTTTGTTGATTCAATATTCGTCATGCCTGTTTTTTAACTTTTATTAATAATCAAAATCTAAAATAAGCTCACCACCACGAGTAGGGTCTGTCATATGGATTGAACCTGTACCTGATATGAAGTAGGTAACACTTCTATCCATTGTAGCAACTCCGCCACCTTGAACTGGTTTGCCATCTTTTCCAATAATACCTGAATGATATCCATAAGTGAAAGTATCTTTCTCTTTAATAACTTTGATGTTATCTTGACCATCTTTGCTACCAAAGTCTAATACTGTCATTCTCCAAGAATCAATTGGTTTATCAGTGTGGATTGGGTGCATTTTTTTACAGTACTTACGAGAATCGTATAATGGATTCTTAACTACTGTTACATCCAAACCTTCTGGTCCAATATAATGTGTGAACTGAGCACCGTATGATAAGTGTCTAGGATCAGAACCAGTGATATAGTGGCTATCAACTGTCAAGAATGAACTTGCAGAAGATGCTAACAAATCATGGAACATAATTGACCCCATAGTACCTGTCATCAAAGTTACTTTCCTGTTATTCTCATCCTCACGAGAGAAGAAGATATCCATTAAGTACTCTTTTAACATTTGCTCGGTCAACGGACCATTGTAATATTCTACCCAACCATCTTTCAACAACTGACGTAGACCTGGTGCTTGGCGTTTAATATATCCATCTGGACCATTACCAGTGAATTTTTCACCATACCACCATTGAGCTTCCATTGACATGTAGAACTCATTATCCATCTTAGCCTGAGCCATAGGAATGAATTTCTCTACTTTCTTACCTTTATAGGTAAATGGAATACCAAAGCGACCATCACGTCTGAATGCTTTATCAGTCACAGTCAACTTCTGAGCGAAACCACCAATTTGAGATTCCAATTGGAATACACCTCTGTAAGATTGTGTACCATAATCAGTGTTCATCTCAGATTGAACAGTTGTCCAAACTTTACTGAATTCTTTACCAGCATCTAACAATTCCAATGGAATGAATTTAGAATAGTCATCTGTTTCTAATTGACATAGGTAAACATAACCAGTGCCTTCTTGGAATGGACCTTCTAATACTTGAATAGCATAATCATTGTCTTCTCCAAAAATTACATCCGGTCGAGAAAACCAATCCTCATCCAATTTAATCTTGAAAGTTGTTTTGTTAATACCAGGTGTTGTATTACCTGCTGCCCTTTCGAGATTCTCGACAGAGCGTAAACATTTATCTTCAGAACCTTCAAGGTACCATCGATAGATGTCTGTTTCTAATTCCAAAGTTTTACCTTTGGCTACAGTCATACCAAGTAAAGGTTTACCATTAAACCTGTCAGTCGAGCTGTAAATTTGTGCTAACGTTTGCTCAAGCACTTGAGGCTTGTCAGTGTCATAAGCAGCGGCTAAGTGGTCGGAATCTGTAAAGTTTCCGCCTGCCATACCTTCGTAATGTTTTATTGTCTGAAAAGGTAATTGTGCCATTTTTTAATACTTTTTGTTAATAATTGATTTTAATTTATTCGAAATAGTGTGTTTAATATTTGAAGCCTAAACTTGCCTTTGATAAGTCGAAGTCCGATTGACTCTGTCCGCTCTTACCATTAGTTTTATTTTTCACATTTGTATTTTTGAAATCACGTATAGACTTCTTGATATTTTTTGTTGCTATTGTTTCTGCTTTCTTTTGCATTTTAGAGAAGTCGAAGCCTTTCTCTGTTGAATTTAATAATAGGTCAGCTAATACAAGAACTTTATCTGGATCATTTAAAACTTCAGTTAGTTTATTATTAAACTCTGTAGTAATGTTTCCATCATCTAATTTAATTGGTTTGTAAATTGCATTGAAGATTTTATCTTTGTTTGCATCACTAATTACATATCCATTATAATCAGATGTAGTTTGTAACTTAGTTTTAAGAATGTTTTGAGATTCTTTGTAAGACTTTTCTTGTGCTGCTTTTTTATCAGCAGCATTTTTAGTTTCTACTTCGATTCTTTTCTTTTCTTCTCTTTCTAAGTACTTAACTGCAATTCCCAGTTCTTTAGCTAGCTTAGTATCATTCTCAGCTAGGTCCTCAATCAAACTATCAATGTCTGTATCTTCATATTCCTTACTCTTGTAGAACTCTCTAATTACTTCTAATTTTTCGTCTACCTTAAGAGTCTCAGTATCCATATTCTGATAAGACTCAATTTTCTTAATTGATTTCTCTATTTTAAAAGCATCTAATCCTTCTTTGGAAGTCAAGTATTTAACTGCTTCTTGGAAAGCTAATTGATTACGAAAGTTCTCAGAATCTTCAAAAGCTTTCTGTAAGCCTTCTTCAGTATCTTCATATTCGTAATCATCAGGTAAAAGAAGCATTCCTTTTTCAAGTAAGCTTGACATTGTCTTACCTACTTCACTAAGTTCAACCTCTTCGGTTTCTACTTCTTCCTCTTCTTCAGCTGCGATTTCCTCAACAACTTCTTCTACTTTCTCTTCCTTCTCTTCTTTAACTTCAGGTTTTTCCTTGTCATCTTTGACTTCTTCAACCTCTTCTTTAAAGTTTTCTCCTGGAATAAATGCGGACTCATCTGGAATTGTAAACAACTCTAAATTAAATCCTTCTAGTTTTTCCTCAAATTTTTCTGCCTGTTCTGTCATATTTTAAGTTTGCAAAGTTACGAAATTTATTTTTTTCTTTGGAGTTTCTCTATAAAAAATTTTCAACTATGGCGTTATCTTGCTTTTGTGCCATTAAAACTCTCCTCTCTTTTTCTTCCATTCTGGATAACATTCCAAGTGTTACTATCTGTTTTTTACCTTCAGAGTTTATAAAAAATATTCTATTATCTTTCTTTTTAGGTGGTTTTTCCTTTTTTGGTCTACCAGGTTTTCTTTTTCTTCTTTTAATAGTTTCTCTAATTTTTTCTTCTTTTGGAATGTATACTTTAGTACCTGTTTTTCCATTCCCACCTTCAGTTAAGTTAGTTAATCTTGCTCCTCTAGACTTATAATACTGTATGTAATATTTCTCTGACTCTTCCCATTGATCTCTAGTTACTTCATCTATTAATGTTATAACGATATTATTGTGATTAGCAAGTTCACTTCTTATCCAGTTAATTTTATAATTTTTAGTATCTTTCTTTTTTAGTGCTTCATATATATGTCCTTTCAATCTATTTTTAAGAGTTCCATCTGTCTTTCCTATGTATCTATAGTAATTTGGACGAATAGAACTACTTAGTGCATATATTTTTGTAAGCTTAATATTTTCTATATCAAACGATTCTTCCATTATTTTTTCTTACCAGTTGCTTTGGGTTTAGGTTTCATGCGAGCAATTTGTTTCTGTGCAGCAATCTTAGCTAATTCAATTTCTCTATCTTTTTCAGCCTCACTAGACTCATGTTTTCTATCTTTAGCTGCTTCATTTGACTCATGTTGCATCTTAGCTTTCTCTTTAGCGACCTCTAAAGTATCAGGTATTTCATTATTATTGACATCCTGAGCTTTAGCAAATCTCTCAGATTCCATTTGAGCTTTAGCAAGTTCAGTTTCAGCTTTAAGTAAAGCTAATTCTTTCTCATGTGCTTGCTCATCTTCTCTAGCTTCAATTTGCATTTGAACCATTTTTTCTTCTGAAGCTTGTTGAGCTTGTTGCATTTGTTCTTCACGTTTTTCTCTCTTACGTTTAGAAGCTTTCAATTCTCTCTTAAGTTCAGACATGCTATCAGCATTTAAGATTTCAATTAAGTCATCTATATCTATTTTATCATTTTGTAACAATGGTTGAGTAAGCTGTCTTAATTCTTGGAATACTTGATAGTCTTTAGAATTATCTGAATTAAAGATGCCATATGAAGCATTAGTAAATACTTCTTCATCTATCTCTAATACTTTTCTTGATCCATCATTAAGCACAAATTGTGTAACTAATGGTTTTCTCTTATAAGCAACTTCAGCTACCTCAATCAATCCAGTTTTAATTTCTCTCCATAAATTATCATGTACCATAAATAATGGCTCAGTAATATAGGAAGACTGCATAATGGATTGTTGATTATTTGTTACTGCTTCATATGGAGCAGAAGAACCTTCTCTTGCTTTAGTAACACCAGCTGCATCTGAAATTTGTTCATCAAAGTAAGCGAGTATTTGTACAAAGTTTAGAACATGTTGAATACTTGATGCATCAATTGTTTCTATACCTGGTCTTGTAGAAGAACCTGGGTTCTCTCCACCTTGTAAACCATTATATACATAATAACCTGCTTGTTCTAAAAAGTGAATAGTTTTTTCAATTGGAAAGTTAGGATCAATTCTTGAAGTATCAATACCAACTAATTGACCTTTATCTTTAGCAATTAAAGACTTAAGTCTATCCATACCAATTAATAATAGGTATTGCCATGGTTTCATTCTATCCATTGTAGACTGAGATGTAGCATTCATATTATTATATACTACTCCATAGTAACCTAATTTAACTTTATATGGATTATCTAAAGAATAATGTTGATTAGGCTTTGGACCTACATTAACAAATATATCAGTATCTATTCTAACAGCTTCCCATACTTCTGGAATCCATTCCCACTCTAATGAGAATTTATCCCATTCATAGCAAATATAAGGATTATTGTTTTCATCTTTATATTCACATTTCTTAGCATATTTAGGTACTTCAAAACTTTCATCTACTTTCATCATTTGGTCCTCACCATTTTCATCAGTAAATGATAAAAAACCTACTTCTCTTTGAGATACCCATTCTAAATGAATAACTTCTATATCGTCATAAAAACTAGGTCCATAAGATCCGAATCGAGCATAATATCTGCCTTGTTCTGCAAATTTATATTCATATGTATCAAGATCTCCATATTTCATACTAGGTGATATAAGACTAGAATCAGCACCATCTATTTTAGATGAATACCTATCTTCTAAAATATCTTTTTGATCTTCTGTAAGATCATCACAAAATTTATCTAATACATCTCCAATTGTCATGAATGTTCTATAGCCTGCATATAGACCATCCTGAATATATTTTACTTCAGGTGATTTATGAAAAAACATTTTTAATGGATTTAGGACTTCCACTACTGGTTCTCCATTTACTATTCCAATCCACACATGTTCTTCACCTGATATATTTCCATGTTTAAATCCATCATTTTTTTTCTCTTTAATGTTTTCTTTATAGTATAGGTAATTAAGCAGGTCACCTGCTAATATCTCTTTTGCATCAAGATAAGTTTCTGCCATGTACTTTTCAATCTGTTCAGGATTCATAACATTATCAACCATTTGTTGAATTTGTTGTTCTTGTTCCTGCATAGCTTGTTGATAAGCTTCTTGAGATTGGTAAGACTCTGGATTTATCTCTGGAAATTGTTTTTTAACTTTTAATATCTCTTGTTGTAAAGCAAAATTAATAGCTTCACGATATAATTTGTCTTTGTAAGCTGCTTTAGATTTAATACCTTCTGCATTTACAAGAACTACTTTTTGATTATCTGGTCTCTTATATTCCTCACCTAATAGGACATTAATCTTATTATATGTCTTATTATAGGCTTTAATATCATGAGTAATTGCTCCTATTTCTTTCTTGATTCCTAGTGAATCACAATATTCAACAAAATCTTGTTGATCTAATTGGTTGTTATATAATCGATAATTTGATAGCATATTTTTTAGTCGTCTATGCTGCCAATTCATTCCATTATAGGTATTATCATCATTATGTCCTGTTTTATGTTCATCACATGTTAAACAAAAATCTTCTTGATGATATCTAACAATTGAATTTACAAATTGTCTTACTTTCTCAAAATCATTTTCTGATTTCTGAGAATAAGATAATCTTTGTTTTGGGAAAAAGGTTCTCATACTTAATATATATATTGTTCTCTTTTGTTGTTTTTAAATAGTTTAGAGTTATTAAAAATAAAATCCATAGGATCTTTATCTCCTTTCTCTTTTTCATAAGGATTGTAAATTTCTTCTAATCGAATTATACAACCTATCAATGCCATTACTCGGTCAAAGTTTCCTTTACGATTATAGGCAATTAATTCTTCTATTAATGGTTTAGATGTTAAGAAATCTATATTAGTTAACTCTAATCCAGTGTTATCATCTATTCCTCTTCTCTCTCCTAACCAGTCATATAGATATTGTTCACCAATACCTTTCATTGTATCTGAACTCATTGAATAACCAAACTTACGTCCAGCCATATTAGAGTTCTGAAGATGTCTAGCAATAGTTGTATATGGTGGAGGACATAGTAAATCTAATCTCTTTCTCTTAGTAAAGAAAGGTCTTACTTCACCTCGGTCATTCTCAAAGTTAATCTTTGCATTATAATACAATGCTAACTTTTCCATGTTATAGTTGTACTCATCCATACCACCTGGATCAGGTCTACCAACATACTCAGCTACTATTTCATCATGTCCAAATCCTTGTAGTCCTAATTTCTTAGTCTTTAATACATAGGTAGCACCTAATGATTTACCACCTTCAGCATTGATACCCCAAGGGTCATGACCAATAATATATAAGTCATCTGGTACTACTCCATTGTAATCAATAGGAGGCTCATACATTATAATACAACCTTCTGTATCTTGATTTGGTTTAAGTGGAAAGTTTAATAATGGTTTTAGTTTCTCTTTCAAATCAGGTACCCAAGTAATCTTACCATCTATTTCAGCAAGCTCTCCAGGTGTACCTAAGTATTTAAAGTTATCATCTGACTTAAGTTTAGATAATCTTGCATATAATTCAGCAGTCTGGAATACATTTCCCTCAGTTACTAAGAATGCTTCTGAAGGTGTTTTACATTTTTGAGTTAAAGCAGTATTATAAGCTTTCTTATCTGAACCTCTTTTAGAATCTCTCTCAAGATCTAAATTATATTCAGCAACCCATCTATGTGCATTACCATTTTCATCTATACCATGATATAGTTTACCATCAACTACTAGATCGCCAGGTCTAAACCACATTTCATCTACAAACCAACCACATTTACCATTTATATCTGTCTTTTCATAGATATTATTATATTCAGCTAATCCATATTTACTAGGATTATAGAACATATCAGCAAAGTCTTGTGTTGCTCCTGACATATCACCACCTGTACCAAATATAATAGGTATACCAATCATACGATCACCATCTCTAAATAGTGGTTCAGATACTGTATATGCCGTTTTAAGATTCTGAAATAAGCCAGCTTCCTCAAATATCATACGAGTTGCTGATTTACCTACTGATTTAAATGCTGAATTCTTAAAGGTCATAATCTTTATAATAGATTTATAACCTTTCTTAATTACGATTCCATTTCCATCTTTCTCTTCATAACCAGACTCTATTTCATCTCGTCTATCTGTAATTCTTGGATGTCTAAACTCAGTAAATTCATTTAAGAAGTTTGACATTTCAAGAACCATACTCATAGTTGCATTAGCAAATTCTTCTAAATAAGAAGCTATGATTACGAATGATTCTTTAAAGAAGGTATACTTCCATAAAGCACCTGCTGCATTTTTAAAAGAATAACCCTTTCTACGTGCTTTAGCACATATCATTCCTTTCTTTGCAGAACTAGGTAATCCATACTTTTGTGGATTCTCATTTTTTTCCAATTCTAAGAACCAGTAGTAATCCATAGAACAGAAGTCAGGAAAGTCTAATCTTTTGATCTCTTCACCTGTTCTTTCATCTCTAGTATACTTTCTAATTCGAGTAAAGTTTAAATAGAAATAGTGTTCACCTGTAATTTTAACACCACAGGGAACACCATCTATAAGTGGCTCATACCCATTAATACATCTATTTCGCTGCGTTTCCCAGTACTCGTTATACTGGATAGTTCCCTCTATTGCATTTGTATATGAAGGTTGTAAGCTTGTACCCTTACATGCTTTTAGGGATCTGTTGAAGTCGTTTGCAGCTGGAGAGAATAGAGATGCATTGTGAAATTTAAGGTAAGTCCATTGTGTATTCCTAACCGGATTGGATATGGACATCTCAGAGATGTTTCCATTTATTGATTTGGGAATTTCCTTATATAACAATTCATCTGTCCATTCAGATGCTATTTCTGGTAATATGTATGAGCCTTTAATCATTTAGTATACTTGATGGTCTAATACCACCCTTAATCTTTCTTGTTGTTTCTAATTCTTTTTCAGAGATTTCTTTTAGCTTAATATAAGATTGAGCATATTTCTCATACTTCTCTATTGTATTACCTATTTGATTCATCTCTCTTGCATCTGCTGCATCTAAGTTTTCCAATGTCTTATTTAACTTATCTAATGCAATTGATACTGATTTAAATGATCTTGTAATAGGAGTTTCAATAAGCATCTTATATTTTTCTATTGCCTTTTGAATAATCTCTGTTGGTTTCCAGTCTTCTTCTTCTGTAAAGTAATCATGAATAATAACTCTCTCTTTTGTATCTTGAGATAGTTTTGCATACACTGATTTAGGATCAGACATATGATAGATGTAGATTAATTCCTTAGTAGCTAATTGCTTATCTTTAGACTTATCATTATTCCATATATCTAACATTTCAGGTACAAACAAACCCTCAGGAGTTATTCTTGGTATATTATTTATTATCGTGAATATCATAAAATCCCTGTTCTATTTCATCTTGTAATGCTAATTACCTACCTTCCCATTCTATTAAATAAGGAGGTACAATATAAATACTATGAATTCCTCGAATCCAATATTTAAACCAATCCTTTTCCATCCAAGTCAATTTCAATATTATTTTCTTGTTTATATTTGTCCCAATCTTCAGCTTTTAGCATCATATCAGGCCATCTCTTTCCTTTACATTGCTGATCTGCAAACCATTTTCCAGGTACAGCACAGCCACAATAAAGGCATTTTCTCTCTTTTAAACAATCTTGACACTTACTTCCTCTATAGAAGACTTGTTCCTGAATGTGTTTATCCAAACGCAAATACTTGGTAGTATATCTACCAAGTGTATCTGCGAACATTCTCAAGTTTCCCTGAACAAATTGTTTTATATTATTCCAAGTTATTTCTGCCATTACTTTACTATATTTTCAATTACAAATTCTGGTATAATAAAGTAGTTATCGAAATCATTCGTAACATTATCCTTATGAATCCATCTCTGCATTCTTCCAGGATTGAAAGCTGTTGGATCAACCTCTACTATTGTACCTGGTTGTACTTTAGCTTTAAAAGGTTCGCTGCAAGCATCTGATACTTGAATTACTACTCCTTTATCTTGAAACTGCATATGATCTGGTAACTGTTCTACGTTCTTTCTCATCTCTGATTTAGATAAAACTTCATGAGTTCTACCTCCTGTATACATACCTTTCTTATTATAGAGTTTTAACTTAAACATTCGTACCAATACTTTTGGTCCTAATAAATCAATCTTATCAGTTTCTGGATCTCTATTCTCATAAAGTTTAGCATTGTCTTCATCTACTTTTTTATTATGAGCTAATCCCTCACTGAAGTCTACTATACTAGTGAAATCATTTTCACTGGTGAAGATTCGTTTTTCAGGTACAATAATATCTGGTAGTTCACCAAATGAAGTTTTACTATCCACTAAGTTACCTTGTTCTAAGATACCATCTGCATTAAATCTTGTTGCTGTTGGTTTTAATTTATGTATTTTTGTATCGTTAACGCCTTTTCCGTTAATCTTTGTATTGTTTGAACCCATGTATTATTTTATGTTCTGGTTTGTTTAAATCTTTTTTAATCTTTTCATAATCTCCCTTTACTACTATAGGTCCATAAAGATCGTGCATCATACTTGTGTATCCCTTTACAAATTTCCCTTTATCATTATAGTAAGGTTGAAAATCGTGGACTTTTGTTAAGTCTCTAACTCGCCAAGGAACTTCCAGCTTCTTTTTTACTGGAATCTTAAATGTAATCCTTTCAAGTTCTCCATTCTCATTTATTACTTCTTCTTCTACCTCTCGAAACAGGTCTACTACTTTTATGAATTCATACTCATTTAAGTACATATCTTTTGCTTTATTATTTCATTTCTTAAGTTCCATAGTTTGGTAACTATCTCAACTGTAAACTCTCTGGTTGTTTTACCTGCCTTATAATATCTAAGATATTTTCCAATCTCAGCATTAGTCTTGCTTAGTGAACCAGAAAATGTACCGAAATTGTGTATCAAGATAGGATCTGTTCTTCTCTCTCTCTCATGCATTGCAATATATGAGAAGTTATGTCGTATTATTTTCTCAACTAGTTCCTCTGATACACTATGTTTTTCAGCAATTTTCTTATACAAATCTGATATATTCCTCATATTTATCTACAACTGTTATGATATAACCATGGTATTCTTCCATTTCTCGCTCTTCTCCCAAGCCTCTTTCATATTTTAAAGCGTTATAAGAAATCCGGTCCAATACTAGGAAATCACTTGCTGGTCGTTTCAAAGCAGCGTTCTCTTTTAACATCTCTCTTTCTTTGATATCTATTTTATCAAGGATGTTAATCATATCGTCAATCATTTATTTTAAATTTAAAGTTTAATTCTAACTCATTTATCTCTAGTAATTTGTTTATCATTCTGTTTAATGAACTGATATTATCAGAATCTTTCTCGATATATCCTTTCTTCTTTAGGTCTTTAATGTATCTCTCAAGATTTGGTTTGGTTATCTTTAGAGTCTCAATAACTCTATCTTTAGCTATCCTTCCAAATCTGTTGTATTTAAATTTCTCGTCTGTTAGTCCCATAAACTCGATCAGTACCTTTCTCTCATTTTCTGTTAACCTTCTTTCTTTTGGATAGTTTGAACCTAACATAATAAGAAAAGTGTCATAAAAATCTTTTCGAGTTAATGATCTCTCTAAAACTCCTCCTGTTTTCATTGTGTTGCAAAGATAATACTTTTTATTTTAATGTGCTGGAAAATAAATAAAAATTATTTAATTTCCAAGAGACCCTTAATTCTCTCTAAGTCTTCTTTAGTAATCTCATCTTTCTTTAGGATCCTAGTAATTTCCCATACTATAATTGGACTTCTAAGTCGATCTTCTATTTCTTTCTTCTCTAAATCTGTGTAAATTTCTTTCATATCTTCTGTTTTGACATACCAATCCCCTTACGAATCGGCTTCGTCTTAATAGGTAAACCATTAAACTAGGGATTTCATTTAGACTGTACGTCACATTTCTGCTACACCCACTTGGAAACTTAACTCTCTGTTCTCAGAAGACAATACTTATGTCTAATGCTCCAACTCTAAACTTATACCCTAGTCATTTTTGCAATTAGAGGAGAAAACTCTGGATCTATTTAACCCTACAATCCTCTGTCTATGCCTAGTGGTCTATAATCTCTTATCCTGCTAGGCTGTACTACTCTTACTGCTGTATTTGTAGATTGCAGTGCAAAGATACGAAAAAAAAACTAATTATCCAAATTTTTTGCGTTAAGAAATTGTTAAGTTTTATTGTGTAAAAATTTTTGTATATTTTTTTAAAAGTTGTGTGTGTTCGAGCGTGTGGACCACCACAAACCAAACCCCCACATAAACTTGCACTGCAAGACAGGGGGGATAGCTAAAATACAAATCAAAACTTGCAGTTTAAACAAAACTTCTCTAAATTTATCAATTATGGAAAATATAGAAAAAAAAGAACAAGACGTTCAAAAAGAACAAAAATTCACAGGCATTTTAGAAACACAACAAGCACTAAATAAAGGTAGTATAGTTGAAAAACGCACGTTTACAATGAACAGCGGCGAAGACAACACACAAATTATTAACGATACATTGGATAACTTATTCAATGGCATACCTAAAGAGGCACGTTTTGCTGGTTCTTCTCAATCCGTTTCATTACCTGCAATGATTACAGAGGAATTTGATATTATCGTGGCAGACAGCTTTGATGTTACCTACAAATTAGGTGAAAATATCACAGTAGCGGACAGAGAGAAACAAGAGTTAAGACCGACTCCTATTAAATCAATGAACGCATCAATCAAAATTCCTGCAATGGCTCGCTACAATGGTAAAGAATACACTTGTAACATCAATGTAACAAGAGAAAACTTGCCACAGGTTAAGTCATTATTAGCAAACAAAACAGCAAAAGCAACAACTTCATTCTGGGGTAACGACGAAGCAACAGCTTTGAGAAAAGCCAATGGCGAATTAGTTGCAAGAGTAGTTTTAGTTGGTAGCACAGAAAACCAACAAGCACCAAAAATCGCTACTACTGAAGCGAGCTTAACAGCTGAATAACAGTAAAATAGCTATCCTCTCTGTTTATTTTTTTATTCTAAGCTATCTCACAGCGTGACATACGCTTCTATATATAGTATAAGGGTTTTTTATGTTTCAAATTATTAGTGCAATACTAATAGTTGGCTGAGATATGTAGGTACAAGAATGAAAGCGTTTAATTTTTCTCAAAAGACTATTTGCAATTCATTCTGTACCTATATTATCAGTTTAACATCTAAACTAATAGAAATGGTGGCTCAATTGTTGAGATATTACATTGACTCACACGATGACTCTCGAGGTTGTTAGGTAAGCCTGCATTCTTTGCAGGGTGCAGGTGATATTTTTATTAGTTGTTTTAGGATTTAGATTGTGTATTGTATCCATAACCAACCCCAACCAAACTCAACACCTTCAAAAACCTAAAAATAACCAATTTTGCTCACAATATATAGCCAAACTTAATTATTCACCATAAATTCATAAGCCATGTTAAAACCATTATTAATCTCAAGTGTAATGTACAACTCTTACACAAAAACAGAAGTTAAAGATAATCAATATCTTATAACTAAAGTAGTTGAAGAAACTACTTCTCATTCAATTACACCTTTAAAAGGATATGCTACTATAACTCATGTAGGAGGAAATGGTAGGTTTAAATTCATGTGGGAAGGTTTAGTTTTTGAAACTGAGTTCGCAGAAAACATTTGTCAACAAGATGGAAAGTATTATGATTATTCTGAAGTTGAATTTGATATCGACATAAAAAAAGAATGGTCAAAACTCTACATTTTCAATTCATCCAAAGAGTATTGGAAGCAAATTTAACTTTAGAGAGTCTGCCTGAGATAATATCAAAGGTGGGCTCTATAGAAGATAAAGTGAGCTAAGATGTGAAACCACACTGATTAAATAATACATTCCTTTTCCTAAAAGGTTAAAAGAATCTGGTATGAGCCAGCAAACTTTTAATAGTTGATAGGGCGGTTTAAGTGAGCAGTCCTCAAATGTATAATTAATCAGTCTCCCAAGAATGAGCAGTTGTAGTTGAGAAGGCAAATGGTTAATAAGTCTAAAGATATAAAACTTATTGATAACCGAAATAAGGTATAAAGCATCCCTTATAAAAAATTTTTTCACAATCTAATATTATTTATCCTCTATTATTTGATAGGATGTATGATTCTGTTCCCACTCTGGGTGGGAGTAACTCATTTAATAAGATAAAAATATTAGGCTCATTTAACATTTTTCACACAAATCATTACAAGTAACGCAACAGTGGCAAAATTCAGGGCAGTCAAATGACTGTCTCAAAAAAAGACAGACGAATTCTATGCGTTAAGAATCGTGGTTAACCTAATGGGCTTGAATTACCCATCTTAATTGGAGCTTGTATCAGGTCTCTAGGTATGCTGTCCACCGAACCCATTTGACTGCCTATTTATTATTAGAGATAAACTTAATTAATCACTAAAATCAATATCATGAAAAAACAAATTCAAGAAACAGCTGAACAATTAATAATCTTATTAGTACTAATTGTGTTTACAGTAATATTCTTTAAAACAGAATCTCCCACAATGTGGGCAATAGGACTATTACTATTTTGTTTAACAATAAAAGTATTAATGCTATTAGTTAACAATTTAATATCTATCTATATAGATGTTAAATTTATTCTTCCATCAAAAAAAGAAAAAAAATAAAACTTTAGTATAGGTACACATAATAAAATATATTATATGAATGAACCGCTAAAGTTATAGTTAAGTAGGTATATTATTTATCTACTTAACTTTTTTATTATTCACACTCACTAAACAATCAAAAAAAAAAATGAAAAGATCAAGAATTAAAACGGCATTATCTGTTTACACAACAGCATTAAGCAGAAGAACTATCTGTTTAAGATCTACGAGAAACACGGAGAACATTACATTTATCACTAAAACCAAAACAATGTACCAATTACAATATATTGGAACAAAAAAGAATCCAACAGCATCTCATATGTTGCCTTTACCTATAAATTGGACAGTTATTCAATCAATATTAAAAGTTAGCAAATTTAATAATGAAAGATATGGTGAGCCAATTATAAGCATTAACGTTTTAATAGTAAAATAATCACCAAAACCAATAATTATATGATCTCACTAATCACTTACTTGGCTATATCGTATATCGTTATGATAATGCCAGCAACCGACTTTCACAAATGTAAATTTCCTGATGATAACAATCATAAGAAAATATCAACATTTGTATTTTACTTATTATCACCTATTATGTTACTTGTATTATGTGGACAAGTATTAACCAAAAATAGGTAAACAATAAAGCACGATTACAAAGCAATGAATAAATTAGGTTCGAATCCTGGCGGGAACGCTTCTGAAATATAAGTCGAGTTATCTTGGTGAAAGACAAACAGATGAAAAAAGTAAGTTGATGTTCTGGCCTGAAGGTATAATGGATGCCCTTTATAATGTGCCTCTTTTTCATAAAAACACATAAATAGATATATTTTATAACTAAAAACTAAAAACACAATGAGTAAAATTAATCCGCTTGTAAAACCTGAATCAAAATTCAGTAATGAAAGAACAGCTGGTGGTGCTGGTATTAAAGCTGCTAAGCAAGATGATATATCTATGCTTAGAAGAATAGTATTAGCAAACCTATT
>Ga0208695_1001195_pt1 | contig 22599 bp, 18 predicted proteins | sample AD_UKC111_MetaG_FD_184449 | JGI IMG/M metagenome (GOLD analysis project Ga0208695, IMG submission 184449) | Active sludge microbial communities of municipal wastewater-treating anaerobic digesters from Hong Kong - AD_UKC111_MetaG (SPAdes)... | ecosystem: Engineered > Bioreactor > Anaerobic >...
CATTTAAATGATACAATTTTTTGCATGAGAACTTGCTCCTTTCTGGGAGGTAAAGTGTTTGTGGCAAAAACATTGTACCAGAAAATGTAGCAGGTTCTCAATTTTCATTTAACTTTACAAAACGAAATACTATTATAGGAGGAAGAATATGAACGGAGAAATATTAAAGAAAGCCTATGAAATGAAAGAATATGTAACAGAAATTAGACGGCATATTCATGAAAATCCTGAACTTGGTATGCAGGAGTTTGAAACAACAAAACTAGTAAAAAAGGAACTTCAAAAAATCGGTGTTGAAATTGTAGAGTTAAAATCAAAAACTGGGGTACTAGGGATAATTAAAGGAACAAAAAAAGGTGAGAATAGAGTGATTGGTATTAGAGCAGATATGGATGCCTTGCCAATTAATGAGAAAACATCATTGGAGTATTCTTCGAAGAATCATGGTATTATGCATGCATGTGGTCATGATGGACATACAGCAATGCTAATAGGAGCAGCTAGGCTTCTTAGTACAATGAAAGATCAATTTTCCGGTACAGTTAAGTTAATATTTCAACCAAACGAAGAAGCAACTGACAGTAGATGTGGAGCTACATTCATGATTAATGAAGGGGTCCTTGAGAATCCAAAAGTGGATGCAATAGTTGCTTTGCATATGTGGCCTCAAACAACTCTTGGAAAAATTGGATTATGGACAGGCCCATACATGGCTTCAATGGACACATTTCATGTAACAATAACCGGTAGCGGAGGACATGGTGCATATCCACACAAGACACCTGATCCAATCTTAGCAACAGCACATTGTATTACTGCTCTTCAAAGTATAATTAGTCGAGAGATAGACGCTATGGAAAATGCAGTAATATCCGTATGTACTACTAATAGTGGTACAGCAACTAATATTATTCCACGGGAAGTAACATTCAGTGGAACTGTTAGATGTAAAAGTGAAAGTGTGAGAAATGTTATTGAAGGCAAAATGAACAGAATCATAAAAGGGATAGCTGAATCATTTCAGTGTGAATACAAGTTGAAATATGAGTACCATTATCCACCTTTAGTAAATCATCCGGAATTTGTTCAACTTGTTTCAGAAGCGGCAGAAGAAGTACTAGGTGAAGGATGTATTGAACCATTGGCTACTTCAGCGATGAGTTCTGAAAATTTCTCGCTTATGTTGGAAAAAGTGCCATTCGGTGCATTTATTCGGTTAGGAATCACAGCTCCTGGAGAAAAACCAGTAACACCACATAGTGAAACATTTGATTTCAATGACGATGCTATACCATATGGTATTGCACTATTAACACAAATTGTGATGAATAGAAACATATAAGATATGAGTTAAACAGTGAAATTTCAAGGATCAAGCACTTAACATTTGGATAAATAACTCAGATGGAGATCTGGCCTAGGAATACTATGGCAATTTCAAATATCATAATATTCCATGATATAACCAGGCGCTGATCAGCACAAGAGATTAAATTAATATTAAATATAAAACAAGGAGGCTTTAAAATGGCAAAAGTAGGGGATCTTTGCGGGTATTATTATGAGGATTATGAGGTAGGTGCAGTATTTAAGCACTGGCCGGGCAGAACTGTTACTCAATATGATAATATTATGTTTACATTGATGACCTTAAATACTCATCCGCTGCATTTCGATGCTGAATACGCGTCCAAGACGGAATTTGGCAAGACATTAGTAAACAGTACTTTTACACTGGCGCTCATAGCAGGTATGAGCGTAACAGATATTAGTCAAAATGCCGTATGTAATTTGGGTTGGGAAGAAGTGAAAATACCCCAGCCCACTTTTGAAGGGGATACCTTATATGCAGAAACAACTGTATTAGCCCGCAGAGAATCAAAATCAAGACCAAATTGCGGTATTGTTAAGGTAGAAACAGTTGGAAAAAATCAAAAAGGTGAGATTATAATGTCCTTTACGCGATCTATTTTAATGAAAAAGAAACCTGTCTGATTAGCTAAAGACTGAAATTCAGATGAAGATTATATAGATTCGTCTGAAATTCAGTTATACACTCAGGAAGATTAGCATTATAGAATGTAGATAAACATAAACAGGAGTGAAAAATATATGAGAACGGTTATTAGACGCAGCATTTTATTTGTACCGGCTGATAGGATCGATAGGATTGAGAAAAGCCTTGGTATGACGGCTGATTCGATAGCAATTGACCTGGAAGATGCAGTCACACCGGAAAGAAAAAATGAAGGTAGGCAGGTTGTCAAAAAGGTTCTTGAAGAATTTGATTTTGGCAGCAAAGAAGTTATAGTAAGAGTTAATAGCATTGGGACTCTCGCTGGCTTGGAGGATATGCTGATGTTAAAGGAATGCCGTCGTTTGCCTGATACGTTGATGCTTCCCAAAACCGAGTCTGCTGGTGAAGTGTCACTTTTTGCTAATATACTTAGTGAAATAGATGAGGAGATAAAAATATTAGTTATATTAGAATCTGGCAAGGGAATTTTATGTGCTAAAGAAATTCTATCAGCTTCATCTAAAATAACCGGAGTGGTATTTGGGGGAGGAGATCTATCAGGTGAAATTGGTTGTTCAATGAACTGGGAGAACATGTATACTGCACGGCAGATGGTCTTAATTGCTGCCGCTTGTACTGGGATAGAAGCAATAGATGTGCCTTATCTGAATATATCGGACGTTGAAGGCTTAACAAGAGAATGTGAAAAAGCTTCAGAAATGGGTTTTAATAGTAAGATTGCTATACATCCAAAACAAATTGAAGTAATTAATAATGTATTTACTCCAAATAAAAGTGAAATAAGTTGGGCAAGGAAAGTATTTCGAGAAGCAGAGAAATTTGGAACAGGTGCAATTTGTATAGACGGAAAAATGGTAGATAAAGCTGTTATAAAACGAGCGAAAAAAATTGTTGCTATTGCGGATGAACTTAAAATCTAAAACATCATGCAATATTATGTCTACTTATATAGCGGATAACCATATGGCTGAAGAATGATTTCAAGGATTAAGCCAGATTAAATATGTTCAGATAAGTTTATGTGTGAACGAAGTATTCTTATATTTAAAGACATTTGAGGAGGGAAAAAATGAGGCTATATGAATATGAAGGAAAAGAATTGTTTAAGGATTTTGAAATTCCTGTACCGAAAGCTGAAATAGCTTCAACAGTTGAAGAAGCAGTAGAAGCAGCAACAAACATCGGTTATCCGGTAGTCTTAAAAGCTCAGGTACAAATGGGAGGCCGAGGCAAGGCAGGTTTGGTTAAGAAAGTTGAGAATAGAGAAGAACTGGTCTCGGTGTTTAAAGATATAAAATCTCGGATAAAAAATGATGAGCAGCTGTTATTAGAAGAAACAGTAATGGCTGTAGATGAGGGGTATTTTGGATTTACAGTTGACGATGTTCGAGGAGTGCCGGTTATGGTTATTACCTCTAAAGGCGGAGTAGATGTTGAAAAAGTTGCCGAAACAGAACCAGAGCGTATTGTCAGAGTGTATATTGATCCCCTTGAGGGACTTTACTACCACCAGATTCTGAATGCAATAAAGAAAGTAGGTTATAAAGGAAGAGTAATGAAAGAACTTGCGGAATTTGGGCTTAAACTATACAAGGTATTTGTTGAAAATGAAGCCGATACTGTTGAGGTCAACCCGGTTATGATTCTGGATAATAATAAAATTGTCGCTGGTGATGCAAAGGTTATTCTTGATGATTATGTGATATTTCGAAAAAAGAATCTCCAAAAATACAAAGAAAAAAGAATGAATAATCCTGAAAACAATACCAGAGCAATTTATGTTCCTCTGGATGGAGATATAGGTATAATCAGTATAGGTGCAAGTAACACGATGATGGTTATTGATTCAATAAAGTATCTCGGAGGCAAGCCAGGTAATTTTGCCGATCTTGCTAGCGGTGTAGATCACGATTCTCTCTATGAATTGGCTAGTTTAATCATACGGGAAAGTGCTGATAAGTGTAAGGTTATTTTAATTAATATTACTTTGGCAGGGGCATCCCTTAAAGTAGTAGTTGAAGGTTATCTTGATGCTATTAATGCGATTAAACCTAAGATTCCTATGATTGCTAATATAAGGGCAACTGGGGCTGCCAGACTGGAAATGGAAGTAGATGAAGCGATTGCAGAATTGGAAAAAGCAGGTGTCAGTTATTGTGACACATTAGAAGAAGCAATAGATACAGTTATTAGAATATCAAAACAATGATATTGGAGGATAAATTATGAGTATTTTAATTAATAAAGACACCAAAGTGGCAGTTTGGGGAATGACAGGCAAGTATGGTATAAAGCAAACAAAAAACATGCTGTCTTATGGAACTAAGATAGTAGCAGGTATTAGTGTATCACGAGGAGGAGAAGAGGTTAATGGAGTACCCATATACGATATGGTTTCTGAAGCCATACGGCATACTGAGATTAACACCGGGATAATTTACGTTCCTCCCGTCAGAGCAAAGGACGCTGCAATAGAAGCCATTGATGCTGGTATAAAAGTGCTGATGATTGCGACAGAAGGAATGCCGTTACACGACACAATTCTTATTAAACGTTTGGCAGAAGCACGAGGAACATGGGTTATCGGGCCAAATACTGTAGGGATTATTACGCCAGGTGAATGCTTAGTGGGATCATTAGCGTCTGATTATGCTATGAAAGGACGAGTCGGCGTTGTTACAAGGGGAGGAACAATAGCTGTGGAATTAACCAGAATGATGAGCGCAGCCGGCTTTGGCCAATCCACCTGTGTTGGTGCTGGTGGCGATAAAGTAATTGGAAAAAACATGGCAGATTATTTACAATTATTTGAAAAAGATCCTGATACGGATGTTGTCGTATTAAATGGCGAAATCGGTGGGCATAAAGAATTCGAATGTGCAGAAGTAATATCAGGAATGAAGAAAAAAGTTATTGCGTACATATTAGGGCGTTGTGCTCCTGCAGGAAAAAGGATGGGCCATATCGGAGCAATCATAGGTGGGAAAGACGAAGGCTTTGAAGAAAAAAGAGAGGTGCTGAGGCAAGCCGGGGCAATTGTTGTTGATACTCCTTGGATGATACTTGAAGAGTTGAATAAACTTGGTCTGAAGCAAAAGAATTCAGCAGCAATTTCTTTGAATTGACAAGGTTATATGAAGAGCATATTGCTTGCTTCATGACAATCCAAAGTGTAAAATTTATAATATATTTTAACTAATCAAAATTATTCTTTAATATATATGTTAGATTTTTATTTACGGAAATTTTGCAAACTAATATGGAAGATTTGCAATTGGGTATTTGAAAGAATCAAGGTATTATATTAACAAGAAAGTTCCCTTGCAAGAGCTAGAATTGGAGGAATTATATGATCTATCGTGACGTTTATGAAGATGTAATATTTAAAGCAATTCATAAGGGGGCTACTGTGATTTCGGAGGATATCCGTATTTCCTTTGAAAGGGCAATAGCAGAAGAAACCTATCCTGCCGCGAAGGAAGGATTGGAAAGAACCTATGAAAGCATGCTGCTTTCCGAAAAAAAAGATAACCCGGCCTGTCCTGACACCGGGTGGCCTATCTTTTATTTCAAGGTTGGAAATGATTGTTCGTTGGAAGGCGGATTAATGGGCCTTGAAGAGGCAACCCGCAGAGCCGTTGAAAAAGCTACAAGAAAAGGTTATCTGCGTTCGACTATGAAGCATCCCCTGACGGGATATGATCCGGGAAACAATATCGGCAGCAACATTCCAAGTTTTACTTATCAATTTGTCCCGGGTGACAGTATTGAAGTTACTTATGTAGCAAAGGGCGGCGGTAGCGAATGCTTCGGGGGCACGCGTCACAGAGTTGTAGCTTTTGCTGACGGGGTTAAGGGTATAGAAAAGTTTGTAATAGACTCTTTCGTTGAAGCAACCCGTTCGGGAGGTATATGCCCGCCAAATATTATAGGAATCGGTATTGGCGGGACTGCTAATATTGCCGCCAATTTAGCGAAGGAGGCTGCTTGCCTGCGTACGGTAGGCTCTAAACATCCGGATTCCGAATTTCGAAAAATTGAAGAAGACTTGTTTATTGCTTTAAACAATCTTGACGTTGGTATCCTTGGCATTGGGGGTAACACGTCGGTGCTGGCAGTAAATGTGGAATATGCATATACTCATATTGCCGGTATTTGTGTGGATATCAGCTGCAATTGCATGGTTGCGCGGCGCGCCAGTTATCATATTAACAGCGATGGAACGTATGTAACTATGGATAGCCCTAATTGGTTTAGAGGGAGGTAGAAAGTATGGGAGTTTTTCATTTAAAAGCGCCGCTGAAGGAAGAGGATGTGACTCGCCTTAACATCGGAGATACAGTTTTCATAAGCGGAGATGCCTTTACATGCCGTTCTATGCTTCATCGTTGGATTTTTGAAGAAAATCATAAATTGCCACCGGATATTGCAAATCGTAATGTTCTGATTCATGTAGGGCCTATCGTTTTGGAAGAGGATAAGAGCTGGAAGCTGGTATCCTTTATGCCTACTTCAAGTCTGCGGTTTGAAAAATGGGGTGCAGCTTCAGTTAAAACATGGGGCTTGCGTATGATTATAGGTAAGACAACTATGGGAAAAGAAACCATGAAAGCCATGATGGAACATAAATGCGTTCATGTATCTCCCCAGTGTGTAAGCCCTAATCTTTGGATCGATTCCATAAAAGTGACCGGCGTAGATTTGCTGAAGGAGCTGGGCAGTATTGAGGCTGCATGGCACATGACGCTGAACGAATTGGGACCTTTTATAGTTGATATTGATTGCAGGGGTAATAATCTATATAAAAACCATGAACATATAGTAAATACAAACAAGACGATGGCCTTGGAGAAAATCGGAATTCCAAATGAATTCAAATATACAAAGCTTTACGGAGAATAAAAGGAGGTGTTTATATGGAAGAGTATAAGATACTGTCTCCAACCGGTATTGTAGGTTATGGCTTTCCTGAGGATTCTTTTCGGGCGGGGTTGTCGATGAAACCAGATATTATTGCTTGTGATGCAGGTTCCACTGACCCCGGACCTTATTACCTGGGCAGTGGTATTCCATTTACAAATGCAACCGCAGTTAAGCGTGATATGACACTGATGTTGAAGGCTGCCTGCAATTTGAATATTCCTCTGATAATAGGGACTGCCGGAGGCAGTGGTGCAACACCTCATATGGAACGGGAAATTGGTATTATTAAGGAAATTGCAAAAGAGCATAAGCTGACCTTCAACTTAGCTATTATATCAGCAGAACTCGAAAAGGGATTTTTACTGGAGGAGCTGCAGAAGGGCAATATAAAAGGTCTTGACAATGTTCCGGAATTGACTGAGCAGGATATATTGGATAGTACCCATATAGTTGCACAAATGGGCATAGAACCTATTATAAGAGCGTTGGACGAGGGAGCACAGGTTGTGCTTTGCGGCCGCTGCTATGATCCGGCTGCATTCGCAGCACCGGCTATTCGCTCCGGTTATAATAAAGCATTGGCTATTCATTTGGGCAAGCTTTTGGAATGTGCAGCTATTGCGGCAACTCCGGGAAGCGGTTCGGATTGTATGATTGGCTATTTGGGTGAAGACTATTTCCGTATAGAACCTCTTAACCCTGTTCGAAGATGCACTCCGCTTTCTGTGTCTGCTCATACCCTTTATGAAAAATCTGATCCTATTTTTCTTCCGGGTCCGGGAGGGACACTGGATCTGAGTGAATGTGATTTTATTGCTGAAACGGACCGTTGTGTTAAGGTTACCGGCTCTAAGTATATCACTGCAGAAAAAAATACAGTCAAGTTGGAAGGCGCTCGCAAAAAAGGTTATAGAACAATTTCAATTTGTGGAAATCGGGATCCGATTTTTATTTCTCAAATAGACAGTATTCTTGATGGGTTAAAAAAGCGGGTGAAAGACAATCTATCAGGATCAAACTTTGATTACAAACTGGATTTTATTGTTTATGGCAAAAATGGTGTCATGGGCGACTTGGAACCGCTCAATTGCATAACCTCCCATGAAATCGGAATTGTCATTGATGTAGTGGCTGATACCCAGGAACATGCCGGAGCCGTTTGCTCAGTAGCCCGTTCTACCTTGCTGCATTATGGTTACGAAGGCCGTATTGCTACAGCAGGTAACTTAGCATTTCCGTTCTCGCCTTCCGATATAGAGGTAGGGGTTGTATATGAATTCTCTATTTACCATCTGCTGGAATGTGAGCAGCCTGAAGCTTTGTTTGTCCCCACTCACTATGAAGTTAAGGAGGGAGTAATCCAATGAAAAAGTACAGACTTCATGATATAGCAGCTGTTATTCGTTCCAAAAACTCCGGACCTTATGAGTTAACTTTCGATATTTTGATGAAGGACGACGAAACCTTTGAAAAAGTTGCTTCTGCTGATATCTTTAGTAAGAAGCTAATATCTGAACTTTATAATTTGCCAGAGGATGACATTCAAAGTATTATTAAGTTTCCAAAGGCAAGGGCATTTAAGATTACAGTTAAAAGGCCGATACCGTCAGGTGCCTTGGGCGACAGGGATATATACGGAGCACAGCAGCATGCACCACTAATGGACTTAAGTATTGAACTCTAGAAACAAAAATCTGAATGGTTGATATTCACTGCCTGCATAGCTTTGCCATCTTTTATTCAGATATATATTTTAATAATAGGGCTGGCTTTGTGCAGACAAGGTGGTTATCATATAAGAAAATTAATTATTAGGAGGAGGTAAACCATGAAAAGACTATATACTTTGGTATCGGTTCTTCTGTGTGTAATTATGCTATTAAGTGCATGCACAACCGGAAAAGTAGAAACAAGCGGTAATGCAGATGCTTCTCAGGCTACTAATTCTAGCAATGGAAGCAGTACTCGCACTGACATTAATCTCACATTGTCTTCAATAGGGAATTCAATGGATCCGCATAATTCTGGAGTCACAATCGATTTACAGGTTCAGGAGCAGATTTATGAGAGCCTGGTCCATGTTGATGAAAAATCTCAAGTTACTCCCCGTTTGGCCAAAAGTTATACAGTCAGCGATGACGGTCTAGTTTACACTTTTGAGCTAAGGGACGATGTCTTTTTCCATAATAATGAGAAGATGAAAGCTTCTGATGTAGTATGGTCCATCGAAAGAGCTATGAAATCTTCTCAGATGGCTACTTATTGTGGCCCTATCGAAAAAGTGGAAGCCACCGGAGATAACACGGTTGAGATTACGCTTAAATATGCTTTTGCTCCTTTTATTAACTATCTCTATATGGTTAAGATAATGAGCGAGGCAGAAGTCACCTCTGCAGGGGATATGTTCAGTTCTAAGGTTACCCATGCCGGTACCGGTCCATATATGCTAACTACCTATGAACCCAGTACTAAGATTGTTTTAAATGCATTTCCAAATTATTATCGAGGCGAAGCTGCCATTAAAACTATTAATTACTATGTGATTACCGATTCCTCCTCAGCGCTGATTGCATTTCAAAATGGCGAAATAGACTTCGCTTCCATACCTACTGCCAATTGGGCAGAGGTTGAAGCTTCCGGTCAATATGCCAATGAACTGGTACTCAGCGGGGATATCCGTTATTTGGCTTTAAACGTAGGACAAAAGGGTCCTTTAGCTGATAAGCGAGTTCGTCAGGCCGTACAGTATGCTCTTGACAAGGAAGCCATTGCCATTATTGCTACCGACGGTCTGGGTGTTCCCGCTGATCATATGATTGCCGTCGGCATGTATGATGGTGCTGTTGAAACTGACTGGGTATATGAGTATAATATTGACAAGTGCAAGGAATTATTGGCTGAAGCAGGATATCCTAATGGTGTTGATATAGGAGTAATCGAGACTGCAACTCAACGTGTGGTTGCTGAAGCTGTACAAGCACAGTTGGAAGCTGCCGGTATTAAATGTAAAGTATTGGTTGGTGAGGCAGCAACCATGGTTGTAGATTGGCGAGCCGGAAAATACGATATGATAGTAAACAGGTTCCCCCCAGCTTTTACCTATGACTACTACAGGCGTTATAATGACTACAAAATTGATGTAGTATTCATGAAATACAACCTGAACAAGGATTGTGATCATGAGTATATAACCGCAACCTTTGATAAAGCAGCTGCAACTATGGATAAGACTGAGCGTGATGCCATCTATAAGGAGCTTGAAGAGTATCTTATGGATATTGCAGCATGGGTTCCGCTGTTCTATCCTCAAATACCCTATGCATGGAATAAGAACTTAAATGCATACGGATATATGACATATTATGAAGTCTATGATTGGTCATGGAAGTAATTTGATTTATAGAAACATGGTTCCGCGCAAAAATAAATGCGCGGAACCATTTCAAAACCTTTGCGGAATAAGTCCAATAGGAGGGACCATAGATGTATAGATACATTTTTAAGAGACTACTTATAATGATTCCAGTATTGTTATGCGTATCGTTTATTGTATTTGGACTTATGGCACTGGCACCGGGTGACCCAGCCAGCATTATTCTTGGTGGTACGGCAGAACAGGAGCAAATCGATAAATTAAATCATGAATTTGGATATGATAGACCATTCTTAATCAGATATGGAGATTTTCTACAGAACCTAATTTTTAATCTGGATTTTGGAACTTCTTACCGGACAAGACAGCCGGTTATAGAAGAAATTGCAAAGCGTACACCTGTTTCTATCACATTAGCACTGTGTGGTATTACATGCGCTGCGTTGGTTGGTATTCCTATTGGTGTATTGTCTGCTGTAAAGCAGTACTCACTGCTGGACACCATTCTTACTGTTTCGGCATTATTTCTAGGCGCAATCCCTCCATTCTGGCTGGGAATGCTGCTAATATATTTTTGTTCCTATAAGGCAGGGTGGCTACCCTCCTTCGGTATAGATTCATGGATAAACTACATTTTGCCTGCAGCATCAATCGGAATTATCTATGCTGCGCAGCAAATGCGTTATACTCGTTCTTCGATGCTGGAGACAATCCGTCAGGATTATGTTCGTACGGCTCGTGCCAAGGGTGCTGCAGAAAGAACTGTTATTTGGAGGCATGCGCTGAAAAATGCCCTGTTGCCGACAATTACAGTTATCGGTAGCAATTTTGGCGCATTGATTGGTGGTGCAATCATAGTGGAAAGTTTGTTCAGCATCCCCGGTCTGGGTACATTAACCATAACGGGCATCAATAACCGGGATGTTCCCCAGGTTGTTGCAGCGACTCTGGTACTTGCAATTATCTATTGTCTGGTACTATTATTGGTTGATATTTTATATGCGGCTATAGATCCTCGCGTCAAGGCGAAATTTACAAAGTAAGGGGCAGGATTATGGATAATAGGAAAAAAAGAACCGGCTCCAAATTCAAAGAAACATGGAGGCGTTATTGCAAAAGTCCCGCTGCTATGATCGGACTTATTATATTTATTATAATGTTCTTGGTTGCAATTTTTGCGAATCAGATTGTACCTTATTCTGATGCAGTTACGCAAAATGCTAAAGAGCGACTAATGCAGCCCAGTTTGAATAATTGGTTTGGAACAGATGCTTTTGGGAGAAGTATCTTTGCTCGTATTGTGCATGCGACTCCGACTTCGCTTTTCATCGGTATTTCTGTTGCAGTAATCAGTCTGGTGATTGGCGGTATGATAGGCATCAGCAGTGCTTATTTCGGAGGCAGGTATGATGATTTAATGATGCGTTTTATTGACGTTTTGTCTTCAATTCCTGGTACATTGCTCTCTATGGTTGTGGTAGCAGTATTAGGTGCAAATATGCGTAACATGATTATAGCTATGGTTATAGCACGTATTCGTGTTAGCGCACGTGTCAGCAGATCGGCGGTATTTGGCACAACAAGTCAAGAATACATTGAAGCAGCAAAATGTGGTGGCTCAAGTGATATTCGAATTATGATCAAGCATATAGTACCTAACATTATGGGTATTTTGCTGGTAGATACTACTATGAGTGTTTCAACAAGTATTTTGCAAGCCGCATCCCTTAGTTTTTTAGGTTTAGGTGTTCAGCCGCCAACCCCTGAATGGGGATCTATGCTGAATGATGCACGTATTTATATGCGAACGGCGCCGCATATGATGTTTTTTCCCGGATTTGCGATTTTGCTTGCTTCATTGAGCATAAGCCTAGTAGGTGACGGACTGCGCGATGCTCTTGACCCTAGACTTAAGTCTTGATGGGAGGTAGACATAATGACTAATAATTTATTAAGAATAAAAGATTTAAGTGTAATTTATAAGACTGATCTGGAAACTGTATATGCAATCAATGGGGTAAGTCTTTCTCTTAACAAGGGGGAGACTCTGGGACTGGTAGGTGAGACCGGCGCCGGCAAAACAACACTTGCACTTTCATTATTGAGGCTTTTGCCGGAACGTACAAGTAAAATAACCTGCGGCGAAATTATGTTTAAGGATAAAAACATTTTAGAAATGTCCGCTGAGGAAGTCAGATCAATTCGTGGGGCGCAGATTGCCATGATATTCCAGGATCCTATGACGGCATTGAATCCTGTACTTACCATCGGACAGCAAATTGGCGAGGCAATTGAGCTTCATAGCGAAGATACCAATAAAGAAAAGATTGAAAAACGTGTGGAGGAAGTTCTTAGTCTGGTAGGGATTGAGCCTGTGCGTAAAAAGGATTATCCGCATCAGTTCTCCGGGGGTATGAAGCAGCGGGTTGTAATAGCAATGGCCCTTGCTTGCGAGCCGGATTTAATTGTTGCTGATGAACCAACCACAGCTCTGGATGTAACTATACAGGCACAGGTATTGAAAATGATGCGCGATCTGCGTGACCGACTGGGAACTGCAATGATTATGATTACTCATGACCTTGGCATTGTAGCACAAATATGTGATAATGTAGCTGTTATGTACGCCGGTAATATTGTTGAAAGTGGTACAGCAGAGGATATTTTTGAAGGGGATGAGCATCATCCATATACGATTGGCTTGTTCAATTCTATTCCCGATCTTGAGAATAAAACCAGTAGACTCAAACCGATTCCAGGTTTAATGCCGGATCCTACCGAAATACCTATCGGATGCAGCTTTGCACCTCGGTGTGTACATTGCATGGAAATTTGTAAAACTGGAAAACCGACACAATATGTAAATGGAAGTCATAGTATAGTTTGCAATCTATTTGCAGAGGGAGGAGCGAAGTAAAATGAATAATCAAAATACGAAGCCTTTATTAGAGACCAAAGACCTCTGCAAATATTTTAAAGTTTCTCGCGGTATGCTCCATGCAGTAGACAATGTAAATTTGAAAATCTTCCCTGGCAAGACTCTTGGTGTTGTAGGAGAGTCCGGATGTGGGAAGTCTACTCTGGGACGTACAATTTTGAGACTTTTGGAGCCAACCAGCGGCGAAATAATATTTGAAGGCAAAAACATAGAGAATTATAATAAGAGCATGATGAAGAAGACTCGTCAAGACATGCAGATGATTTTTCAAGATCCTTATTCAAGCATTGATCCACGTATGACAGTAGAGGATATTATTGCAGAATATATGATTATCAACAGAACTTATTCAAATCGCGGAGAGATATACAAACGGGTAAGTCAGCTCATGGATACTGTTGGTCTGGCAAAGCGTTTGAAAGATGCATATCCACATGAGCTGGATGGCGGACGTCGGCAGCGTATTGGAGTGGCACGCGCACTGTCACTTAATCCAAAGTTCATAGTATGTGATGAACCGGTTTCTGCATTGGATGTATCAATTCAAGCACAGATTCTCAATTTACTAATGGATTTGCAGGAAAGTTTGAGTTTGACCTATATGTTTGTAACTCATAATTTATCGGTTGTAAAGCATATTTCGGATGATATAATGGTTATGTATTTGGGGCAATGTGTGGAGCGTGCACCTTCCGATGAATTGTTCACTAATCCAATGCATCCTTATACAAAAGCATTACTTTCTGCTATCCCTGTGCCTAAACTTTCTATGCGTAATAAGGAGATTGAAACAATCAAAGGAGAGGTAACTAGTCCTATTAACCCGAAGCCAGGCTGCAGGTTTGCGGCAAGATGTCAGTTTGTCTGTGATGTATGCAGAGAAAAGAGCCCTAGGTTGGTGGACTATGGGAATTCTCATTTTGCAGCTTGCTTTATGATAGAGTCTATGAGAAACGGTAATAAGGTTATATGACGGAGTGAGATATGGATATCAATGAACTAAAACAAAGAGCCTTGAAAGCTATTGAAGATAACAGCGAACAGTTGATTAACATAGGAAATATACTATATGAAATGCCCGAAGTTGGATTTAAGGAATATAAAACCTCTGCTTTCGTGAAAAAAGTCCTTCGGGATACCGGATTATATGTGGAAGATAGAATTGCATTAACAGGGTTAAAAGCTGTAGCACGTGGTAGGAAACATACAGCTAATGTAGCTGTGCTCGGTGAATTAGATTCTCTTATCATGCCTAACCACAGAGGTGCAGACCATGTTACCAGGGCATTTCATGCTTGTGGTCATCATGCACAGCTTACTACAATAATAGGTGTAGCAATAGGGTTGATCAAAACAAATATTATAAATGAGCTGGATGGAGATGTGACCTTCTTCGCCGTGCCTGCAGAAGAGGCCATAGAACTTGATTTCAGAAGGAATCTTCAAAGCCAAGGGAAGCTTCGTTTCTTGGGAGGGAAGCAGGAGTTTATTTCACTGGGGCATTTTGATGATGTAGATATTACGTTGTGCAGCCATATTCTTGGTAATCGGGAAGATAGTTACTTTGCTTATGGACAAAGCTATAACGGTATGATACATAAATCAGTGAATTTCGTTGGTAAAAGTTCACATGCTGGTCTTGCTCCTGAACTGGGAATAAATGCACTTCATGCTGCTGTATGCGCAATCAACAACATTAATGCTATCCGAGAAAGTTTCTGCGATATGGAGCACGTACGTATTCATTATATCATCACTAAAGGTGGTGATAGCCCTAATATTGTACCGGATGATGTCTGTATGGAATTTGGTATTAGAGCAGTAACTGCAGAGATGATGATGGAAGCAAATAGACGTGTAAATAGGGCGCTAAGGTCAGGAGCGGAAGCAGTGGGAGCTAAAGTACAAATCAATGATATAGGGGCTTATTTACCTCTTCATCAAGATAAGCTATTGGGTGATTTATATGGAAAGAACGCTGCATTGGTTGCCGGCGAAGAAAATGTTGAAGATCTTTTTGGTGTGCATAGAGGCTCTTCATCAGATGCTGGCGATATTGCTTCGCTTTGTCCTGTATTGCACCCATACTTTGGCGGTGCGATTGGTACACCCCATACAGATGCGTTTGACATTGCAAATGACTATGTTGCATATGTGACCGCTGCGAAAGCAGCTGCATTAACGGTTATTGATTTACTTTATAATGGCGCTCAAAAGGCAGTTGAAATCAGAGAAAACTATAAGCCAACATTCAACAATAAAGAGCAATATTTGTCCTATTATGACCGCTTGTTTAGTGCAGAGGAATAATTGCTCAGATACTAGGGAAAATTTATGAACACTCAGTTGCATTTATGTCCATATTAATTATTAATACTCGGAGAACTGAAAATGCCTTGATTAGTATTTAATCAGGGCATGTTTTGTCAGATTTCTTTATAGGCTTCCTTAGTAGTTTTAATACTTTAAGAGAAGCTTTTTTATATAATGATGTATAAATTTATTGTGCCTTTTTTATTGCGTCTTCCACACTTTCAATAAATCCCTTGCTGGTTTTTGTTGCTCCGCTTATTGCATCTACATTGAGTCTCTGCTTGCTTATGATTTCTCTTGGCAGTGTCATATAGACCTCTTCATACCAACCCTTGCTTTCTTGGTGTTTGATAACTTTTATATCACTAATTCTACCCTCTGTGACATATACTTCAGTAATGATTTTCCCGGCAAAGCCCTTTGCCTCTCCCAGATAAGTTCCATCCTTCAGGCTGCCCAGGACGATATCACCGCTGCTTTGGCTGCCGCTCCATACCTGCGGCAGGCCAAGCCACAAAACTGCGAACAGAATCGGCATAATAACTGCATAAGCTGTCAATGATACACTTTTATTTCCGATCTTGAGACGGATATCATTTTCTTTATCGGCGGCGCAGTTTTCCACACATTTCATACATCTTATGCATTCGGGGGAAATAGTTTCACTTCCGGCAGAAAGTCTTATGCCGACAGGACAATCTCTCAGGCAGCTGCCGCACCGGGTACAGTTTTTGCTGTGCTTTAGGGATAATATGCTCATGGAGCCTACAAGTGCCTGGGCGGCTCCCAAAGGGCATAAATAACGGCAGAAGAACCTGGAGAGAAATATTGAAGCCAGAAAGACCCCTGCCAGAATGAAAAAGCCTGAGTTAATATCCGGAAGGTTCAAAAGTGCCCTCCATGGAGAAAATTCTGCGATTTTTGCTCCGTATCCCAGTATTGAGATTATCAATAGCATTAAAAGTATAGGATACTTAAACCATAAAGGATTTGAACCTTTGCCGCTTTTGCCGCCTAACCGGGAAGCAAGGTCCTGAATGGCTCCTACAGGGCAAATCCATCCGCAAAAGAACCGGCCTCCTATAATGGCTGAAGCGGTCAATGCCAGAGTCAATGCCATGCTCTTGCTTATTCCTTCAAATACATACCCGCTGCCCAAAGCTGTTTCCCTAAGGGCGTTCCAGCCGCCATAAGGATTCAAATCACCTATGCCCAGGATTTTAATATCAATCAGTCCGTTAATATAAAGCCTGTAAACCAATATGATAATTGTAAGAAAAAGAAATATCAATGTCTGTACTAAGGGCCGAATATATTTTGCTTTAGTATTTATCATAGCCAATCCCCATTTTATTTTTGGACTTTGCTTATTCTCTGCACATCTTTTATTGAAATATTTCCTATTACTGCATCGGTGCGTCCCTCTGTAGGGATTAGATAAGAGCTTTCCATTTCATTTATGCTTAAAGGATGCTCTTTGCCGCTCGTATCGACCAATATCAGTTCGTCATTGTTATCCAGTACCATACCTGCCTCCTCAAGGACTTCTGCCATTTTCACCGCTTTGCTTTGGGGAAGGTTTTCTTCGCCTATCACTTTAATCATAACTTCAGGAAATATCACCGCATCTGTGGTTGTGGAGAAGTGGCTCATTTCCTTTACATTCATGCCTAACTTGAAAGCGGGACTGATATTCATAGGAGCATTGTCTCCTCCGGTTTTTATATAGTATCTGTCTCTGACTATGCTTATGGTCTCATTCTTTACAAGGCCGTCAGAGCCCGCCATGGTAAAGAATCCGTTGGGATCTACAAAATCAAATTTGCCGAGTATTTTTCCTACCAGGTAGGACTTGTCCTTGCTGCCGTAGTATTCGTAGTAATATGGCTCAATATCTCTTGTCAATGCCTCAAAAATATGAACATTCTGTATATCCTTGGGTGATATGTGTTCGTACAGGTCTATCTTGTTGACCATTTTGACCCAATAAACTCCCATCTCATCCGGCACTACTATTCTTACAGGTTTTTCCTCCCTTATTATTTCTTTGCCGTCAAACATGATTCCAAGTATTATATCTCTGTTTTGGATTATATCCTTGCTTATCATGGTGTAATAGTTGTCTCTTCCGGTGACTCCAATAGCTTCGAAGTTATTTATGTCTATCCCGTTTTTTGTAAGCACGTCGGTGAGCAAAGGGCCGGAAGCGGTTATATTTATCTTCACACCGGTGGTTCTCTGCAATATGGTCTCAACTGTGACTTGAGGAAAATCCTTAAGTTCATCAATATTGACCCTTATGGAATTGTTTTCCGGCCAGGAGATCTGGAAGCTGTTTTCATCTTTTTCCCACATTTCCTGAAGTATGTAGTTTTCCACAGGATCTTTTTTAACTCCCTTAGCAAGATAGTTCCAGGCGCCTATGGCGGAATTAACATTATTTAATACAGCCTGGCTGGATACACTGGCTCCTGTTACCTGAACAATATCTGTGGGCTTTTCAGGGTCCAGCACCACCAGCTTAAGGTATTCCAGCAATTTCAAGCCTTTAAACCTATCGGTGAACCAGTTTTCCTTTATGGGGTCTGCATAATCGGGGGTATCCCCTTGTTCAAGGATTCGGATTCCCGAAGTCTTTTCCTGCTCATTATCTATTACCACCAGTGCTCTTATGGTGCCTGCATAGCCGGTACCGGAGGCTATAAAAGCTGAGGGAATTCCATCGATTTTGTACACTTTTTCAATTGCCGGGAAGTTTTCCTGAATAAAGGGATCCGACAGCGCCTCTTTCATTTCAGTAATTTTGCCTGCCTTGGGAAGAATCTCTTTAATCATAGCTTTTTCTTTACGGCTATCATTCATGGCCCATAAGGCTGCCCCTACTATTATGATAAATGCAATGAGAGTGATGGTATACATCTTATTTCTGTTCATATCAATATCCTCTAATTCACTGTTATTTTTGCGATGTTTTGTACCCATTGGGGTTTGTTAACATCACCGGGTTCCTTCTGTCCTATTACCAGGCGGAAGGGAGCTCCCTCTGATGCATCATAATCTTTACCGTTCTCATGCCAGGCTATGATTACCGGGTATCTTTTATCAGGATTCTGTTCATCAATATAATCTTCCTTTAAAGCCTGTTCAACAGTCATTTCAAATTCATAGCCATCGGAGGCTATGAACTTTAATGCTGCGGCACTTTCCTTTATTCCTGCGTATTCTAAGACGGCGCCAAGTTTAATTCCCTTGAAAAAAAAGTATTCTTTTGTTCCATAGCTGTTAAGGGAAAAATAATCATCCTCATAATAAGCATCGGTCATTGTCTTTAATTCGTCAAGACTCAGCGAAGTGGGTTCTTCGATACCCGGACCTTCAATTATCAGTGAAGCTGAATCGGCCTGTTCAGTTTTTGACGGTTCTTCTGTGCTTACCGGAGATTTTTCTGCCGGTTTTGGGAGCTCAGCAGGTTTTGTCTCTGCCGGTGTTTCTCCGGAAGTATTTTCTCCGGGCTGCTTTTCCGGTTCTTCCTCAGGCTGAGCTGCGGGCTGTTTTTCCGGTTCTTTCTCAGGCTGCACTGCAGGCTGCTCTACTGCCTCTGCAGCCGGAGTGGTTTCTGCGGGAGCGGGATTGCCGGTACTGCAGGCAGCGGCAAGAATCAATGATAACACTATCAATAAGGATATAAGCAATAGCTTTCTTTTGCTTTTCATTGTAAACCTCCGATATAATTTTTTGGAGCAAGCAGTGTAACTGCCTGCTCCAAATATTCTCATTTACCCATTATATCCATGAGCGTTTTGATAATTTTTGCAGTCTCGGCTCTTGTTGTACTGCCCTTGGGATCAAATATATCGCCGGACTTTCCGTTAAGTATACCGGAGCGCTGGACTATGCTTACGGCTTTTGCAGCACTGCTGCTGATCTGGGAGGCATCCTTGAATTCGATTCGTTCATTGACCATTTCAAGCTTGAGGCTTATAGCATCGGCAAACTTCAGTATCATGACTGCCATTTCTTCTCTTGTAAGTGCCTCATTGGGATTGAAATTGCCTTCTTCATCCCCTGCAGCTATTCCTTTTTCCCCTGCCCAATTGACATAGTCGGTATACCACATACCATCCGATACATCCTTGAATATTCCTTTCTTTGCTGATTTTAGATCTATATTTCCGGGAATACCAACAAGGAGTTTTACAAATTCTGCTCTGGTAATGGCTTTTTCGGGGCTGTAGGTATTTGTGCCCGTACCGTTTGATATCCCCTTTGCAATCAGGTATTCAATGTGGCTTTGTGCCCAGTGACCCTGAATGTCTGTGAAAACAGGGGCAGTACCGTCAACAATTATCTTAACGACGTTTTTCAGGCATGCACCCTGATTAAGATGTGTAATCATCCTTATAGGTCCGCCGTCATTGCCGCTGGTGTATCCGTCGCTGTTGGTGTCTGTTACCAATGGATTTCCGTTTGCCGCGTAAGACAGCATTATAATTTTTCTGTCCAACCCGTCAGCTATTCCGTTTTCCAAAGCGTCCCTGCCGAATATGGACAGCACATCCTTGGTGAAACCGTCTGATGCTACAGCCTTTACAGAGGTCAGTGATGTTCCTGCCTTAAGCCCGCTTTTTTGCGATATCAGCTTCCACAGGTCAAGTCCTTCATGCTGATGTTCCCCTATATAGGTGTAGGAATCTCTCAATATTGTATCATCCATAGCTTCAAGCTCACGGAGAGTAAACTTTTTTGGAGCCTCCAATGCCGTCCCGGAAAGCTCAAGAACAGATGTATCCAGGTATTGGCTGTAGGTTGGGCTCATATCATGCTTCCAGGAGGTTGTTGCAGAAGCATTCACAGTAATCCTTACGACGTTTTTCAGTATGTTGGAGGAATTTATGTCATCGGCTGATTTCTGGCCAACTATCAGGTACAGAGGGCCTCCTGAATTATTATATGAAGGATCGTATCCTGCAGATTCCTTATCTGCCACAAGAGGTCTGCCGTCTTCAAGGTTGGCATTGCCTGCCGAACCGGAGCCATAGGCCAGTATCATTTTCAGATTTTCTGCTTTGGTTGCACTGTTTAAATAGTTTGTTTTCATGATGTCCGCTAATGAGAAGGTCAAGGCCTTGCCGTCCGCTGCCGTAAATACAACCTCACTGGCATTGGATTGGAGTCCCACATCCACGGATCTCAGGAAGCTGTATAGGTCTATCCCTCTATAACGCACCTGCTGTTCAGAGGATGCTTTCTTTATATTGTAATCTCCGGTTACTGCAAAGGACTGCTTTCCTTCTATTTCGGAGACTGTGAAGGTCTTTGGAGTGCTTAACTTGGTTCCGGGGCCTTCAACTACCAGGGTATTTCCTGCTAATTCCTTGTAAGGAGCATTTATATGAGCATATTTGTCAGGTTGAAGATTTACCTTGATTGAAGTAACGCTGCTCAGGGACTTTTTATCCGGCATTAATACCATCAAGGGTCCGCCGTCATTCTTAACATTGACCTTTTCTCCGCCTCCGTCCGTATATGAGCTTACATAGCCCGCGGATTCCTTACTCTGAACCATGGGGGCTCCATTTTTGGCAAAGGCAATAATGGATTTGCTTCCTTCCGTAAATATTTCCGCCAGGGGCACTATAAGCTGGGAATCGGCACTTGTAAAGGTAACTGTACCTTTGGTGCCGGGGATCTGCACTTTTTCCATTAAGAAATAACCAAGGTCTACGCCTTCATATAGGTCTTTGTATGCATTGTCACCCTTTTGTACATCATAGAAGGTTTTTACTTTTACCTTGACTCTTTCTGCATTGGAAACAGCAGCCCCATATATCATGTTTTCAATATCCGTTACGGTGAAGTCCTGATTTTTCAGGGCATTTCCATCCATACCGATAACCGAAACCGCTATTTTGTTTGCGGCAAGTGCTTTATAGTTCGCATCGGGATTTCCACTGTGGGTGCTGTAGTTCACTTCATTTCCGACAATTATTTTATCCAGCAGCTTGGCTTGCCTGGAACCGTTGGCATGGTGGTATTCTAACTTGCCAGATATTATGCGGAGAGGGCCCGCATCGTTTCCAAGTCCGCTTCTGTAGCCTTCCAGGGTGTTTTTGATTACATAAGGATATCCGTTGACACCATAGGCCACTAATACCGGATAACCCTTGGATCTTAAGTCATCTGAGGCCTTGGATATATATTTTCCGTCATTCATATCGGCCGGGTTTTTCTCATAATAGCCGAATAATGAAGGATCTGCTATCTGGGCTATTGTGAACTTGTCAAAATCCTTATAGCCGTCTGTGGCAGTAAATTGAACCAGAGTATTTGAATTTTGACCCCTTGCCATGGTTTCGGGGATTCCTGATTTTTTCAGAAGTTCCCAAAGCTTGATTCCTTCATATTCATTTACATACCAATATGTTGAATTTGAGAGGCTGTATTCGGCTCTATAACCTATACCTGAGGCTGCAGGCTTTCCATTCTCGTATTGTACCATGTCCTCCAGCTGTTCAACGGTGTAATTAACTTCCCTGCCCAGCTTGTCCCCGGTAATAGTGATTATATACTGCGAATTCTCAGCTGTATCATAAGGGGCTTTATCATGCTTGTATCCCGGGGTATAGTCCTCTGCGACATAAATATATGCCATGTTGCCAAACTTTGTGTAGCCTGGATTCGGGTCAGCGGCAAAGACAGTTTTGTCATAGACCAGTTTTATGCAGCCGTCCTCATTGCCAAGGCTTGGATCCGCACCTTCAGCTGCATCATAGACAAAAGGCTTTGGATTTGTTCCATCCGGTTTAGAGGTTCCATAAGCTACGATTATAGGCTTTTCTTTGGTTTCCGCTTCGTTTATTTGAGCAAGGGTAAACTCTGCTATTGTTTGTCTGACCCTGTTCTTTATAAGTACCTTGCTGGCAGAGTCAGTGAGCTTTATTCCCGTTATTCCCGAGGACATATTCTCCAGCAGGTATTTCAGGCGGATACCTTCATATGTAAAGGTGGTATTGG
>Ga0208695_1001204_pt1 | contig 22498 bp, 14 predicted proteins | sample AD_UKC111_MetaG_FD_184449 | JGI IMG/M metagenome (GOLD analysis project Ga0208695, IMG submission 184449) | Active sludge microbial communities of municipal wastewater-treating anaerobic digesters from Hong Kong - AD_UKC111_MetaG (SPAdes)... | ecosystem: Engineered > Bioreactor > Anaerobic >...
GCGGCACTTCTATGACGTTGGCCGCGGGGGGGCCTGCCATCAGGTGGTTGCGGAGCACGGGCATACGCTACCGGGCATGTTCGTAGCCGGAACAAGCCGCCACGCCGCCGCTTACGGAGCGTACGGCGCGCTGGCGCTGGAAATCGACACCGAGCGGATGGCGGTAGTGTGGAAACACGGCCGGCTAAAAGTTGAAGTCCCGTCGACGGTCCGCGTTGAGGTTTCCGGTATCTTTCGTCCCTGGACTTCCACCAAGGACCTGGTTCTCTACCTGGCGTCAAGCATGGGAAGGTCGAATAGAGGCTGCAGCATCGATTTCAGCGGACCGGCGGTCGCGGCCATGTCGATTTCGTCGCGCATGGTGCTGACCGGCCTTGCGCGGCGCGTCGGCGCAATGTCCGCCTTCACGGGCGTGGACAATGCGCTGCTGACGCATTTGGCGCACATGGTGGGAACGCCACTGGCGTTCAGCCCGGCGTGGGCGGCCGACTCCGATGCTTCTTACGAAAAAGTAATGCACGTAAACATACAGAAGGAGCTGAGCGAACCCCTGGTTGCGTGCCACGGAAGAACCGAGGTGGTGCTTCCACTTGCAAAGGTTGCTGGCACAAAAATCGATATGGCGGTTCTGGGTAGCTGTTCGAATGGGCGCCCGGAAGACTTCGCCGCGGCGGCCGATGTCCTGACAGGGAGGCGGGTGCACACCGGAACGCGGCTGCTGGCAATCCCGGCTTCGCAGCAGGTGTATTTGGACGCCTTGAAGAACGGCTATCTTCAGGCGCTGGCTGCAGCGGGCGCGGTCATCCTTCCGCCCGGATGTGGAGCGGCAACCAGCATAGCGCATGGGATGTTGGGAGCCGGCGAGGTGTGCATCTCCACAACCGATTGCAGCTACGATCCCGCTGCCGGGAGCGCGCGGCGGCAGGTGTATGAAGCCAACCCGGCGGTGGTGGCGGCCGCCGCGGCGGCCGGCCGGATCGTGCATCCCGAGGACGTGGTGGAAGATACGGCGGCTTGAGAGAACTCTTTATGCATCCTAATATGTTGTTGATTCGAGAAATCGCGGACCGGCTCGCGATTGCCGATGAATCCCTTGAGTACTACGGCAAGTACACGGCCAAGCTGCGGCTGGAACTGCTCGAGACCTGCGCTTCGCGACCCCAGGGCAAGCTCATATTGGTAACCGCGATCACGCCGACCAGCAGCGGCGAAGGCAAGACCGTGGTGAGCATAGGACTGGCGCAGGCGATCGAGCAATGCGGAAGGCGCGCCATCGCCACTTTGCGCGAACCTTCGCTCGGCCCGGTGTTCGGCGTGAAGGGCGGTGCGACTGGCGGCGGGCGCTCCCAGGTGCTGCCGAGCGAGACCATCAACCTGCATTTCAACGGCGATCTTCACGCCGTCAGCGCGGCGCATAACCTCCTCGCGGCGCTTATCGACGCGCACATCCATCATTCCAACCGCCTGCAGATCGATGTCGACAACATCTTCTGGCCGCGCACCATCGACATGAACGACCGGGCGCTGCGCAACGTTATTGTGGGACTCGGGGGGAAGGTAAACGGCCCGCCGCGCCAAGCTGGATTCGTAATCACGGCGGCGTCCGAAGTGATGGCCATCCTGGCGCTGGCCGCTTCGCGCCAGGACCTGCGCAAGCGGTTGAGCGAAATCGTCATCGGATTCGACGTAAAGGGAAGGGTGCTGAGAGCCGCAGACATGGAGGCCACCGGAGCCATGATGGTGCTGCTCAACGAGGCCATCATGCCCAACCTGGTGCAGACCAGCGAGAACACGCCGGCGCTAGTGCACGCCGGCCCCTTCGCCAACATTGCGCACGGCACCAGCAGCCTGATTTCGCAACGCATGGCCATGGGATTGGCCGAGTACGTGGTGAACGAGACGGGTTTCGCGGCCGACCTGGGCGCGGAGAAATACCTGGACATCGTAATGCCCGCGGCAGGATTCCGTCCCTCGGCGGCAGTGCTCATCGCGACCGTGCGCGCCTTGATGGAGCAGGGGCAGGGAGTCGCGCCGGGTTCCTCGACCGATGCTGCCGCCCTGCGCGCCGGGTTCTGCAACCTTGAGAAGCATATGGAGAACCTGCGCAAGTTCCGGTTGCCGTTCGTGGTCGCCGTCAACCGGTTCCCTGGCGACACGGACGAGCAGATCGCCATGGTGCGCGCGTTTTGTAAAGAGGCCGGGGTTGAGACCGCGGTGGTGGAAGCTTATACCGAAGGTGGCGCAGGGGCCAGGGATCTGGCCGAGAAGGTCATGGCGGTAGCCGATGCGAGCTCGCCCGAACAGGTCCGGCCCCTGTATCCGTCCAGTTACTCCATCGAACTGAAGGTGGAAACCGTGGCGCGAGAGATCTACGGCGCCGGCGGCGTGTACTTCGAATCGAACGCGCGCAGGAAGATACGGAGATTCAGCGAACTCGGCTTCGGCCACCTGCCCGTGTGCATCGCCAAGACGCAGTCCTCTTTTTCAGACAATCCGAAGCTGATGGGGCGTCCGACGGGTTGGACGCTCACGGTGACCGACGCGCACCTGGCCGCGGGCGCCGGCTTCATCGTCGTGATCGCCGGCAACATGCTCCTGATGCCGGGCTTGTCGGCCACGCCCCAAGCATTCAAGATGGACGTGGACGAGGAAGGGCGGATTGTCGGGCTGCTGTGACGGGGCCGGGGCGACCGCGGCGGGCCGCCATCCGGCCTGAACGACCAGTTGATTTTAAGGGGACGTACCGAAGCCGGAGCGGTGTACACTGTCAGTTAGCTGGGGAGCCATAGTGGGACTCCTGTCTGAAATCAGTTCCACGCCTTCCAGGACGCGGAAACACCTTTAACCCTCTAACCAGGCAGGTTCATATCCTGCCGCACCCATGGAGGTGGACGGTGACCAAGTCCATTTTGAGACAAGCACGTCTGATGGCTGTAAACGCGGTGTTTTTGCCGGTTCTGCTGTGTACGGCGGCCACTAACGATGCTAACTACGGCAACCTTCCGTTGAGCTTCGAGCGCAACGCCGGACAGGTGGATGGAAAAGTTCGTTTTCTGGCGCGGAGCCCGTCCTTCGGGGTATTCCTCACGGATACCGAGGCGGTTCTCGCGTTCAGCAGAGAGGACGGGACCACCTCCACCGTGACGATGGAGTTCCTGGGCGCGCGCCAGCCGAAGGAGGTTGCAGGCATCGACCGGCTGCCGGGTGTCGTGAGCTATCTGCACGGGAACGATCCCCGGCAGTGGCGAACGGGCGTGCCAACCTTCGCCAAGGTACGCTACCGGCAACTCTATCCCGGCATCGATCTGATGTACTACGGAAACCGGGGCCGTCTGGAATACGACTTCGTAGTCGCGCCCGGCGCGGATCCGAATGCGGTCCAGCTTGGATTCCGGGGCGACGTTTCGGTAAAGCTGGATCCCGATGGCGGGCTGGCGATTGCTTCCGGCGCGAATGAACTGCGTTTCCAGAAGCCGTACGCCTATCAGGAAGTGCACGGCCGGCGGCGGTCCATCGAGGTACGTTACGTCCTGCTGGGAGATCAACGCGCCGGTTTCTCGCTGGCGGAATACGACAGAAGCCTGCCGCTGGTGATCGATCCGGTGCTGGTCTACCTGGGGACTGTGGCGACTGGTACCGGCCGCGGCATCGCGATTGATGGCGCCGGCAACGCGTATATCACCGGGTATACGGCTTCACTCAATTTTCCCATTGTCGGCGGGCTTACCGGCACGAATCCAGTGAGCGTGAACCTCGCAGAGGTGTTTGTGACCAAGGTGAATGCCGACGGCACCGCTATGGTCTACTCCACCTTGTTTGGGGGGAACGGCGCGGACCAGGGAATCGGCATCGCGGTGGACAGCGCCGGTGCCGCCTATGTCACCGGCAGCACGACCTCGCAGAACTTCCCGCTCGTGAATGCCGCCCAGGCAACTTACGGCGGCAACACGGATGCATTTGTAGCCAAGCTGAATGCGCAGGGTACGGCGCTGGTCTATTCGACCTACCTCGGCGGAAGCAATTCTGATTCCGCCGCCGGTATCGCCGTGGATAAGACCAACGGCGGGACCTTCGTGACCGGCGTGACGAATTCCACGAACTTTCCCACAAAGACGCCCTACCAGGCGGCTCTCAAGGGGTCGCGGGACGTGTTCATAACCAGGCTCGATCCGGCCGGCACCCTGGCGTTTTCAACGTACCTTGGAGGAGCCGCGGACGACTACGGACAGTCGGTCGCCATCGATGTGAACACCAACGTGTACGTCACTGGTTACACCAGTTCCACGGATTTCCCCGTTACTGCAGGAGTAATACAGTCGAGCCGCAAGGGATCCCCCAACGCCTTCGTTACAAAGTTGAGCAGCAGCGGTTCGACGTTGACATACTCCACCTACCTCGGTGGCTCTTGCGGGGATTGGGGATACGGAATCGCGGTACACTCTTCCGGTTCGGCCTTCGTGACTGGTGAGACGTGTTCCTGGGACTACCCGATCACAGGAGGAGCGGTTCAAACCGAGAAGAACATGGGCAATTCAGCCTTCGTCACCAAACTGAAGGCGGACGGCACCGGCATGCTCTACTCGACGTTCCTGACCGGAAACAGGCAGGTCCGCGGCACGGCCATCGCCGTGGACGAGTCCGGATACGCTTACGTAACCGGGTTCAATTATGGCGAGGATTTTCCGATGTTCAACGCGCTCCAGGGGCCCTGGTACTGGTACGTGCCTCTGCTGGCTTATTCGAGCAACGGAGGCGCCGACTGGGACAGCCTCCAGCGCGGCATGTCGGGCAGTTCTGTCCCGGCGATCAGCATCGATCCTCGAAACACAGCGACGATCGTTGCCGCGGAAAGCGGGATCAACCGGTCCACCGACGGCGGCCAGAATTGGACGCACACCAGCCTATGGAATAACGCCACCGCAATCGCGCGTTCCGCTTCCAACCCGGACATCCTTTACGCCGCGACGGGCGGAGGGATGTACAGGAGCACCGACAACGGAGTGAACTGGCAACGGCTGGGCGCCAATCCGGCCGGTTCAGTCTATGCGCTGGCGGTTCACCCGACCGACTCGTCGAGCCTCACCGCCGCCACCAACAGCGGTATCTTTCAGAGTCCTGACGGCGTCAACTGGACAGCGAAGAACACGGGCCTGCTCAATTTGGTGATCAACGACTGGGATCGTAGCCCCTCCGATCCGAGTGTTCAGTACGCAGCTACGGCAGGCGGTGTTTTTAAGACGACCAACAACGCCGCCACATGGAATCCTGCCGGTGCCGGGCTGCCGTTGAACGCCAGGACCTTAAAGGTGGCGGTGAGTCCGGCCGACCCCAACACTGTTTACGTGCTGCTGGGCGCAGGCACGCTTTACAAGAGCACCGATGCAGGAGCTAACTGGAACTTGATCGGCAAAGGTATCCGGGGCTCGATATCGCAATTCGCGGTGGCGCCCTCGAATCCGTTGATCCTGTATGCCGCCACTTCCAGAGCGGTGTACCGCAGCCGGGACGGTGGCATTACCTGGACCCAGGTCAACAATCTGGGTATGATTTTCGGGCTGACTATGGTGAAAGTCGATCCCAAGAACCCGGACCTTGTTTACGCTGGTTTGAGCGTGATGAGCGACGTTTTCGTGTCGAAGATCAACCCAACGGGGACGGCGTTCTCCTATTCGACTCTTCTGGGCGGGCAGTCCGGCGATTCGGGCTGGGGGATCGCCGCCGACGGCAACGGAAACGCATACGTGTCGGGCACCGGGAACTCTCCGTTCCCGACCACGGCGGGCTCGTTCTCACGGATCATCGGGGGAGCTTTTGTCGCGAAGATCGCCGGCACCAAGCCACCGTGCACCTACGTCGTCCGGCCTGGCGATGTTGCCAACGAAACCAGTATGTTTTACAGCAGCGGAGGCGAAGGACGGTTCTTTGTCATCGCTCCCAGCGACTGCACCTGGCAGGTGAATCCCGATGTCCCATGGATCACCTTGCCCGGCGACGTGAAAGGCGGCTCAGGCATCGGCCCGGTATATATCGACGTTGACGAGAACACCGGGGCGGCGCGCCAGGGTACAGTGACCATCGCCGGGCAGGCGCGCGTGGTCCGGCAGGCGGCCGGCGCATGCACCTATACACGGTCGGCGGAAGCCCTGGCAGTCCCCGCCGCCGGAGGAACCTACACGGTCGCGATCACGACCACTCCGGACTGCGACTGGTTGGCCACCGCAAACCAGGGTTGGTATGCGGTGACCCCGGCTACCGGGTCGGGAAGTGGCACGGTAACGATCACGGTCCAGGCGAACACAGGCGCCTCCTCGCGCACGGCGGCCGTGGTCATCGGCGGCAGTGGCGTCCTGATCTCGCAGGCGGGCGCGACTGCCACCTTTACTTTCAATCCCGCCAACGTGAACGTTCCGGCGGCTGCCTCCACGGGCAGCTTCGCCGTGACAACCAACCTGACTTCGGCCACCTGGAGCGCCTTCTCGACGCAAACCTGGCTGGCGGTGACGTCCGGACCGGGCTTCACCGGGAGCGTGGACGTCACCTACGCCGTGGAAGCCAACACCGGCACTGCGGCTCGCACCGCGCAGATTCTGGTCGGAAATGTGGCGTTCACCGTAACTCAAGCGGGCCTGCCGGCGACGACGCCGATGATTACCTCGATCAACGCGGCTGGGAGCGGACCGGATATCGCGCTGAACACCTGGATCGAGATCAAAGGCGCGAACCTAGCGCCCACCGATCTTGGCCCTTACGGCTTCACCTGGAGTACGGCTCCTGAATTCGGGTCCGGCAAGATGCCCACGCAACTCCGCAACGTCAGCGTCACCGTGAATGGCAAGCCTAGCTACGTGTACTTCATCAGTCCCGCCCAAGTGAACGTCCTGACGGGATTGGATAGCACCACTGGACAGATCCAGGTCGTGGTTACCAACGGCGCAAATTCCAGCCAGGCGTTCACGGTGAATGTGCGAGCCAGAGCGCCCGGTTTCTTCCTGTTCGGGGCCACCAAGTATATCGCCTCGACGCACGCCGACGGCAGCCTGTTGGGGCCGGCTTCGATGTCCGTCCCGGGCTACCAGTTCACACCGGCCAAACCCAACGAAACCGTGGTTCTTTACGCCAACGGCTTCGGTCTGCCCTCGACGCCGCTGGTGGAAGGCTCATCCACCCAATTCAGCCCGCTGCCCTCGTTGCCGGTGTTTTTGATCGGAGGGGTCCAGGCGACGGTGGCCTACGCGGGCGTGGTGGCTCCGGGCCTCTACCAGTTCAACGTGGTGGTCCCGGCGAACGCCCCGGATGGCGACAACTCCGTGACGGCCACTTACGCCGGATTCACCACCACTCCGGGTGCGTTGATCACGGTACAGAAGTAAAGCGCGTTCTGCGAAGTCCGGTCCGGCATGGACCGCCCTCGGCGGCCGGAGGTTGTAATCTGCGGCGCTTCAGTAACGGAATTCCCTGGCGATGTCGACGAAGGTCTGGATGTTCTCAGGCTCGCCTTCGAAGAAGTGGTCCGACGCCCCCATGATGTAGCCGCCGTATTGGGCGGCGTCCTGCCAGATGCGTTCTATCTGGGCGCGGATGTTCGCCGGCGTGCCGCGCTCGAAGCCGTCTTTTTGGTTGAAGCCGCCGATGAGGCAGAGCTTACCTCCCATGATGGAGTGGATCTTTTTCAAATCGACGTCGCCGCCCATGCCGGGCGGCGTGAGCGTTTCCGAAGCGTCGGCGCGGGTTTCCGGGATCAGGTGAGCCTGCGCCGTCATCTTGCCGCAGGTGTGATAGACGACCTTGATGCCGATGGCGTGCAGCGCATCGGAAATCCGTTGGGCATAAGGGACGCAGAAGTCCTTAAATAGTTTTGGCGAGATGACCGACATGGAACCGTCGCCGCCGCCGTCCTCCAGCATGTCGATGCGGCAGCCGCGCAAGCTGTCGATGAAGCGCAGCTTGTAATCGAGGATGATGTCGAGAAACTCCCGGGTCCACGCCGGATCGTCGGCCGCCTCCATGATCATGCGCTGGCTGCCCATGTAATTGCACGCATCCTGCCAGACGCCGCCCTGGTGGTTGAAAATACCCGCGCGGAGGATGCCCATGTCTCCCATGCGCTCGAAGGCTTCGTTGATGCGCTGCTTGTCGGGCCGCGGCAGGGGCATGTACTTACGGATGAGCTGGATCTGTTCCTTTTCTTTGATGGGGTACTCGGTCACCCAGGCCATTTTGTCGGTCTTCTCCATGGTCTTGGTGAGAGTGCCTTCGGGCGTCTCGATGGTGAACTTGTAAATGGTAGATACTTCGTCCTGCTTGGCGATTGTGTAGTTCACCCGCCAGTTCGGACCGGGCACCAGGTCGCCGGTGAAGTACATGGCACTGACGACCGGTTCATCGAGCCACGCGAAATAGAAGATCTGCGCGTCCATCCCGAAGCGCGAGTAGATCTCGAACTGGTCCGCGCCATTCATGTACTTATTGGCCCAGTAATCCATCCAACCGTGTATGGTGGCGGGCAGACGGTCGGGCTTGCCGCCGGCCAGGGCCGTGAGGAGTCTGTCTCGAGGCGTCATGTTCTCATCCCGCCCAACAGTTTACGCTAGATAAGTACCGTTCGACATGCCAGGACACTCCATCGGACGATTCTTCTGGCCGGCCGCCGCCGGACTGCTCCTCATACAGAGCTTTCTTCTCGTATCCAGCGCGCTCCAGGAGACGCAGACTTGGGACGAGAGCTACCACATGCTGGCGGGCTACAGTTATTGGAAGCTCGGCAGACTCGACATCAACCGCGAACATCCGCCGCTCGGCAAGTACCTCAACGCGCTGCCGCTGCTGGTCCTCGCGCCCGGTTTGCCGATAGATCGCGAGGCGTGGAAGCGGGGCGATTACGTGGAGGCCGGTGCCGATTTCCTCTATCACAATCGGGTAGACGCCGATACCATGCTGTTCGCCGCCCGATCCGTAACCATGCTGCTTACGCTTGCGCTCGGCCTCTCCATAGCATGGTGGGGCAGACGGCGCTATGGAGGCGCTGCCGCGCTCGCCGCGCTGGCCCTGTTCGTCTTCGATCCCAACATCCTGGCGCACGGGCGCTATGTAACCACGGATACTATCGCGGCCTTGTTCATCTTCCTGGGCGTCGTTACCTGGGAGAAGTGGCTCGACTCGAACCGGTGGCGCGACCTGGCCGTGGCGGGAATCGTATTCGGTCTCGCCATCGTCAGCAAATTCTCGGCGTTCATCCTGGTGCCGGTTTATATCGCGCTGTACGCCGTGCGGCGGAGGGAGAACAAAGAGGAATTCTCGCTGGCGAGGTGCGTAAAAGCTTGCGGCTTCATGGTGGTACTCCCGGCCGTGGTCGTGATTGTCGCTTACGCGCCGGAAGCGAGACTCCTGCTGCCGGCGACGCGCGCCATGCGGCAGGCCGACCCGGGCATACAGACTTTGCGCGACACGATAGATGCGCGGAGCGAATATGGCGAGCTGATGCGATGGGTAGGCGGGCGCCTGGGGCTGCAAGCGCATTCGTTCCTGGTCGGCCTAGGCGCGGTGGCTGCACATAACACCGTTGGGCATCAATCTTATTTGCTGGGGAAGGTCGCCGAGCACGGGCGGTGGTATTACTTCCCGGTGCTATTCGCGGTGAAGACGCCGGCGGCGACGCTCGTGGGGGCGTTGATAGCTGTGATTGTCGCGTGGCGGCGGCCACGGTTCGAACTGGTCGTTCCAGCCGGCTTCTACTTCGCCGCCAGCATGGTTTCCGGACTCAACATCGGCCTGCGGCATCTGCTGCCCATTTACCCGTTCCTGTTTCTTTTGATTGGCGCGACGCTTGCGGCGTGGAGGTCGCGAATCGGGCGGTTGACGTTGTGGCTGTTGCCGGCGGCTCTCGCGGCCGAATCGCTGGCGGTGTACCCTCACTACCTCGCCTTTTTCAACGCGCCGGCCGGCGGCCCCGGCGCGGGGCCACGCTACGCGGCCGATTCGAACATCGACTGGGGGCAGGACATCAAGAAACTGAAACGGTGGATGGATGCGCAGGGCGTTCCGCAAATCTGCCTCTGCTATTTCGGACGCGCCAATCCGGAGTACTATGGCGTCAGGAACGTGGAACCGCCGCAGGCAAATGAGCGGGAGAACTGGAAGTACATGGACTGCTACACGGCCGTCAGCGTGACGCCGCTCGTGGGTGTTTATACTCCGCGGGAACGCTTCGATATCCTGCGGCGAATGCAACCGGTAGCGAAAATCGGATACTCAATCTACGTCTATGACCTGCGGAAGAAGCGGCCTTAACGGGTCGCCAAACGGGTGATGTATTGCAGGCGGTCGAGATCCGCGTCCGCCGTGACCATGTCGCTTACCCCCCAGATGAGGCGACTGGAGGGGTTACTTGATCTGAAGAGCGCGTCGATGGACGCTCGGAATTCTTCCTCTGGCACACTTTCGGGACACAGCATGATGGAGGCTATGCCGCCCCAGACGGCGATGCGGCCCGCGAAGGCTGCTTGCACTTCCTCCAGCGTGCAACTGGTCATCGGGTGCGGGCAGAGCGATTCCGCCACGTCGAAGCCGGCCTCGACGTAAAGGGGCAGCAGACGGCGGTTTTCGCCGTCGGTGTGTGTCAGCAGGTACTTTCCGCGCTTGTGCAGTTCCGTGGCGTAGTCGCGTAACGACGGCAGAATGTGCTTGCGGAAGAATGCCGGATGCGTGATGGCGTCGTCGTAATTGCCGCCGAGCAGCACGCATTCGGCGGGCGAATCGGCGGCGATTTCCTTCAAGCGCGCATAGAACGGTTCCATTTGTCCAGCCAGGCGCTCAATGGATTCCGGCGCGTCCTTGAGGGCATAGAAGAACTCTTCGATAGGCATCAGCGCACCCATGATGTGCTGCACGGGACTCGCGAAGTCGCTCGAGTGCGCGGCGAGAAGCCCGTCGTCCCCGAGTTCGTCGCGTTTTCGCAGGTAGCCCTCGAAACGAGGCTCAATGCGAAGGTGCGAGAAGATGTAGCCGGCCACATCCAGATCGCGCGGTTGCTTGACCGCACGCTCGCTTATCCAAGGAACGGAAGCTCCGGCTTCCAGCGTCTCACCGGTCCAGATCGCGGCTGTCCGCACCGAGCCGAGGGGCGTGTGGTAATCGACTATGGTTTCCCTGCCGCGCCGGGTGACTCTCCGGTCCACATTCTCGAACCGGACCTTATAGACGAGACTGGGTTGGCTGAGGAGGCCGAGCGGGTAATCCACCATGTCGTCATCGCCGGCGAGTTCCGTGAAGTCCGGCACGACGCCGTAACAGCCCACGCCTAGTTTGCGCGCCAACTCCACAAGGCTGAGATCGCGCAGCCCCGGGGGCAGGGTTCCGTTGCGGGATTTCGCACGATACCAGAACTCAAGTCGCGGAACCCAGGGCAGCCGGTCCGGGGCGCGGCCTTGAATCACGGCGAGAATGCGCTCGCGTTCGGTCATGGCTCCTATATGCTAGCGCGGGCCGAAATACTTTGTAGGTACGCCGCGCAAATGCGTGTAACATAGGGTGATGAAGCTAGCCACTCTTCTGGCAATCATGCTGGTCTTGACGTGGTTAGTCGCACCGGCTTCGGCACAAACTTCTCACGGCTACTTCTTCGTAGCACCGGGGGCCGCGTCCTGTAGCGGTTGCGGCAATAACATGACGCTGCATTTCGGTGGCGGAGGAGAAGGCATCTTCGGCAAGGGGATCGGAATCGGGGCGGAACTCGGTTATCTGACTCCTCGCGAAAGCATGAGCGACGGTCTGGGTGTCTTTTCGCCGAACGGGTATTTCCACTTTGGGGGAAAGAACAGAAGTCGAAAAGCGGATCCGTTTGTCACCGCCGGCTACACGCTATTGTTCCGCAGCGGCCACGCCAACCTATGGAACTTCGGCGGCGGGCTGAATTACTGGTTTGGCGACCGGGTTGGGCTCAAGGTTGAACTGCGCGACCACGTCTGGTCGGTGAACAGCACCGAACACTATTGGGGCGTGCGCATCGGCATAACCTTCCGCTAGGGACCAAGCAGCGAATCGACATAGCCGATGACGTGCGGCGTGGGACTGGTGAACAGGCCCAGCATCTTGCCGAAAGCGCGTTGACCCTGCGGCTCGCCCATCTGCAGCAGGCTCTCAAGAGACCGCTCGGTCGCCTCAATCAGAACCGTGCGGAACTTCGGCTCGCCGGTTTCGCGATGCGCCAGCGCTACGCCCGCCAGGATGTGAAAATTCAGCGGGTCCAGGCCTCGCGCGGGCAGCGCCCGTGGGCAGGAAGCGTAACGGAAGCCGTGCAACTCGGGCACCCAGGTGTCATTTATCAGGTGACGGGCCCCACGGACTATGGATGCGGCGACTCGCGCGTCGCCGGTCACTTCGTGGTAGCGAGTCATGCCGGTTAGCAAAACGCCCACCATGTAGCTAAGTTCGCCGTAATGCGGTGGAGCGTCCGGGTGTTCACAGATTGGCCAGCGGTCCCAGCCGCCGTTGGGCGTCTGGCGCTCCAGCACACGCTCGATGATGATCTTCGCAGCGTTCAGATAGAAAGGGTCCAGCGTGGCTTTGTAGGCCGCGGTAGTTAAGAGTAAGTGCCAGCCTGCCACGCGCGCGTCGAAGAAGTCGTAGTTACGCGTGTCCAGGGTGTCGTAGCGATCGGCGATCTTTCGCGCCGTTTCCATGGAGTACCGGTCCCCGGTCAGGAAGTAGTAAGCGAGGTGGCCTTCCGCATAAACGTGATCCACAGTGAGAATTCCCGGCGCGATGCCTTGGCCCGGCACCGGGGTAACGGCGTAGTATCCGCCGGTGTGACCGATGGCATGATGATACACGCCGCCCACGCGAGTTGGATCGCGGTGGTACTGGATGGTATCGACATCGCGGTTGTGCCACTCCATCTCCTCACCACTGAGAAAGTAGCGGACGTCGCCTGTGCGCGCGAATTGCAGCAGCAGCGCTTTCTGTGTGTCGTATTCGCCGTTGCCCCAGTTGATGACGCGCTCACCGTACCAGTCGCCGAAGTTCAGCATGCCGTAAGCGTGTTCGCTCAAGCGGTCTCGCATATATTGGGCGAAGCCAGCACGGAACACGGTGTCATACTGCGCGAGAATCCCGGTGGAGGAGGGCGCCGCTAGTTCCCCAAACACTTTCGTAGTGCTGTACCAGGCAGGCGGCACAACGGCGCGCAGCACGGAGCGCTGGCTTCGCACTGCTGGCCGTGCCGCGTTGGCGGGAGTAACTTCGAGCCAGATCTCGTGCGTTTTCGCTGCGCCTTGCCGGAACTTGTAACGGCCGTCGAGGAGATAGTAGTAGAGTTTGTATTCGTCGGGGGTTCCCTTGAACGCAGCGTATTCGCCGCGCGCCAGCCGCGGGCAGAGATCCAACTCGATGCCGCCCGGCGAAGCCCGCAATCCCTTCGGATAGTTTTGCCAGAAGTCGCGTACCGCAAGGGTCACTCGGCGCGCGGCGTCGCTCCACTCGGCCACTCCTTCGGAGCGCGTGCCGCGGGCGCCGTTGGAGACGGTGTAACGGTCGTCATGGAGTTGGCGCAACTCGATCGAGTCCGGCTTCTCGGGGCTGCTTTCCGCGTCCTTGCCAAGACCCCAGCGCGTTGCGCGGCCTGCCAGGTTCAACTTCAGCGTAAGAGAGCCGATAGAGGCAAACTCGTCCTCGCCGCGGCTGTAACCGAAGGTGTGCTGGATGCGCAGGAACGGCTGGCCTGCATAGGCATGAATACGAATTGTGTATGTGAAGAGCGTGCGGCCGTCGTTAGCGCGGTGTTCGCCGGAGGCGCGGACAACGGTTCGCTGCGAGCCAGTTTCTTCGAGGTGGACATCATCCGGTGCCGGGAGAGTTGAATATGTCGTGCCGTCGTCCGCCATCAGTTCGAAGGAACAGGGCCGAAATGCGGAGACTAGCTCTTCCGCCTCCTCGAATACGCCGTTGCGATTCGAGTCGAAAGCCAGCGATTCGAACATGCCCGGACGGCGCTTGGAAACCGTGAATTTGAGCGGACCGGTGACGACGGTGACGCCCGCTGCACTCTCGACCGCTCGAAGCGGCGTGGCTGCAGCGCCGCGCACAACCGCGTTGCCGTATTCCACGCTGTATCCAGACTGGGGTTTCGCGGCGGCCTGGAAGTCCGCCAGCACCCATTTCACGGTCCCGTCCTCCCAACGGGCGAGGGTGGAAGTCTGCAGGGGCAACTCCTTGCCAGCAGGGTCCACGAGGCGCACGTTTCGGTCGGAACTCAAGGCACCCATGGGAAACGGTACGCCCGCCGTGGCCGGGAACGGCCCGGCGTAATCCGGCGGCTGCTCCGCGGCATCGAGCGGATTCACGACGCGGAGCGGGAGCGTTTGCTTCGCCACGGAACCGGCGGCGGACGGAGGCGGCGTTGCGGCGAAACTTTTCCATTCGCTCGTCACCTGGCGGCCTTCGCGGTCAAGTCCGATGATGCGGTACTCATAGGTTGCGCCGGCGCGCAGGCCCTCAACTGTCACCCGGTGGTTCTGCACCGCCATGGTTTCCTTGATGCGCCGTACAGCGGCCGAACGCAAAGCCCTGTACTCAACGGTGGCGGCCACCGGCCAACTGGAGATCCAGGTGAGAGTTGCCCCGGCATTCACGGGACGGGCCTGAAGTTCCGTGAAGGAGTATTCAGCGCGCCGGGCGGCGGGCCGTTCGGCCAGCAGGTAGATGTCCTCGGTGCGGTAGATGCCGGTCGCCGTCAGCGCTTTGAGTTCGATGGTCTCGCCGCCGCGAAACGAGTACGGCTCGGCGAGGAAGAACAGCCGCTGCCGGTTGTCGTCGTAGTTGGCAACGGCCGTGCCACGGCCGGCGCCGTTGACGCGGATCTCGAACCGTTCATCCCCGGCGGTGTCGTAAATCACAAAGCCCGGGTAATATGTGCCCGGCGCCTTCACCGTCGCGACAATCCGGCCGCCCTCCGCCGTGCGACGCACCGAAGGAGCGCGGTAAGGGGAGCGGTCGTCCTGGAAGCCGTCCAGGCGGCAGGAGTGAATCGGGATGACCACGTTGCGCCGATCCTCCGCGAGTTTGCGGAGCGCCGCAAGTCCCCAAGTGGCTTCGACCCCGGCGGCGGCCGCTGGCAGCGGCAGAGTCGCGAGGAAGAGATTCATGGCAAGCATGGAGCGGTGGTTCATGGTTATCACCTAAGCAGGGCGGTACGAATGTCGTCCACCTGCAGGCCGATCTTCTCAACAGGAATGGGCTTGAAACCCAGTTTCCACGCCGGAGATTCGGGCCTGAGACGGAAGTCCATCTTGCTCTCGTCGACAAACAGCGGGTCTTCGCCGGCCAGATTGTCGTGAATCTCGATTATCTCGGGCTTGGCTCGCCATCCGATGCGGAGCCATTTGCCGTTGGCCGCGTTCTCTCCCTTGACGATGTTGCGCACTACGCGATTCCCTGTGGGCGGGATTCCCGCCTGCGATTGATACGCCTTTTCGAGGCTCAGGATGGCCGGATAGCGCGTGCTGTAAGGCGGCGCGAGGTAGTTCATCGCCTCTAGACGCTCCTTCATGGTCTTGTAAACCATGTCGTGCCAGACGGGCTTGGGATCAAGACCGCGGCCGTCGATATCCACTGCCGGCTTCGAGTCGACGAAGATGTTGTTCTCCACCGAGTTGTCGCGCCCGCCGCCGATGAAAGCCGACCGCGTCGTCTTGTAGAAAATGTTGCCGTAGACTTCCACGCCGCTCGCGCAATCGTCCAGGTACACCGCCATGGAACCGATGCTGCCCCTGCCTCCCAGGTGGTGGAAGAAATTGTGGCGGACGGCGTTGCCGCGCTCGGTGTAATCGCGGCCGATGTAGAAGGCGCCGACATCTCCGGTTTCCAGACAAAGGTGATGCAGTTCGTTGAATTCGATCAGATGGTCGTTGCCGTGGATCAGAATGCCATTGTGCGGGCCGTCGTGGATCAGGTTGTTCCGCGCGCGGTTCCCCACGCCGGAGATGAGGATGCCCGGCTGGTATGTGCGCGACCATTCGGCGATGTGGTGTATGTGGTTGTTAACGGCGGCGTGCGAAGCGGGCGTGAGCGTTCTGCGATCCCCACCGTCGAGTTCGATGCCTCCGTCGCCGGTCTGGTAGATGTCGCAGCCGGCAACCAAGTGTTTCCGGCCGCCCACCACAATGACGCCCTGGTTCCCTACGTTGCGGATCGTGCATCCCAGAATACGAACGTGCTCGCCGCCGTGAACTTTGATGCCGCGGCCCCGGCCGTATTCCAATGTGAGGCCGCGCAGCGTCAGGTAACTTGCCTCGCGCACGTTGACCAGTGTCTCGCTGGTTAGGGAGAGGGCGGCTTCGCCGGCGTTCGTCGGCGCAGGGGGCCAAAAATAGAGGCGCCCGGCGTCGCGATCCAGGTAATACTCGCCGGGTAGATCCAGTTCTTCCAGAACATTGAGGAAGTAGAAAGGCTGGCCTTTACGGAATCCGTAAACGGCGTACGGGGTGGCGGTGCGGACCAGGCGTTTTTCGACGTCGATAGAGGCCACTCGTTCGTAACTGTTGGCCCAATCCCAAGCCCAATAGCCATGCACCCAGATGTCTGCTGACGGCCTCCAGTTGCGCGGCCGGTCGCCCGCGTAAACGAATCCGAACTCTTTACGGCCGAGTATGCCGCCGTGCTCGTCCTGCGGGGCGGATGGGTCGCCCGGCGCGGCAATTTCCGTGAAGCCCTCATTAGGCCAGCGCGCCACCGTCATCCGGCGGCCCTGAAAGAACAACTCGGGGTGCGAAGGCACCGTGGGACGGCTGAAGCCGCGCGATTGCATCTCGCCGTAGCTGTCAATGCCGGCGGAGTGGAGATCGCAGACAACGACATGGGATCGGGCTTCCGAGGGAAGCCGCTCGAGGATAGCCTTTTCTGTGACGGGCCTCCACCCGCGCAGGAGACGGCCGCCCAAAAGGCGGACGGGTTCGTTGCCATAGTTCCTGTAAACCACGGGGTGCGCTTCGGTGCCGCTGTCGGCGCGGCTCAACTGAAAGGCCTGCGAAAGATAGTAGTCCCCACCACGAACAAAGACCGTGACACCGCCGGCTCCGGCACGGCGGGCGGCGTCGCGCGCGCGTTCGAGAGTCCGGAACGGGCGGCGGAGGGTGCCGCTCGAAGAATCGTTCCCTGTGGTCGAGACGTAAAGGTTGCGGGGGGCGGCCAGCGCGATGGCAGCCCCGCACAAGGCCAGCCACACCAGGGCAGGCGTCTTCTTTGCCATGCCTAGCAGTCTATCAGGACTAGGGTTGAATCCTCTTCAGTTGCTCCGGTTAGCGAGTCTTACTTCCGAAACGAGCCCGTTTTGGAGGCGGACACTGCCCACGTTCCCGCGGTTGTCCATGTACTGGTAGATCTCGAGAAGTTGGCCGCTGCCCGGAATCGAGAGGCGGGCAACGGGCGCTCCCAGTTTGGCCAGCACATCGCTGCGGCCGGTGCCGGAGCGAATCGAGGCGATCTGCTCCGATGTCGGCGGCGGCGCGGGAGGCACAACCTTTGCTGCCTGGGTTTGGGGCGCGGGCGCGGGTGGACGCTCGACCCACTGCATGCGAGGCTGCAAGCCCGCCGAGCGGGTTCGCGCGCCCCAGCGCGGGGACCTTGCAGCAGGCGCCGGTGTAACGATGGCGGTCTTGCCTGCAGCCGGCTCGCCCTTGAGCGCGGCGTTCTTCTGTCTTGCCGGCGCCGCCGCCGACTTGGTCTGTGCGTTGACCTTGCCAAAGATCTTCGAAAGACTGTCACTGACCGGCTTGCCGGCCACTCCGGCCACTGAGCCGGTTGCCGCGGCCAGGGAGGTCTCCGCAAGGTTCTGCGCGGACGCGAGCACGCCACCGGCCAGAAGGATTGATAACAGACACGCCAAGCGAGTCATTATTAATGTCCTCTGTCTTCATGCTAGACGCGGCGCACGGCGCGGCCAAGACGGGCGGCACCTTAGTCGGCTGGGAAAAGTGCTCTTAGCGTCCGACTCGGTGGACCCGCCCGCAGCATGTGGTGGCGTTCGGGGTGATATGATGCTTAGTCTGCCTACCGGCATGGCGCTTCGGTTCGAACCCATCCAACGTTCGTGAACTCGCGAGCGGACTTCTACAAGAAGTTGGCGGACTTAGTCACTCGTAGCGCATTGGAGATCAGTATGAGCATCAGGCTTTCTGACGGACGGGAAATTCCCATTGAAATGCATAAGATCCGCATCGTGCAGAAGGTGCGGTTACCTCCGGTCCGGGACCGGCTGCGGGCGATCGAAGAAGCCGGCTACAACACGTTTCTTCTTCGGACGCGCGACATCTTCATGGACATGTTGACCGACAGCGGCACCAACGCCATGTCGGACAATCAACTGGCCGCCATGATGGTCTCCGACGACGCCTACGCCGGCTCGGAGAGCTTCTACAAGCTCCAGGATGCGGTTAAGGAAATATTCGGTCTTGAATATCTGCTTCCGGCGCACCAGGGCCGTGCCGCCGAACATTTGCTGGCCAAGACCTTCGTGAAGCCGGGCAAAGTGGTGCCGATGAATTATCATTTCACAACCACCAAAGCCCATTTCGAGCTCGCGGGGGGAACCGTCCTGGAACTCTACACACCCGAAGCGCTGAATACGCAGAGCACATGCCCATTCAAGGGCAACATGGATCTGGGCAGGTTGGAAGCGGCCATCCGCGAGCATGGGCCCGAAAACGTCGCTTTCGTGCGGATGGAGGCCACCACGAACCTGATTGGAGGGCAGCCTTTCTCGCTCGCCAACTTGCGTGAGGTGAAGAAGCTGATCGGGCCCATGGGTATCCCTCTGGTCATCGACGCCAGCCTGATCAGCGAGAATGCGTACTTCATCCACGAGCGCGAAGACGGCTATCAGAATAAGTCCATCCGCGACATCATCCGCGAGATGATGGCGGAGGCCGATCTCTGTTACCTGTCCGGGCGGAAGAGCTGCAGCGTGCGCGGCGGGTTCATTGCTACCAATAACAAGACCCTCTTCAACGCCATCCGCCCCTGGTTGCCGGTCTATGAGGGCTTTTTCACCTATGGCGGCATGTCGAGCAAGGAAATCGAGGCCATGGCCGTGGGCGTGCGTGAGATGACGGACCTTGAAGTGGCAGGAAGCTCCGCCGACATGATCAAGTACTTCGCGGAACGCCTGATTGCGAATGAGGTTCCGGTGGTGACGCCTCCTGGCGGCCTGGCTTGCCACCTGGACGCCGGAAGATTCATTCCAAATATCCCGCAGTTGCAGTATCCGGCTGGAGCTCTAGGGGCCGCTCTGTATCTGACAAGCGGCATCCGCGGCATGGAGCGGGGCACGGTTTCGATGGATCGCGACAAGGAAGGCAATGACGTTCCTTCCGACATGGAGCTGCTTCGGTTGGCTGTCCCGCGGCGCGTGTTCACGATGTCTCACATCGAGTACGCAGTCGACCGCGTGAAGTGGCTGCTCGCTCACGCCGACTTGATAGGAGGTTTGAAGTTCTGCGAGGAGCCTCCGGTGCTTCGATTCTTCGCGGGCAAGATGGAACCTCTGGACGATTGGGGCACCAAGCTCGCTGAAGCCTTCGAGAAAGATTTCGGCCCGAACTGCTAACGTTTTCCAAGGGGCGGCTTCCCGGCCGTCCCTTCCCTCACATCAGGAAACCGCGCCAGACGTTGCCCGAGTGGTCACGCAGGATGATTCCGAAACTGTCGGAGATGCCCGAGACGGTCTTACCGTTGGAGTCCCGGAAGCGGTAGTGTACGGTGTTATCGTCCTGGCGCTCCGCCGTGCCGCGCCAAACGTTGCCGTACTCATCACGCAGGCGAATGAAATCACCGTCGCCGAAGCCGCTTACACTGTGGTGTAACGACGTCGCGAATCGATAGTAGCCACCTTGCACGGATGCAGTCCCTCTCCGCTTCCGGTAAATCATCGATTTCGATTATAGGAAACCCGTGCCGCCGAGGCGATCCGGGAAAGGCTTTAGTACTTACTTGTCTGACGCCTTAGCACCGGGCGTGAGCACCGGCTTCAGTACCGCCACGTGCAACGGTTCCATGACGCGTACCAGCGCCTCGAACATGCGCTCATCTCGATACAGGCCAGTGATCGCGCCGCCCGATCCGGCAAAATTCGACGAGGCGCCCACCTCGCGCGCCCGGTGTATCATCTGCAGGTTTCCGTCGCTGAGCCTGTAAAGGCGCGCGCGCAAGTCGAAATTCGCGTTGATCAGGTCATTCAACGTTTCAGCGTCTCCCTTGAGCAACGCTTCGCGGCCTTCGCTGGCGTAACCCGCCCACGTCTGCATGGCCTTTACAACGACCGGATCGCCGGCCTGCCAGCGGCTGCGAACATCGCTGTGAAAGACCTCCGTCCCTTCGCTCAGGCTGGTGCGATAGGCGAGATAGACATTCTTGAGCAGCGAAGGGTCCAGCGGCTCATAGGCACCGTAACCTTGGCGTTCCATAAGGTCCTTGGAGAAATCCATGTATACCAGGCCCTCGTAAACCTGGATCACACGATCCTGCAGGCCGGCGGGTACGCCCAGTTCATGGGTCTCGGCTTCCAGGGCAAGATTGGCAAGCACCGGTTTCGGAATGTCGACTTCGAAGTACGTGCACAGACCCCGCAGCACGGACACGATGATGGCGCTTGAACCACCCATGCCCAAACGCATGGGAATGGTGGATTCGTATTCGATGGTGAAATTCCGGTCCGGAAGATCTATCTTCTCGGCGCGGCAGTAATCCGTGAAGCGGACGATCGCCGCCTGAATGATGCGGATGCCTCCGTAGTAGCCGCGCCAGCGTATGGTCGCGTGGAGATCGTCGAGGCTTTCGAAGACCGGCATATCGGCCTTCGACGCCTTGATCTCCAGCCGCGCGCTGGGATAGATGAGCACGCGGGCGCGGAAGTTCCGCGCCAGAAACGAGATTGTCTTTCCGAAATAGCCGTCGCTCGGGTTGCCAAGCAACGCGGCCCGAGCGTAGGCGTATGTCTCAATCATTCGGACTTGCCCCCGTATTATGGTACTTATACCATATGCGTGCCGTCGTTCAGAGAGTGAGTGAAGCTCGCGTAGTGGTGGATGGAACCGTTACGGGCTCCATCGGCCGCGGCCTCGTCGTGCTCCTGGGCGTGGGACAGGACGACACGGAAAAGGATGCGGATTACCTGGCCGACAAAGTGGCGGGGCTGCGAATCTTCCCCGACGAAGCCGGCAAGATGAACAAGAGTGTAGCCGACTGCGGAGGTGCGCTTCTGATCGTTTCGCAATTTACTCTTTACGGTGACTGCCGAAAGGGCCGCCGACCCAGCTTCGACCACGCAGCGGCTCCTGAGTTAGCCAACCGGCTCTATGAGTATTTCGTTGCACAGGTCCGCCGCCGATCCTTACGGGCGGAGACCGGGGTGTTTCAAGCATGCATGGCGGTTCATCTGATTAACGACGGACCTGTGACGCTCATTCTCGACTCGAACCGGGTTCTCTAACACGTAAGATAGGTAATCCTCCCGGAAGAAGCTCGCCGCACGGTTACGAAAGTGTCGATCTACCCTACTGGCAGTAATTGACATCGCGGCCCCTTCGCCGAATACTGGATGGTAGGAGTAGTGATGGCGAGATTTAGTAAGTCCCTGGAAGAAGCCGCCTTCTTGACGGCAGCGCTGGAAGGCCTGGAACTGCAGAAGGCGCGCATTGAGGCGCAAATCGCCGAAGTGAAAGCCATGCTGAGCGGCAGGAGGCCCAAGGCTGCGGTACAGGAAGCGGAAGCACCGGCGCCTAAAAGGCAATTGAGTTCCGCAGCGCGCAAGCGCATCGCCGCGGCACAGAAACGCCGTTGGGCGGAGTTCCGCAAAAAGAAGAAGTCTGGCGAGCAGAAGTAAGAGCGGTTCGCGAGCCGTGCCGTACTTAGTCCCTTAGGCGGGCCAGCGCCTCAATCCCTTGGCACCGATATCGGTGCGATAGTGAGCGCCCTCGATGTACGTGGCCGGCGGCGGCGTATGCTTTGGCGATGGCTTGCTGGAGTGTTGCGCCCGGCGCGGTAATCCCCAGGACACGGCCGCCGGAAGTCTCCAGGCCGGACGCGCCCATCCGCGTGCCCGCCTGGAAGACCGTGGCCCCTGCGGCTTCGGCTTCCTCGATGCCACTGATTACGTCACCCACGCGGGGTTTGCCGGGGTAGCCGGCAGCAGCCAGGACCACGCACACGCTCGGGTCGGCGGTCCAGGCAGGCGCCGCCTCGCCCGCCAGCACCGCCGCAAAGTCCCCTTGCATGCGGAGCATTATAGGTTGCGTCTCCGGATCTCCCAGACGAACATTGAATTCGAGGACCTTGGGCCCGCCGGCTGTCATCATCAGCCCGGCGTACAGGAAACCGGTGAACGGAGCGCCCTCCGCGGCCATGCAGTCCACTGTGGGTCGGACAATCGTATCCATGATGCGCCGCGTCATGGGCTCGTCCAGGATCCGGCTGTCGCAGTAAGCGCCCATCCCGCCGGTGTTCGGCCCGCGAT
>Ga0208695_1001207_pt1 | contig 22450 bp, 31 predicted proteins | sample AD_UKC111_MetaG_FD_184449 | JGI IMG/M metagenome (GOLD analysis project Ga0208695, IMG submission 184449) | Active sludge microbial communities of municipal wastewater-treating anaerobic digesters from Hong Kong - AD_UKC111_MetaG (SPAdes)... | ecosystem: Engineered > Bioreactor > Anaerobic >...
GCTGATGATGAGATGTTCTCTATGACATTTTGGACAGCACTAGAATTAGGAAGAGATAAATATAGAGATATGTCTGATGAAGAATTTCAAAAAGAATACGATAAGTATAAAAATCTATAAACTAAAATAAAATAAAATAAAAATATGAAACACTTACTAACATTTAATGACATATCAGAAGATTTTTCAATTTACTTAGAAAGTGAAGATTTTGAATTAAATGAAGCTAAAGAATCAGTAGTTACTGCTTCATTAAAAAAGAAATCTAAAGCTTCTGGAATACCAATGGGTATTTTAAGAAAAGTTTTTGCAAAAGGTATGCAAGCTTGGAATGCTGGACATAGACCAGGAGTTGCTCAACATCAATGGGCTTTTGGAAGAGTAAATTCTTTTATTACAGGTGCTGGTGGTGCAAGAAAAGCAGATGCTGATTTATGGGCAAAAGCTAAAGCAGCTAAAGCAAGAAAAAAGAAAAATAAGTAATATGAAATACTTAAAGAGATTCGATGAGAGTAGTTATTTTAACATAGCTGATAAATATAAGGTTGGTGATGTCATCGAATTTGTATATGATTTTTACGATAGAAAAGAAAATAGAAGTAGACCTATAAAAATATCTGGTACTATTGAATATATTGAAAACTATACAGATAAAACCTGGGGAACACTTAATATAAAGGTTAAACCAAATGCAGATATAATAACTGATAAGGACGGATTCATATGGATTTCACAAAGTAGTATTATCGAATAATTATAACATCTCACTTATAGTTTCTCTTAAAAAGATTTCTATTTCCTTTAATTTTCTTCTGGATGTTTTTACGTCAAGTTGTATTCTCCAATTACCTATTTTATCTTCGTCGTCTTGATCGACTTCTTTTATTTCTAATTTTATCTCAGGTAATAACTCAAATATATCAGGTTTAGACAAAAGATCTTCTTTTGTATAAACCTTATTTAGTTTAGCAAAAAAGTATTCACCATTTGTATCTTCTATGACTTCTCCTTTATTAAGGATTACTTCTTCCTCAAATCCGGTGTTTAGAACCAAGTCTTTAATTAATCTAAATTTCATACTGATTATATTGTCTTCTTATTATTTGTTTTGATTCTACATAAACTTTTCCGACTTTTTTCATAGAACATATTACTTAAACTATTTTAATATGAAGATAAATAAAAAGTTCTTAAAAGACTACTTAAACAGCACATCACCAACTGGATTTGAATATGAGTTAGGTGGACAAAAAGTTTGGATGGATCGTGTAGCAAAATTTACCGATTCAGTAGAGTTAGATAATTATGGAACTGCTTATGCAGTTACAGGAAATCTTAATTCTGATTTCAAAGTTGTTATTGAAGCTCATTGCGATGAGATTTCTTGGTTTGTAAATTATATTGATAAAAAAGGTTATATCAAAGTAATTAAAAACGGTGGTTCCGATGCTATGATTGCACCTTCTATGCGTGTAAATCTTTGGGGAGAAAAAGGAGTTGTAAGTGGTGTATTTGGACATCCAGCAATTCATATCACTGATAGAAAGAAAGAAGCGGATATTAACTCAATTTTTATTGATGTTGGAGCAGACTCAAAAGAAGATGTTGAAGCTATGGGTATCAAAGTAGGAACCGTAGTTACATTCAAAGATGAGTTTATGGATCTTGGTAAAAAATACTACACCGGAAGAGCGTTAGATAATAGAATTGGTGGTTTTATGATTGCTGAGGTAGCAAGATTACTAAAAGAAAATGATATTAAGCTTCCTTATAAATTATATATCGTAAACTCAGTTCAAGAAGAAATTGGATTAAGAGGTGCTGAAATGATCGCACAAACCATAAAGCCTAATGTAGCTATTATAACCGATGTTTGTCACGAAACTTCTTCACCTTGCTATACACCTTCTAAGCAAGGAGAGCATGTAGCTGGTGATGGTGGTGTTATTACAAGAGCTCCTGCTGTACATAATAAGCTAAGACAATTAGTTTTAGATACCGCAGTAGAGAAAGGAATCAAACACCAATTAGCAGCAAGTTCAAGAGCGACTGGAACAGATACAGAATCATTTGCTTATTCTAATGGTGGAACACCATCTGTTTTAATTTCATTACCGTTGAAGTATATGCATAGTACAGTAGAAACCGTTCATAAAAGTGACGTTAGAAGCGTAATTAAGTTGATATATGAAACTTTACTAAAAATAGAGGAAAATCATAACTTCAAATACAATAATTAATAATTAAAACTCTTAATGTAAATTAAGAGTTTTTTATTTTATATATAGTATATGATTAATAGATATAATGATTTTAGACTAAATGAATCTATACTAATATTAGAAGCATACCTAAGTGCAGATTCTAGTTTTTTAGACAAGTTAGATAAAATGTCTAGTATGACTAACGCATCAGCTCCACTAGCAAAATTAATTTTATCAAAAATAAACGATGAAGAGTGGGTTTCTGTTGAAGATCTAAAGCAAGACTTTTTTAAGGCTACCGAAGAAAATGATAAACTTTCCTTTATACAAACTAATAGAGTTAAAGGTAATCCAGATCCTTATAATATGTCAGGTAGAACTGATATAAAAATTGGTAGAGCTATTAAATACATTGCTAATGATTTATATGATTTTGGAGTTACAGATAAACAAGTTGAAGATTTTGTAAATGTTTACAAATCTATTGCTGATTTAGATGAACCAGAATTTATTTTTTATGAAGGTGATGATATTTTAGAAGGTTATGATACTGATTATCATTATTCTTCTCTTGGAACATTAGGTGGTTCTTGTATGAATGATGAACGTAGTTACTTAAAAATATACACTAAAAATAAAGAAAAAGTTCGTTTATTAGCTTTAATAAATGGTGGTCAGATAACTGGTAGAGCATTAGTTTGGAAATTAGATAAATCACCTTGTGAAGCTAAATACTTTATGGATAGAGTTTATACCAACTATGAGCATGATGTAAATAAATTTATACAATATGCTGAAAACAATGATTTTATGTATAAACAAAAAATGAGTTGTGGTGATGTAGAAGCAGTGAAATTTAAGTATAAAGGTAAAGAAGTTTATGGTAAGATAAAAGTAAAACTCAAAGGTGATTTTAGTGAGTATCCATATTTAGATACACTTTGTTATTTAAGTAAAGATTTAGATGAGTTATCTAATGTTCCTTCTTGGAAATGTTATCAACTATGGGACACAGATGGTGAATGTGAGAGATGCGACGATTGTGAAGGAAAGTCTAAAAATGATGATTTATGTTATGGTTGCTCAGAAGGAGTAATGTTTCTAAAAGAAAGAGGTATAAAAATAAATGTTGAAAAAGGAAGAAAATAAAAAAGAAACTAAAAAAGTCTCTTTTTTATTTACCACCTAAGTAGTTCATCAATTCAATCATATTCTTAACTGCAAATCCTAGTGACTCTAAGTTTTTAACTGTATCTCTTAGATACGTTATATGAGCTTCTATAATTTCCATAGTTCTTTCATTTTCAGCTAAATGACCATCTATTAAAATTCCTTTCTCTCCCATATTCGTTTTTACTCCAAAACCGGTTGCATAAAAAATAAATTTATCTTGCCTTAGCTTTTTTATCTTAGCTTCTTCTCTACTTCTTTTTGTTAAAAAAACATTTATTTGTTCATTAAGTATTTGTCGATAAGATAAAGCTAATGCTTGTGTTTCTAAGATTGTTTTAGCATTTGATGGACTTGAAAGGTCTAATGATAATGACTTAAAAAGAGGATCAATATTTTTTTCCCAATCTTCACGTTTTCCAGTGAAAAATTCTTCCATACGATCATTAGTTTCTTTAGCTTTATTTATTCTATCGATTTCATCTTGTGTATATAAGTTCATTATTATATGTTAATTTTTTGTAATTTATATTCTCTAAGAATATTCTTTTGAGATGAGTTAACAAATGTCTTTTCTATCATCTTATCAAAATCTTTAAATATATTATTTGATAAATAATCCTCAAATACTACTGACCACTTATCACATAATTCTTTACTTTCTATTATAAGATTTTCAAAGTTTGAGAATATATCTAAACAACCATTTTCATTATCAATCACTATTGAAAAGTCATCGTGAGCGGTGCTACAATTAGAACTTGAGTTATCTTGATACTCTAACTCTACATTAAGATAGTAATTTCTGTAACCATTTTTTAATCTTTTCTTCAAGCTAACTGATTCATCATCTATATTAGAAAATATAAAATTTATTAATTGGTCAATTTCCTGCATTTATATAACTTAATTTTTACTCTCATATATTGAGTATATCAAATTATATAACTTTATCTAATTTAGTTTATAAAAAAGCCTCAATAAAATTGAGGCTTTTAATTAATAGTTTTCATATTTCGTAGTACCGTTTACCTTAACTGCTCTTAGAACTTGTTTTCTTTGTCTTCCTGTGCTTTCATAAGAAACATGAACCCAGTCAGGATTATTTTTAGTTCCAAATTCCCAAATAAGTTGGTCAAAGTCTAAATTAGCTTTGATATACTCAAAAACTTGTTTGTTTGTAACACCACTTGAACTACCATCCATATCGATGTCAATTGCTTCACCTGAACTATGTTGACTTGTAGAACTTCCGCCAATTTTAGCATTTAACTCTTTACTTCTGTAAACAGAGCTGATAAAAATAGGAACACCAAAATGTTCTCTAATTGGTTGAAAAATGTTAGTAGCTAACTTTTTCATATTTTCAATATGTTCAGCAGTTGGTGTATTAGATATACCTGCTCTTTTAGCTCCTTCACTTCTTGTTAATTCACCTAAGTCTAAATTTTCTGATAATTTTATATGTTATATTTTATTTTTAATCTTCATCCTCATCTGCCATATAATAAGGTCTAATACCTTTAACTCTATAGTCATACTCTTCATCTTCTTCTGGATTAGTATGTCCTGCAATGAAATCAAATACTTCTTCAATATCATCTTTAGAACTTGTAATGTGATCAGATGCCCAATCATGTTCATTTAACATAGCATCAATTTCTGCTTTATCCATTTGTAATAATTCATCTACTAATCTTTTAATAGTTTCTAAATTTGAGAAAAACATATAATTACCTTCTTCTTGGTGTTCTTTAAGACTTCTTAAAGTTTTAGCTAACTCTAATCTTCTTTTTTTAGTAGCATCTTTTTTATCTAACTGAGTACCAGGTTTTTTAGGATCTTTATCTTTTTTTCTTAATTTACTTAATTCAGATTCTATTTCGCTAGATGATATTTTTTCATCTTTGTCTTTTTTCATAGACTTTCTTAAAGCACCAGAGTGTTTAATAGCATCTTGAATCCACTTATTACCTTTTTCTTCGTTAAAAGAATCCCAAGATTTAATAGTTTCCATTTTTTTTAATTGTTTTTTATTATATATTAATATAATTTTATAACTTTTTCTCAAAAACATAAAGATCAAATGTTGAATTACCCTTTACATTTTTGATACTTTTAAGAACTTCACCAGTAATAGAATCTAAAACTTTGAATACTCCTAAATTATTTTGTTTATCAGTTACAACTCTTACCGTATTACCTGGCTGACCAAGTGCATTCAAGACAGCAATATATTTATTACCATAAATACTTTTTAAGAAAGAGATTCTTAACCCAGCCATATCTTTAACATTATTGATATAAGCATTCTCAAATGGCTTAATTAAATCTACTTTAGAATCAGTTTCTTTAACTTGAATATTAGCAAAAGTTTTATTTGGTTCTCCAATAGTAACTTCTTCTCTATTTTGAATTTTATTTTGATTCACAAGAGCTTGTTGATTTCTTCTAATTTCATTAAAATCAGCTCTTACTATAATACCACCACGCATTCCTTTATCATTCATATTATAACCCGCAGGTGCTAATCTGTAAAACGAACCAGTAAAAGTCATTGAAAGTATTCTATCAGTTCTAAACAATCTCCATATTTTATTAATATGTCTTCTTTGTGATACCGACCATCCATTTAAGTGCCATCCTCTTAATAAAATCTTACCTTTTGAAGAACGACCTAGTACCATTGGCATTATCACTCTCTCATGACCCGCAAAGTGTTTATCTTTCTCACCTTTATAGTTTATTAAGAAAATCATACCATATCGAATGGCTTTCTGCATTACTTGATCTGAATACTTAATTGGCTGATTTATAGGAATATTACCTATATCTTTAACATTTTTAAGAGAGAATCTAGGAATAAATTCATTATCCTCTATAAGGTTATAGAAGTTTTCTTTAATAACAAATTCAACAGGCTTATTATTATAATAGTCTTTTAATTGTTTCAAATTCATAATGTATATATAAAAAACTAAAACTCCTAAAAACAAAAAAAGAGAGACTATGTCTCTCTTTTTTATAATCCTATATGCGGATAATTACTTAACAGCTTTAGTAGTATCAACAGCAGTTGAATCACAACAAGTGCTATCAACAGCAGTAGTATCAACAGCAGTTGAGTCAACAGTTGTTGGAGTTTCTACAGTTTCAGTTTTTTTACAAGATGCAAAAGTAATTGCAACAATAGCCATTAAAGCAAATAATACATTTTTCATAGTTTTAGTTTTTTATTTTTTACATGATTATATATAAAAAAATTATCTTTTGTTTAGAAAAAAGACTTAAAAAATTTAATATATACGATTATGAGATTAGTAAAAACATTTGAAGAGTTTGATTTTAGTAGAACTTTACCAGTAGTTTCCGTAGAAAATCTAACATTTTTTTACAATTGTGATGATTGTAATGCGCTATGGAAAAATTTTAATGAGCAAAGTAAAAATTGTAAGTATTGTAGTTCAGATAATATATCTAAACTTGAAGCTGATGAATGGTATGATCAAGTAAAACTAAGATTAGACGAAGACGAAATAGAAGAATTAGAGCTTCAAAGAGAAGAAGATGCAACAAATTTAGTAGATTTATTAACTTTAAGAAAAAATCCTAACAGATATGTCAATTAATAGTAGAGAAGATGCTAATAAATATTATCAAATAGTTAATGCACTTATTGATAACTATATCACTAAAGAAAAAATAAAACCACAAAACTTACGAAGATACTTAAAAAATGGATCTGATAAGTTTGAGAAGTTTATTGAGAGAAATGGCCTTAAAGACATTAATGGTATAAGACAAGTGATAAATGATGTTATCGATAGTTGGACACATATTGAAAATGATGGCATTATGACATTTGAGAACTATAAGTTATATGAATCAGAAGAATTCAAGATTACTTCACTAATACAATGTTTATATAAAGGAATTGGCAAAACAGATATTAATACTGAAAAGTTCTTAGCAGACTATTTTGATACAAATCTTAGTCATATTGACATTGTTGATTCTGATAAACATATTTTTAAGATAAACGATTGGGAAAATGAAGATTTAATTGCTATTGTTTATAATAATGATGAATTAGATATAATTAAAGAAAATATAAAAGAATTTATATCTGGTGAATTTCTTAAAAAAGAAATTGATGTTTTAGGATTAAAGCTTAAACTATCAGAAGTTTATGATAAATCTAAATTAGAAGATAAAATTCAAGATCAACTAACGTCTAGTAAAATCACTGAACTTATAAACAATTCGTTAGAACAAAACTACACACTATTCGACTACAAAAAGACCGATAAATTTCATCTTTGGGTTAAGAAAGCTTAAATAAATCTTTTTATGAAAATATAAATTTAATATATACATAAAAAGATTTTAATTATATGTCGATTTTATATACATATGGAACTGGTAGTCTTTACGAATCCAAAAGATGGACTGACTCTCAAGATTTATTAGATCAATTACAAGATAACAATTCTAACTTAATTTATGCAAATCATGTAAGGGATGCAGTTTTCACTCTATGGGAAAGATTATCTGATGTAAGTGTTATTGCTGCTTCAGCAGCTTCTGCATCTTCAGTTGGTATGTATTTTCAAAACTCAAATCCAACATTAACAACAGTAGGTGGTATTCCAGCTGGAAGTTCATTTTCAACACCACAGACAATACAACAAATGTTTGACGCTCTTCTTTATCCGTATGTAGCTCCTGAATCATCAATAGCTTCACTATCTAATAGAGAGTATGGTTCTACATCATCAATAACTCTAAACTGGACAGCAACTAAAAAATCAAATCCTATCACATCAATCGTAGTAGATGGACAGATATTTGCACCAACGGGTAATACACAAACTGGTACTAAAATAGCGACTGGTTCTTATAGTATTCCCGCACCAGCACTCACCAATAACAGCTTTATTATAACAGTTGGAGATGGGACAGCAAATACTACAAATGGAGTAACATTACAATGGATGAATAAGATATATTGGGGTACAATAAATTTAAGCTCAATTGGTAATCCAGATTTAACTCTAAATCCTGGATCAGCTTCGTTAATAAACATAACAAGTTCAACAGTATTAGGACTTACAGGTGCTGGTGTTTCACCTGGTAATCAATTAGCAAGTTCGAAATCTAAAACATATACTAATATAAATGGTGCAGGTGACTACTTATTATTTGCTTGGCCTAGTTCTGTGAGTGGATCAACAACACCAATCTTTACAGTAAATGGACTACAAAGTACTGCATTTACAAATGTGAAGACTGCATGGAATTTTGTTAATACATGGGGATTTACTGCGAGCTATGAAGTTTGGATTTCTAATACAAGACAAAACTCACCACTAAATATAACAATAAGTTAAAAATTATAATAAAAGATGGCACAAAATATAGGAACTTTAATATCAGCATCAATTCGTCCAAATGACTCACTTGATTTAATTGCTTCAGTTTATTCAAATGAAGCATTAGGTGGTTTACATAGTTATGCTACTTTATTAGATAGAGATACGATTATAACAGCAAGAAGACAATGGGGAATGATGGTTAATATCTATAATGATTCCCCATATAATGGTAACTATCAACTAACTTATGGATTTGTTGATACTGATATAAATAATAATGCAAATTGGGTAAAATTAAATACTACTAACAATGACACTGAATGGCAAAATTCGGTTTTAGCAATATTAACAACTGAACCAGGTTCACCATCAGATGGTGATAGATATTTAGTTGGTACAAGTTCATCTTCTGTAATTTCTGGCTCAGTTTGGAATTCATATATGGGTGGTGTTATAGCAACTTGGAATAATAACGCAAGTACTTGGGAAATAACAGAACCAACAGAAAGCATGACGCTAAGAGTAGATAATGATTCTTTGTGTTTATATAAATATGAAGGTACTTATTCAACTGGTGAATGGAAAAGAGAAAGTATTACACAAGTTTTCTATATTGAACCAAGTACAGTAACCGCTGCTACTTATTCTGCAACAACGTCACCGACATTTGTAAATTATACCACAAGTTTAATAATGTTAGCTAAGTTTGGAGCAACAAACTCAGGTACAGCATCAATTAACTTAAATGGTATAGGTTATAAAGAAATTAAGAAAAATACTCCATCTGGATTATTAAGTCTATCTGCGGAAGATATAAAACCTGGTTGTATTTATAGTTTAGCTTATGATGGAACATACTTTCAAATAACAAATCCTTTCTCAGATGCTTATAATACACAATTTTATATACCAGCAGACCAAACTATAACAGTTGGCGAAAATGATATTTATTGGATTTATGGTGATTTAACTATAGCAGGAACTTTAATTAACTATGGTAAAGTAATAGTAGCAAATGGTGGTGTTATAATCGAAGGAACTGGTACTCTTCAAATAGAAGGTGCTGGTGAAACAATATTAGTTGATCTATTTAATACACCAATTGTTAATGATACCGATACTATTGATCTTCAATTAGAAATGACTATTAACGGACCATCGTTCTCAGCTTACGTAAAACCTATGAGTTTAACAGCATCACACATAGATACTGGCTCTAATGGCGGTGCAACAGCAGGTTATTTACTTTCAGTAGATAATGCAGGTGATTTTAAGTGGGTACAAGAAGGAAGCACATCGACTAAAAAAGTTTATAAAGCTTTGATCTCTCAAAGTGGAACTAGCTCTTTTGTACCAATAACAAGTGGTGTATTAACTCCAGGAGTAACATATCAGATAGTTTCATATAATCCAGGAGATGACTTTACTAATGTAGGAGCTACTGGGAATGCATCAGGAAATTTATTTGTAGCAAAAGGGATAACTCCTAGTTCTTGGACAGCATCAAGTACATTAGGTTATGATCCAGGAGTACCTGTTACATACGAACTAGAGAATACTTGTGGTAATGTCTATTTTCAATATGATCTTCAAGGTGACTATTCTATTATATTTCCTATGAATATAGATGTAGAAAAAACATACTATTCAACAACCGATAATTTAGGAGCTGGTAACACAATAAAAATGTATAATCCACTATCAGGATACTCACTAAAAATAACCACATATGATTCAACGTTTACTGCGTTAGACAATTTATTGTCATATACACCAATATCAATAGAAATATATCAATAATTATGAAGTTAAATAAATATTTTGAATTTGTACAAGCTGATTTTGAACCAATTGATTCTTTTTACTTAAAAGATGAGTTAAATCCTAAGATCTGGGATAACTTTGAAATTGATCAAAATATAAGAGAACAATTATTAAAAATTGCACAAGACTTTTATTCAGGAACTGAGATAAAGGCAGATGTTCAAGACATTGTACTTTGCGGCTCATTAGCTAATTATAACTGGTCCGAAAAGTATTCAGACTTTGACTTACATATAGTTGTAAATTATTCAGATATTGACGATGACTATGAATTAGCTGAAAAGCTTTGTGACTTCGCTAAAAAAGTTTGGAATAAATTACATGAGATAGAAATATCTAACTATGAGGTAGAAGTTGCTATACAAGACTTATCTGACTTGAAAAATGATATTAAAGTAGGTAAAATGGGTGGAGTTTATTCACTTATGGATGATAAATGGTTAAAAAGACCAGAAAGAATAGATTTTGAACCAAATGAAAAAGAAATCAGAGACAAAGCTGAAAATATTATGTCAGCAATTGATGATTTAGAGGATGAAAAAGATGAAGACAAATGGGAATTCTTTGAAAAGAAACTAGATAAAGTTTGGAAGAAAATTAAAGACTTTAGAAAAAGTGGATTAGATAGTGAAGACGGTGAGTTTTCAGTTGGTAATTTAGTTTTCAAATTACTAAGAAGAAATGGATATATAGAAAAAGTTATGAAAATTAAGCGTTATGCTTATGATAAACAATTTAGCTAATTATGAGAAATATAAGAATACAAGAAATAGAAGAAGTTTTCAAAGAAATCTTTGATGAAGAAAAAGGAGTAGTAACTTCGGTAGATACTGTTTATGAGAAATCTGAAAATGAAGACTTCTTGAAATTAGTTATTTGTCTTCACGGATTATCAACAGAGGATATATCAATAATACATACCAAATTTGTATTTAAGACAGATCTAATGAAAAGAAATATTATTGAAAACTCTTTTATTTATCTTTATGATATAAACTGTGTTTATCACAAAATTGAGTTTGATTCAATTATTGATATGAAGAAAAAGATCGAAGATATTATTGAATCTAATAATTTTGGTGTTGATATACAAATCTTATCAGACTTTATTGAAGCTCCTGCTATGTTTATCAATTACTATATGAAAAGAGCTAAAATTACAGAATATTCTGTTTTTGATGTAGAATATGAACCTAAGTTTAAGATTGCAGCTTGTGAAAAAACTACATTTGATTTCAAGATCAATATAAATAATAGTTATGATGTCGAAGTTTCTATACACAAAATTGATAGAGATGAAGAAGACGAAGAATCGGTAGATAGATATAAACTACAATTTAGATTTATGGATGAAATCGAAACAGTAGAGTCAGATACGATTAAAAATATACACTTCTTAATTGGTTCAGAAATCGCTAAATTATTAGATAGAAAATTAAAAAATAAGTAATGATATTAAGATATAACGAATTTATAAACGAAACCCTTAACTCCTATGATATAGATATAGTTGTAAATAAATTAAAAAAATTATTTTCTAAATATAGCTTACCTAAAAAAGAATTAGGTACTGGCAATTCAGATGATCCATATTATACAATAGTTAGTGATCGAGATATGATTAAAAGACAACAAGACGAATATAAACAAGGAACTAGTGATTTAGTTAAGGCTATGGCTAAAAAAGGATATTCTAAAGAGCATATGATTGATTACTATCAAAAAGCCTTAGATAATCACAAAAAAGGAGATATAATGATTTGGGTTAGAGGTGGTAATAAAGAACTATCAAAAGAGCTTCTTAATCTAATAGAAAGCTCTGGTTATTTTATAGCAACAGCAGGTTCATTTGAAAATAAAATAAAGGATAAGAGTAAGATAAATGATTACGTATTAAATAATACAGATCTTACAATTTCTATTGAACCAACTTTTGATACAAAAGTAGATTTTGATGGTGAATATTTATATCACACAACAGATAAGAAAAACTTAAATAAAATATTATCAATTGGTTTAATACCTAAAAGTAAAAATACTAGAAGTTTTTATCCAGAAAGAGTTTATTTATCACCAAGTTTAAAATATATGAATTCTATCAAAGGTCAATTAAATACTGATAAACCAGCAGAATATGTTTTTCTTAAAATAAAAAATTATGATGGGTTATCTTTATATAAAGATGTTAGATTCAAAGGCGGTTTTTATACATTTGATAGTATAGCACCTAAATATATCGAAGTTATAGAAAATTAAAAAAGAGAGTTTTTAACTCTCTTTTTTTGCTTTTAACTTTTCACCTGTGGCAGGATCATAATTCATAATTAATAATTCAACACCTTTTTCTTTCTCAACACCTGCTGTTTTAATAACAGCAGAAGGTCTATGAAATTCTTTTGAGGTCCAAAAATACTCACCTCTTGGCAATAACTCTTCTAATAAAGGAAAATAGTAATATGAAAGAGACCATCTACTTTTTGTTTGTTTTAACAATTCTAATAATCTTCTGTGTGAAGAAACACCAAAAGTATTTTCTGTATCACATCCATACCAGAATAGTCTTCTACCATCATCGTCATTTTTAATGTCGTTAAAACGAGCGTAAGGTGGGTCTAAATAGATATAAGTATCTTCTGAATCATACATTCTAATTACCTCTTCAAAATCTAAATTATGAAAATTAGTAATCTTTTGTAATCTTTCTGTATATTTATTTTTCTCTAGTTTATTGATTAATATTTGTAGGTTTAATTTATTAGTTTTTTTCTTGAAACCAGTAAAACCACCACCTCTTGGATAAACAGAGCTAAAGCTTGATGTAATTAAGAAAGCATAAATTGCAGCTACCTTAAAGTCACCTAACTCAAAGTTCATATCATCTAAAAAGTCATTTGTAATATATTGACGATAAATAGCTTTATAAAAATCCCATTTTTCATTAAGATCTGTTTTTTCAGTGTAAAGTAAACCACCTGGTGCTAATAAAGATTTTAATTCAGGTAGAAAGTTTTGTGGATCTGCACAACATTGCATTAAATTTGTTTGATGTCTATTGCGATCGTTAAAGACAACTTGATTAAATTCTAATTTAGAATCTAAATAAATTGCAAATGAACCAGAAAATGGCTCTATATATGTTTTACAATCTTTAGGAATGTTTGGTGTTATAAAGGATTGGAAGTTTGCCTTGCCACCGAAATAACTTATGACGCTCATATTTTTTATTATTTTTTAAGATTTTCTATATTTTATCTTTGTTTTAGTTATAGACATTGCTTTATCAAAAGTTTCCTTTTTTCTTTTTAAATAAATCGTTGCATCTTTATAAAAAAATTCATAAAAACGTTCTATATCACTGAATGATCCCCAATCTATTACATAATAGGTTCCTTTAGGACACCTAATTTTATTTCTTGTTATTCCACAATAATCTACTAATTTATCAACATATATCTCTATAAAATCTTTACTACCAGAACATATATTTACTTGGCCTCTATCACTGGTATCTCTAGATCCCTCTCTTTTTTTATGTATCGATATACATCCATCACCATCAAATAGACCTCTCATAAAATGATTTTCCAGGTTTCTAGATATTTCAGGATATTTAACTATCATAGTTTTATTACCTATGATACCTAAGTTAAATAAATCATCCTTCATTTTTTTAGAAGAAAGTCCTATATTTGATATTTTACCATCTTTTCTAGTAAAAATATTACCTTCAAAATTGACACATTCTTTAAATTTATATAATATATCTGTTTCTTTTTGTATAATTTTAATATTATTAGTTTTACTATTTATATTACCATCAGCAACTATAAGTCCTAAGAAGTAAGCTTTATCTTCTGTATCTATATTTTCAAAGTAATCCTCATTAAAGTTAAACTTTTGAGTTCTCTCATTTAATTTACCACCATTTTCAATAATTACTTTTTGATAATGTCTATCGGAGATACCATATTCTTTAATTAAATCTTTTCTTTTCTCACCAGAATTTCTTCTTCTAAGAATTTCTAATTCTTGCTCTTTTGTTAATTCTTTTAATTTTCTCATATACTATATATAAAACTAAACAATTTTCCTCCAAAGCAATTTGATAATTTTCATAAAAAATTTTATAATTATAATTTTTTTTATATATTTGCATCATAATAAAAATAAGCATATGGTGTACAATATTGATAACGTCAAATCAGGAACTAAAGTAATAGCAACAATTAAAGGTATTTTAATTGAAGATGCATGTATTCACAATGATAAACGTGACAGTAGATTTTATATCTGTCATAATAATGATGATTGTATTGGTTCTGAATCACCAGATAAACATGGTTATTACTATTCTTGGGTATTTTATAAAGATAGTGATACTGACTTAAGTGATGAGGTCAGCATCATTGCTATATATGACATGCCAGTAAAAGAAGAATTTGAAATATCACAAAAATTATCTAACTTCTTAAAAGTTATTAGCTTACCAGCACATGCACTAAGCTATAAGCATATAGCAAGTGATTATAAAGGATTTGATGTGTCCGAAAATAAAGGTTTAATAAAATTAACTAATTTCAAAAATAAACAAGTTGAAATTAAATTTGGTAGATTCGTAAATAGCTTTCTAAATCAGTTAAAAGGAAGTATGTATGAAGTTAAATTTGATAATACTAAAGTAGAAAAGCTTCATAATGACTATTTATCTCTTCAGAATGGGGATGATCTAAGAGTGGTAACTTTATCAGGGGAAGATATTTTATATGCTTATACAAAAAATAATTATCACACTATTAGTAGTTGTAATCTTGCAGGTTCTTGTATGTCTGATAAGTTAAGCTTTCTTAAAATCTATACACAGAATCCAAAATCTGTAAAAATGATTTGTGTAAAAACATTTGATAAAGTTATTGGACGTGCTTTACTTTGGACTACTGAGTGTGGTAAACAAATCTTAGATAAGCAATATGTTAGCTTTGACTGGGTTTATAATAAATTTGCTGAAATTGCTCAAGAAAATGGCTACATTATGCAATCATCTATCAATGAGGATGATGATTATAAAGTAAATATAGATTTAACTGGAATTGAAGAATTTCCTTACTTAGATACTTTCATGTATTGTAAATATAATGATAATGATCTTGCTAATTGCTATCTATCTATAAATAAAATTAAAGATGGATGTTTATATTTGAGATCTACTACTGGAAGTTATGATACATATAATTAATATAAAGGCTTAGAGAAATCTAAGCCTTTATTTTTTGAATAAAACATCATATAAGTTTGGTTTTATATTACCACTAAGTTCATTGCGAATTTGCATCAGAATTTTTCCTAAATTATTTTTACCTTTACCAGCACATTTTTCACAAGAGCATTGGCCAAAAAAATTATCGTGCCAATAATTACCTTCGATTATATCTGCATTTCCGGTAGATAATAACATTTCTTTTAATTGCTCATCTTTGAATTTTTCTCGAACTCCCCAGTTCATAAATTCCAATCTTTTTTGATCCCAATCAGAGCGAACTTTTATTGCTTTACCAATTCTTTTTACTTTACCGGGACTATCAATTTTAGATATTAACTCTCTAAAGTCTCCAACAGTATAATAGCGACCATCGATCATCTGATCGTTGTTTACTTTCATAGCTACATAAAAGGCTTCAACACTTTTATAAACTATACCTTGATACTCTATTCTACATGGATAAAAATTAGATAAAAATGCATATCTACCATCAAATCTTGTTATCATATATTTTCTATTATTATTTTTTCCAAAAAATCTTTGATTTTTAGATTATTTTTATCACAATAAGCTTTTAGCTTAATATGTGTTTCTTTTTTTATTTGTACAAAAGTCTTATCAAAATTATAATTTTTTTTTGACTTTTTATTACTTTCTTTATATTTATCCATAAGGAGAAGGTTATTTTTTAATATATAAAATAAATATATTAAAAATACATGAAAGTTTGCTCAGATTGTAAAAAAGAAAAAGATTTTACATTTTTTTATAAAAATAAAAAAATGAAAGATGGTTTTTTGAATCAATGCAAGGAATGCATATTCATAAAAAATAAAGATAAAAGGAAAAAATACTATATAGAAAATAAGGAAAAGGTAAAAAGTTACTTAGATAATAATAAGGATAGAATAAGTGAAAGATCTAGAGAATATCATAAAAAATATTATAAAGAGAATAGAGATAGAATCTTAGACTATCAAAAGGATTATCGAGTAAACAATATTGAGATTAAAAAAGAATATGAGAGGAATTATAGAATAAACAATAAAGAAAAAAGATCAAAGTACCACAAGAAAAAGAAACAAGAAGATATTTTATATAAATTATCATTGAATATAAGAAATAATATAAGAATTATGTTTAAGAATAAAGGATTTAATAAAACATCTAAAACGAGTGAGATATTAGGATGTTCTTTTGAAGAATTAAAACTATATTTAGAGAGTAAATTTGAGCCTTGGATGACTTGGGAAAATAAAGGTTTATATAATGGAGAATTTAATTATGGTTGGGATATAGATCATATTATACCTTTAGCTTCTGCTGAAACAGAAGAAGATATAATAAGATTAAATCACTATAAAAATTTGCAACCACTCTGTAGTAAAATAAACAGAGATATAAAAAAAGATAAATATTAAAAATTAAAAATCCCACCTAAGGTGGGATTTTATTTGTGGAGGTGACGTTGAACTGCCCAACGTGTCTTCCCAGTTATTACTAACTATTCGTTCACAGGTTTAGAAAGTTTTTCTTTAACTTACAAAATATCTGATTTTTGAATCTCACCTATCAGAAAAAAGGTTCCACTATTTTAACTGTGTGGCGTGCAGCTGTAGAATTTTTGTTTTGCTAATCCTAACTATTAAGCTACTGCTAGCTCAGTTTGGATTAAATTGTTTGTTAGCGCCGCTACTAAATCTTCACGAGTTGCTACTTGGTTAACGTTGCCGTTTGAAAAATGTACATCTAATTTATTAATCGGTCAAATGACGACCCGATACCTGCATAATTAACAATTGACCCAGAATCAATGCTAAAATACACCCCCAATTTTATTATATATATTATAATTAAAAACTCAAAAAAGTTTAATTTTTTTCAAAACATTCATCAACCCACCAATGATCTCCATTATCAAGATCTATTAAATATCTATAAAATCTAAATTCATTTTTATCATTTGATTTATCATCAGGACTTACAACATAGGTAATCTTAGCCTCTTTACCTAAAAACTCATTCATCGTTCCATTATCGCCCTGAATCTTATAAAGAGGATGTATTGGACCTTTGGTTAAATACATACCTGAAACACCAATAATATTATCTAGATTTTGCTTAATTATAACAACATCTCCTACTTTATAGCCATTTTGTTGGGTTTCATTAAATCTTCTAATTCTCATTTCTTTTTATTTTATTTTTTATGCAACATCATGATACTCTTATTTATAATTTGGCAAAACATTATCGTTAAACCATTTTATAACTAATTCTTTTGGAATTACGTCACCATAGTATTCTGTATATTGCTCTTTACCTTTTTTAATGACATATGACGTATCATCATTATTAATTGAATCAAAGTACTTAACATACTCAGAAAAGCTCTTAAATAGCATCCCTAAGATGCTAATAGAACCATCATTAAATACTTGCATATTATAATCATCTGGTGTTATATCAATACCAATTATATTACCAAAGTAAATATTTAACTTATCTACATCTTTTAGAGCAAACCTTGCGTCATCCATTCCTTCAATTTGTACAAGAATATCATCTTTTACTGTTATTCTAACATCTACATCTTGGAACCAAGTATTAAATACTAAAGTATCTGTATGATATGTTTCAAACTCTAATTTATTTGTATGTAATAAGTCATATTTGTTAAGAATATGCTTAATTTTAGTAACTGCAGATTTAGTGATAAATCTGTGAGCAGGAGCAATTCTATATTTTGGTGTAAAATAAACAGCTTTTCTTTCAGTTGGTAAATTCTCCCAATCAACTTTACAAGCAGCTTTTGCTACTTTCTCAGCATAAGAAATATCTACATATTCTGTTTTATAATGCTCATTCCAACCACCTGCACTAATATTTGTACACTCTGGAATAATATCTAAGAATGTAGCAGTATCAGTGTAATAAGCATTTGGATCTGGTTTAGACTCAACACCATTACTTGTTAATTCATCACATAAAGCTTGTGCAAACTCATTAGAGCAACAAGGTCTTGCTTTTTGGCGAGTAACAACAGAACCGGTTTGTTTTCTATCAAAAGCAACCGCTCTCTTAAATTTCTTAAAGAATTCAGTATTAGACGATAAAGCATTTTGAGAACCCCAAAGACCACCACTAATAATAGGCTCTTCTCCTAAGAAAAAGTAATAAGTACCAGGAATACCTTGCTCAATCATATAAAGCAAAATAGTCATACCTAATTTATTATCTCCTCCTAAAATAGTAGTACCATCAGTTTTGATAATATCACCTTCTATAACGTGATTTACTTTTTCATATTCTTTACAATATGTATCTAAGTGTGTTGTAAATAAAGTCTCAGAAGTACCAACTTCTACATAATAGTTACCTACTGAGTCTGTTTTATATCCTTTTGGTAAATATTTTTCTAATGTTTTTTCATATCTATTATCTTTTCGATAAGGAATAGTATATTCTGTTAAATCTAAAAATGTTTGTCTTATATCCATATATTATATATTATTTTGCAAATATATAAAAAAAATTTAATAAAAAAAGAGTGTTAAAAAACACTCTTTTATATTTTAGAAAGGAACTTGATCATCTTCACCAAAATCCTCATCAGTATCGTCACTTAAACCATCACCGTAATAGAATCCAAACTCAAATGTTTGTCCTGTTTGGTTTTCCCAAGTATCAAATTCAGTATCATACTGTGCTAATATATCTGTTTTTAATTTGTTAACTACATCAAATAAAGCTATTAAGTCACTTAATCTTTCTCTATATGATAAATTACATCTAATAGTTAAATCTAAATCATCATTTACAATAGTAACGTTTTTGATTCCTCTATTTCTAAACATTTTTCTTAAAAGATATTTTAGATTTTCCATATCATCATCCTCAACAGATGGTTCAATATCATCATCTTCATCTTGTGGCTTTCTATAAGCGTGTCTACCTCCATAATAATCATCATCATAATTATCAAATGTATCATAAGGATCAAACTCATATAAATTAGAAGACTCATAATCTCTAAAATTATGTTCTGATGGAATATCATCATTATTTAAGTCAAATTCTGATGGACTCCAAGCATCATCATCTATTCTTTCTAAGAATTTTTTGTATTTATTTATCATATTATTTTAATTCTATTTTAATACATGTATCATCAAAATACACATATGGATCAAATATTTTATGTTGATATAGTAATGTTTGTAAGTCAGATAAGGTATCAAAAGCTATTTGAGAATCTGCCATATCTAAGTCAGCTTTAATATAAATTCTATCTTGAATACCTACTACTTTAACATCTAATTCAAAAGCAGATGATTTAACTAAATTAATTAAACCTCTATGTTTTTTAACTAACTCTTCATTCATACCAATTTTTCTAACAACTGGTAATTCCTTCCAATTTACTTTTAGAACAGCTTTACATAACTTTTCTAAATAAGTCATATTTTGTATTTCTCTTCCAGTATGTTCATTATTATAACCAACTGAAACGTTTGTACATTCTGGTATGTCATCCATAAATGAAGCAGAGTCAGTAAAAACACCAGTAGGATCATTTGATAAATTTAATCCACTCTTATTTAATTCCTTACAAAGAGCTTCTCCAAATTGATTAGAGCAACAAACTCTACCATATTGTGATGTAATAACTGAACCAGTCTTTCTTCTATCAAAAGAAATACACTTTTTAACTTTTTGTAAATGTTCTACCGTATTAAATACAGAAGCAACATTTCTTGAACCTATACCACCTCTTTCTTCTCCAACAAAGAAATAATAAATACCTGGTATATTATGTGCTAATAAGTATAATAAAATAGTCACACCTGCTTTATCATCAGCTCCTAATATACTTGAACCATCAGTAAAAATATATTCTTCGCCATTCTCTGTTTTTGTTAATAGATTAACTTTAGATTGTTTTCTATCAGCAGTATCTAAGTGACAAGTAAACATAGTTGTCTCATCACCAGCTATTATTTTATAATAGTTTCCAAATTGATCTTTCTCTAAATCCTTTGGTAAAAACTCCAATACTTCATCTTCATGTCCCATCGGATAAGTCATTCTAACCATTGATAGAAATGTTGATCTAACATCTTTAGGGTTAAAACTAAATGGTTTTAGTTCAACTGGTTTACCAGGATCATACTCTATTTTTTTACCTTTTTTAAGTGCTGTTATCTGTTGAGAAAATAATCTAATATCTTCTTCTGTAAACATTCCAGGAAAATAACTTCTTATAAATGTTCCTATTTTAACATATTGTCTTTTTCCACCAATTACTGCATCAAAAAAGTACTCAGCATCCGATATATCAATCTTAGAGATATTCATATCATTAGAAAATCCTTTAGATCTAGGGTCAGCCATCCAATTTAATTCATAAGCAATGTACGAATCGTGGTCATCTTCCATTTTAGTTAGTAAACTTTTAAGTCTAGCGGAAAATTCTATTTTTTGTACATCCTCATTATCGTATCTATTCCAAACTCCCATTTATGGTTTTTTTATTTTTTATTATATATTATTTTTACAAAACGACTTCTTGTGCGTTTTTATAATCTACTGCAACTTGACCATCTTTCATACCTGGTTCTTTCTTAACAAATCTTCTTTTACAATAAACTATAGGTAAGTTTTCAGTATCTTTACCTTTACTATTATTTTTAGCAATCAAAGCAGCTTGTTTAATTATCTCAGGAGTTACTAATTTATCTTTTGACTTAATAACTACGTGACTACCAGGTACTCCTTTAGCATGCATCCATATATCATCAGATTCTGCAACATTAAATGTTAAATGATCATTTGATTTAGAATCTCTACCCAAATAGATAAAGTAACCATCAATTTCCACTTTTTTAATATTTGGAAATTTATCTTTTTTTCCTTCAAAAAATTTTCTTAAATATTTCATAAAGTATATATTATTTTCTTTTTTTAATAATTCATTAGTTAATATATCATTTATATTTTCTAGATATGAAATCCTTATTAATTTAAGTTTATTTTTTTCTATTCACTCATTTTTAATACTATCATTATATACTACTTTTTTATAGTTATCTATACCACCAAAATAATCAATAGGCTGAAAATGTTGAATACCATCATATTCAAATTCTCGATTTGTTATTCTTCTACCTAGTTTACTATACATATTATTTATATATTAATTTATATAAAACAAAAAAGACCCAAAATTGGGTCTTTTTTATATTTACTAAAAGAATATTATTAGTTAAGTAATCCTTTAACGTCAGACACTTTAATTGTCATGAACTGTTTTTGTGGGTACCAACCAACTTCAGTTACTGCATATCTTGATCTTAGTAACATTCTTGGTGCGAATGTAGCCTCGGAGATGATGCTGATTGACTGAGCCATAAGATACGGAACAAATATAATTCCTGGCTGGTCTGGATTATTTTTTCTACCTAATACGATTCTGTTATCGTTATATCTCATATATGGATCAACATAAATTGCGATATCCCCGATTGAACCTACTGGGTATAATTGACCTTGAGAGTTCATTTTAGATTTCAATGGGTTAATTGTGTAACCTGCGATATCTTGAAGAGCTGCTGCAAGAC
>Ga0208695_1001209_pt1 | contig 22430 bp, 22 predicted proteins | sample AD_UKC111_MetaG_FD_184449 | JGI IMG/M metagenome (GOLD analysis project Ga0208695, IMG submission 184449) | Active sludge microbial communities of municipal wastewater-treating anaerobic digesters from Hong Kong - AD_UKC111_MetaG (SPAdes)... | ecosystem: Engineered > Bioreactor > Anaerobic >...
TGATAAATTTAATTGGAAAGATCATAGCTGGGCTATTGCTATGTATTGCCCTGATAAATTGGATATTGACAGATTTAATTGGGAAGATTATAGTTGGGCAGTTGCTAAATATTGTCCAGATAAATTGGATCCTGATAGGTTTAATTGGGAGAAATATAGTAGTTATATTATTTTATTTTCTATAGATAAATTTGATTCTACCAAATTTAACTGGAAAAAAAACAGTTATATGATTGCTATGTTTTATTCAGATAAGATAGATCCTGATAAGTTTAATTGGGAAGATGATAGTTGGGCTGTTGCACAATATTGTCCAGATAAGATTGATACAAAACTATTTAATTGGGATAATTACGATGATTATATTGTTAAATATTACCCAAAGAAAATGAAATTTAAATTAGGCAACAAAGGAAAAAATTATGAGTAGAATAGTAACTAATATAATTAATATTAATATGCTTGATGAAAAGCCATGTGAAGAATGGACTAATCTAATTAAAAATAAAAATAAATTAGATATTCATGCGGCTTTTATCGAATATGGTGCAGATTATGATTGGGTTTATAAACATTCTAATATTGATTTGATTGCATGGGAAATCGAGAATAATTGTTTTGATTGGGATATTTATAGCTGGGCAGTTGTTCAATATTGTCCAGATAAGTTTGATTCTAATAGATTTAATTGGAATGATTATAGTTGGGTAGTTGCCAAATATTGTCCAGATAAATTAAATTCTAAAAAATTTAATTGGAATAAACAAAGTTGGGCTGTTGCTATATATTGCCCAGATAAACTTGATCCTGATAGATATAATTGGAGAGATTATGATGATTATGTTAATAGATACTGCCCTGACAAATTAAAATTAATGCCTGATAATTGGTATACTTGTAATAAAAAAATAATAAAAAGGCGTGTAACTAATATTATTAATGCTAATGAACTAACTTTTGATATTGAATTGTGTGATGTATGGTGGATTAAATTATTAAAAAATAAAAGTAGACTTGATATACATAAAATATTTATTAAATATGATGAACAATACGAATGGCTATATAAGCATTCTAATATTGATTTGATTGCCTGGGAAATTGAGAATGATTGTTTTAATTGGGATGAATATAGTCATTATGTACTTAAGTTTTGTAAGCGATTATTTGACCCCGATAAATATAATTGGAAAGACTATAGCGGATATATAGCTCATTTTAGCCCTGATAAATTGGATCCTGATAAATATAACTGGAAAAAAGATAGCTGGGCTGTTGCACAATATTGCCCGGATAAATTGGATTCTGATAAATTTAATTGGGAAGAACATAGTTGGGCGGTTGCTGAATATTGCCCCGATAAGTTTGATCCTGATAAATATAACTGGGAACAATTTAGTAGGCATATAGCCGAATATTGTCCAGATAAACTTGATCCTAATAGATTCAACTGGGAAAAGCATAGCAGATATGTAGCTGAATTTTGCCCAAATAAGTTAGATCCCGATAAATATAATTGGAAAGATCATAGTTGGGCTGTGGCTCAGTATTGCCCAAATAAATTAGATACAGAAAAATTTAATTGGGAAAAGGAGAGTTTGATTGTTATGATATATTGCCCTAAAAAAATTGATCCTGATAAATTTGATTGGAAAGTATATAATAAATATATGGATACATATTATCCAAATAAAAAAAGATTAACTCCAGATACTTGTAAAAAAGGAAAAAAATCATGAATAGAATAGTAACTAATATTGTTAATATTAATGATTTGAAAGAAAGACCATGTGATAAATGGATTGGACGATTTAATGAAAATGGTGAAATAGACGCACATAAAGCATTCTTGAAGTATGGTCAACAATACGAATGGTTGTATAAGTATTCTAATATTGATTTGATTGCATGGGAAATTGAGAATAATTGTTTTGACTGGAAAAATAATAGCTGGGCTATTGCTGAATATTGTCCAGATAAGTTTGATTCAGATAAATATAATTGGGAAAAAGATAGTTGGGCTGTTGCTGAATATTTACCAGATAAATTTAATTCAGATAAATTTAATTGGGAAAAAGATAGTTGGTCAGTTGCACAATATTGTCCAGACAAGTTTGATCCTGATAAATTTAATTGGAAAAAGCATAGTGATATAGTTGTACAATATTGCTCAGATAAATTTGATTCTGAAAAATTTAATTGGAAAGATCATAGCTGGGCAGTTGCTAAATATTATCCTGATAAGTTTGATAATTATAAATTTAATTGGGAAAAAGATAGTTGGGCAGTTGCAGCATATTGCCCAGATAAATTGGATCCGGATAAATTTAATTGGAATGAATTTAGTGAATATGTTGCACAATATTGCCCCGATAAATTGGATCCTGATAAATTTAATTGGAAAAGATTTAGTTATTCAGTTGCGGAATATTGTCCAGATAAATTAGACCCTGAAAAATATAATTGGAAGAAATATAGCTGGACTGTTGCTGAATATTGCCCAGATAAATTGGATCCTAAAAGATTTAACTGGAAAAAAAATATTATGTCAGTAGTTATGTATTGCCCATGGAAATTGAAACTTAAAGAAAAATAAATATTTTGGTATATATTATAAAAATAGATAATAATTATTTATATAAATTATTATAATTTTTTATTAAAAATTGCATTAAAAAGGTAAAAAACGATGGATAGAATAGTAACTAATATAGTTAACATTAATAATTTAACTAAAGAACCATGTGATAAATGGATTGAGCGATTTAATGATAATGTTGAAATAGATGCACATAAAGCATTCTTGAAGTATGGTCAACAATACGAATGGTTGTATAAGTATTCTAATATTGATTTGATTGCATGGGAAATTGAGAATAATTGTTTTGACTGGAAAAATAATAGCTGGGATGTTGCTATATATTGTCCAAATAAATTTGATACTGATAGATTTAATTGGAAAGATGATAGTTGGGCAGTTGCTGAATATTGTCCTGATAAGTTTGATTCAGATAAATATAACTGGGAAAATTATAGTTGGTTAGTTGTACAATATTGTATAGATAAGTTTGATCCTAATAAATATAATTGGACTGATTATAGTGTGCAAATTGTTAAATATTGCCCAGATAAATTTGATTCAGATAAATATAACTGGAAAGATTATAGCTGGGCTGTTGCACAATTCTGTCCAGATAAATTTGATTCGGAAAAATATAATTGGGAACAAGATAGTTGGGCAGTTGCACAATATTGTAAAGACAAGTTTGATCCTAATAAATATAATTGGGAAAAAGACAGTTGGGCTATTGCTATTTATTATAATGAAAAGTTTGATCCTAACAAATATAATTGGGAAAAGGATAGTTATTATATAGCAAGATTCTGTTCTGATAAATTTGATTCGGAAAGATTCGATTGGAAAAATTATAGTAATGCAGTTGCTGAATATTGTCCAGACAAACTTGATACTGATAAGTTTAATTGGAAAAAAGATAGTGTTGCAGTTGTTATTTATTGTCCAGATAAATTAGATTTAGATAAATTTAATTGGGAAGAATATAGTTGGGCTATTGCTAAATATTGTCCTGATAAGTTGGATTCTGAAAAATATAATTGGAAAGAATATAGTTATTCAATTGCTACATATTGCCCAGATAAATTAGATTATGATAAGTTTAATTGGGAAGAAGATAGTTATTATGTAGTAAAATTTTGTCCAGATAAGTTAAAGATAATTCCTGAAAAATATAAGGATATAATTAATGAAAAGAATAGTAACTAATATTGTTAATATTAATGATCTAACAAAAAAACCATGTGAGAAATGGATAGAAAAATTTGATAATGATGTATTAGATGCACATATTGCATTTAGGTTGTGTGAAGAACATTATAATTGGTTATATAAACATTCTAATATTGATTTGATTGCCTGGGAAATTGAACATAATTGTTTTAATTGGAAGAAATATAGTCATTATGTAGCTGAACTTTGTCCAGATAAACTTGATCCTGATAAATTTAATTGGAAATATCATAGCTGGGCAGTTTCTGAATATTGCCCGTATAAATTTGATCCTGATAGATATAATTGGGAAAAGGATAGTTGGGCTGTTGCTAGATTTTGTCCGGACAAGATTGATCCTGATAGATTTAATTGGAAAAATGGTAGTTGGGCTGTTGCTGAATATTATCCCGATTTTCTTGATCCAGATAAGTTTAATTGGGAAGAAGATAGTATGTATGTAGCTAAATATTGCCCAGATAAATTTGATACTGATAGATATAATTGGGAAAATGATAGTAAATATGTAGCTGAATTTTGTCCAAATAAGATTGATCCTGATAAGTTTAACTGGGAAGATTGTAGTTATTTTGTTGTCAAATATTGCCCAGATAAAATTGATCCTGATAAGTTTAATTGGGAAAAAGATAGTGAATATGTAGCTAAATATTGCCCAGATAAACTTGATCCTGATAAGTTTAATTGGAAAGAGTATAGTTGGGCAGTTGCTGAATATTGTCCAGATAAACTTGATCCTGATAAATATAATTGGAAAGAACATAGTAACTATGTAGCTGAATATTGTCCAGATAAGATTGATCCTGATAAGTTTAATTGGGTAGGAGATATTGAATATGTTGATAAATATTGCCCGGATAAGTTAAATCTAATGCCTGAAAAATATAAGGATATAATTTATGAAAATGATAGTGACTAATATAGTTAACATTAATGATTTGAATACTGATTTGTTAGATGAAGAATGTCCTGAATTATTTAAAACTGCAAATAGTACTTTAGATATTCATGAAGCATTTGTTAAGTATGGTGAGCAATATGATTGGTTGTATGAAACTTCAATTTATGATTTGATTAGCTGGGAAATTGAAAATGACTGTTTTGACTGGTATAAACATAGTAAATATGTGGCTGAATATTGTCCGAGTAAATTTGATTCTGAAAAATATAATTGGAAAGATCAAAGTTGGGCAGTTGCTGAATATTGTCCAGATAAATTGGATCCTAATAAATATAATTGGGAAGAAGATAGTGATTATATAATTAAATATTGTAAGAATAAATTTGACCCTGAAAAATTCAACTGGGAAAAATACAGTTGTATTATTGCACAAGATTATAAAGATAAGTTTGATCCTGATAAATATAATTGGAAAGATCAAAGTTGGGCAGTTGCTATATATTACCCAGAAAAGTTTGATCCTGATAAGTATAATTGGGAAGAAGATAGCTGGGCAGTTGCTAAATATTGTCCAGATAAGATTGATCCTGATAAATATAATTGGAAAGATCAAAGTAGTTATATAGCTGAATATTGCCCAGATAAACTTGATTCTGATAAGTTTAATTGGGAAGATACTAGTTGGGCTATTGTTATGTATTGCCCCGATAAACTAGACCAAAAAAAATTTAATTGGAAAAAAAATAGTGGATTAGTTGCGCAGTATTGTCCAGATAAAATTGATTCAGAATTATTTGATTTGAATAATTATTATGATTATATTAATATATATTATCCAACTACTATGTAATATACTATTAATTTTAAATATTTATTGAAAGGTATAAAAGCAATGAATAGAATAGTAACTAATATTGTTAATATTAACGAATTAACTGAAAAACCGTGTGAAAAATGGATAGAAAAATTTAATGGTAAAGATACTATTGATGCACATAAAGCGTTTTTGAAATATGGTGAAGAATATGGATGGTTATATAAACATTCTAATTATGATTTGATTGCATGGGAAATTGAGAATAACTGTTTTAATTGGCAAAAATATAGTAATTATGTAGTTGAATATTGCCCAGATAAATTAGATCCAGATAAATTTGATTGGAAAAATTATAGTTGGCTGATTGCTAAACATTTAACATATAAGTTAGACCCTGATAAATATAACTGGAAAAATTTTAGTAATTATATAGTAATATATTGTCCAGAAAAATTGGATCCTGATAAGTTTAATTGGGAAAAGGAGAGTTATATAGTTGCCGAATATTGCCCAGATTTTATTGATCCTGATAAATTTAATTGGAGACATAGTTGGGCAGTTGCTCAATATTGCTCAGACAAGTTAGATCCTGATAAGTTTAATTGGGAAAAGGATAGTTGGGCAGTTGCTCAGTATTGTCCGGAAAAATTAGATCCAGATAAATATAACTGGAAAGATTATAGTAATTATGTAGTTGAATATTGCCCAGATAAGTTGAATCCAAAAAAATTCAATTGGAAAGATACTAGTTGGGCAGTTGCTAAATATTGTCCAGATAAGATTGATCCTAAACTATTTAATTGGAAAAAATATAGTTTCTTTGTTGCTTTATTTTGTCCAGATAAGATTGATCCTAAGAGATTCGATTGGATAAATAATGTTGATGCGATTTCTAAATATTGTCCTGATAAATTAAAACTTATGCCTAGAAAATATAAGGTGAAAATTAATGAAAAGAATAGTAACTAATATTGTTAATATTAATGATCTAACTAAAAAACCATGTAAAGAATGGATTGAACGATTTAATAATGAAAAATTAGATGTACATAAAGCATTCTTGAAATATGGTGAAGAATATGATTGGTTATATGAGAATTCTAATATTGATTTGATTGCATGGGAGATAGAGAATAATTGTTTTAATTGGCGAAAATATAGTTATTATGTAGCTAAATTTTGCCCAGATAAATTTAATCCTGATAAATATAATTGGAAGAAATATAGTAGTTATGTAGCCGAATATTGCCCAGATAAAATTGATTCTGATAAATATAATTGGAAAGAAGATAGTAGATATGTAGCTGAACTTTGTTCAGATAAACTTGATATATATAAATATAACTGGAAAGAATATAGCAATTATGTAGCTAAATTTTGTCCGGATAAGATTGATACTGATAGATTTAATTGGAAACAAGATAGCTGGGCTATTGCTGAATATTGCCCAGATAAATTAGATCCAAATAAATTTGATTGGGATAGATTTAGCGAATATGTTGCAAGATATTGTCCAGATAAATTGAATCCTGAACTTTATAATTGGGATTTATATAGTTGGGCTGTTGCACAATTTTGTCCAGATAAGATTGATCCGAATAGATTTAATTGGAAAAGAGATAGTTTTTATATAGCAAAATGTTGTCCAAACAAAATTATTCCTGACCTATTTAATTGGAAAGATTATAGCTGGGCAGTTGAACAATATTGTCCATCTAAACTTAAATTAAAGAAATCTATTAATAAAACTAGAAAAAAGACAATTAAAAAAAGGGTAATAACTAATATAATTGAATTGAATGAAATATATACAAAACCGTATGGTGATTTAATTAAAAAATTTAAAAATGGTAAATTGGATGTGCATGACGCATTTTCTAAATATGGTCAGCAATATGAATGGCTATACAACAATTCTAATTATGATTTGATTAGTTGGGAAATTAAACATGATTGTTTTGACTGGAGAAATCATAGTTGGGCTGTTGCACAATTTTGTCCAGATAAGTTTGATCCAGATAAATTTAATTGGAAAGAATTTAGTTGGGCTGTTGCTATATATTGTAATGATAAGTTTGATTCAGATAAATTTAATTGGGAAGAATATAGTGATTATGTAGCACAATATTGTCCAGATAAATTGGATCCTGACAAATACAATTGGAAAAAAGAAAGCTGGGCTGTTGCACGATATTGCCCGGATAAATTGGATCCTGATAAATTTAATTGGGAAGAACATAGTTGGGCAGTTCTACTATATTGCATGGATAAGATTGAATTGAAACCAACAATAAAAGGTGGAAAAAATGGAAATGATAGTAACTAATATACTGGATATTAGAAATTTAACTGATCTTCCCTATAAAATATGGATTGAAGGATGTAATGATGATGGAACAATAGATATGCATACTGCTTTTATTAAATATGGTGAAGATTATACGTGGTTATATGAGCATTCTAATATTGATTTAATCCGCTGGGAGATTGAAAATGACTGTTTTGACTGGTATAAACATAGTAAATATGTAACTGAATATTGTAAAGATTTATTTGACCCAAACAAATATAATTGGAAAGATGATAGTTGGTTTGTTGCTCGAGACTGTCCAGAAAAAATTGATCCTAAAAAATACAATTGGATAAAACAAAGTTGGGCAGTTGCTGCATTTTGTCCAGAAAGATTGGATCCTGATAGATATAATTGGAAAAGATATAGTTCATATATAGCCGAATTCTGTCCGGATAAATTAGATCCAAAACGGTTTAAATGGGAAAACTTTAGTTTTTATGTAGTTGAATTTTGTCCGGATAAGATTGATCCTGATAGATTTAACTGGGAAAAAGAAAGCTGGGCAGTTGCACAATACTGCCCAGATAAGTTAGATCCAGATAAATTTAATTGGCACTATAATAGTTGTTTTGTTGCTATGTTTTGTCCAGATAAGATTGATTCAGATAAATTTAATTGGAAGGATGCAAGTCAGTGTATTGCTAGATATTGTCCAGATAAATTGGATCCTGATAAATTTAATTGGGAAGATTGTAGTGATTTTGTAGCTGAATTCTGTCCTGATAAGATTGATCCAGATAAATTTAATTGGGAAAAGTATAGTGATAGTGTAGCTAAATTTTGTCCAGAAAAATTAAAATTAATGCCAGAGAAATATAAAGGAAAAATTAATGGAGAGAATAATAACTAATATAATTTGTATTGATAATTTAAATACTGAACCATTAGATGAAGAATGGTCTGAATTGTTTGAAACTGTAAATGATACTTTAGATATTCATGAAGCATTTATCAGGTATGGTGAACAATATGATTGGTTGTATGAAAATTCTAATTATGATTTGATTAGTTGGGAGATTGATAATGATTGTTTTGATTGGTATAGATATAGTAGATATGTAGCTAAATATTGCCCTGATAAATTTGATCCAGATAAATATAACTGGAAGGATCATAGTTGGGCTGTTGCTAAATATTGTTCAGATAAATTTGATCCTGATAGATTTAATTGGGAGCAAGACAGTAATTATATTGTTAAATATTGCCCTTATAAATTAGATATAAATAAATTTAACTGGTATAAATATAGTAGTAATATCGCTGAATGGGATCCTGAAAATATAGACCCTGATAGATTTAATTGGGAAAAGGATAGTTGGGCTATTATTATGTATTATCCAGATAAATTTGATACAGATAAATTTAACTGGAAAGAGTATAGTAGTTATGTTGCTTTATATTGTCCAAATAAAATAGATCCTGATAAATATAATTGGGAAAAGGATAGTTGGGCTGTTGCACAATATTGCCCGGATAAGATTGATCCAGATAAATTTAATTGGAAAAATAATAGTAGTTCTATAGTATGTAATTGCCCAGATAAATTTAATCCTGATAAATATAATTGGGAAGATTATAGTTTTTTAGTTGCTATGTACTGTCCAGATAAACTGGATCCAGATAAATATAATTGGCAAAAGCATAGTTGGGCAGTTGCACAATTCTGTCCTGATAAGTTTGATCCTGATAAATATAATTGGGAAGAGCATAGTAGGTATGTAGCTGAATTTTGCCCTGATAAATTAGATCCAGATAAATATAATTGGAAAAGATATAGTTGGTTAGTTGCTAGACATTGCTCGGATAAATTGGATCCAGATAAATATAACTGGGAAGATTTTAGTTGGGCAGTTGAACAATATTGTCCAGATAAATTAAAATTAAAACCAAAATGTTGAAAATAATAAAGGTCATAAAAATGATAAATAGAATAGTAACTAATATTGTTGATATAAATGAATTGACTGAAAAACCGTGTAAAAGTTGGATTGAGCGATTTAATGATAATGGTGAAATAGATGCACATAAAGCATTTATTAAATATGGTGAACAATATTACTGGTTATATAAACATTCTAATATTGATTTGATTGCATGGGAAATTGAGAATAATTGTTTCGATTGGAAAAATGATAGTTGGGCAGTGGCTAAATATTGTCCAGATAAGTTTGATCCTGATAAATATAATTGGAGAAATGATAGTTGGGCAGTGGCTGAATATTTGCAGGATAAATTCGATCCTAATAAATATAATTGGGAAAAGTATAGCGATTATGTTGCTAAATTTTGTCCAGATAAATTGGATCCTTATAAATTTAATTGGAGAAAATATAGTCATTATGTAGCAAAATATTGCCCTGATAAATTAGATCCTAAAAAATTTAATTGGAGAACGTATAGTGATTATATAGCCCAATATTGTCCTGATAAGATTGATGTTGATAAATATAATTGGGAAGATTATAGTTGGGCTATTGCTCAATATTGTCCGGATAAATTTGATCCTGATAAATATAATTGGAAGGAACATAGTAATTATATAGCAGAATATTGTCCAGATAAGTTTGATACTGATAAATATAATTGGGAAGAGCATAGTTGGGCTATTGCTCAATATTGTCAAGATAAATTTGATTCTAATAAATTTAATTGGGAAGAGCATAGTTATTATGTAGCCAGATTTTGTCCAGATAAATTGGATCCTGATAAATATAATTGGGAAGAATATAGTTGGACAGTTGCTGAATTTTGTCCAGATAAATTAGATCCTGATAAATTTAATTGGGAAAAAGATGGTAAATATGTAGCCCAAAGTTGTCCTGAAAAAATTGATCCGAAACGATTTAATTTGGAAAAAGATGGCTCTTTTATTTCTATATTTTATTTGACTGGTATTTCTAGTGTTCCTAATTGGAAAAAAGATATTATTGATTATTTTACACGGAACTTTATATTGCCATAATAAGGAGTCGAAAAATTGGAAAAGAAATAACTAATATTGATTCAGTCCGTTTGGAAATAAAAAACAATTGTTTTGATTGGAAAAAAAATAGTTGGGTAGTTGCACAATATTACCCAAATTTAGTAGATGTTGATAAATTTAATTGGGAAGAGCATAGTTTGGCTATTGCTATGTATTGTCCAGATAAATTAGATTCTGATAAATATAATTGGGAATATCATAGTTGGGCAGTTTCCGAATTTTGTCCTTATAAATTTGATCCTGATAAATATAATTGGAAAAGTTGTAGTGATACTGTTGCCGAATATTGTCCAGAAAAATTGGATCCCAATAAATATAATTGGGAACAAGATAGTAAGTATTTTGCTAAATATTGTCCAGAAAAATTAGATCCAGATAAATATAATTGGGAAAAATATAGTGAGTATGTTGCCGAATATTGTCCAGAAAAATTGAAATTAAAACATAGTGAAAATTAATAACAAATAAAAATTATATGATAAAGGTTAGGAAAAAATGATGAAAATTAAATGTATTGATAAAAATTCAAATAATTCTATTATAAATAGATTGAAAAAATATATTTGTTCTGTTTTGATAAATAAGTGTTGTGAAGAAACAGAAACAATATCTGAATCTGAAACTTGTAAAGAAGAAACAGAAACAATATCTGAATCTGAAACTTGTAAAGAAGAAACAGAAACAATATCTGAATCTGAAACTTGTAAAGAAGAAACAGAAAAAGTAGATAATATTGACACATCAACTGAAAACTGTACAGAAACAAAAGAAAGAATAGTAACAAATTTGATTAGTATTAATAATTTAACAAAAAAGCCGTGTGACGAATTGCTCAAAATATTTAAAAATAATGATATTATAAATATACATAATTTTTTTGTTAAAAATGGTGAAGATTATAATTGGTTATATGAAAATTCTAATATTGATTTGATTGCCTGGGAGATTGAGAACAATTGTTTTAATTGGTATGAACATAGTTGGGCAGTTGCTAAATATTGCAAAGATAAGCTTGATGTGGAACAGTATAATTGGAATAAGCATAGTAAGTATGTAGCTCAATATTGCCCAGATAAATTGGATACTGATAAATATAACTGGAAAGAACATAGCTGGGCTGTTGTTAAATTTTGTCCGGATAAATTTGATCCTGATAAATACGATTGGGATAAGTATAGCGAGTATGTAGCTCAATATTGCCCGGATAAATTGGATCCTGATAAATATAACTGGAAAGAACATAGTTGTGCTGTTGCTGAATATTGCCCAGATAAATTAGATCCTAATAAGTTTAATTGGAGAAAATATAGTTGGGCTGTTGCTAAATATTGTCCGGATAAATTAGATCCTGATAAATTTAATTGGAGAAAAGATAGTTTAGAAATTATTAAGTATTGCCCAGATAAATTTGATCCTAATAAGTTTAATTGGAAAGATTATAGCAAATATATAGCTAAATATTACCCAGACAAATTAGACCCTAATAAGTTTAATTGGAAAGATCATAGTTGGGCTGTTGCTCAATTTTGCCCAGATAAGTTAGATACAGATAAATATAATTGGGAAGATTTTGGAGAATATATAATTAAATATTGCCCAGATAAATTCGATCCTAATAAATTTAATTGGAAAAAGGATAGTTTATTAATTATTGAAGGATTTATGGATAAATTTGATCCAGATAAATTTAATTGGAAAGAATATAGTTGGGCTGTTGCTCAATACTACCCAGAAAAATTGGATTCTGATAAATATAATTGGAAAAAATATAGTTTATATGCCACTAGACATTGTCCAGATAAATTGGATCCTAATAAATTTAATTGGAAGGAATGTAGTGAACATGTTGCTAAATATTGCCCGGATAAATTGGATTCTGATAAATATAATTGGAAAGAAGATAGTTGGGCAGTTGCTCAGTATTGCCCAGATAAATTAGATCCTGATAAATTTAATTGGAAAGAATGTAGTGAATATGTTGCGGAATATTGTCCAGATAAGATAGATCCAGATAAATTTAATTGGGAGCAAGATAGTTGGGCTGTAGCTCAATTTTGCCCAGATAAGATTGATCCTGATAAATATAATTGGGAACATGATAGTTGGGCTGTTGCTAGATATTGTCCAGAATATATTGAATCGGATAAATTCAATTGGGAAAAAGAAAGTTTAGAGGTTATAGAGCATTGTCCAGAAAGAATTGATCCTAAACGATTTGATTGGAAAAAATATGGTTATATAGTTGAAGAACGTTATCCTGATAAAATATCTATATTAAAAAATAATAATTTTTATATTGAGGATTGGAGTAATGATAATAAATAAAATTAGATTAAACGAACAATTGATTGATATTTTATTTGAAGATAAAAAATTTAATTTAAAAATATAATATAAAGGAAATTAGCATGAAACATATTAATAATAATACTAATGAAAACTCAAATAATTATATTATAAATAGATTGAAAAAATATATTTGTTCTGTTTTAAATAAATATAAAACTGAAGAAATATCTGAATCTGAAACTTATAAAGAAGAAACAGTAATGAATACTGAATGTAGCAATGAGAAAAAAGGAAGAATAGTAACTAATATAGTTAATATTAAAGATTTGGACGAAAAACCGTGTGACCCGTGGATAAAAATATTTGATGAAAATGGTAATATAGACGTACATAAAGCATTTGTCAAATATGGTACAGAATATAATTGGTTATATAAACATTCTAATTATGATTTGATTGCGTGGGAAATTGATAATGATTGTTTTGATTGGAAAAAAAATAGTGAATTTGTAGCTAGATTTTGTCCGGATAAATTGGATCCTGATAAGTTTAACTGGAAAGATTGTAGTGAGTATGTTGCTAAATATTGTCCAGATAAGTTGAATGCAAACAAATTTAATTGGGAAGAATATAGTTGGGCAGTTGTTCAATACTGCCCAGAAGAATTAGATCCTGATAAATTTAATTGGGAAAAACATAGTGAGTATGTTGCTAAATATTGTCCAGAAAAATTGGATCCTGATAGATATAACTGGAAAAAATATAGTTGGGCTGTTGCTCAATACTGCCCAGAAGAATTAGATCCTGATAAATTTAATTGGGAACAAAGTAGTTGTGTAGTTACTGAATATTGCCCACATAAGATTGATCCTGAACGATTTAATTGGAAAGAATGTAGTTGGTTAGTTGCTAAACGTTGCCCTGATAAATTATATCCAGATAAGTTTAATTGGAAAAAATATAGTAATTATGTTGCTCAATATTGTCCAAATAAATTGGATCCAGAAAAATATAATTGGGAAAAGGACAGTTGGGCTGTTGCTCAATATTGTTCATATAAATTGGATCCAGATAAATATAATTGGAAAGAATATAGTAAATATGTAGCCCAATATTGCCCAGACAAGTTAGACCCAAATAAATTTAACTGGAAAGACGATAGCGGGGCTGTAGCACAATATTGCCCAAATAAAATTGATCCAGAAAGATTTAATTGGAGATATTATGGTTGGTCAGTTGCTCAATATTGTCCAGATAAATTGGATTTGAATAAGTTTAATTGGGAACATCACAGTTGGGCAATTGCTCAATATTGCCCAGATAAATTGGATCCAGAAAAATTTAATTGGGATGTGTTTAGTTGTTATGTAGTCCAATATTGTCCAGAAAAAATTAATCCTGAACGATTTAATTGGGAAAAGAATGGTAATTGTATTTTAGCACCTTGTAAAAATAAACTTAATTCTAAAACAACTAATTGTTGTAAATAATTTTATTCTGTAAATTATTAATTTTTTATAAAGGATTAAAAATATGAAAAATAGAATCGTGACTAATATGGTTGATGTTAGTAAATTAACTAATATACCATACAAAAATTGGATTGATATAGTAGATAATAAAAATTATTTAGATATGCATGATATATTTTCCAAATATGGTCAGAAATATGATTGGTTATATGAAACTTCCGATTATGATTTGATATCCTGGGAAATCGAGAATAACTGTTTTGATTGGACAGAATATAGTTGGGCAGTTGCGAGATATTGTCCAGATAAATTGAATCCTGATAAATATAATTGGAAAGAATGCAGTGGATTAGTTGCCATATATTGCCCGGATAAGTTAGATCCAGATAGGTATAATTGGAAAGAGTATAGTGATTATGTGGCTCAATGTTGCCCGGATAAATTAGATCCTGATAAATATAATTGGAAAAGTAGTAGTTTGACAGCTGCACAATATTGCCCAGATAAAATTGATATAGAACGATTTAATTGGGAAGAACAAAGTTGGGTAGTTGCTATATTTTGCCCGGATAAATTAGATCCTGATAAATATAATTGGGAGAAGCATAGTTGGGCTGTTGCAAAATATTGTCCAGATAAGTTAGATATAAATAAATTTAATTGGAAAGAAGATAGTTGGGCTGTGTCTGAATTTTGCCCAGAAAAATTGGTTAAGATAAATTAGTATTGAATTTTAATATTTTTCGTAGGATTTGTAATTATGAAAAAACGAATAGTAACAAATATAGTTAATATTAATAATTTGAAAAAAAAACCATGTGAAAGTTGGCTAAATAAATTCGATAATAATGGTGAAATAGATGCACATACCGCTTTTATTGAATATTGTGAGGAATATGAATGGTTATATAAGCATTCTAATTATGATCTGATTGCCTGGGAAATTGAGAATAATTGTTTTAATTGGAAAAAAAATAGTGAATATGTGGCTAGATTTTGTCCAGATAAATTAGATGCAGACAGATATAACTGGAAAGAAGATAGTGAATATGTTGCTAAATATTGCCCGGATAAATTGGATCCATATAAATTTAACTGGTCAAGACATAGTTGTTTAGTAGCCCAATTTTGTCCAGATAAAATAGATCCAGATAAATTTAATTGGAAAAATGATAGTTGGGCAGTTGAAATATTTTGTCCAGATAAATTGAAATTAAAACCTGAAATTATAAGGGTTAAATTTACAAATAGAACAATAACAAATATAATTAATATTAATGAATTGTATAATTTGCCATGCGGAAAATGGGCAGATAATTTTAAGAATGATGTAATAGATGCACATATTGCATTTATTAAATATGGTGAATATTATGGTTGGTTATATGAAAATTCCAATTATGATCTGATAGCCTGGGAAATTGAAAATGACTGTTTTGACTGGTATAAGTATAGTAAATACGTATCTGAATATTGTCCATACAAGTTTGACCCAAATAGATATAATTGGGAAGATCATAGCTGGGTTGTTGCAAAATTTTGCCCAGATAAATTAGATACTGATAAGTTTAATTGGAAAGAGGATAGCTGGGCAATTGTTCAATATTGCTCAGATAAATTTGATCCTGATAAATATAACTGGTCAAGATATGGTTGGGCAGTTTCAAGATTTTGCCCAGAAAAATTGGTTAAAATAAATTAGTATTGAATTTTAACATTTTTATAGGATTAGTAATTATGGAAAAAAGAATAGTAACAAATATAGTTAATATTAAAGAATTAACTAAAAAACCTTGTGAAGATTGGATCAGATTATTTAAGAACAATATAGCAGATGCTCATAAAATATTTATCAAATATGGTGAACAATATGAATGGTTATATGAGCATTCTAATATTGATCTAGTTCGCTGGGAATTGGAAAATAACTGTTTTGATTGGCAAAAACATAGTTGGGCAGTTGCACAATATTGTCCCGATTTATTAGATGCTGATAAATTTAATTGGGAGCAACATAGTTGGGCAATTGCTAAATATCGTCCAGATTTATTAGATGTTGATAAATTTAATTGGAAAAAATATAGCAATTATATTGCTCAATATTGCCCAGATAAGTTTGATCCAGATAGATATAATTGGGAAAAACATAGTGGAGCAGTAGCTAGATATTGCCAAGAACATTTTGATCCCAATAGATTCAATTGGAAAATGGAAAGCCAATCTGTAGCACAATATTGTCCGGAACATTTAGATCCAGATAAATATAACTGGGAAGAAGATAGCCGTTATGTTCCAGAATTCTGTCAAGATAAATTGGATTTGAAAAAATTCAACTGGAAAAATGGTAGTTGGGCTATTGCTAAATTTTGTCCAGATAAATTGGATCCTGATAAATACAATTGGGAATATCATAGTTGGGCAGTTTCCGAATATTGCCCAGATAAGATTGATCCAGATAAATTTAATTGGAAACGTGCAAGTGGTTGTATAGCCAAACATTGCCCGGACAAATTAGACCAAGATAAGTATAACTGGGAACATAGTAGTTTTGTTGCACAATATTGTCCAGATAAGATTGATCCAGATAAATATAACTGGAAAGAATATAGTTGGGCTATTGCCCAATATTGCCCAGATAAATTGGATCCTAAAAAATATAATTGGAATCGAGATAGTGGTTATATTGCTCAATATTGTCCAGAAAAATTAGATTCCGAATTATATAATTGGGGTTTTGATAGTTGGGCAATTGCTAAATTTTGTCCGGATAAGTTTGATCCAGATAAATTTAATTGGCAAAATCATAGTGATTATGTAGCCAAATATTGTCCAGATAAATTGGATACTGACAAGTTTAATTGGGAAGGATATAGTCACTGGGTGGCTAAATATTGTCCAGATAAGTTGGATCCTGATAGGTTTAATTGGAAAGAATATAGTTGGTCAGTGGCACAATATTGCCCTGATAAATTAGATCCAGATAAATTTAATTGGGAAGATTATAGTGTATATGTTGCTCAACACTGCCAAAATAAGTTAGATCATGAAAAATATAATTGGCACGAATTTAGTTGGGCAATTGCTAAATATTGTCCAGATAAATTTGATCCAGAAAAATTTAATTGGGAAGAAGATAGTGAATCAGTTGCTGAATATTGCCCGGATAAGTTTGATCCTGAAAAATATAATTGGAAAAAAGATAGCTGGGCTGTTGCTCAATATAAACGTTGTAGATATAATTTTGATCCAAATAAATATAATTGGGAAGAAGATAGCTGGGCAGTTGGCTATTATTGCCCAGATAAAATTGATCTTGATAAATTTAATTGGGATAATTATAATGAATATATGAATGATGTTCATCCTAAAAAAAGTAGATTAACACCAGATATAATTATTAGAAAAAGAAGTAAAAAAAACTGAAAAAATGAGAAATAATATACAAGGAAAACATGATGGGTAGAATAATAACGAATATAGTTAACATTAATAATTTAACTAAAGAACCGTGTAAAAGTTGGATTGAGCGATTTAATGATAATGGTGAAATAGATGCGCATGAAGCATTTTTAAAATATGATCAACAATACGAATGGTTATATGAACATTCTAATATTGATTTGATTGCCTGGGAAATTGAGAATAATTGTTTTGACTGGAATAAATATAGTGAATATGTTGCTAAATATTGCTCTGATAAATTAGATACTAATAAGTATAACTGGAAAGATTGTAGTTGGACAGTTGCTAAATATTGCTCTGATAAATTAGATACTAATAAGTATAACTGGAAAGATTGTAGTTGGACAGTTGCTAAATATTGTCCAGATAAGTTTGATGATGATAAATTTAATTGGATAGATTACAGTAATTTTGTTGCTATGTATTGTTCTGAAAAATTGGATGCTGATAAATATAATTGGTATGAATATAGTGTTTATGTTGCCGAATTTTGTACGAATAAATTCGATCCAGAAAAATATAATTGGGAAAAATACAGTTGGGCTGTTGCTGCATATTGCCCAGATAAGTTAGATCCAGATAGATATAATTGGAAAAATGATAGTTTGGCAGTTGTACAATATTGCCAAGATAAGTTTGATCCTGATAAATATAACTGGGAAGAATATAGCTCGAAAGTTGCAGAATTGTGCCCAGATAAATTTGATCCTGATAGATATAATTGGGAAAAGGATAGTTGGGCTGTTGCTCAATTTTGTCCAGATAAATTGGATCCTGATAAATATAATTGGAAGGATCATAGTTGGGCAATTGCTCGTTTTTGTCCAGATAAATTGGATCCTGATAGATTTAATTGGGAAGAATGTAGTGATTTTGTTGCGGAATATTGCCCAGATAAATTAGATCCTGATAAATATAATTGGGAACAATATAGTTGGGCTGTTGCTATTCATTGTCCAGATAAGATTGATCCAAATAAATTCAATCGGCAGAATTATAATATGTATAAGAATTTAATGTGTTCTTGTGAGGATATAGATTAAATCCTGATGATTTTAAATAAGTATGAATTGTAATAAAAAATCATAACTAAAAATTAAAATTTAATAAGTATATGAGGAAAAATCTAATGAATAGAATAGTAACTAATATAGTTAATATCAACGAATTGACTGAAAAACTACCTGATCATTGGTTAACATTGCTTGAAAATGATAAATATTTAGATATGCATGAAGTATTTTTGAAATACGGTGAGCATTATAATTGGTTATATGAAAATTCTAATATTGATTTGATTGCTTAGGAAATTGAACATAATTGCTTTGATTGGAAAAAGGATAGTTGGGCAGTTGCTTGGTTTTGTCCGGATAAATTTGATCCTGATAAATATGAATGGGAAAAAGAAAGCCGATGGGTAGCTGAATATTGTCCAGATAAATTAGATCCAGATAAATTTAACTGGAAAACAGATAGTAAATTTGTTGCTATGTATTGCCCAGAAAAGATAGATCCAGATAAATATAATTGGGAAGAAGATGGTTGGGCTATCGCTAAGTATTGTCCAGATAAATTTGATCCTGATAAATATAATTGGAAGGAACATAGTGGGGCAGTTGCTAAACATTGTTCAAGATATCTTGATCCTAACAAATTTAATTGGGAAAATAATAGTTCTGATATTGCTAAATATTGTCCGAATAAATTAGATCCTGATAAATATAATTGGAAAATTCATAGTTGGGCAGTTGCTTTATTTTGCCCAGATAAGATTGATCCAAATAAATTTGATTGGAGGAATTATAGAAAATATATGTCTGTATTTTATCCGCATAAAAAAAGATTAAAACCTGAAGATTTAAAAATAAAATCATAATAAAAATTGAACTCTAATTATTAAAAAAAGGAGACTGTAAAATGAAAGAAATAGAAATATATACAAAAGAAGATTTATTTAAAATAGGTAAATGTGATAAATTTCCTAAAGATGGTAATTATAAATTAATGAATGATATTACATTCGAAAAAGACTATTTTAATGAAGAAATGTTTGAAGTAATTTATTCTTTTAGTGGAACATTTGATGGTAATAATCATTGTATTAAAAATGTTATAACTGATGAATATAAAATAATTTTAGATCCTGGATTATTTATAAAATTGGATGAATCTGCAATTGTTGAAAATTTAATTCTAGATAATTGGCAATATTATATAAGTGAATGCTCTGGTATGTTATGTTCAGAAAATTATGGTATTATAAGAAATTGTAAAATACGTAATAGTAATATATCAATATTAATGTCAGAAGATGATGATGAAAATTATGAAGTTTCATATATAGGTTCATTTGCATATTCGAATCTTGGTAAAATAATTAATTGTGAAATAGAAAATTTAACAATTAATTCAGTTAGTGATTCAATTTTTAATTTTTCATCTATAAATGTTGGTGGTATAGTTTCTGAAAACAAATCAATTATAGATGGATGCAAAATAAAAAATTTGTCTATAAATAATTGTAAATGTTATATTGGTGGTATAGCATATATAAATCATGAAAATTCTAAAATTAGTAATTGTAAAATTGATTTAAATATTAATTATGGTGATTATGTTGGTGGCATTTGTCAAGAAAATCATGGTATTATATGTAACTGTGATGTGTCCGGTTTTATTGAAAATTGTGGCAATAATATTGCGTCTATTGTTGATTATAATGGAGATTCCGGGCAAATTCAAGATTGTAGTTTTAATGTTACTATTAGTAAATCAAAATCGCTTGAAACAAGTGGACTATGTAATAGAGTTGGCTCGTCAAAAATCAAGAATTGTACTGGTAAATCTGATATTATTATAGAAATGTCTGATATTGATTTATATACTAATGAAATAGACGAAGGTAATACATTAGAAAATTGTTCAAATACAGGTAATATTAAAATTCAATATAAAACTAAATCTGGAATAATTAAGGAGATGTAATAATTATGAACAGAATAGTAACAAATATAGTTAATATTAATGAATTGACTGAAAAACCGTGTGAAAGTTGGATTGAGCGATTTAATGATAATGGTGAAATAGACGCACATGAAGCATTTATTAAATATGGAGAATATTATAGTTGGTTATATAAACATTCTAATTATGATTTGATTGCCTGGGAAATTGAAAATAATTGTTTTAACTGGAATAAATATAATAAATATGTTGCTAAATTTTGTTCGGATAAATTTGATCCTGATAAATTTGATTGGGGAGAATATAGTGATTATGTTGCTGAATACTGCCCTGATAAATTAGATCCAGATAAATTTAATTGGGAAGAATGTAGTAAATATGTTGCTCAATATTGTCCGGATAAGTTGAATCATGATAAATATAATTGGAGAAGATATAGTGATTGTGTAGCTCAATATTGCCCAGATAAATTGGATCCTGATAAATATAATTGGAAAAGACATAGTTGGGCTGTTGCACAATATTGTCCAGATAAATTAGATCCAGATAAATATAATTGGGAAGATTGTAGTTGGGCAGTTCGTTATTATTGCCCAGATAAATTGTATTCTAAAAAAAACTAATTAAATTAATAATAACATTTAAATTAATTAAGGAGATGTAATAATTATGAACAGAATAATAACAAATATAGTTAATATTAATGAATTGACTGAAAAACCGTGTGAAAGTTGGATTGAGCGATTTAATGATAATGGTGAAATAGACGCACATGAAGCATTTCTAAAATATGATGAATACTATTATGAATGGTTATATAAACATTCTAATATTGATTTGATTTCCTGGGAGATTGAAAATAATTGTTTCAATTGGGAAAAACATAGTTTGTTAGTTGCTAAATATTGCCAAGATAAATTTGATTATGATAAATTTAATTGGAAAGATTATAGCTGGGCAGTTGCTGAATATTACCCAGATAAAATTGATCCTGATAAATATAATTGGGAAAAGGATAGTTGGGCTATTGCACAATTCTGCCCAGATAAGTTTGATTCAGATAAATTTAATTGGGAAGAATATAGTGATTATGTAGCACAATATTGTCCAGAAAAATTGGATCCTGATAAATTTAACTGGAAAGAGGAAGGTAGGTCAGTTGCAAAATTTTGCCCAGATAAGTTAGATCCTGATAGATTTAATTGGAAAGAGCATAGTGATTATGTTGCACAATATTGTCCAGATAAATTGGATCCTGATAAATATAATTGGGAAGATTGTAGTTGGGCAGTTCGTTATTATTGCCCAGATAAATTGTATTCTAAAAAAAACTAATTAAATTAATAATAACATTTAAATTAATTAAGGAGATGTAATAATTATG
>Ga0208695_1001210_pt1 | contig 22425 bp, 16 predicted proteins | sample AD_UKC111_MetaG_FD_184449 | JGI IMG/M metagenome (GOLD analysis project Ga0208695, IMG submission 184449) | Active sludge microbial communities of municipal wastewater-treating anaerobic digesters from Hong Kong - AD_UKC111_MetaG (SPAdes)... | ecosystem: Engineered > Bioreactor > Anaerobic >...
GGATATATGCAGTTCAGATTCAGTTGGATCTGCCAATGGTTGTAACTAATATAGAAACGGCTGAAATGATAAAATATGCTTCCAATGCCTTCCTGGCAACAAAAATAAGCTATATAAACGAGATAGCAGATATGTGTGATTTTTGCAATGCCGATATCAGCGTTGTATCTAAAGCAATGGGGCTGGACAGCAGAATAGGGCCGAAGTTTTTAAATCCGGGGCCGGGCTACGGAGGCAGCTGTTTTCCTAAAGATACTAAGGCCCTTGTAAATATCGGCAAGAACCTTGGATACCTGCCTATGATTGTAAACAGCACTGTGGAGGTAAATAATAACCGGCCCGGAATAATGCTCGAAAAGATAAAAAAAACAATCGGCGATATTGAGAATAAGACAATCACAATTTTAGGAATTGCTTTCAAACCGGAAACCGATGACGTCCGGGAAGCACCTGCTGTAAATATTATAAGGATGCTTCTTGATAATGGAGCTAAAATCAAAGCTTATGATCCTGAAGCTATGGTAAATGCGGAAAAAGCATATCCTGATCTTTCGGTTGAATACTGCAGTGATGTGTATTCGGCCTGTGAAGGCAGCGACTGTATTGTGATTGTTACTGAATGGAAGGATTTTGCCGGATTGGATTTTTTAAGGTTGAAATCTATTGTTCGCAACCCGGCTTTTGTGGATCTGAGAAACATGTATGAGCCTGACTATGTAAAAAGCTTCGGGTTCTCATATAAGGGAGTAGGGAGAAAATGAGTACTGTTTTGGTTACCGGAGGAGCGGGATTTATAGGCTCTCATTTGTGTGAAAAGCTTCTGGAGCTTGGATACAGGGTAGTAAACCTGGATAATTTTAATGACTTTTATGATCCGAAAATTAAGAGAAAGAATATATCGGCAGCCCTTTCAAACCGGAGATATACCCTTATTGAAGGAGATGTAAGAGACAGGAAGCTTTCAGAGAAAATATTCAATACATTTAATATAGATACCGTAGTTCATATTGCAGCTCTTGCAGGAGTTAGAACATCCATTGGAAATCCCCTTGAGTATGTTGATGTGGATATCAAAGGAACAGTCAACCTTCTTGAATTCAGCAGAGATTTCAAAGTAAAGAAGTTTATTTTTGCATCAACGTCTTCGGTATACGGATTAAATTCTACTCCTTTTAAAGAAGACGGCATAAAGTCGCCGATATCGCCTTATGCAGCAGCTAAGCTGGCCGGAGAACTATTTTGCAGTACCTATAATGCGCTTTATGACATACCGGTAGTATGCTTGAGGTTTTTCACAGTCTATGGTCCAAGGCAAAGGCCGGAAATGGCTGTACACTATTTTACAAGGCTGATGGATGAAGGGAAAGAGATACCTGTATGGGGAGACGGGACGAGTTCAAGGGACTACACATATATTGATGATATTATTAATGGGATAGTTGCTTCAATTTATCTCAAATGTTCATTTGAAATATTCAATCTGGGAAATTCAAACCCGATAAAGCTTAATGAGCTGATAGACTTAATAGAGCAAAAGCTTGGCAAACCTGCACGCAGAGTATATTTGCCGGTACAGAAGGGAGATGTGGAACATACTTATGCGGACATAACAAAATCGAAAGCTGTATTGGGATACAATCCTGAAGTTTCAATTGAAGAAGGAATAGAAAGGTTCATAGATTGGTACAAGAAGCAATAATACGCCCAATTTTAGGCGAAAAGGGAATTAAATAAGGATAACACTGAAAACACTGAAACTCACTGAATACACGGCGTGTGATAGTTTTTGAAACATGGATAACGAGCGGCAATGAAGTGATTATCGAAGTTCTCTGCTGCAGCCCGCAGGAATCAGTGGAACATCTGTGTTTAGTGCTGCTCGTTTTCTAAGTAACATAGGACTGAAACAAATTTGGCATGAAAGTTGCAATGTATTGATACGAATAGTAATAATACATTGAGGAGGTATTAAACACAATGAGAGAAGTTGTTATCGTAAGTGGGGCAAGAACGGCAATAGGTAATTTCAACGGCAGTCTGGCAGGAGTTTCCGCAGTAGACCTTGGAGTGACTGCAGTCAAAGAGGCAATCAAAAGAGCAGGAATCACGCCCGAAATGGTGGACGATACCATCATGGGATGTATTCTTCAGGCAGGCCTTGGCCAGGGAGTGGCACGGCAGGTAGCTGTGAAGTCAGGGATACCGGTTGAAAAGCCTGCTTATACAATAAACATGATATGCGGTTCGGGCTTGAGGGCTGTACAGATTGCTGCCCAGCAGATAATATCCGGGGAATGTGACATTGTTGTTGCGGGCGGAACTGAGAACATGAGTGCAGCTCCTTATTTGCTCAGAAATGCCAGAACAGGCTATAGAATGGGTCACGGAGAAATAATAGATTCAATGATATACGACTCCCTCACTGATGTATTTAACAATTACCATATGGGCATTACTGCCGAAAACCTGGCGGAAAAATATAATATAACAAGAGAAGAGCAGGATGCTTTTGCTGCTTCCAGCCAGAACAAAGCCGAGGCAGCTATTAAGGAAGGCAAATTCAAGGAGGAGATAGTTCCCGTAGTCATTCCTTCTAAAAAGGGTGATATTGTGGTTGATACCGACGAATTCCCAAGAGCGGGAGTAACCGCAGAAGCCTTGGCGAAGCTGAGGCCTGCGTTTAAGAAGGATGGTACGGTTACAGCCGGAAACGCATCAGGTATAAATGACGGTGCAGCGGCATTGGTCGTAATGGCAGCGGATAAAGCGGAAGAGCTCGGTTTAAAGCCTCTTGCAAGAATAGCAGGATATGCATCTGCCGGAGTGGATCCAAGCATAATGGGTATAGGACCGGTTAAAGCAGTAAAGAAAGCTTTGGAGAGAGCAAACCTCAAGCTGGAGGATATAGACCTTATCGAATCCAATGAGGCTTTTGCAGCTCAGTCTATTGCAGTGGCAAGGGATCTGGGCTTTGACATGAACAAGGTGAATGTCAACGGAGGAGCAATTGCTCTTGGTCATCCGGTGGGAGCCAGCGGCGCAAGGATACTGGTAACGCTTCTTTATGAGATGAAGAGAAGAAACGTGAAAAAAGGCCTTGCAACCTTATGTATCGGCGGAGGTATGGGTACCGCACTCGTAGTAGAGATGTAGTATACATAAAAGGAGGAAAATATATGAGGCTTAAGGATAAAGTAGCCATAGTCACAGGTTCTACAAAAGGGATAGGCAAGGAGACCGCAATGGTCTTTGCCCGGGAAGGCGCAAAGGTAGTGATTTGCGGTACACGCGAAGATGCAATAAAAGAAGTTACAGAGGAGATCAAGTCAAAGGGAGCTGAGGCTCTGGGCTTCAAGGTAGACGTCAGCAACAGGGCACAGGTTGATGAAATGGTTGCGGAAGTTAAGAAGGCTTGGGGCAGAATAGACATACTTGTTAACAATGCAGGCATAACAGCTGATGCAATGCTTAAGAAGATGACGGAAGAGCAGTTCGACAAAGTTATTAATATCAACCTGAAGGGCGTATACAACTGTGCCCAGGCTGTACTTGACACAATGACGGAGCAGGGAAGCGGCGTAATACTCAATGCTTCATCCGTAGTAGGGATATATGGAAACATTGGCCAGACAAACTATGCAGCTGCCAAATGGGGAGTTATAGGTATGACAAAGACTTGGGCAAAGGAGCTTGGAAGAAAGGGTATCAGGGTAAATGCAGTTGCTCCCGGCTTTATAATGACTCCCATGCTTGAGACTGTTCCTCAAAAGGTTCTGGATTCAATCAGTGAAAAAACCCCCATGCAGAGGCTCGGTAAGCCGGAGGATATTGCAAATGCATATCTGTTCCTTGCATCAGATGAAGCAAGCTTCATAACAGGAACTGTGCTTTCGGTAGACGGAGGGCTTGTAATCTAATTTACATAAAAAAGGACACGGGAACGTTTCGCGTGTCTCACATTAAGTGAGACAGGAGAAACGTCCCCGTGTCCGTCTCTGGTTCTACTCTGCCTTAGGCATTATTGCCGGAGCATCCAATGCCGGCATTATTGCTGGTGTCCCTATGGTTGGTTCTGATGATTTCGGGGCTTTATCCACCTTAAGATAGCTGGCAAGCATCCCTGCTGTTTCCGATTTTGTAAGCTCCAAACCCGGTATGAAGCTGCCTGCAGAAGTGTCAACGATTCCCAATGCTGCTGCAATTGCAGCATAGCCTTTGTTTTCTGCTGTGATACTTGCGGCATCCTTGAGATTGAGGCTGAATATACCGCTTAAGTCGGCTACAAAGCCTACACCCAGTGCATTAACTGTCATTTTGGACGCTTCCATTCTTGTGATGCAGGCCTCCGGTTTTTTGTCATTTCTGGACAGTATGTTCTGGCTTATGGCGTTTTCATAGTACATGTCGTATTCACTGCTGTCGCTTGCTGCATAGGGGATAGGATAATAATCCGGTTGGGTTGCTTTCATAAGAAGCTTAACAAATTCTTTTTGGGTTATTTTTGTATCCGGTTTGAACTTGTCTTCGGTGGAATCAATTATTCCCAGTTCAACAAGAAGCTTGATATCGTTTTCATATTTATGTCCTTCTATGTCGGTGAAGGATACCTTTTTGAATTCTCTGACAGGTTTCCCGCTATAGTCTATAAACTGGCCGCTCCTGGCATCTATCATGCCGTAATAGTCATCCAGCATGTAAGCAAGCTTTATTTCCGTACTGTCATTAAACTTGTTGTAATTATATACCCTTATATACTTAAGCATAAGGTCATGCTTTGCATACAGCAGCTTATAAGCGTCTTCCAGGCTTATTACACCTTCTGCGCTCGGGAAGTCCAGCTCCTGCCAGTTCATGGAGAAGTTTATTATTTCTCCAGTATAAGCACTTACTGTTATGGTCATGTTGTTGAAGGGAACAGAGATACCGTTCTCTTTCCTGATATAGTTAATATTGTAACTGGATACATTCTGAGGGTCTACATATATGTCATAATAGAGATCCCTATATTCAGAGGTATTGAATTTGACTGGCTGAATTTCTTTAAGAAATTTTTCAGCTATTTCCCTGCACTGTTCCTTTGTGTACTTATGAACGCGTCCTGCCTTGTATTCATTTTCGCTGTTGCTTATGTTAAAGCTTCTGACTTCGCCGGTAACGGCATCCACTGTTCCGTATAGATAGCTGTATGTGTTTTTCTCCTTGTCAATATAGCTCCAGCTGATGCTCCAGACTGCATTTTCATTATTATTGCCGCCGTAAAGGCTTGAATTATCCATATTGTATTTACCGTCGACAGGCAGATATTTTTTAAGCTGTTCTACAGCTCTTTCCAAACTTATATACTTGCTGGAATCGTCAATCACCTTCTGCTCCTCGGGAGTAAGCACAACACCTGCCGCAGCGGTATCGCCGCCCATTGCAGACCTTTCCATTAATCCGTAATAAGGCTGGGTCATTATCTCACCGGTAATAGCATCAATACGCTGGTTTGCATTCTTCTGATTGTATACCAGTATCAGCTTGGGATCCCTTGAATTGTTAGGATATATCATCTGATAGGCCAGCTCAATACCGAGCTTTTCTTCAAATATCTTCTTTGCCGCATCCGCACTTATTGCTTTTGCAGAGTCGGGAATAGGTATTACCGTATCCCAATCCAGGTTGAAGCTTCTTACCTCCAGTGTGTTTTTGTCTACCTGTACCTGTATCATATTATCCTGAAAGTCTATTCCCTTTATCTTTCTTATGAAATTAAAGTTATATGAATCGCTGCTGTAATAGGATCGGTAGATATTATCCCAGTATTCGTCCATAAGCTCCGTATCTTTGAATTTGTCAGGATGGAGCCTGCCGGCCAGAGCTTCGGCTACCTTCAAAGCTTCTTCCCTGGTGTACTTTGGAATTTTGTTTAAAGGCTGCGGCATGTTCTTCCATTGATACATATTTATTATTTCCCCTGTTGCCGCATCAACGGTAATACTCATGCTCGATTTGCTTCCCTCCTTGGCATTCCAGTTCAGGTACCACAGCTTTCTGCCGAATTTTGTTTCTGTATAACTGCTGCTGAAGTCATGATTTGTGGTATCAAAGTCAAAAGCAGTTTTGGCAATTTCCAATGCCTTTTTAAGATCCAGATTACTATTCTCAGCAGCGGTCACCGGTCCTGTAAGCAGGATGCCTATAAGCACTGCAGTCAGCGTAATAATGGATACTATCCTTTTCATATTTATCTCCCTTTCATAGCTTATTTGAATTTATACAACTTTGACTGCCAATAATTAATAAAAGTTCCGGCAAAACGATGATCCCGGAGGAACATTTTATCTGGAGGCCTCTTCGGTCTTCACTGATTCTGCAACAAGCTTGTTGATTGTATTGAGCTCATGGCTTGTCAGATATCTCCATCTTCCTTCCGGAAGTGAACCGAGCTTAACGTTCATAATCCTTATCCGCTTCAATTTCACCACTTCATAGCCGAATACCTCACACATCCTTCTGATCTGCCTGTTCATCCCTTCTGTAAGGATTATCCTGAACACATACCTGGATATCCGGGATACCTTGCACTTTTTTGTTACAGTTCCCAGAATCCTGACACCCTTTGACATGGATTCGATAAAATCTGGAGTAACAGGTTTGTCTACCGTCACTATGTATTCTTTCTCATGATTGTTGCCTGCCCGAAGTATCTTATTTACTATATCACCATCACTTGTGAGGAAGATCAGGCCTTCCGATTCTTTGTCAAGCCTTCCTACCGGGAATATCCTTTTAGGGAAGTTGATGAAGTCTATGATATTGTCTTTTTCCCTTCTGTCCGTAGTACACACAATTCCGGGAGGCTTATTGAAGGCAATATAGACCGGAGGAGCTTTGGGAGAGAGTTTTTTACCTTCCAGCTTTACAATATCCCCGGGATATACCTTGCTGCCGATGGAAGCCTTCTTGCCGTTTATAGTGACCCTTCCCTGCCTGATAAGCTCATCAGCCTCCCTGCGGGAGCACAAACCCTTCTCGCTTATGTATTTGTTGATTCGGATACTGCAATCGTGATCTTCGCTTTTCATAATATAATGCCCTTTCTGCTTTTTGCATGGCAGCTCAGCAGCCCCGTGCCTTTATTTATATTTTACTTATATATGGTAAATTAATCAATTCATGTGCATTTAATATTGAATAGATAAAAAGAAATTGTAAATAATTAGATATATAGGAAAAAGGGTTCAGGAGTTCATTAAATTTCCTTGAAAGGTCTTGTGGAGGTGCGAACATGAGAAAAAGTGCAGATGGCAAAGGAAATCTGAAAATTGCAGACGACAGCAAGACTCCTTCAGAGATATACAGCATTATATTGCGGGGTGTTATCAGCACCTTGAGGACAATTTTTTTGAACTATTATGTCTCGGAGAATATCGAGGCACTTATGAGGTATATTAATGAAAAGAAGATAATAAGCTCTGCGGAGTATAAAAGGCTTTTATATGAGGCAAAGGATTTTTATCCTGTCATTGTCTGCGCATTGTTCATCAATCCATTAAAAAAGCATACGAAGAATTTCAAGAGCGTGATTATTGATAATCCGTCCAAACAGGCGCTATTCAATGAGATTAACGAAGAATTAAACAAATTTTTCAATGATTGGCTCTGCGATGTGGAGATAGATCCGCTGCTGTTTTTCCGGCTTTCCACAGCTTATGGAAAACCTTTCAGCCTTGACCTCGCAATAAAACAACAGCTTGCAGCTGTGCTTACACCAATAGAAGAAAGGATTCTAAAGCTCCAGATAACAGAGATCGTTGCTTTGTATACCATAGAGCAGGTTGCAACACATTTAGGCCTTGCAGGACTTGATTATATTGATTATGTAAAAATACATGAAAGTAAAGATAAACATAGCGGAGAAGAAATTGTATCGATACAATATAACAGAAACTAAATAAACAGTGCGTTAAATTACCGATTCCGTATTGTTCCCGCCGGCAGCTCCTGTATAATGAAATCAGAGAAGCAGCATCAGCAGTACATAATTTTGGAGGAGTCGGCAAAATGGAAACAAAAAATACAAATTACAGCAGCACCAGCTTTAAAATAAGAGATTTAGTACAGATGGGCCTTTTATCCGCCCTGACTTTTGTAGCTGCCTGGGCTATTCATATACCCTACGGAAACGGCGGAGTCATACATCTGGGAGACAGTATGATATTCCTCACGGCGGTGGTCTTTGGCAGAAGATATGCCGCAATATCCGGAGCAATAGGTATGACCATGTTTGATATATTTTCGGGCTTCTCCGTGTGGGCACCATATACCTTCGTGATTAAAGCGGTAATGGGTTTGATTGCAGGCAGCCTGGCAAACCTTGGAGATTCAAAGGGCAACAGTGTTGTTAAGAATGGATTGGGAATGCTGGCGGCAGGCATCTGGATGATATTTGGATATTATGCTGCGGAAGCAATTATAACATGGAATATCACACAGCCGTTATTCAGCATATTTGGCAATGTCATACAGGCCGGTGCAGGTGCGGCAATAGCCTTTGTAATAATAGCAGCCATAAAAAGGAGCGGTTATTTCAATAAATAACAGGTTCGGGTAAGACAATAGATGAGGCATGGGGACATGGGGACGTTTCTCCTGTCTCTTTTTCTATTTTATACAAGTTTTTTGAAATCTCCCTGTAACAAATCCGGTTTACATAATTGGTATAATGTTATGGGGAGTGTGAGACAATGAAGAAAAGAGCCATAAGTTATTTTTTATTTTTATTGATGATAGCTATTGCATTCAATACCTGTTTGCCTGCTTTTGCTGCCGAGAATGAGGATACATATGATGATGTGTCTCTTTTGGACAAGCAGACAGCTGCAGGCGAACTGCTTTTTTTTGAAGACAATTCCTATAATTTTAAGGATATAGCCAAACATTGGGCAAGAGATGAAATGCTTGAACTGAGCTATATGGATATTATGAAGGGCTACAACAGCACCACAATGCTGCCGGAAAAGAGCATATCCAGGGAAGAGTATGTGGCTATGCTTGTAAGGGCAATAGGAATTCCTACTGATGATGAGTTTGCCGAAAGCTACACCGATGTTACGGACAAGCACTGGAGCCACAAGTATGTTACAGCGGCCAAGGAGCATGGTTTGCTGTCCGTTTTCAGCGGCTATTATTTTTATCCCTACAGGGAAATAACCAGGGAGGAAATGGCGGTAATAACGGCAAAAGCCGTACAAAATGCCGACGTTAACGGAAATATGCTTAGCTTCAAGGATATTCCGCAATATTACAGGCATAAGGAGAGCATAGACCTGGTAACGGCATTGGGCATAATCAAGGGTCTGCCGGACGGAAGCTTCAGCCCCAAAGGAAAAGCTACAAGAGCACAAGCCGCGGCTGTAATAGGAAGAGTACTGAGAACCAGGGAGGCTTTAGGAGAAGCTGAAGACGAATATTTAACAGCTTTTGCCTCGGATTATGAAAAAAGTGTTTTAGAAGCTTTGAGCGAAGGCGATTTGGACTTTGATACTCCATTATCCCTTTCAGCGGGAAAAGAAGCCAGGCTTAATGCCAAGAGGTCTGAACAGCTGAAAATACAATACCCCAAGGGGTTTACCGGCAGCAAGCATATGGTCAATGAGAGCTTTGCGGTCTTAAGCAAATCCAGGTACCTGGCTGAAATCGAAGCTGCTTATGAACTGGTACTTGAGAATGGAGACAGGTATTCGGTCAGGAAAAGCATTTTTATGAAAAACATAGGGGACAAATGGGTAGTATATAACAGCATTCCGGAATTCGGCGCGGATTTTGCCTCGGGAACAAAGATAAATCTTACCTGGCACTATATCTGGAAAGCTACCCCCGACATGTCAAATGTCAAGAAAATTGAAGGCCTGAATGTAGTTTCACCGACATGGTTTACTCTGGCAAACGAAAAAGGCGATCTGGAAGACAGGGGAAGCTTGAGCTACAGCAATTGGGCCCACAAAAACGGGTATAAGGTCTGGGCTTTGACAGACAATCAGTTTAATCCTGATTTGACAAGCAAAATGCTTGGCAATGCAAACGCAAAAGCAAAATTCATAAGTTCCCTTATAAGCCAGGCAAAGAAATATAAGCTTGACGGATTAAATATCGATTTTGAAAATATGTATATAAAGGATAAGAATGCTTTTACACAGTTTATAAAGGAACTTTCCAAACAGGCAAAAGCCAATAATCTGGTGCTGTCTGTTGACGTGTCTATTATTGCCGTAAACTCCAACTGGTCTGAAAGCTTTGACAGGGCTGCACTATCGGAGCACGTTGATTATGTGGCGCTTATGGCCTATGACCAGCATTGGGGAGGCAGCCCTGTAAGCGGCTCTGTCGCACAGCTGTCCTGGGTTGAACAGAGTCTGAAGAGGGTACTTGCGGAGGTGCCGAATGAAAAGCTTTTGTTGGGAGTACCCTTCTATACAAGACTCTGGAAGGAAGAGTATGTAAGTGGAAGCAGCAAGCCTATCGTAACCTCCAATGCAATTTCCATGGAGGAAGCGGAAAAAACCGTCGCAGAAAACAATGCTGCAAAAATTTGGGACCCTGCAAGCGGTCAATACTATGCAACATACAAGAAGGGCAATGCAACCTACAAGATATGGCTGGAGGACGAAAAATCCATAAGTCTGAAGGCTGAATTGGTGAACAAGTACAGGCTTGCGGGTATAGCTTCATGGAAGTATGGCCTTGAAAAGCCCGCAATATGGGATGTAATAGCAAAGACAATCTAGAAAAATTCCAATGTATCGGCAATATCGCGCAGATGCTCTTTGTCTGTCCAGAGAATGAAGTATCTGCAGCTATTGCCTTCAATCTCGGCAGGTTCCGGATATTCAACTATCAGGGCGGACTGTCTCCGCATCTCCCTGGGCTGGTCGGAAGAGGGCGTAATAAAGAAGGCTTCCCGACCGCGGAATTCAGTCCTGCTTATTGTCGGATGCGTACCGTAAGGTTTCAGCTTATGGTATGCTTCTTTTTTACATATTTCTTCCGGGGCTGCATCACCGGAAATGGCAGATATCTGAAAGAATCCGTCTATTCCTTCATACCGTCTGCTGTCAAATCTGCTCCAGAGATAAGGGTACCTGAACCTGACCCTATAGGCCTCATTGGAATAGCTTGATGATATCGTAGGCAGGCATATGATCTGACCAATGAGCAGTGCATCAGGATTGAGATTGGGATTGGATTTCAACAATTCCGATAGACGCATTTTGAATTTTTTAGCAATGGAATAAAAGGTATCTTTTTTTTGTACGGTGTAGGTTGTGGCTCCTAAGGGACAGTCTGAAGGCTGTGACGTCAGTGGTATGCTTATTTCCTGTCCCGGCAGCAAATGGTCGGGTTCCAGGCTAGGATTGGCTTCTATCAAGTCATCCAGAGAAACATTATAGAATCTTGATATTGAATATAGAGTATCTCCTTCCCGCACTATATAACAGTGCATTGCAATCACCTCTTTATACATTATATTCACTTAAAGGTTTGATTATATCTTGTGCGCAATAGAAGAATAATGCGACATAATTAAAGTCTGCATAACCAAGCAAGAGCTTGTATAGTATAGCAGGGCACACTTTTATGCATTTTGGCAACAGGCCTCTGATATGGCTTTGGTAAAAAGTTCGTGAAGCCGGCATGGAGGCCGGTTTAGGTGTCTCGGGCCATGGAGGGCCTTTTGACACCGATAGAACTTTTCCAAAGGCATTGCAGTAGGCCTGTCAAAATCATAATCCGTGTGCGTCGATATACTATACTGTCTCTTGCGGAGAGTTATGCATACTTCAGCTACGTCGCATTCTCCTTCTTATATGAAAAAGGCTTGGAGCCAATTGGCCCCAAGCCTTTTAATGTTCTTTCGCATAACTCGATTTGTTGATATGACTGCCGATATATTTCCACAGCACATTAATTGTTATTACTTGAACCGGAAGCATAATAGCGCTCTTTATAGTACGCGGTATGAAGAGTGCAGCTGCAGCTTCTCCGGTGGTCATGAAGAGCCAAAGGGTATTCAGCCCAAGATCAACAAATATTGTGATCAATAAAACACTTTTCGCTATATTGACTATTGTAACCGGGTTTCTGTATAGAAACAGTCCGTATATGGCACCGGTCAGAAATGCGCTCAATGTAAACCCCGGGAAATATGGCCCCTTCGGAAAAATCATCATGCCTATAATATCAGCAGCTGCAGCAGCCATTCCTCCAATAAGCGGGCCAAATAGAATAGCTGAAAAAGCAATAGGTATGAACCCGAAGCCTATCCTTATTATCGGGGTCTGAAAGGATAGAAAGCGGGTAAATATGATTTCCATTGATACGAGCAATCCGACAAAAGCAATTGTCTTGGCCTTACTCATACAGTCACCTCCTCTCTTTAAATGGCAAATAGACCACTTAAAGAGGGATGGCTCTTAAGTGGCAGCGGAATGCAGCATACATACCGCAAGCCCTGGCGGGCTTTTCGTCTGGTGTCAACTTCCCGTACAACCAGCACTTTACGCATGTAAGCCTACTCTACCATATATTTATATTGTATTGAAATTGTACATCAAATATTCAGCGATTGCAAGCAGAAACCATCATGCGGCTGCTTCTTTAATCCCAAAATACAACAGGATTATACGGCAATTGACTGTTGGGCGAAAACATAGTAGAAATGGGACGAACTGTAATTATTGAAAGAATATGGATTGTACTATAAAATAAGGAGGATAAAGATGGTGCCGCCGAATATTACAGAGCTGTTAAGAGTATGTTACAAATCATCAAAGCAGTACAGTTTGCATGAAAAGAGTCATATCTAATTATTAGGTGAGTATTTGCCATTCAACATCAAAGGGGTGCACCATTGACATTTTTGTCGGTAAGCACTGATATTTTTAAGGAGGTACGTTTGATGGTCAAAAGATTTGTAACTGTTCTTACAATTTTTGCACTGGTTCTAATCGCAATATTGCCTGTGCAGGTTATTGCCGATGATGATATCGGCTATGAGGGACGTATATGCAGGGACTTGGGAATACTGAAGGGACATACCGGAATTGTAGACGAAGCATACCTTGAAACACGCCCCAGCAGGCTGCAGGCGGCAATTATGTTCCTTAGGCTTAAGGGTTTGGAACAGGATGCGTTGGACTATTACGGAGGAAAAAACTTCAAGGATGCCGGCGTAATTGCCTGGGAAGAAGGCAGAAATGTGCTGAGTTATCTGAAGGAGCATCCGGAGCTGGGATGGATTGGTGACGGAGTGAACTTCATGCCTTACAGCCTGATAGATTCAAGGGCATATTACAAGGTACTCCTGGAAAGCCTGGGCTATAAGCAGAAAATTGACGGCAAGGGAGACTTTGACTGGGAAGAAGTGCTTGATTTTGCAGAAGAAAAGGGTCTGTATAAGGTAGCGGGCATTAAGGACTTTACGGTAAAAAGCCTTGCGATTGCTACGGTTGAGGCTCTCAATACCAAAATGAAAGGAGAGCGCAGGACTCTTATAGAATACCTGGTGGATGCAGGGGAAGTGGATAAGAGGGATGCAATAGCAGCAGGCTTGTATTCAGGGGAATTGGATTCTGAAGTCAAATATGTAATTGCGATTTCCAACAGCAGGGTGGAAGTGGTTTTTGAAGAATCCATAAAAGGTTCTGATGCTGAGGATGAAAGGCTATATGAAATTGGAGGCCTTGACATAGAGGATGTAAGAATTAAGAATGAATACGCTGTAATAATTGAAACTTCGGCAATGAAAGAAAATGCTGCATATACGCTGACTATCAATGATGAGGATTACAGCTTCAGGGGGCTCAAGAAGGACAAAACTGCCCCGAAGCTTATAAAAGTCGAGTGCAAGGATACAGATCTTGTAGAGCTTACATTTGACAGGGTATTGGATGATGAGACAGCCCAGAATACAGGTACTTATACAATCTCAGGAGCAGATGTGATATCAGCGAAGCTGGACAGTACCAATACCAAGGTAAGGCTCACTACGGAAGGTATTGAATCGAGACGTTCCTATGAACTGAAAATCCGTGGTATAAAAAATGGAGATGGGGTGGCAACCAAGTCAATTACAAAAAAGTTTTCCGGGAAAAAAGATACAATCGCACCTAAGCTGAGCAAACTGACGGTTCTGAACAATGTCAAGCTGCTTCTTGAGTTTTCTGACAGCAATGGATTGGATAAATATACCGCCCAAGATGAAAGTAACTATAGAATAACATATAAAGGCGGAAGCCTGGATGTAGAATCGGCTGAGGTTAAAGACAGGGATAATGACGGCTTGTGGGATTCCGTGTATCTTGTGACTGAAAGCCAGGAAAAAGGTGAGAAATATACCCTGATAGTAGAAGATATTAAGGATTGCTCAGTATCCGGAAACAGTATAACAAAGGCGATAAAAAAGGAATTCAGAGGAAAGGATGAGGACAGAACCGGGCCTTCCATTGCCAGAGATCCGAAAGCAATCACAAACACAATGGTAGAGGTCGAGTTTTCGGATTCCAATGCTTTGGATATAGAATCCGCCTGTGATATTAATTGCTATGAGATAGATGAGAACCTTGAGATTCTCGATGCAAGAATAAAAGATCCCGATGATTTGTATTCAACGGCAGGAAGGACAGTGCTGCTGATTACGGAAGAAATGGATAAATCCGAGAGATATACCCTGAGAATCAGCGGTATATGCGATGAATTCGGGAATGAGATGAAGTCTTCAAGCAGCAATAAAGCGTACAGGTTCAAAGGAATAGGTGAGGACAGGACTCCGCCCTATATAACCTATGTTCGATGCATAGACAGCAGAACCCTTGAGTTATACTTTGACAACACATTGGATGAGGAATCGGCGGAGAACATAATCAACTACAGGATAGACGGTCTTGCTCTTGTTACGAAGGCAGTACTGTTGGAAGATGAAAAAACGGTCAGACTTACGGTCAGTTCCCTGTCCTCAGACAGGAATCACACCGTATTGGTAAACAACATAAAGGATTTAACGGGCAATGCACTCTCAAATGTAAGTGTGAATGTACATTACAGCGGCAGCCTGTACGACGATGATCCTCCGGAAGTGGATTATATAGAAGCTGTGAACAGGGAAGAGGTCTGGATACATTTTGATGAGGAAGTATTTGCGGAAAACGCCGTGATGAAGGCATCAGGCATTAATTTCAAACAATCGGGAAGTGTTCTTGAAGAAGGAACGGCAATCGTGATGATAGCATCGGAATTTTTGCATGATGACAAAGAATACGAGGTAACAGAGCTTACAGGAATACAGGATATGAGGGGAAATAAATATGAGCTTGAGTACGGATTGGATTTCTACGGAACTGATTATGAGAATGAACCGCCGGAGGTGGACGACTGGGATCAAATAGATGCGAGAACCTTCCGGGTGGTTTTCTCAGAGCCGGTATTGCTTAAAGGAAATGGGACATCGGGAATCAATAATCCAGGGGGAGTTAACATAGAATGGAAAGCAGTGCTGAATCCCGATGATGAAGATGAGGAAGAAGCTTATTGTACGGTGGACTACATTGCTAAGAACAGGAATATTCCTCCTGACAAGGAATTCAGGTTTGATTTTGCTGAAATGATAAAAGACTATGCAGGTATGAAAGCATATGGAGGAATAACCATTCTTGAATCATACATGGAGGATGATGAGGAGCCTGACATTGAATATGTTGAAGCTATTAACTGCAAAAAGGTTCAGATAGAATTCAGCGAAGCCATCAGGGAGCCGGGGAGCTATAAGATTACCTATGAAGATGATAACGGCAAGCTTAGGGCAATAGGCATTGATTATGTTGAAGTTGATCCTGAAGATAATACCAGGGTGAACATTTACACCGTAGATAAGCTGAGTGATGAATACTATTATATCCTTGAGCCGAAGTCAGCGGCGGTGGATATTGCGGGAAATAAGCTGGATATAGACGATCTTGAGATAGATTTTGAAGGTTCAAGCGTTATGAGCAGCGATTTTATACAGGAGGTTGAGAGGCTGGATTCAAAGAGCTTCAGGGTGATTAAGAGCAGCAGGATATCCAAGGTAAGCAGTCTGTATAAGCTTGATAATAACGGAAATGCAATCGGAGAGAACCTTGTTGAAAGTACATCCAGAATCAGCAGTAATGTGTATAAAGTAGTGTCAAAAGAGGCACTGCTCGAAAATGTCGGATACAGAATCACGGTTGACGGAATTTCATACAAGTTCAGCGGATGGACCGGCAAATCTGTTTCTGAGCCGACATTGCCGTATAAATCTTCTTCAAAGGAAATCACGAGCTTCGGCTTCAAGAATCTTGCAGGCGGAATAGACGGAAATATTGATAAGGATGCCAGGAGAATCAGCCTGACTGTGCCTTATGGAACCGACGTGAGCAGCTTAACCGCAAGCTTCAAGTGTTCGGAGCATGCTGTGGTAGAAGTGAAAGGAAAGAGGCAGATCAGCGGAGAAACCACCAATGATTTTTCCGGTGAGGTTATTTATACCGTTATTGCCCAGGACGGATCTGCACAGGACTATAAGGTAGTGGTGGCCATTGCGAAGGAGCTTGACAAATCCATAAAAGCATTCAGGTTTGAAAAGCCCGATTCCGCCATCGGGGAGATAGATGAGGAAAAGGGGACTATCACTGTTACAGTACCGTACAGAACAGATCTGAGCAAGCTGGTGCCTGTTATAGATATACCGGACAATACCAGGATATCTGTCAAGCCAGGTAAAGAGCCTGATTTCAGTGAACCGGTAGTATATGTAGTAACAGCTGAGGATGGAACAACAAAGGAGTATACCGTAATCGTGAAAAAAGCTCCAAACTCAGAAAACCGTATAACAGTTTTTGCATTCAGAACATTGGAACCGGTTGTCAGGGCAGAAGTAGGCAAGGAGCAGGAGACTATAGAGCTGACAGTACCCTATGGTACAGACAGGACTAAGCTTGTTGCGTCCTTCAAGGTTTCACCGGAAGCTGTTGTCAAGGTGGAAGGAGTGGAGCAGGTTAGCGGAGAGACAGAGCAAGACTTCACAGATCCGGTAGAGTACATTGTAACAGCACAGGACGGTACAGCCAGGAAATATACTGTGAAAGTCACTGTTGCTCCCAGAAGTGAAAAGCTTATTAAGGAATTCGGATTCTCCGTTCCCAAAGCGGAAGGAGTGATAAATGAAGCTGAGAATCAGATAAACGTTACTGTACCCTTTGGAACTTCACTGAATGGACTTGCGGCAGTATTCGTCAGTTCGGAAAACAGTAAAGTCCTGATTGGAAGCGAAGAGCAGAAAAGCGGAGAGACAGTAAAGGATTTTACCAATCCGGTAATATATACTGTTGCAGCACAGGACGGCTCAACCCGGAACTATACTGTAACAGTCAAAGTTGCAGCTGAAAATGAAAAAAAATTATTAAGATTTGGATTTGCAGGCTTGAAACCAAGAGCAAGAGGAATTATCGATCAGCAGAACCATAAAGTCAGAGTATCTGTTCCATCCAATACGAATGTGTCAAACCTGATTGCTACATTCTCTTATCTGGGAAAGTCGGTATATGTTGGGGAAGTGCAGCAGCAAAGCGGCATAACACCTAATGATTTCAGCCGCGAGGTTGTTTACAGAATAACGGCAGATGATGGTTCCTATATTGAATATACGGTAATTGTAACAGTTACGGAAGATAAAACCAAAGGCTTTTAGTATATTTTACTTACAATGAAAAATACTAAAGCCGGAGGTGATTTTATGAACAATCTGACTCAAAAGGAAAAGGGGCTGCTTCAGGACCAGAAGACCAATGAGGAGATATGCATCAAGAAATACAATGATTATGCCAACAAGGCACAAGACCCTCAGCTGAAGCAACTTTTCAGCTCCCATGCAAAGCATGAGCAGCAGCATCTTAATACCATCAACCAGCTGTTAAGCGGACAGATGCCGGGGATGAACCAGAATCAGCAGCAAGGCCAGCAGGGGGCACAGGGTCAGCAGCCCATAAGAGCAGGAACCGGAAGCAAAAGCGACGGGGACCTGTGCAACGATATTCTCATGACTGAGAAGTACGTTTCAGGAGCATACGATACAGCAATATTTGAATTCAGGGATCCAAACATTCGCCAAGCCCTGAACCATATACAGAAGGAAGAGCAGCAGCATGGAGAGAGTGTCTATAAGTATATGGAGAGCATGGGCTTGTACAATCCGCAGTAAGCAATCCGATCCTTCCCGAATTATCGGGAAGGATCGGCCGCTTTTTGGGGTTTTTTCTTTTTTTTAAGTTTGGATAGAGCGAAAAGAACAAACGGGAACCCATATCCCAGGGTTATATTTATAGGCATTAGCAGAGTATTGGTGAAATCCTCAAGCTCAAACCTTCTGGCACTTATCCCCATGGAGAGGAAATATATCAAGACAGCAAGTATATTTATCAAAGGCTTGGTATCTGACAAGCTGAATATTGATTTAATAAGATTAAGTACAATAACAAGCAGAGCGGCAATAAGTGTGAAATCTGCGAAAATCCATACGGCAACGACTACAGCCTCAATATTTTCTATAATATCCATTATGGAAATCTGTTTGACAACAGTCAGAACAGGCAGGGAAACCCTCCTGGCAAGGGAACTGCCCAATACGCCTATCACTATGAAATTTACCACCGTTATACTTGAAATACACACATAAGCAGTAATATAGCCAAAGGTCCGAAGGCTTTTCAGATTCACAACCTTGTCACTCAGGAAGAACATAAGAAACATATAGGACAGTATCCCCGTTATAGCGATGCTGCCCCTGAATATCGGCACTATGTCGTTGGTATAGACCGGCAGCAGATTATCTGCTCTGACCTTGGGGAATAAAAAGATTGACAGCACTATAAGCGTTGCCCCTATGAAGGGCAGCAGTATTTCACTCATCCGTGCAATGGGGGTAAAACCGGAACGAAGTATGTATACTATAGGTATAAGGGTTAATATTATAAATACATTAATGTCGATGTTGATATAAATCGAACTGGTAAGACGCTCGCTATAATAACGGGTGTACATAGCAGTGAGCCAGAGAGCCCACAGCAAGTATACCACCAGTACCAGCTTTCCCAGGAATCTTCCCATAATACTGCTGATAATATCATCCATGCTCTGCCCCTTGTACTTTTTCAACAGAGAGTCAATAACCAGTAGCAGCATAATAAAAGGCACCGTACTTATAATAGGGGATATCCAGCCTGCCTGCTCCGCATTAGCCGCCGCATATTTTGGAAACAGCCTTGTCGTTGGAGAGGATACCATTATCGTAAATACAAAAAAAAGCTGTTTTACCGATATTTTGTCTTTTCCTGTTCTCATACAAGAATCCCCTCACTTTGAGCCAAATATGCTGAACATAATATTTGCCAGGCTGGCAGTGTGCACATGGGTAATATAGTAATATCCGTAGGCCAGGGTCACAGCCCCAAGCATTATCAGGACTGCTGCCTCCTTATGCTTTTTCTTTCTTATTATTGGTATTATGTCTGCTGTTACGACAATCATCACAACAAGCACCAGCGGGAATATCTTCATTCACCCACAGCCTCCTTGCTTGCGGTAACCGGCTCAGTTATCATGAAGGTTCCGTCTATTCTGGAATCAACACTGACTTCAAATTTGATATCGGGAAACAGCTTCTGCCAGTTTTTCTGAAAATAGTCACGAAGTAAAGGGTACTTGATTCCGAATTTTGAAATTATGCTGAAATGGTCCGAATTCTTCTCCTGTGCTATTCTTATGGCATTTTCCACCTCGCGTTTTATAGATTTCTCCTGCTGCTCAGTAAGATAATCCAATGAAGCACTGTCAAATATGCTTCTGCCTCCCATTATTTCACCTATGTTGGTAACGAAGGATATTTCAACTGAACAGTAAAGCTTTCCGCTTTCAATCCTGGGCTTTAGCTTGGAAATCCCATGGATTATCACCATGGAGATTTCCTGCCCGGTTTGATCATTTACCACAATTATCCCTGAACCTATGCGGTTCAGCATCCAGTTTATCCCCCGGGATTCTTCCCGTGAAGCAAAGTAGAGAAGCTTATCTTCCCGAAAAATCGCATAGCCGCCCATTACCATATCGCTGGTGCCGGGTTTTTCTCCCGATGCCCTTGTAGGAACCGGCTCGATATATGGAATGACTGTATCCAGATACCTCTCATCAAATATAAGCAGTGCTTCATTAAGAGTAATTACACCTACTGTGGATGTTCTGCCGGTATGTTCTTCTATACGGGCCAACCTGTCTCCTACGAAGTATTTCGAGGTGTTTCCTTTTTCGACAAGGGAGTTTGCGGTACCTCCTTTAACGATATATAGTTTTGCATTATAACGGAATTCCGGATGCCTGCTTATAAAATCAAGATAGGGGAGTATGCCTTTCCTGGCAAGGGATTCTCCGAAGAGTATGAACTCCGTATGGCCTGCATTAAATTTTCTGTCTGCATATGCGGACAGGTTTCGTGCGGCATCAAATACAGTTTCTCCTTTAGATACAACGCTTTCGCCTTTTTGAACCGCCTCTCCTCCCCCTTCTCCCATAGACAGGTTTTTTGTAGTAACAGTTATCCTAACCTTGCCCTCTTCTGCTTCATCGAAAGAAAACATCCGTACAATAAACAGCTTGTCAATTTCCACTCTTCCCATTGCAATCTGTACACAGCCGGATAAAGCCGTAATTAAAGCCAGCAGGGCTGTCAGAATTGCATATTTACGCATATAGCTCTCACTCCATCCTTTTCTTGTTCTTAGGGTCAAGGCTGCTGGGCCGCTTCTTCATTGAAAAAAGGGGAAGCCGAAAAATTGTGTCCTGAAGCTGTTCATCCTCACTGGCGACAAAGGGGTCCAGGTACGGGACACCGAAGGTCTCCATCCTGCACCAGTGATAGAGAAGGAATATCAACCCAAAGGTGAGCCCGAATATACCTATTATGCTGCCGAATATAGCTATTATCAAGCGCCATAGCCTTATGGCATTGCTGAAATCCTGGTTGGGCATAAGGAAGCCTGCTATGGCAGTAATTGCAATAATCATCACGGTAGCCGGGGATACCAGTTTGGCTTCAACGGCAGCCTGGCCTACCACAAGACCGCCCACAATAGATACTGTCTGGCCTATGACCTTTGGCAGCCTTACGCCGGCTTCAATCAACAGCTCAAAAGCCAGCAGCAGAATCAGTACTTCCACAAACATCGGGAAGGGCACTCCCACCCTGGATGCAACTATTGAGAAGGCCAGTTCCGCAGGCAGCATTTCCGGGTGAAAAGAGGTAATGGATATATAGAAGCCGGGAAGTATCAGTGTTATGAACATGCTCATAAACCTGATAAAGCGGACAATGGACGCAATAATGAACTGAAAGGAATAGTCATCCGGAGCCTGCAAAAATTGAAGCAGTGTGCCCGGAACTATATAAGCCGTAGGCAGGCCTTCAATCAGTATTCCCGCACGGCCTTCAACAAGGCTTGCGCAGAATCTGTCAATCCTTTCGGTATATTGAATCTGGGGGAATGTGGAATACTTGTCATCAACGATTGCCCCCTCAATAACACCTGCGTCAAGAACTCTATCAATATCAATAGATTCAAGCCTCTGTTTCACTTCATCTATCAATTTGCTTTTTGCTATGTTTTTTACATATAATATCGCAATATTGCTTTTTGTCTGTTTTCCCAAACGAATCTGTTCAATTGTCAGGTATGGAGAGGTAAGCTTTTTACGGCACAGGGCGGTATTGGTCCTTAAGTCCTCAATAAAGGAATCCTTTGCACCTTTAATAACGTTTTCACCTGTCGGCTCGGATATGGCTCGGCTTAGAGCAGCTTTGGCCTCGAAGGTGAAGGCTGTTTTTACATCATTGAATATCAATGCCGCGCTTCCTGCCAGTATATCGTCAGTCAGGTCTTTCATATTTGTCCTTAGTTTCATTGAGGAGGAATATATCTTTCCCATGCTTATAAGCCTTGCAGCATCTTCTTCCGTGTTGCAGGAATCAAACTGCTCCTCCTGGGAAAGGGGTTTCAGTATATTATCATTTATCAGCTTGATGTCTACCAGCCCGTCCATATAAACGAGAACAGAGGGTATTTCAGGTTTATCCCTGACAAGGATGACACGGAATACGTAATCCGCATTGCTTCCAAGAATCGAGCGGACATTATCACTTGATACATCGGCAGTTTTATTGTAAAGACTGTCTTCTCCGTTGATTGCAGGCATGGAACCACTCCCCGGCATCAAAAATTTTCATTTCTGTTATTTTGTTCATACCTGCAAAAAAATATGTAGCTGCTGCAAAATGTGGTTTTGCAGCAGCCCGGGGAATCCTGCTATTTCCATTTTCTCTTC
>Ga0208695_1001211_pt1 | contig 22419 bp, 18 predicted proteins | sample AD_UKC111_MetaG_FD_184449 | JGI IMG/M metagenome (GOLD analysis project Ga0208695, IMG submission 184449) | Active sludge microbial communities of municipal wastewater-treating anaerobic digesters from Hong Kong - AD_UKC111_MetaG (SPAdes)... | ecosystem: Engineered > Bioreactor > Anaerobic >...
CCGCTGCTTCTCTTTTAATTTCCAATTCCCGCTCCGCCTCCCTATTCATCCGTCATACCCGCTTTCTTGTATAACGTGTAAAAATGATTTGTAGGCCCTACCCCCTTGCCTATGGACAGAGAATTTTGTATCGCAGTTGTAATGTATTCCTTTGCCAATGCAACCGCTTCCGCAACAGAATACCCTTTTGCCAGGTTGGAGGCAATAGCGGCCGATAAAGTGCAGCCTGTTCCGTGAGTATTCTTAGTGTTAATCCTCCTGCCTTTCAGGCAGCTAATTTTACTGCCGTCAAATAAAATATCCGTTGCGTCGTCATCCAGATGGCCTCCCTTTAAAAGTACGTTACGGGGGCCCATTTCAAAAATCATCCTTGCTGCTTTTTCCATTTCTTCAATACTGCCGATTCTCATTCCGGTAAGCACTTCAGCTTCCGGAATATTTGGAGTGACTATTGTTGCCAGGGGCACCAGGCTTTTTATCAGTGCTTCCTTCGCCTCTGGCTGCAGCAGATGGTATCCGCTTTTGGAAACCATAACCGGATCCAGGACAATATTTGAAGGCTTATAGTAACGCAGTTCTTCCCCTATGGCATTTATCGTGCCTATCTGTGAGACCATTCCGATTTTCAAGCCGTCAACCCTTATATCTTCAAATATTGCTTCTATTTGCTTCTCTATCAATTCAACTGAAATATCCTGAACTGCCAGGACCCCCTGTGTGTTCTGAGCGGTTACTGCAGTAATAACGCTCATTCCGTAAACCCCGTGGGCGGAAAAGGTTTTCAGATCCGCCTGGATTCCTGCACCCCCGCAGCTGTCCGAGCCTGCTATGGTCAAAACATTTTTCATATCAATTCCTCCCGCTAAATGCCTGTTTTCTTCAGTATTTGGCTTCTTTCCATCACTCCCAGAATTGCATAGCCAATCATACTGCCGCCAACAGTGCTTATTAAAAAAGGTACTACGAAGTAAAAGGCCGCTGCATCATTCCCCATCACAAATTTGGCTATGGGAAAAGCCAGCAGGCCTCCCAATATACCCGTACCGAATATTTCTCCGGCTGCGGCAAACAGCTTCCTGCCGGATTTCAAATACATAACCCCGGCTATAAAAGCCCCAACCATGCTCCCGGGGAAAGCCAAAATGGAGCCTGTACCCAGCATGTTCCTCAGCAGGGAAATCAGGAATGCATTGGCCAAGCCATACCACGGGCCTAACATCACGGCAGACAATACATTTATTGTATGCTGCACCGGAAAGCATTTGGCCGCCCCTACCGGTATGTAGACCAAATTGGACGCTATTGTCCCTATTGCCACAAGCAATGCTGAAAATGTAAGCTTTTTAGTTTGCATAAAAAAACCCTCCTATATCATGTAGATTTACACTAGGGGGATTTAAAGAAAAAGCATAAACCCCATTATAAGGATTTATGCTTATATGTTATAAACATATTACTTCCCTACGCTGGCATTATCCAGATCAGGTAAAGGGTCAGAGATTCGGGCTCTCTATCTCAGCTGGCCTTACCAGCCCCCCTAGTACTTAAGCTATTCAGTTATTATTATGCTAACATATACTAATGACCGTTTCAAGTCTGAATGCTAATATTGCCCCTCGGCATTTTTTCTGAATTTATCTGCCTCCTCGGACAGCTTGTAATCCGATTTCTCGAGGATTTCCATATATCCGCCCAGAAGCTTCATCAGCTCACTGTCTGCATTGTCTTTTACAGCTTTGATGTATACTTCTTTTGCTTCAGGATTCATCAATTTTGTATCATAGCTGAAAAGAGGAGTATTATTCAATCCGTAAAGCATGAAAGTAATATATTTTTTCTGCAGCTTCTTTATGCTTTCAATCTTGGCAGAGCTGCCATGCTTCGCCATAAAGCCTTCCTGGACCAACGCCCTCTCAATTACCTCATCCCAGCCTATCACAAGAGCCGCATCCTTTGCAGGTACTTTATTGCTCTCTTCTGCCATTATATCAATATAATCCTTCATGTCCTCCCCTGCATAATAACTGAATCTCTTAAGAAACTCATAGTTAATAATGGGAAAGAACATGCCTTCCGCAGTTTCCACCTTATAGCCCATAGCCTTGGTTTTCTCAATAAGGCTTTTAACTTCAGCATCTTTAATGCTGTCAAGCTTGTTCAGATCGAATTCCGGTTTGTATGCATTGAACAAAGCTTCTTGTACGGCTGTGCTGTAATATTTCTCCTCCAGCTCCGGCAAATTGCTTTCCAGGGATTTTTCAAGTTCATCAAGCATTTTGGACGCATTTCCCTCGGAAACCTCTGTGATATTCTTATCCATGAACTCAATTATTGCATCAGGCTTGGGATTTCCCTCCACCAATGCCATAAACTCAGGAATTATCTTATCTTCATTGCTTTCCTTCACAGCAGGAGGGCTATTATCCTCAGCTTTGCTGCCTGTATTATCCTCCGCAGGTGATGTGCATCCTGCCAGCAATCCTGCACCCAGAAGCACAACAATGGACATAGCTATTGAAACAAATCTGAAAAAAGCTTTTTTATTATACATTTTAATTAATATAACTCTCCCTTCAAAGACACTGTATTTTTCCGTACACAATTTTGACGCAGCATCTTTGTGAAAAGTTCCGGGTTACAGCTTCCCTGCAAAATCCGCTCCGAACTGCACGCATCTGCTCATTGCATCTTTGTCCGGATTCCACAGTTCTTTTATTCCGTCGCTTACTACTTCAAATTTGGCATCCTTCAATTTTTCCGTTATTATGCCGACCGATTCCCCGCTCCAGCCGTATGAGCCGAAGGCTGCTGCTTTCTTATTCTTGAAGCCCAAGCCTTTCACCATGTCCAGCATCCCTCCCACAGCGTGCATAATACTCTTATTCACAGTGGAAGAACCGAACAATACTGCCTTGGATTTGAATATTTCCGTTATCACATCGTTCTTATCGGAATGAGCTGCATTAAACAGCTTTACTGCAACATCCTTATCAGCCGACTTGATTCCTTCTGCTATAGCTTCAGCCATCCTTCTTGTACCGTTCCACATTGTATCATATACTATTACAATTTGATTTTCCTGATAGTCCTTTGCCCATTCCATATACTTCTGAATTATCTGGACCGGATTATCCCTCCAGATTATACCGTGGCTGGGGGCAATTATGTTCACCGGCAGATTGAAGCTCAAAACCTCTTCGATTTTCTTGGTGACAAAGGTACTGAAAGGTGTCAATATGTTCGCATAGTATTTTATTGCTTCCTGATATAATTCAGCATTGTCTACCAGGTCATTGTACATCAGCTCCGAGGCATAATGCTGTCCGAAAGCGTCATTGCTGAACAATATGTTTTCACCTGACATGTACACAAACATGCTGTCCGGCCAGTGAAGCATCCTGGCTTCTACAAAAGTAAGCTTGTTTTCGCCGATATCAAGGGTATCTCCGGTTTTTACCGTTACAAAATTCCAGTCCTCATGATAATGCCCTTTTAATATCTTGGCCCCATTAGCTGTGCAATATACGGGAGTATTTGGTATTTCCGCAAGCAGCAGCGGCAGTGCTCCGCTGTGGTCAATCTCACTGTGATTTGCAATTATGTAGTCAATTTTATCAAGGTCTATCTCCTTTTTAAGGTTTTCCACAAACTCCTTTGCAAAAGGTGCCCAAACGGTGTCAATAAGTACATTCTTCTTGTCCTTTATAAGATATGAGTTGTAAGAAGAACCTCTGTGAGTTGAATACTCGTCCCCGTGAAACCTCCTTAGCTCCCAGTCAATTTTCCCTACCCATGTAACTTTGTCAGTCATTTTAAAACTCATTTGCATTCCCTCCTTTGTAATACTTTAATTATACCATGTATTAGCATAAATAATGATAATAATTATTTGTTCAGCTTCTTGCCGATGACAATCCGAATAAGACGCCGACAGCTCCCAATGCGGCACTCAGAAGCATAATCAGCATAACAAGGTTGGAAGCCAAGGCCTCCAGGGGTGGAAAAGGAATGAAGGCTATCGGGCCGGCTGCCTTTGTATATAAATACTTCAATGTATATGCTGCCAAGGCTGAGGATAACACACCTCCTCCCAGGGTGAGAAGGAGTCCTTCCAGCATGAAGGGTATACTGATAAATGCTTCAGGTGCTCCCATCAGCCTAAGAGTATTTATCTGCTCTCTGCAGTCGTAAATTCCCGTTCTGATAATATGTGATATTATAACCGTTGTGGATATTCCGGCAGCAGTAATAATCAGGTATCCCAACATCTTTATTGTCTGTGAAATCCCAAGGATACGTTCCAGCACCTCCCTGTTATCTCTCACATGCTCAATACCCGCAATCAAGTCTAATTTTTTCAGTATCAGGCCTATATCTTCTATTTGGATTTTCGCTTCTATAAAGGAACTGAAAGGATTTTCATCTAAATACTCCAGAACATGGGCTTCCTTCCCCAGTATTTTTTCCATCCTGCTGTATGCTTCCTCTTCACTAATCAGCCTTGCTTCATATACTCCCTCAATGTTTTTGATCTCTTTGACCAGCCTGTCGGCACCGGCAGCATCCAAATCATCACTGAAATATATACTTATTTCTGCCTCTTCTTGTATTGCAAGAACAACCTGATTGCTGATCCACCAACCGGAAATCATCATGGCAAGAATGAAAAAAATTAAACCTATGCTGAGAAAAGACAGTATATTAGACAATAGATTCATACGTATTATTGTCTTCGTTTCTTTAATGAAATAGCCTGTATTGAATAATATATTCTTCATCCAAGCACCCCCACTCTTTCGCGGCTCATTGTCCCGTTATCCATGAGGATAAGCCCTGCATCCTTCTCGCTTTCAATCAAATGGGTTGCGTGGGTAGTGATGATTATTGCCCTGTTGGTATCTCTGAAGGATTTCAGCAATTCCAGTATGTTTAGGGCATTATTCTTATCCAGATTGCCTGTAGGCTCATCTGCTATTATCAATACCGGTTCTCTTGCTACTGCCCGGGCAATAGCCACCCTCTGGCATTCACCCCAGGACAAGTGCTCTACCAATGAAAGCATTTTTTGCTCCAAACCCACCTTTTTCAGCGCATTTCCGGCATTTTCCCTTATGCAGCCGGAAGGGATATCCAGAAATCTCATTCCCAGCATGACATTTTCCAAGGCAGTTCTGCCTTTTATCAGCCTGAAGTCCTGAAAAACCGGCCCGATCATTCTGCGCAGGTTCCCGATCCTTGATGCTTGTCCCCTGCAGATGTGCTGTCCCAGCACCCTCAAGGAACCGGCAGTCGGATATTCCGCACCCATGAAAAGCTTCAGCAGGCTTGTCTTTCCGGAGCCGCTGGGGCCGGTTATGTATACCAGCTCGCCCGGCTTAACTGAAAGTTCAATATTCTTAAGAGCTCTGGTACCATCCGGATACTCCAAACATACTCCCTTTGCTTCTATCATTGTTTCCCCTCCATATGCAATAACAGATCAAAATCTATGAATCAGTTCTATGTACCCTTCTTTAATTCTTACAGTATGGATATCGTTTCCTGCCAGCAGAGGCTCAAGATTCAGCACCATGCCTTCCTCTCCGAATAATTCCTCCAGGACCCCCTTCTCCAAAGGCAATTCAAAAAAGCTTCCTTCCTGAGGCAGAAACTTAAGGGTGTGTCCTTCCTGAATGACAAAAGTTCCTGTCAGAATAAGGTTCTTATCAGGTATCCTTATTTCAGCCGCTTCCTGATGAAAAGCAAAAATCATTTCTTCAAGATTGGCATTCTCTGCAATTATTTTGTTTATAGTCCTGTCGTCAATAGCCCCCTTGATTTCAAAAAGGGAAAAGCTGATTTTCAAAGCGTCAAAAGGTAATCCTCCATCTTCAATCATTCGGGAGAATTCCTTTGCAGTCTCTGAAAGCAAAGGCTTAAGTTCATTCCATGCCCTTTCCAGATTTGAAAGGTATTCCTGATAATACTCCTTCTCCCCCTTAAGTGAAACCAGGTATGCCTCCTTTTCCGCCCTAAGCCTGTTCTTATCAGCTAACGCTGCTCTTGACAGGCTTTGCTTATCTTTAAGCAGTACAAGCTTTTCCGACAGTTTTGATTTTTCCTCTGCAAGCTTCCTGCCGCTTGATTCCAGCTGCTCCAAAAGTGTTCCGGTATTTTTGGTAAGATCCCGAAGTGTGTTCACCCTATGCAAAAAAGTACTCAGGCTGTCCGAGTCCAGGATAATTTTCAGGAATGACCCGGCTCCCATCCTCTGATAGCTTTTCAGAACCTGCTCCAAGCTCTCCCGATTCTTTTCATAAGCAAGCTCCTCTTCTGCTATAGCATCCTCCAAGCCTTTTATTTCTTTGCTGACTGCTTCTATTTCATTGGCCAGCTCCTCTACTTCCGCCTCCGCTGTTTCAATCTCCTGAGCAAGCATGAACAGCTTCCGCAAAACCTCCTTTTCCTCTTCAGTAATTCCCGAAAGCTTTTCCTTGACTTCAGAAAAAGGAGGCTGCTGTTCAACTGCGGCACTTGCGGGTAAAAACATTACAGCCAATGTAATTGCTATACTTAACAATACTATTGCTTTTACTTTTCTGAGTTTCGACATAAGTCTGCCTCCTGCCTCCGCTTTTATTTTTTCTGCTTCAGCTATATTCTTATTCTATCAAATTATCAAGAAAAAGGGTATGGGGGATCGCCTGTTCATTGCTTATTTGAAATATCCGACTACAGATTTCGCTATGCTCTGCGCAAACCCGGCCTGCTCATTCTCATCAATCAGCCATTCAAATTCATATGGGTTCGGGACAAAACCGCTTTCAACAAGGATAGATGGTGTCCAGGTACCCCTTATAACATAAAAATTCTTGTTATGCAGGCCTTTGTTCGTTCTGTTCAGATCTGTCAGTGTATTTTGGAATATTGTTTCTGCCAATGGCAATGCAAGCTTTTCCCGGTAGAAAACTGCAAACCCGTCTACATTGGATATATCAACATCATCTGCCATGCTATTGGCATGAAGGGATATGAACATGTCAGGCTTTGCATTTCTGGAGGCTGCAAGGCGCTCTTCCAGGGACACATTCACATCTGCCGACCTTGTCAGAAGCACCCTTGCCCCGAGCTGCTCAAGCTCCGACTGTAATTTAAATGCAGTATTCAGATTTATGGCCTTTTCCGGATACTCTGTTCCGAGAGGGCCTATTGCACCTGTATCACTGCCCCCATGGCCGGGGTCAAGCATGATTGTCAGGCCGGAAAGAGGCTCATTGCTATTATTTGATTTTACAGGCTTTTTTATATTCAGCACCAATCCCGTTTTTGTCTTTTGTATATAATAACCGCTTATGCTCCGGTTTTCTTTCAATGCTATGGTATATTCCGTATTATTCGCTGTTTTTGCAACAGCAACAGATGAAAAAGGTGAATCATCCGGCAGCTCAGGTGTTGCCGCGTGAGAATCAGCTGCTATATCAATTTTAAGCAGGGCTCCGTCAAAGCCTGCAATAGCAGCAGGCGTAGCTGAGATATCAAGTTTTAAAGAATCCCACCGGTCCCCGGATATATACTCAATATCCTTAATAATTGGCCTTGATTGCACTTTGGAAGTATATACCGTAACATCACTGTCCTTGACCCATTGCCCCAGGGACAGGCGGACATAGCCCCCCGACATTCCGGTAACAGAATCAACCATTCCGCTGTACAACTCATAGGCTGCTCCATCTGAGGAACCTGCCTCTTTGTATGTAAATATGACCTCTTTTTCAACCTTTGAATAGAATGGTGAGCCTTTCATTATCACACCGATCTTTGCGGGGGCGGTACAGCTCTTGACCGTACCCTTGTAATTCATCGTATAAACCGGTTTCCCCAGGTCTATGTTGCGGGGAGTGCCCTTATATGCCGGAATAGTATATTCGTAAGTAAATTTGTCTGCATACAGTCCCGAGGTTCCTGTCCCTGCACCTGAAGGTTTCATTGAATATCTTTTCCCGCCTATTTGCACCGTTACCGTTGAGCCATAAGGGGCTTCGCAGGAAAGAGTTATTTTTTCCCCAGGATTACGGTACTCCTGGCTTTGCGGAAAGACAGAAGTTGAAATTATCTCAGCCTCGCTCATTTTTGCCGGTTTGGAAGCAGCCGTTTTTCTGTATATAATACGGGTCACCTTTGAGGCTTCCTGGGAAAGTGTAAAAGAATTTGCACCTTCCATCAGGGGTACCAAAACTCCGAAGTACCCCCGGGCAGACCTGTTTTCCACAGGTACTCCGTTCAGGTACAAAGGCTTTTCCGGATCAGATGAGCCGTTCAGGTAATAATTTTTCAATGTGGTCTGTAAATCTTCAGCAGGGCGTGAAACGCTGACCGGAATGCTGCCCTTCTTTTTATACAACGATTTCAAAGCCTCACTTAAAGCCGGATTATTGCATAGAGACCTGTTGCTGAAAAAGATACTTCCTTTTACTTCCTTGTTTTCAGAATTCAATTTAAGCTGCTTTTCCATCTCGACAGTACCATACCATGGGCTTTTAGGATCTGTATCTCCGGTTTTATATGCTGCCTGTCCGATATACAGATCAACACCCGTACCCGCGGTTACATCAGACCACCAGCTCAGCAGCCTGCTGTAATCTGCAATTTCGTAGCCTATATACCAATACAGCTGCGGCGCTATGTAATCCAGCAAGCCCTCCTTTACCCATTTCCTTGTATCTGCATATTGGTCATAGTAGGATTGCATGCCTCTCGTATCACTACCCGGCATATTTGCGCTTTTGTTTGCCCAAATACCGAAGGGGCTGACGCCGAAGCTTACAGCTTCCCCGGCCGCTTTTACAGCCTTTGAAAGCTCTCTGATAAGCTTGTTTACATTCTCTCTGCGCCAGTCATCTATATTGTTATAAGCTGTTCCATACTTTGCATAAGCTGCCTTATCGTTAAAGTCCTTGCCGGGATAGAAATAATCATCCAGATGTATACCATCGATATCGTAATTATCTATAATTTCAAGCACTCCGTCTATTACCAGCTTTCTGACTTCGGGAATTCCCGGATTGTAATAAAGATTTCCGTCAGTATGCTTCACCACCCATTCAGGCTTCAATCTGGCCGGGTTGGATGGATCAAGAGAAGCAAGGTCATGCTTTGGCTCCTTTGGAGTCTTTTTTGTGATTCTGTAAGGGTTGATCCATGCATGCAGTTCCATTCCGCGCTTGTGCGCCTCTGCTACCCAGAACTCCAGGGGGTCAAAGGCATTATCAGGTGCGAGTCCCTGTCCCCCCGTCAGATACTTTGACCAGGGGAAAAGCTTTGACTTATAAAGGGCATCTGAAGCAGGCCTGACCTGCAGAAAAATCGCATTCAGGCCTATGGCCTCAGCATCATCCAGTATCTTTATGGCTTCACTTTTCAATACTGCCGAATCGGCAGTGGGTTTTGAAGGATAATCTATGTTTGCTACTGTTGCAACCCATACTCCCCTAAGCTCCTCCTTCTCCGGGGCCTCCGGAGCTGCGGAAGCTGAAAATACAGACAATGTTAATGAAAGGGCAAGCAGAAAAATGAGGGACTTTGAAATATATTTCATAATTTACTCCTTAATAAATGAATTTTGTAGTATTTATGCTCTTTATGGTATTTCTACAAGTTTATGCAAATGCCCTTCTGCTTCTTTGCTTTTTAATATAACTGTAACAAAAGACCCGGGGACATTTTTCCAAAAAAAAAGAAAAATACGGCATAACTATAAGTCTGCATAACCAAGCAAGAGCTTGTATAGTATAGCAGGGCACACTTTTATGTATTTTGGCAACAGGCCTCTGATATGGCTTTGGTAAAAAGTTCGTGAAGCTGGCAGGAGGCCGGCTTAGGTGTCTCGGGCCATGGAGGGCCTTTTGACACCGTCAGAACTTTTCCAAGGGCATATCAGTATAGGCCTGTCAAAATCATAATCCGTGTGCCTCGATATACTATACTGTCTCTTGCGGAGGGTTATGCAAACTTCAACTGTGTCGCATTTTTCTTATTTTGCGAAAAGGGGTATCGCCAACTGCTTGTTAAGCAGTTTTGCGATACCCCTTATTGCTCCTACTTTTTCATTCCGGTATATATGAGAATTGCATCTCTCAGGAATTCTGCCGTGCCGGGCTGTTCTTTGTCATAGTATGCTCTGAACCTCTCGTCATCCACATACATCTGTGCAAGCCCTGCATGAGCTTCCTTTGAATAACTGTCCCAGTAAAAGGTCAGCCACTGCTTGTGCAAATCCGCAGCCCTCTGTGCCAGATCTCCTGCCGGGTCTCCGGTTTTGAACGCCTCGCCCAAGGTCTTTGTTATTTCCTCGGAAAGCTTTGTCAGTTCATCATACTCTTCCTTGGTCATGTTCTTCATCTTATTATTTGACTTTTCTACTGCATCCTCACCGTACTTCTCCCGAACTTCCCTGCCATATTTCTTCTCATTATCATCCAGCAGCTTTTGTTTAAAGCCTTCGAATTTTTCTTTATCAGTCATAATAGTTCTCCCTTCTGTTAACGCTATGGTTTTTTCTACATTAGCAATCAGCAAGTTCAACTGCTCTCTTTTCTCAAGCAGCTTCCTGTGATGTTCACGCAGTGCTTTAGCTCCGTCAAAAGAAGGTGCCGTTACGATTTCCCTTATGCTGTCCAGGCTCACTCCCAGCTCTCTGTAGAAGAGAATCTGCTGAAGCATGTCAACTTCCTTCTGCCCATATATCCGATATCCTGATGAATTGATTCTGGCCGGCTTAAGAATCCCAATCTCATCATAATATCTGAGTGTCCTCGTGCTGACACCTGCCAGTTTCCCCAGCTTCTGCACCGTGTATTCCATATCTTCACCGCCTTGAGTTCGATAAGATTACTATACACCTTTACGTAACGTCAATGTCAACAGAAGTTTTGACTTTTTTATTTATTACCTTATTTATAAAAACTCGCACTATTTCAGGGTCAAATTGTGTGCCCGCATTTTTTTCAATCTCCTCTGCCGCAATGCTTTCAGGCAAGGGATTTCGATATGCGCTTTTGCTTGTCATAGCATCATAAGCGCCTGCTACTGCTGCAATCCTTGCCTGCAGCGGTATGTCCTCTCCTTTTATTCCCTTCGGATAGCCTTTTCCATCCCATCTTTCATGATGTGCCAGTACGAATTCCGCTATTTCTGTCATATCACTAACTGAGCTTAGTATCCGATATCCGGTCTCCGGATGACGCTTAATCTCATTCCATTCTTCTTTTGTAAGGCGATCCGGTTTATTAAGTATACTTTTATCAACTGCAATTTTCCCGATATCATGAAGCAAGCCTAATGTCTTTAGCTCGTCCAGAGCAGCCCCAGTCATACCCATAGCGGCGCCAATTGCCTCGCACAAGGAGCTTACCCGCTTTGAGTGCTGTTCTTCTTCACTGTTATTGTCATAAAAGAAATTAATTATTGCTCTTATCCTCTTTTCCCTGATATCGGGACTCTCAAATAATTTATTCCGGTACATACTATCTTCTGCACTTTTCAATATATCAATTATATCCTGATCGGTACTGTTCTTTGTATCCCATCCGAAGGATATTGACAGTTCTATGGATTTCAGCCTTATGTTTGAAATGGAAGCTCTTATTCTTTTGACTATGCCATTTGCTTCCTCCGAATCGGTCCTTGGCAGCAAAATGACCAGCTCGTCTCCCCCTATCCTTGCCACTATCTCGTCTTCCCGCAATTCCTTCCGAATTATTTCCGCTGCTTTAACCAACAGCTTGTCGCCTTCAGCATGGCCGAATGCATCATTAAATAGCTTCAGACCGTTAACATCCGCCATAATAAGGGAAATCGGCAGGTTTCTTTCGGTATCCAGGCGTTTCAATTCCTCCTCAAAGAACCTTCTGTTGTAAAGGCCGGTCAGCTGATCATGATAGTTCATATACATTAATTCTCTTTCCGCTTTTTTCCTTCGGGATATATCTGTATATATTCCATAGCCGCCGATTATTTTATCGTTTAAAACAATCGCGACACCTTTTACACTTACCTCCCTGGGCTTCCCATCTGAGCCTAAGCGAACAGATTCCTCCATAACGGCAATATTCCCGCTGAGCACATTTTTTGTCAGTCCTGTTGCCTCATCAAACTTTTCTTTCGGAGCTACTACACTGTCTACTTCCTTTCCATAGATTTCATCAATAGTGTACCCGAATAATTCCGTAAATTTCTCATTGATGTCAATTATGTTATGATTATGATCAAACCGGATAATGGCATCGGAAGAATTTCTAAACAATGCCTCATAGCTTAGCTTCTGCTTCTGCATGATCTCATCCGCCAGCTTCCTTTGGGTAATATCCGAAAACATAATTGCAAGCTTGTTCTTTTCCGGTTCATATATTTTTACCGATAAATACTTCTCCCATTCCTTTATATATATTTCATCCCTGACGGGTTCTCCCGTAAATTTAACTTCATTCAGTCTATTTATTATTTCCTCTGCGGTATCAGGCAGCAATTCAAAAATTGACTTATCAGCAGACCATACCCTTTTAATTCCGCTAATAACTTCAGCTGCCCTGTTTGAATCAATAAGACGAAAATCTGCATGTTTTCCGCTCTGATCGTATGTTATCTCAAATAATACAAATCCCTCCTGCATTATTTCAATTATTGTCTTATAATTATTTGCGCTTTTTTCTATGTTATTCACGGCCCCTCTCTTATTTCTGAGTACGCAATAATGTATAACAGCAAGAGCAGCCGCTAACAGAAGCACAACAAAAAAATAAAACACTGTTTTCTGATTGTTCGCAGTCTGTGTCATAACTGCATTATTATTTGCGATATATAATTGAAAAGTGCCTGCTGCTTCCTGCATATAGTCCACCTCAATAAAACCTAGTAATAATTCAACCAGTATATAGTTCTTTAGCCCTATTTATCGGACGAATGTAGCCCGATAGTCCTATTTGAACTACTCTATTCGACAAATAATCACATTTTCCTCTTTTTTGACAAAGAATCTGACTGCTAAATATATTGTTGACCATTCCTTTAAATATTAATATTTATATTGACATATATCCGGCATGCAATTATAATGTGAATAATATCAAAAAGCTATGACTGAGAAGAAGTAAGAATAGTGTGTACCTTACAGAGAGCTGCCGGTTGGTGAAAGGAGCAAGGGAAAGCATTCTGAATACATCTCAAGAGCTGCTCATTGAAAGGGTTTGTCCCAAGTAGACTGATGCCGGAAGCCTGCACCCGTTACAGTGCTAAAGTATAACTGCGTAACCCGCAAGTACTTGATAAGGTTGGTATCGTGAGGTGCCGATAAAATAAGGTGGTAACACGGATATATATTCCGTCCTTTGAGATTCAGAGGACGGAATTTTTATTTTGTGCTGACCGAGGGAGGTGGTTTTATGGATCCTGACTATTATTACAAAAGTAGTAAATGTTCATGTAAAACAAATTTTAAAAATGAAGGAGTAGTTAAAATGGCAAATGTAAACTTTTTTAGTAATGAGCAGATACCCCTCGAAATGCACAAGGTAAGAATTGTACAGAAGCTTGAGCTCCCTCCTGTTGAACACCGCCTTGAAGCTATAACTGAAGCCGGCAACAATACTTTCCTGCTCAAAAATAGGGATGTATTCATGGATATGCTGACAGACAGCGGTGTAAATGCTATGAGTGACAGACAGCAGGCAGCCATGCTGACGGCAGATGACAGCTATGCAGGGAGTGAAACCTTCTACAGGCTTGAAAGCAAGCTGAAAGAGATATTCGGCATGAAATTCTTCCTGCCTGCACATCAGGGAAGGGCCTGCGAAAATATTATCTCCCAGACATTGGTCAGACCCGGAATGATTGTGCCTATGAATTATCACTTTACCACAACAAAATCTCATATAGTGCTGAACGGTGGAATAGTTGAAGAGATAATAACGGATGCCGGACTTGAACCGATAAGCACCAATCCTTTTAAAGGAAATCTGGATATAACCAGGCTTAATGCTTTAATAGAAGAGCATGGTGCGGATAAAATCGCCTTTGTACGTATGGAAGCAGGCACCAATCTTATTGGAGGCCAACCCTTCTCTTTGAAGAATCTTGAAAAAGTACGCAGCGTATGTGATAAGCATGGAATAATCCTTGTCCTTGATGCAAGCCTGTTAGCCGATAATATATACTTCATCAAGTGCCGTGAAGAGCAATATATACACATGAGCATAAGGGAAATAACCCTTAAGATAGCTTCTCTCTGCGATGTCATATACTTCTCCGCCCGAAAGCTCGGATGTGCCCGGGGAGGCGGAATATGCACAAGCAGTACCGAACTCTTTGAAAAAATGCGTGAACTGGTGCCGCTGTATGAAGGCTTCCTCACCTACGGCGGGATGTCTGTACGCGAGATGGAAGCCCTGACTGTAGGGCTGGACGAAACAATGGACGAGGATATTATAAATCAAGGCCCTCAATTCATTGCTTTTATGGTTGATGAGCTTGTTAAAAAGGGTGTGCCTGTTATCACCCCCGCAGGAGGGCTCGGCTGTCATATAAATGCAATGGAGTTCCTTAGGCATATACCTCAGGACGAATACCCCGCAGGGGCTCTTGCATCTGCCCTTTATATTGCAAGCGGTGTTCGCGGTATGGAGCGTGGTACCTTATCAGAGCAGAGAAACCCTGATGGAAGCGAAGTGTTTTCTAATATGGAGCTTCTAAGGCTTGCAGTGCCTCGCCGTGTGTATACCCTTTCCCAGGTAAAATATGCAATTGACCGTTTAGTATGGCTCTATGAAAACCGTAACTTAATCGAAGGGCTTTCCTTTGTGGAAGAACCAAGAATTCTGAGATTTTTCTTCGGAAGGCTGAAGCCCGTATCAAATTGGCAGGAAAACCTTGTTGAAAAATTCCGTAAGGATTTCGGCGACAGTCTGTAAAAACATATGATACATTAAATTCTATAATTCAGGCAATAATGTAATTTGAAGTAAATATAAAATTTGCAAGGAGGATTTCCGATGAAAGGGAAAGTCATTGTATTAGTATTTGCGGTTATTATTGCATTATTGGCAGGCTGTACTTCAGAGCCCGCAGCTCCCGAGACACCACCGCAGACGACGCCGCCGGAGACAACGCCTCCGGAAACAACACCGGATGCAACCACAACCGCCTCAATCGTAGCTGATGCCGATGCCTTCAAGAAGGCCATAAGCAGTAACGGCACCTGGATAATATGTACTACGAAGGATTTGACAATTAACGAGGATCTTGTACTGGAAGGCGAATTTCACGACAAGAACGATCCGGCTAAGGATCTCAAGCGTAAAATAGGTCTTTATGCGCAGGATGCAGACAAAAACGTAACGGCAAGGTATACATTAACAGCCCCAAAGCTTACTATCAAAAGCCCAAATGCCAGAATCCAGGGCGGAACCTTTAAGGGTGATCTTTATGTTTCCGCAAAGAACTTCGAGCTGGTTGATGCAACCGTAGACGGGAATGTATATTTTACGACAGATGATGCCAAATCAGGCTTTAAAATGGATGATAAGAGCAAAGTAACAGGGAAGCAGGAGTTAAAGAAGTAACAGCCAAGAGGCTGCGGCATTAGTGCGAACTGAGGCCGCAGCCTCTTTACATTCCATTGATAATTCATAAAGTATTATGCAATTTTTCGAAAGCTTATGTCAATATGTTGAAAGAATTCTCAACTCCCCGATGTTACAATGTTTATATGCATACTAAAAAGGAGGAGTTATAATGAACAAGAGAATTCTAAGTATCGTTTTGTCCTTATGTTTAATCCTTACAATGATTATGAACATACCTGTATTTGCGGCAGGCGGAGTAACTGTGAATAAATCGGAGTACACAGTCAAGGAGAAGGGCAATGCTACCATAACCGGATTGTCTGATCAGGAAATCGAGGATGGCGCTTATCTTGGAATTTCGGCAGAAGGAGAAAGATTATCAAATACTCCTGTCGATGTATATATTTCAGATTTACCTGCAGATAATGTATGGGAATTCGAAGCTCCATTCCAACTCGGCAAATTTGAATTAAGACTTATGGACTACGAGGGTAACCTTATAGCTAAAACAGCATTTTCTGTAGCTGCACCAAAAGCAAAACCTGGAGATATTGCGGTTTCCAAAGCTGAAGTAAAAATAAAAGAGCCTATGTACGTAAAAATAGGAGGCTTGACAGAAGAGCAAATAGAAGAAGGTGCATGGTTAGCTATATCCAAGAACGGTGAAAAAATAGAGAATACATCAGTTGACAAATATATTTCAGATCTTCCTGCCGATAACACATATCGATTTGAGGCTCCATACAAGTTCGGCAAATATGAAGTAAGAGTATTTTCCGATTCGAATGCTGAGCCCGTAAATTCCTTCTTCGGTATGACTGAGTTTCTGGTAGTATCCAGCAAGGCGCAGCCTGGGGACATAGTCATATCCAAAAGCCCTGTGCTTCCTGAAGAAAAGATGTCCGTAACGGTAAAGGGCTTAACTCCCGGTGAACTTACCGAAGGGGCATGGTTAGGAATAACCAGGTCAGATGAAAGATTAGAAAACACATATGTTAGTGCATATATACAAGATCTTCCCGTTAGCAACACCTATGAATTCAATGCACCCTCTGAGCCGGGCACTTACGAAGTAAGGGTATTCTGTTCCTCAACAATGGAACCTGAAGAATTTGAATATGGAAAATTCGGCACGGCACAATTCATAGTCAGCGGAGAAGCCGCTCCCAGCGACGATATAGAAGCAGGAGAAGAAGGCTTATCCGCTTGGGCTGCTCCCGTTGTCAATGAGGCAAAGGATCAAAACCTTGTTACAGATAAGGTTCTGGTTGATTTCCCGTCACCCATTACCCGTGAAGAATTCTGCGAGCTGGCAGTATTGCTGTATGAAAAAATGACAGGAACAGAAGCTCCTTTACCGGCTGCAAATCCCTTCAATGATACAACCAATCCCAAGATATTAAAGGCTGCCAACCTGGGAATTGTCGGAGGAGTAGGCGGCGGTAAGTTTGCTCCCAATAACAATGTTACAAGACAGGAAATTGCCGTAATGCTGCTTCGTACATTAAAGAATGTAATGCCAAATATTTCAACAGCAGCAGAATTCAAGACGCAGTTCCAGGATGTAAGCAGTATTGATTCATGGGCTCTTGAAGCAGTCAAGTTCATGAATGCAAACGATATTATCGGAGGTTCTACAGTTAACGGAGTTTCTTACATGCTTCCCAAGGGAAATACCACAAGAGAGCAAGCCATTGCTTTAGTACTGAGAATGTACAATACATTTAATAAACTGTAAAAATAGGTAATACAATAAAGAAAATACCGCAAATGATACGATATGCTCCCCTTTAGGCAGACAGTTAATATAATAAACTGTTTGCCAAGAGGGGAGCATGTCAGATACTGCAATAGGAAGAAGCATTTTACCAATTTGGTCGGTTGTTTATTGTAAAATATGCTATAATTATTACATAATAATTAATTGCGGGATGTGAGTATATGTCTGTCACTATACAAAAAGTAATTGATTTAACAGGTGCCATTCCTTTTGACAATGTTTATGATGCAAAAACAGTAATTGAAAATTTTTGCAGCGAAAACATTGCTATAGTAAATACCAACAAAGCAACAAATATAACACATGGAACACACCTCCACGACAGCTATGAATTTGACATATGTCAAACCGACATACCTTCAACAATGATTGACAGTAAAATTTTTAACCGCAGGAGTAATACATTATTTGCCGTCAATCCTATGCAGGAGCATGGACTGGCCTCTGACCTGAAAGGATTTAGTATTTGTGGATTACATATAGATAAAAGCTTTATACAGAATGCCTCAATGGAGCTATATCATTCATCCGGCATTATTTTTTCAAATGACTCCTTTTCAATAACCAATGATATCAAAATGCTTATACGCCTATTTTGGGAAGAGCTGAAATATAAACAGTCCGGTTATGAATTTATGGTTGAAAACCTCAGTTTGCTGATAGTAGGAAACCTGATGAGGCTTGTAAAGCACAATCTCTCACACAAGGCCTATAATCTGCCCAAGTGTAATATTGAGAACATAAAAACAGTGATTGATTACATGAATGAAAACTACACCAGCGGAGTATCCTGTTCCGAACTGGCTGAACTTATAAAAATGGATAAGTTCGGCTTTATAAGGAGCTTCAAAGCTGAAACAGGAAGAACTCCATATGAATACCTCTTGGATCTTAAAATTGAAAAAGCAAAAAAAATGCTGAAATCTAATGAATATACTGTTACAGAAATAAGTATGATGTGCGGCTTCTCCAGCCACAGTCATTTTACATCTACCTTCAAGAAAAAAACAGGAGTCTCACCAACCGTGTATAAAATTAACCCCTATTAAAATATTGAGCCTTTAAAAAAGATAACTTATTATGTATAATTATGTTAGAATATTAACAAAGAGGAGGGTTAAAAAATGACCCATGAAGAGTATAAAAAAATAATAACAGATGCAATAGAAAACGAAGAGGAATCTTATTCATTCTATCGGGATGTTGCAAAGAAGACAAAGGACAAAAACATTTCAGCAATATTTGAGAACCTGGCAAAAGAAGAACTATCACATAAAGCTATGCTTCAAGATTATCTTAAAGATACCGGGAAAAAGTTAAAGTTCGACTTGACTGCAGACTACAAGGTTGCGGAATCAGTAGACAAGCCTAAGCTTTCCGTTGATATGAAACCCGCTGATGCTATTGCTCTGGCAATGAAAAAGGAAGAAGAAGCAATGGATATGTATAAAGAATTTGCGGCTATAAGTACTGATAAAGAACAAAAGGAAGCATTCCTCAGCCTTGCTGTAATGGAACAAGGGCATAAGACTAAATTGGAAGATTTGTATGTAGGCACTGCTTTTCCGGAGGTCTGGTAAAGTATTGGGGCAAGGGAAACCTTGCCCTAAAATTATTTGCAAATTTCAGAACAAGAAGGTAAAATGTTATAAAAAGGAATATCGGATTGATAGTCCTTCTTTTATTCTTAAAAATATTAAAAGGAGATTAAAAAGAATCAAATGATTGATCTTATTAAGAACCTGATAAACAGTTTGATTTATGTAATTATAGTAGCTTTCATTGTTTCAAACCTTTCCATATTTAAGAAAATAATACAAAAGGATGCATTTAAAAAATCAGATCTTCTGATATTATCTGTTATTTTTGCCGTATTTGGTATTATAAGTACATATACAGGAACAGATGTATTAGGTGCGATAGCTAATACGCGAATTATCGGCGTAATGACCGGAGGCATACTTTGCGGCCCCTTTGTGGGTATTGTATCGGGTATTATAGCCGGCTTGCACAGATTCCTATATGATATCGGCGGAATAACCTCCGTTCCTTGTGCAATATCAACAGTACTTGCCGGTTTCCTTTCTGCCTTGATCCATAAGAAAGGATTCCGATATCAGAAATGGCTTTATGGGCTTGCCGGGGGCATAATTATCGAAAGTATTGAAATGCTATTGATTCTGTTGATATCAAAGCCCTTTTCCAGTGCACTTGCCATTGTGAAAAGCATTTATGTCCCAATGAGCTTTACAAATGCCATAGGCATATGTATCCTCATATTACTGATTCAGAACAGCTTCAAAGAAAAAGAGCAAATGGCTGCAATGCAAGCTCAATTGGCTCTCGAAATAGCGAATAAGACTCTTCCTTATTTCAGAGAAATAAACGGTGATTCTTTAAGAAAAGTATGTGCAATAATAAAGGAATCCACAGGTGCTGCTGCAGTTTCAATTACTGACAAAACTACAATCCTGGCACATGTAGGATTGGGTTCGGATCATCATATCAGCGGTGATCCTATACAGACCTTTGCTACAAAGCAAGTAATAATGAATGGCCAGATGCGCATAATGAATTCACCGGAAGAAATTGAGTGCTCATCGGAAGACTGTCAGTTGAAGTCCGGGCTCATAGTGCCTCTGAAAGAAAAGGATGAAATTATCGGCACACTCAAATTATACTATGAAAAAAGAAACGGAATATCCTATACACATGAAAAATTGGCTATTGGATTATCTCAATTGATTTCAACGCAGATGGAAATAAGTAAAGTCGGTAAGCTGGAGGAATTGGCTGCAAAAGCTGAAATTAAGGCACTTCAGGCCCAAATAAATCCGCATTTTCTTTTTAATGCATTAAACACGATAATAGCCCTTTTAAGAATTAATCCGAATAGTGCCAGAGAATTAATCGTCAACCTTTCAACCTATTTAAGGTACAACATAGAAGAAACAAGTATTTTTGTAGATATCAGCAAGGAGCTTCAGCAGGTCAAATCATACATTGAAGTAGAAAAAGCACGGTTTGGCGATAAGCTTAATGTTATTTATGATATTGATGAAAGCATTCATGTAAAAATCCCCTCACTCGTCATACAGCCAATAGTTGAAAATTCCATAAAGCATGGAATTCTGAAGGGCTCCGGCACCGGAAATATTGTAATTTCCGTAAAAAAGCATAACTCGGATGAAATCAAGATATCAGTAGAGGATGACGGTATAGGTATACCTCAGGCCATCATAGAAAATCTGCATGCCGGAAAGATTAAAGAAAACAAGATCGGTATATCAAATGTTGACAACAGACTCCGTCATATATATGGCACCGGGCTTAATATCGAACGTCTTGATGTCGGCACAAGGGTTAGTTTTATGCTTAATATGAGCGCATAATTATTGATATTATTATAATCAGGTGGGGGTGGGCTTTTTGAATTGTATTATTGTAGACGATGAATACCCGTCCATACAGGAATTGAGTTATTTTATTACAAATTTCAGTTCAATCACAATATCGGAAACCTTTGATGACAGTATCAAAGCCCTTGAATATGTCCAGAGAAACACTGTCAATGTTATTTTCCTTGATATTAATATGCCTAAACTGGATGGATTAACCTTCAGCAAAGTGATAAATACCTTGCCGGTTAAACCTATTCTCGTATTTATCACCGCTTACAGCGAACATGCCCTCGAAGCCTTTGAGGTTTCCGCCTTTGATTATATTTTGAAGCCCTACTCCCAAACCAGAATAGCAGCCACGCTTCAAAGACTTGAGAATAGTATCGCCGTCAAGTTTTATCGGGATAGGATTACGCTTTGGGAAAATGGAAAGCTGTTTGTGCTGGAAGCTAATGATATATACTATTGCGAAGCACATAAGCATGATGTCTGTGTATATACAAAAGATAAATGCTTTAAAGTTGCCTCAAGCATTTCCGATTTTCATAAAAAGCTGAGACAAGATTGTTTTTTCCGCTGCCACCGCTCTTATATAGTAAATATAGATAAAATAACAGAAATAATCCCCTGGTTCAATAATACATATATGCTTAAGCTTAAGGGGTTGGATGCAGAGATTCCGGTCAGCAGACAAAACATATTATTGTTTAAAAAGCTAATGGGGATTTAAAGCTCCTTCGCTGATTCCGGAAGACTTCAGCTGAGGGAGTTTTTTTATGCATATATGATTGCATTTAGTGTATCATTTTTGTCATTTCAAGCAAAAATAAATACCGGCTTTTATATTCACTATATAATATAGTTGTAAAAAAGTATAGTATCATGGTATTTTTCATATTATTTACAAAGATCATTGTTTGGAGGAGCTTAATGAAATACGAAGAGTATATCAAGCTTTTGATATCAAAGCTTGAAAAGAATTTTACCATAGAAAGGGATATAGTGATATTCGATAATAAGATAGATATATTTGCCAAGTTTTCAAATATAAGTGTTAGGACATTTATCACCCAGCATGATATAATTGACCAATATAATAATCATGAACACATATATATCAAGGGATATGATAATGTGACCGAAGAAGATATTGTCTCTTTCGGACAATTCTTAAAAAGAATATCGGATGAATGCATAAGTCCGGACAAGGATCATATGAGTACATATATTACGGGAGTACTGATCGGTAATCACATAGATGAAAATGCAATTAGAGCAGTTAAAAAGTACAATTATAGAAAGGCGTTCTGCTTCTATCTTAAGGGTTGGTGTGACGTAAGGCTTATATATGTAGGACTGGATAATAATATGATCATAACAAACAGAGACGGTAAAAAGGTAAAAAAAGTATATGAATCTGTATTATAAGAAGTATTATTGGGGTCAAACAGAGCATTAGGGAAATAAACATTTCCCATGCAAATAAAAAAGGAGGTCGTGTTATGAACTCATTGGTATTATTATTTATCGGTATTGCAGCATTTCTGGTCGCCTATACTGTTTACGGCAAATGGCTGGCCAAGCAGTGGGGAATTGACCCAACCAAGAAGACACCCTCTTGTACTTTAAGGGATGATATTGACTA
>Ga0208695_1001215_pt1 | contig 22270 bp, 24 predicted proteins | sample AD_UKC111_MetaG_FD_184449 | JGI IMG/M metagenome (GOLD analysis project Ga0208695, IMG submission 184449) | Active sludge microbial communities of municipal wastewater-treating anaerobic digesters from Hong Kong - AD_UKC111_MetaG (SPAdes)... | ecosystem: Engineered > Bioreactor > Anaerobic >...
GAAATTATGGGAAAATGCCCACAAACATCTTGTCGCACTTTTAAGGCTTCTGGATCAGGATTACGACGAATCCTGCGAAAAAGCGACCCGACCATTGGAATCATTTAGCGATGATGACCTGGCATATTTGATTCATGTCCGGCTGCGTGCTATGCAGGGTAATGCTTCAAAAATGAAAAAGCCAGACGGAACCATTGATATAAAACAGAGCTTGAAAGAACTCAGTCAGAAATATGCTGATCTGGAACAAACGTTATTGGCCTCACAAGATTTAAACAAGAAATTACAGTCTGAGAAATCTGCCTTAGAAGCCCACTTAGCTGCCCTTCGGCAGATTCAGAAGGATGATGTGTCCCAGAACATTCAACCCCAAAAAACAGATACTGAAGAATCGAGTGGCCTTACGCCTGTTCCGGATTGGGTAAAAACCTGGCAGTCGTCCAAGAACTTTGAAAAAACATCAGCGGCAATTCTTGTGATGGGTGAAATGGGGATTGCTTTACGACCATCCATCATAAAGCAGATGGCAAATCGCCTTTCCTTATCAGCTGCAAACAAAAACCTGGATGAAGCCTTGAATTGGTTAATGTCACCGGAAGGAAATGAAGTCCCAATCCTGGTTGAACAGATAAATGGCGTTGTTGAGCAAGGATCCAGTTCTGGTGGAAATCAGCCTGCAGTGCTGCATTTGACTCGCGATGGTCAAGCTGCATACCAGGTATTAACTGGAAAAATTCCTAAGGAGAATGAATTTGATGCCCTAATAAGACACCATTCTTCACCGGAGCATACCATTCTGAATATTCAGGCCGGGGAAATCCTGGTATATGAAGGTTATAAAATCCGAGGACGGGCACAAACTATTAATTTATCCAATGGTGAAACTTATATCCCAGATATTATTGCTGTGGATCCAAAAACAGGAGAGGTAATATTCGTCGAAGTAGAACGGGATGTGAGTAAGGATCAAATATCCCGAAAAACGAAATGGATGAAGTTTTATGAAGCTTCAAATGGAAACCTGTATGTATTTTGCGACAACTTGAATTGCCAGAGAGCAATTCAGGGAGAAATCAATCTTGCTTTAAGTGGGTTAAGTTACAACTCTTTCCTGACGAATCTCCACGGATTACGAAATGGGAAGCGCGCAGGAAAGGATGGAAGCATCTGGTTTTCTCAACGGAGAGGAAATGAAAAATAGAACGGTGTGCGCTCCGTTCTATCTGCATCGTTCCTCTAGAGTCTTAAGGGGGAAGAGTGTGTTGAATGGAAATTTAGACCAAATAGGAACGCCAATCTGTGGGGAATCCATAATCCCGTAAATCAAAAAATGGCCTGATTTTCTCAGCATCAGAAATATTCTGAATAAAAGTAAGCCATAAGTTGCGATCTGATAATCGTCGCATTACAAGAAACAGCGCAAAGAGTTGGTTGTCTTGGGTTGGATCCCATTTGAAGGATTTAGCTATGATTGGCCTAATGGGATACTCCCGCCGAAATAAATAACCATAATGAGCACAAATATTCCTTTGAATACTCAATACATGCAACCATTGTCCAAAATAAGTAATCATTCGCATTGTAAAGGCCTTGTGCAATGATTTTTTTATCTGGCTCTAAAAGGTTTTTGTAAAGCTTGGAGAGAGTGTTGAATGAGAAAAACTCAACCACAACCCAAATAGGAAAAACCCCCGCATACTTTTTTTGATGATGAACAATTACTGGATCTTTCTTATTACGCGCAATTTCAACCGAGAAATTATCAAAAATTTCCTGGTATTTCACGCTGTCTTTGAAGATCTTTGCTTGATAAAACGCATCTGATCCGTATGTCAGCGCTAAATGATGCGATATCTGAGTTCTTGTGTTAATTTCGATGGGCTCGAGTACCGATAAGATTTTGTTCCGTAACCACCTATCATTTTCATAAACAGCAATTATCTGTGAAAATTTGAAATCATCTTGGTAATGATCTGGTGAAGCCATAAATTTGTGAAAATAAATATTCAAACGATAGTAGTGATTGGACTGAAGAAAAGCGGTGGCTTTTTTCTCATCATCAATCGTCATTCCTCGTTGACGCAATAATTCTATTTGGTCATGAACAGACAGAGCTGGTTTTAAAGCCATATAGATTAAGCATCCTTAAATAAATGACCCACCTCGGTGCGCATGCTAAGCAGAGGCGTGGTGGGTTCTGTTGACAGTATTATACCCAATTCCATCATTATTACAAGGGAGAAATTTGCACAAGTTTTCAAATCAACCTTTCGAAGAGCTATCTTGCCTTTCACCATAAGTGATGGCAGCACAATCGTCCCTATCATCATAATTTAGTTTATTAAATACCAGAGGTTAGCTTTTTGATAACTACAAAGGAGCTTACCAATCATCTTTTTGTCCCAGGGGCTCATTTACCCACAATAGACTTAATACAGCATCATAATTTGGCATCCCAATGGACAATTCTCTAATCGTATCCCCCCGATCAAAGGCATCTCTATTCTCTCGAAACCACTCTGCAGCTCGAACTTCGTGCCATTGGCGAGATACTTCTTTCCTATTGAATAACATCCTCGCACCCGTATTCAAACCTACCGGATGATTGACATCCGGAAATACTCCAAGTTCCATGAATTCAGAAGAAGGTTGGAAGTACTGGATTTTGCCTTGAAAGGAATAAACGACAGCAACAGGCTCAAGTGAGAAGCGTGTGAATCGGAGGGCAGTCGCAGTCAGGGATGTTTGGAGCTTTTCAGACCATTCAGAAATAAGTTCGAAGGAGGGCGCACTTTCCGCAAAGGGACGCTCAACGAATCGTGCAGGGATTAAAAAGGCCGATGCAAATTGATTAGCTTCTTGTTCTGCATCGACTGAGTTTCCAGCTGGCATTTCCTGAATATCCAGTTTTGTGCAAGATCGCATTAAACCGTTACCTCGGTGCATTTCAAGGTGACCTAACTCATGCACAATACTAAACCGACGTCGATAGGGGTTGATGTAATTAGAAGTTGAAACCGAAATAATTGGTTTACCAGGACCAATCAGAAGGCGAGCTTCTGCGCCTTCCATAGAGCATTCGTGAATAAAAGCTCCTCGTGCATTAACAATTTCGTCCAGAAGGAGAAGATCCTCTTCGATTCTAATATTAAGCCTATCAAGAACATGATTAGCAATATCTTCAGGTCGACTCATTGTATTGTTAATCCAGATCCGTTGTAATGCCATTTTGGCGAGCTGTATACTCTAGTTCTTGAAGGATTGTAATTAAATCCGAATCCGATAACCTATCTAGATTACGGAAAGCAAGAGCTGGTTGTGTTCCAGTCGTACCAAGTGCAATGGTTATTTTTTTTATCGCTGAGGTAATCTGGTCGCGGTTCCATCCTTTCCTTAATGGTACTGCGTTTATCTCTTCAGCGACGTCATGCATATCTTGGATATTAGCAAATCGCCAATTACTTGCAATCAGGTCTCTGACAAATATTGCACCAGCAGTTTTCAATTTCTCTACATCATAATTCGCTTCTTCCAGGAATGCCCTTATTTCTTCTTCAGTATTCGGTTCTGGAATTTCGTCGAATAAACGATCAAATTCAGACGCAATATCTACATCTGTGCGTTTTGACTTATTATCGTTCATTTCGAACCTCCGATCTGATTTTCTCTGATTTGCGACGTAACGTCCGCAGGTTTTGGTAAATCTCCTCCACGGGTTTGCCTAATATCTGGGCTAATTCCCGTGGTTTTGGACCACATTTCCCATCTAGGATTGTGTAGACAATTTCCTCAAGCTCTGGGTAACCTGAACTTGCTTCTAGAAGGGCGTCGATTTTTGATTTTGCATCAATTATCCTCAATTCCTCAGTTTCTGCATTTATAACGATTTCTTCTGGAGAGGTGATGAAAAATTCTTGCGCAGAGGATTGCGCTTGCTTGAATTCCGGCTCATCATCCTTAGAGTCGCTACCGTCATCGGGATCAAGGGGAACCTCGAGTCTATTAGTTATAGATTCAGCCAAATGGCTAATCTCACTTTTTATTACATACTTAAGCCACATGAGGAGGTCGCCTTCTTCAGGTTTCCAATTCCGTTCTTCACTAAATGTTTTGGCAATAGCTTCTTGAATGATAGATTCTGCAGTGTGTCCCATAGGCACGACACCCGAATTCCATCGCATGCCTTGAATACGCCACTCAGCAAAGGCAACGAGTTTTGGATAACACTCACCCCAAGGAAAATCAAGTAATAGCTGTTTCTTATATGCGTTCACGAAACCTCCCTCTACGCGGTCGATTCACTATTTCTGAGAAGGAAAAAATCTCTGCATAATTTTACGTCAAACTGATGTGAACAACCATATAGAGAGGTGCTTAATTTGTTAATACCGATATATTTGCTTTTTAGTAAAAATGGCAAAAAACTGTCAGATGTCGGTATTAACTGATTGACGCAATAATACTATACAAGAGCAACAGCAACTTTGATGCTCACCAAATATTAAAAGGAAAAAATAAAATGGAAAAAGCAAAAAAGATAGTCACAATTATAGTCAATGGTCGGCAGAACGAGTGGACAGAGAAGGAAATCTCCTATGCCCAGGTCGTAGCCTTGGCCTTTGAACACCCACACATGGAGGACACCTACCTTTATCTCGTCGACTATTCCAGGGCTGAGGGCAACAAGAAGGGCAGCTTGGAAGCCGGTGACACCGTAAAAGTAAAGGATGGCATGGTATTCAATGTCTCAGAAACTCATCGATCATAGTCCAGACCTCAAGCGGCTGCGTGATGAAGGATATGCTCTTAAAATCAATCCGGGCTTTCTCGTTCTTGAGCAAATTCCTTATGTGAATAACAATAAGGAAATCAAGTATGGGACTCTTGTGATGGGGTTAAACCAGGCGGGGAATAAAGCTGCCAAACCTCCCGATCACACCGCTTGGTTTGCCGGGGAACACCCTTGCGATCACATCGGGAAACCCATCACCCAGATTGTCAACAATTCCCAGAACCAGGTTGTAGGTGGTATAGCAATCAACTACTATTTCTCGTGTTGCCCAACCGAGCCATATAAGGATTACTACGAGAAGGTCAAAACTTACGAAACCGCCCTTTCCGGGCCTGCCCAGCATCTAGAGTCCAACGTGACCGCAAGAGTTTACCCGGTCATGCTTCCCGAGGAAGAGGACGGATCGGTGTTCAATTATTACGACACCGCCTCCAGCCGAGCGGGAATCAGTGAGGTCTCTGATAAATTAGCAGTAAACCGGGTGGCGATTGTTGGTGTAGGTGGAACTGGGTCGTATGTTTTGGACTTGCTGGCAAAAACTCCTGTCAAGGAGATTCACATATTTGATGGTGATAAATTTTTAAACCATAACGCCTTTCGCTCCCCGGGAGCACCAGCTGTCGAGGACCTGGAAAAGCAAATGACGAAGGTAGACTATTTTGCAAGCCAGTATTCCCAAATGCACCGTCACATTATTCCTCACCCAGATTTCATCACTCTGGAAAATGTGGCGTTGTTGCAGGGAATGGATTTTGTCTTTCTCTGTATGGATAGAGGTCTCGACAAGCGGGGGATCGTGGACAAATTAGTGGAGTGGGGGATGGCATTTATCGATGTGGGTATGAGTTTATATTTGGTAGATAATCAACTTCTTGGAATGTTACGGGTGACGGCTAGTACCAATGACAAACGGGATCACATCAAGAAAAAAATACCCTTTGTCAACGGCAACGAAAACGATGATTATGCCCAGAATATTCAGGTAGCAGATCTGAACGCCCTTAATGCCGCCCTAGCCGTTCACAAGTGGAAAAAGTTATGCGGCTTCTACCAAGATTTAGAGCGTGAAAACCATACTACTTATGATATCAATGTCAATCAGCTGAACAGCCAAGATCAACTATGAAGCGTAATCAGCACCTTACCCACGAATTTGTCGAGTTTATTCCCGACCATCACCAACTTCAAGATGGCATAGTTTATGTTTCCATTCAATACGCAACAGCAGTCCATAAATGCTGCTGCGGCTGTGGTGAAGAGGTAGTAACTCCACTATCACCTACCAGCTGGCAGATGACATTTGATGGGGAGACCATTTCTCTTTACCCATCCATTGGTAATTGGAACCTTCCCTGTCGATCCCATTACTGGATCAGGCAAGACCGTGTCCAATGGGCACCGAGGTGGTCTCAAAAAGAGATCAATTTGCAAAAAACATATGAGACTCAGATGCATAAACAGCACTATCGCGGGGATGAATTACCGGTTGAGAAAAGTATAAACCCAACCTTGGCTAGCCCTATGGAGAATAAGTCTGAGCAGAATTTCTGGGCAAGATTAATCAAACAATTATTCAAGGGTGAATGAACACATAGCACACAGAGCAACGATAGAATAATTTTTTGAAATTCCTCCGCCTATTTCACTGGCCTAAATTTACATCCATATGCTGCCGGCTTACCCACCATCGTCCAGGATAACCTTTCAACCGTATTCCACCAAATCTCTGGCACTTCATACCACTTCATCCCGGCTACATCCTTGGGGACATCTGGATCAGGGGCAGTACCACGAGCAAGAAACCCATCTGGGTGAATTCCAACTTCGGTATTAGCGATTGAATAGATGGGACCTAGAGCGACCAATAATAGCATAATTCCCCAACCACACTGGGATGGCTCAACTGTTTTTGCGGCTTAGGATGCACAGCGTAAAAAAGAATGCATAGAATAGAATTGACAATGCAAGAAAAGCAAGATAAACTTTCTCAACACTATGGTTACACCAGTCCAACGATCCCTGTTAATCATGCTATTAATACTAACCGCCATTAATCTGGCTGGCCATATCTCAGCGCCAACCCAATGCTGTACTGTACAGGAAAACACGAGCTCTGCCGGAGATACCGATTGCTTGGCGTGCACACTACAAGTGGGCACATGGGTGCCCCATTCTTTGATAGTCGAAATGGCATCAAAGCCAAGTTGTTCTTCGCCAGGTAATCCGTCTTTGGCACTTAGTCTTGTATTTGATATTCCACACCCCCCAATTGCTTAATACAACTGAATAGTTAACCTTTAAAAACCTCGTTTGAATTTTCATCGAGGCTTGTGGTTACGTTAACGTACCCCGCATTTACCAGAACTTTTGTTATTCGATACTGGCGACTGTACATTTGGATTCTCAATCGGGAAAAAGATCTTATGAAAAAACGACCTGTTTTACCACTTCTATTAATAGGGATAGGTACTGTGCTCTTTTTATCAGCGATATATATCAGCACCAATCTTAGAACCGTATCCCAAGCTCCTCAGCCATTGACTTCCGAGGAAGAGACTTTCCCCGAAATTCCACGGGTTACCCTAAAAGATGCCTTCACAGCTTTCCAAGATGGGTCAGCCGTGTTCATTGACGTCCGTGATGCCGACTCTTACACAAACTCACATATTCCAGGAGCACAATCATTCCCCCTAGCTCAGCTACAAGAACAACTAAAAAAACTTGGCACTGAGACCTGGATCATTACCTACTGTACCTGACCAGCCGAAGAATCGAGCGCCCGTGCGGCGCGCATTCTGTTGGACAACGGTTTCAAGAAGGTTACTCCTATTTTGGGTGGTTATCGAGCCTGGGAAAAAGCCGGTTATCCAGTGGAAACCAGCCCTTAGCCTACAAAGGATTACTGAATGCATATTATGCAAATTAAACTATCTCGTTTGCGACCAATTCTGTACTTCCTGGTGCTCCTCTTCGCAGGTCTTCTTTCGTCCTGTAACATTAAGGCTCCGAAGATAAGCATCGAGCCACCTCTGCAGGATTTAGGGACTCAACCTCAGCAACTGATTGATCTTGTTTTTGAAGTGAGGAACACTGGCAACGCAGATCTTGTTATTGAAAAAGTAAGCGTTTCGTGCGAGTGTACGACAGCCGAGTTGGAAAAGAGCACTATTCCGCCCGGTGAATCGGCTGAATTACGGGTTAAATTTGACCCGGCTGAAGACAACTTGTTTGGCGAAATCCAACGCATCATTTATCTGCGCAGCAATGATCCGAACCAACCAGAGGCTGAAGCAGAATTTCGCGTTACCATCCAAAAGCCAGAAGGATAATCGAATGCTCAAAAAATGGCTGATGAAGTTAAGTGGCGGAAACACCCTTTATTACCCAGGGTGCGTTACCCGCTACGCTCTGCCCGAGGTACAAGAGCGTTACGAACGATTGCTGCGGCAAGCGAAAATCGATTTCATCGTTCTTCCTGGTGAACTACAGTGCTGTGGCAGTCCAGTCCGGCGGGCGGGCTATAAACAGGATTTTGACCAGTTAAAAGCCAAAAACCTGGAGACATTTGCTCGCTTCAGCGTCAACAAGATCATCACCAACTGCCCTGGCTGTTATCACACATTGAAATACGAATACCAGCTCGATGTATATCACACGACGCAGGTTTTGTCTGAAAAGGGTTGGAAACCACCCGATCAATTCAAACCGGATGAAAAGCTATCGCTCACCTACCACGACCCCTGTCATCTCGGTCGATGGTCAGATATTTATGAGGAACCACGCCGGCTCCTTGATCAGGCTGGCTGGCAGGTAGTTGAACTGGCCGATAACCGGACCATGAGCTTATGCTGCGGTGCAGGCGGCGGGGTGAAATCAAATTACCCGGCGCTCGCCAACGCGATCGCACAAGCCCGTCTGGCCCAGGTGGAAAATAGCCGGTTATGTACGGCTTGCCCCCTATGTTATGCACACTTCAAAGAAAATGCTGGCGATATTCATGTGATGGAATTCAGCGAAGCTTTAATATCAAACCAGGAGGAGAGACGTTAACCGATGGAACACCTTGTATCTTTATTCCAACCAGGTCAGGTGTCAACTCGCGAAGAAACCCGGATTGCCTACAGCCGAGATGCATCAAGGATACAGGGGGGGTGCCAGGCAGTCGTCTGGCCAGAAACAGTTACCGATGTTGTTCGTCTGGCTCAATGGGCTGCAGAAACTGGAATTGACTTGGTACCACGAGGTGCCGGTACAGGCTTGTGTGGTGGAGCAACACCGCAAAACTCGGTTGTCGTCGATTCCGCACACTTACGGCACTTGGGCCCCGTTGACATTCAAACAAAACAAATCGTTGTAGATGCCGGCATACCCTTAGATCACCTAAACCGCACCCTGCACTCTGAAGGGTTATTTTTACCGGTTATTCCTGGAAGTCACCGCTCAGCAACGATTGGTGGAATGATCGCGACAAATGCTGCAGGACTGCATGCGGTTCGCTATGGCAGGATGGCTGATTGGGTTGAGGATGTTGTTATAGTAAATGGGAAAGGGCAGGTTCAATGCTTGTCTGGCAGCGCGCGGAGCAATTCTACAGGATGGGAAGGCATAACGGGGATGATCGTGCAAGCGACACTCCGCCTGACAGAACGCCCTGGCAACCGCTCGCTCACCTTACTGCCACTTGAAAACCTTAGGGAATTGTTAGATCAAATTGACTCTCTGAAAACCAATCCAGCTCTTTCTGCAATGGAATACATCAATCCGAATGCAGCGGTCAAGGTTGGTTGGGCGGCAAAACACACTTTATTGGTTGAGTATCAAAGCGCAGATGGAGAGATCAAAGATCCGGAAGAGATGGCAATTATCTGGGGAGCGCGGGAAAGTTTATCTGCACGCTTAACCCAAGCCGGTTACCCGATCTCTGAAGATCCTCAAATCCCTCCCGAAGCCCAAGAAAACATATTGAGCTGGCTGACTGCTCAGAATATTCCCGTCTTTGGCCATATAGGAGTTGGAATCCTGCACCCCCGATTTTTACCGGATGATCCGCGAATTCCTCAACTTTACCGACGAGTATTTGCGGCAAGAGGTCGGATCAGTGGCGAACATGGAATTGGATTGAAAAAGCGACAATGGATTAGTGTTGAAATGAAGGCCGAAGTTCAGATATTAAAAAAACGTTTCGATCCAGATTGCGTTTTTAACCGAGGCAAATTATGCTAATCGGCCTTGCTGAAAACCCCACCTGCACTGAATGCGGCCTTTGTCGTGAGGTTTGCCCTGTCTTCCAGATCCAGAGCCAGGAAGAATACAGTCCGCGTGGCCGTGCAATGCTGCATTCCGCTGGCCTACAGACATTGGTCTTTTACCAATGCACCTTATGCCGGACCTGCCGGGTCGTGTGCCCGATTGGGCATGATCCTAATGGAGAAATATTGCGATCCGGATTAATTGAGGCTGGCATCGAAACGCCGGCCAATCAGACGATGATCATCAATATCCGGTTATATGGCAATCCCTTTGGACCACTCGCCGACGGCGAGTTGCCTAAAGTGTTAACTTGCTGCTAATGATCATCCATTGGAGTAATTAAAAATGAAAAAAATCATCATATTTACGTTAACAATATTCACCCTCATCTTTTCTGTGTTTCCTGTGAATGCTGAGAATACCAGGCGACAGGCTGTGGTCTATTACAACGAAGCTTGTGATGAATGCGCCACCTATATCAATGGGGAATTGCAGGAAATCTTCCTTGTCAATAATGTGGAGATGATTCGAAAGGACTACATCAACCAGCGCGAAAACAGGGCTGAATTGAATCAAAAGAACGATTCCCTGGGAGTGCCACTTGAGCTACAAAGTCACCTGGTCACCTTCATCGACAATGGACAAATAATTTTGCAGGGTGAGCCACCCCGTAAAGTGGTCGAGGACTTATTGTCTGCTCAAGAACTGCCGGAGAAGGTCCTGATTTACAGCGAGGAAGGCGAGGGGGATGGGTATAAAGCCTGGGCATTCGTCGGCCCAGTGCAGTCATATGAAGCCAATGAACCTATCACGACTTACCTGACCTGGTTTGAGGCTAACCAGGCATCTTTTGAAAACACAACCATCGTCGGCACCAAAAGCAAGCTGCTTCCGGCTGTTCTGTTGACTGGGCTTATAGACGGGATCAACCCCTGCGCGATGGCGATTCTGCTCTTTTTCATCACATTTTTGTTTACAATCCGAAAAAGGCGGGCAGCCATTGCCCGCATGGGGCTTGTCTATATTGCCTGCGTTTACATCGTTTATTTTCTAGTAGGGCTGGGGTTACTTCGCGCGACCTCACTTGTGCAGGGTCATTGGCTGGGTCAATTGGGGGCAGCTCTGCTGATCCTATTTGGAGTAACAAACCTGCTTGGTGCTGTGTTTCCAAAATTCCCAATTCGGTTGGAAGTGCCCGAAATTGGTAAAGAGGGGCTGAAAAATTGGATGTACCGGGCGACCTTGCCTGCTACCATTGTGCTAGGAACTTTGATGGGACTGGAAAGTTTTCCTTGCTCGGGGGGACCGTATGTTGCCATTTTAGGGTTGCTTGGCAGCCAGACGAGTTTCTGGCAAGGCTTTGGTTACCTGGCGCTCTATAACCTGATGTTTATTATGCCGCTGGTTATCATCTTGATTCTTGCCTTAAACCCGGTTATGGGAGCAAAGATTCAAGCATGGGAACGTGCCTCTTCTCATAAGGTTCGCGGGATCACGGGTGGGGTGATGGCGCTCATTGGGTTAGCACTTTTGATCTGGGTTCTATAAAATTGACTAAAGAAGGAGCTGTAATGTCTAGAAAATATTTAAAAACAACCAATCGCTCGAAAAAATCACCAAAGAGGATAAACTGGTGGATTCTTGGTGTCTTGAGCATAATCCTTGTAGTGGTTATTGCCAGAATCGTGATTCAACAAAACCAGAATAATATTGATCCAGTAGCAATTGCACCGATTGAAGTCAGCCAAGATAAAAGCACAGGAAGTGCAGACGCTCCGGTTGTTGTCGTTGAGTATGGGGACTACCAGTGCCCAGCATGCGGGCGGTTCGCAGAGACAGTCAAACCTCAAATTGTAGAAGAATTCGTAAATTCAGGGCAGGTTCGTTTCGTTTTCCGGAGTTTCCAATTCATTGGGGAAGAATCACAGTGGGCGGCTGAGGCGGCGGAATGCGCTAATGAACAAGGAAAGTTCTGGGATTATTACGAAAAATTGTATTCGTCACAAGTTGGTGAGAACGCTGGAGCATTCAATAAGGAGAACCTGGAAGGATTTGCAGCCGAGTTAGGTTTGCAGACTGAGCAATTCAACCAATGTCTGGCATCGGATAAATACACCGAAAAAGTAAAATCAGAAACCTTGGAGGCGCAAAACCTTGGACTTCGCGGGACGCCTGCGCTGCTAGTGAACGGAATATTTGTGGAAGGCGGCAGTCAATATGATATTCTAAGCCAAAGTATAATAGAGGCGCTCTCTAAATCCAAGTAAACCTTGATTTACACCGGGTACTCTAGTCCTGGGTGGTTTTCAAGCCTTTGAGGTATCAAGCAGTTGGCAATTTTCTGCTTCAGAAGGTAGATTATACCCAGGACTGTTCTTTGTCATTTTTGTACTTTACGAGCTGATATTTGGTTTCTTCAGCAGGATTGCTCGATATTGCCCATGAAGCATTGCGGATTCATCGATCACTATAATCGCTTCAGGGATAATCTTCGCCATTTCTCCGAATCTTCGGTTAGGATCGGTTCCCAATTGACGGATTAGCCCACCCAGCAAGCCGCGGGAGAATGTCAGCCTTGAGTGATCGGGAAGAAATTTGTCGAATATAGCGATTCGTCCGCTTGGGCGCAACACTCGCCAGGCCTCCTGCAGGCATTTTTTCCCATCCGGTACAACCGAGAGGATCAGGTTCAGCAAAACCGCATTAAAGGAACTGTCTGGAAATTGCAGCGTTTGAGCATCCATTTCCATCAATTTCAGCCCTTCATACGATTACCTTTTTGCTTCTGAAAGCATCGCCGGGCTGATATCGGTACCGGTCACTTGTACGCCAGCGGAGATATGAGCGAGATCTAGCCCTGTTCCAATACCTGGAATAAGAAGATAATCCCCTGGCTGGAGACTAAGGAGGTCTACGGAACGTTGGCGGGCTTTCTTCATCACGGTACCTAATAACCGATCATATATCGGGGCGTATATTGGATACACGGATTGATTGACTGGATTGCTCATGTCACTTCCCTTGGTTCGATGCAAAACTTATGAAAGGTCTTATCGTACATAGGTCACCTGTAAAAATCCGACTAATTTAATCTATTAGTTGCGAATCTGGTATCTCAACAAGCGTAATGCGTTTATCACAACCAAGATCGTACTTCCCTCATGCGCCACCACCGCCCAACTGAGTTGTACCAATCCGGAGACCGAGGTGACTATCAATAGGGCAATGACTCCCAATGAAATGGCCAGGTTCTGTTTAATAATCATCCGACTGGCACGGCTTAAGCCTACAGCAAATGGCAGCTTACCCAAATCGTCAGCCATTAAGGCAACATCCGCTGTTTCAAGAGCAACAGCTGTCCCCGCTCCTCCCATAGCAATTCCAACCGTAGCTGTTGCAAGCGCGGGCGCATCATTTACCCCGTCACCGATCATGGCAACTGCCCCATACTCTTTTTGCAATCGTTGGATAGTTCCCAGCTTATCTTCTGGCAGCAAATCTGCTTCAATGTTGGTGACTCCAACTTCTTGTGCAATTTGTTGTGCTACTTTTTGATTATCTCCGGTGAGCATAATTAGGTGCTTCACGCCAAGGTTTCGCAGCCGTGATAATACCGCGGCAACTCCAGGACGTGCAACATCTGATAATCCCAAAACCCCAAGAAACATACCATCTCGGCTGACGGTCATTGTAGTCCGGCCTGTGTTTTCCAGCTGAGTCACTGTTTGCTGAATAGTTTTATCAATAACTTTTCCAGCTTTATCTTCAAATAGTTTGAGTGAGCCAATCCATACCGGCTGACCTTCCACTTGGCTGCGTACACCACGACCTGGAATATTCTCTAATCCATTCGCTAAAGGAAGGGTCAGATTTCGTTCTTTTGCTGCTCTCACAATCGCTAATGCTAATGGATGACTGGACTGCTGTTCAACAGCCCCTGCCAAACGCAGGACATCATCTGGTTTTGACCCATTGAAGGGAATGACATCGGTAACCTGAAATTTGCCCTCTGTGAGGGTTCCAGTTTTGTCAAAGGCTATTGCGTTCAATCGCCCTAGATTTTCAAGATGGACTCCACCTTTTATTAACACGCCGTTGCGTGCTGCCTGTGCAATCCCGGCTAGCACTGTGGCTGGTGTACCGATAGCCAAAGCACAGGGTGAAGCCGCGACCAGAAGAAGCATGGCTCGATAAAAACTTTCGGAAAATGGCATCCAACCCACAATAGGTGGAATAACTGCAACGAGCACGACCAAAACTAATACAATTGGAACAAAACGGGCGGTAAATCGATCAGTGAACTGCTGTGTTGGGCTTTGCTGACCTTGCGCCTCTGATACCATTTTCATGACTCGGCTTAAAGTATTATCTTTTGCAAGCCGAGTGATTTTCACTTCCAGCGCAGCTTCCTGGTTAATTGTTCCGGTAAAAACTTCATCACCAATGCTCTTCTGTACAGGGACAGATTCTCCAGTGATGGGGCTTTGATCGACGGCACTCTCACCCAGAGAAATTACCCCGTCCACCGGAATACGGTCGCCAGGTCGGATGACAACCATGTCACCAATGATAAGTTGGTCAACTGGTTCTTCCATAATTTGGTCTCCACGCCGGACACGCGCTGTCTTGGGCATCAGTTCACCCAGAGCATTGATCGCATTACGAGCTCGACCCAAGGCGTAATGTTCACCGGCATGCCCTAATCCAAACAGAAAGAGCAGGAAGGCTCCTTCAGCCCAGGCTCCGAGAAAAGCTGCCCCTAATGCTGCCGCTAACATAAGTACATCCGTGTCAAACTTACCTCGGAGAAGGGCGGGGACAGCATGATGAGCTATATCGTAAGCGCTGGCGATATAAGAAAGAAGGAAAAGAATAAGCGCGAAGTTTGCCGACAGTCCCAGGAATTGCTCGCCAACCCAACCCACGAGAAGAAAAATGCCCCCAGCACCTATTAAGACCATTGCCCATCGTTCCTGTACCCAGTGAGGTAGAAAGGTTGGTGCGCTGCCATGGTCATGCTCGTGGTCATGCTCATGCGCTTCCCCTTCCTCTTTGACCATTGCTTGGGTTACAGGTCGAGCCCCTAAACGGCGCATGGTTCGTTTGATTGAGTCAAGAGAAAGGATTTTTGTATCAAAAGCGACAATAACCAGCCCTGATGCATAACTCACGCTGGCATGCAGCATCCCTTCCAGGTTTTCAAGTTCTTTGGTGATCATGGTGGCTGAATCAGCGCTATCAAGTCCACTAAAGGGAATCTGCTCGTGGTGATAACCATTGCGTAATTCCGATCCAGCCTCCTCAGCGATACGTTTGACCGCAGCCAAAGAAATCAAGTTTGGATCATAATGAATGCATAGATCCATTGGATCATGATCCAAATGCAAGTGTGTTTGGAGAATACCTCTTTGGGCTTGCAAGCGGGTCTGCAATCGCTCCACACAATGGTCACAAGCATCCTGGTTTTCTGGCAGCAACAAAGGCAGTGAGATTTCCACCGTTTTTTCTATCATTGGTTTGTCCTTAATAAATCGTTCATATTGAAAATTGAAAGCATAAATAAAACCAGCCACGCAAATAAGCGCCTGTTCGTCACTTGATTGGGAGTTTTGTTATCGAATGGGAGGAGGTACGAAAACTGAAAGTATTCTTGTTTGGGGGAATTGCCAACAGGTAGGTTCAATCTTTACAAGTAATGCAATGAGAAACATTGCAGGGATCACACCCGTAAAAATTCCGTAATGAATGGCTCCATTACACGAGCCTGAACTAATTCCCAAGATGTCTGAATGTCCAGGTTGTAAATCGTGGAGAAAATGAACACCAACGCTAAAAGTAATCAGTATTATTAGGAGGATAATAATGCGATTATGAAGAATTTGTATATTATTCATGGCAGACGTGGTCCAGACCACGTTTGAACAACTCGCTGATATGTTCATCGTCTAAGGAGACAAATACCTGCCTGCCTTTTTTCCTTGCGCGTATTACGCGCTTGTCGCGCAAACCCCGGAGTTGATGTGAAATAGCGGATTTACTCAATCCCATGGCTTGGACGAGATCACCAACATTTACCTCACCGGCAACCAGTGCCGAAATGATCCTTACACGAGTTGGATCACTCAAAGATTCAAATAGGCTGGCGACTCTTTCTGCTGTTTGCTCATCCACACTGGATACATCACATTTTTCCATCATAACAACCTTATTATTGAATAGTTGCTCAACTAATGTTTAGTTTATTACAAAAAAGGTCGAATGTCAAGCAAAATTATTGGGATGTAAAAATAATAAAGCCTATGTAGTCAATAATTCCAATTGCTCTTGACAAATATAAACGTATCGAATAATATATCAATATATCATGATACATAAATATAAGACAACAGGAGTCTTGGAATGCTAAATGTTACGAACGTAACAGAAGGAGTTCGATTGCAGGCAAAGCTGTTTCGTGGTTTTGGCGACCCGGCGCGACTGAACATCTTGCAAGCGCTGCGCAACGGCCCAATGACGGTGACCGAAATTGTGGACGCAACAGGTATGAGCCAGTCCAATACATCCAATCATCTGCGCTGCTTGCGCGAATGCGGTCTGGTTACCGCTGAACAACAGGGCAAGTTCGCTCTGTATCGCCTGAGTGATGACAGGGTGGGAGATCTGTTAGCAATCGGCGAATCCTTGTTGGCCGATGTCGCCCGGGGTGTCTATGAATGCACCCGCTACAACCTCCCACAGGGTCGAAGCCAGGAACAAAAGTAAATGAAAACAGGTCTGCGGATCTTCATTCCCTTTCTGATTGCTCTTCTTCTTGATGGGCTGACCAAGGCTTGGGCCGAACAGGCATTATCTTCACCCATACCCATCCTCGGTAATTTTTCCCGTCTGACCCTTGGTTACAACACAGGCGTAGCATTCGGGCTTTTTGCGAACGGCGGGATATTCCCGCTGATCGTCACAGGCGTCATCATTTCGGTTCTGGCAGCATGGCTCGTTTATGCGATTCGGTCCGGTGATCTTTCCTCTGTCGCAGTATGGCCGGTAGGTTTGATCCTCGGCGGTGCGGTAGGGAATTTCGCCGACCGCATGGTGGATGGAAGGGTGACGGATTTCCTCGATTTTGGATTGGGTACGGCACGTTGGCCGACTTTCAACCTGGCGGATAGTTTTATCGTGGTTGGTGCCCTTTTACTTTTACTCATTATTCCGAAGGTTAAATCCGATGAAAAGGAGCAGACGGCATGAAAGCTCTGAAGGTGCTTGTGAAATCTTTGCTGATCCTGGTTAGTATTGGCCTGATCTGGCGTTGGCTGAGTCGCAATCGCTCTTTACCCTGCCCGACCTGGTTGGCGAGTTTACTGGACAGCCGCTGGTCGGATAGGCTGCTTGGCACGCAGATAACCCTTGATCGCATTGGACTTCGGCCAGGTCAATGTGTATTAGAGATCGGCCCAGGCCCGGGTCGATTGCTGATACCTGCCGCAACGCGCGTGCTGCCCGGCGGCGAAGTCTTTGGGCTGGATATCCAGTCGGGGATGATTGAGCGGCTCAAAGCGCGTTCGGTGCAAGCCGGCGTATCGAATTTGACGACAATTGTGGGTGATGCGACTCAGCCGAACTTCCCACCGGAGAATTTTGATGTGATCTTCTTTTGCACTGTGCTGGGTGAAATCCCGGGTCGGGCAGCAGCGCTGCGCCAGTGCTACGCCGCTCTCAAGCCGGGTGGTTTGCTTTCGATCACAGAAATGTTTCCCGACCCGCACTACCAATCCTGCGCGCCCTTGCGGCAAATGGCTGAGGCAGAAGGATTTCGCCTGCAAATTACGCACGGTCCCTGGTATTTTTTCACTGCGAACTTCATAAAAGCGTAAAGGAGAGTCGCAATGGTTACTATAGGACGCTGTACGATGAGTTGGCTGGCTATCGATAGTATCCCAGGCCAAGATCGGATTCGCTTGATCCCAGGAATTTGGTGAGACACGACTAAAGGAGTGATGATGACACGGACAGCTTGTGGTGGGCGTTGCTTTCCAAAATTACTCGATTGCTCTCCGAACCCAAACTCGGCCACGTCACCGATGAACGTGCCGCAGATCCACCAACGCAGGCTACGGCGGCAAGAACCGCGATGACATTCCGCTTAGGTAAATGGGTGAAATTTATGAATGCTGAACCGACACTTTGAAAAGAGCACTCGAGCGACAGCGACCGCGCACAAGCAATAAGCACTAAATTGTGGCTGATTTAATCATGTCGTTCGAAAAACGAGACTTTATGAGGAGAAAAGAATCATGGAAAATTTTGATTACACAGTGGAAACCACCAAAAGCGTGGACGAAGCAGTCGCCGCCATCGAGGCCAAAGCACAAGAAAAAGGCTTTCGAGTGCTGCACGTTCACGATGTTCAGGCAACGCTCGCCGCGAAGGGCTTTGAAACCGAACCGATGAAGATCGTCGAGGTGTGCAACGCCAAATTCGCCAGCCAGGTGCTGGTGAAAGACAAGAAAATATCGCTGATGCTGCCATGCCCGATCAGTGTTTTTGTAGAGGCAGGTAAGACTTATATCAGCGCCCTCAAGCCACGGGTTTTGTCCGATTATTATCCGGACATAGGCATCGATGAGATTGCCGTAGAGGTTGAAAAAGTGATCATCAGTCTGGTTGACGAAACCAGATAATTTACATTGAATGGAGAACCTATGGAATCGACAAAAATTGAAGTACGGGTCAGTAATTTGGACTGCGAACATGATGCAGCCAAGATCGAACGAGGATTGGAAGGCTTTGCAGGCCTGGTAGGTTTGAAGGTCTATCCGAAATCTGCCAAAGTCGTTTTGACTTTTAATCCCGACCAAACCAATCCGGGCGCATTGAAACAAAAACTGGAGACACTGGGTTTCCCACCCCAAAAAGGGATGGAAATGGCCGAACAGCCCAAACCCTGGAAGAACCCCAAAGTGTTGACCGCGTTTGCTTCAGGTGTTTTGCTTCTGGTCGGTTGGCTCATCGGTCTGGCCGGCGCTTATCTCGACGATTTATTTATTGCCGCCATCTTGATCGGTGGCTATTACTTTGGCCGCGAGGCTATCGAAGAATTGATCTTCGAGCGTCGGATCGGCATCGAGTTATTGATGAGCGTTGCTGCAGTGGTTGCTTCCGTGATGGGCGAGACGTTGGAGGGTGCTATGCTGGTCTTCCTCTACTCCATCAGCGAAGCTGCGGAAGGCTATACCGAGGAGAAAACGCGCGCTGCAATCAAGGCTTTGATGAACCTGGCGCCCAAGGTAGCGTTGGTCCGCCGGAACGGTCGCGAGCAGGAAATCCCGGTTGAAGAACTGGTGGTCGGGGACGTGTTCATCGTCATGCCAGGCCAATCCATAGCTACCGATGGTGTAGTGCTGGTTGGATCCTCCAGCGTAAACCAGGCCCCGGTGACAGGTGAAAGCGTTCCGGTAGAAAAGCAAGTGGGCGATCCGGTCTTTGCTGGCAGCATCAACGGCGAAGGCGCGCTGGAAATCCGCGCCACCAAAACCTTTGCCGATAACACCATCGCCCGCATTATCACCATGGTCGAAGAAGCCCAGGAAAAGAAAGGCAAAAGCCAGCGCTTTATCGAGCGCTTCGGCGTCCGCTACAGCCCCATCGTTTTGCTCGTCGGCATCCTCATTGCGCTTGTTCCGCCGCTATTTTTTGGCGCTGACTGGGTGATGTGGATTACCCGTGCAACGGTCTTCATTGTTGCCGCGGCACCCTGCGCACTGGTCATTTCCATCCCGATTACCCTGGTGGCCTCGCTGGGCACCGCCGCGCGCAATGGCGTGCTGATCAAAGGTGGAGTCTATGTGGAGGAACTGGCGAAGGTGAAAGTCGTAGCAATGGATAAAACCGGCACCCTGACCCGCGGCGAGCCGGAAGTGACCGACATCATCTTGATCCATCAGGATCCGGATCAGCTGGCGAATTCAAAGCAGGAATTTTTAGCGGTGGCAGCCGGGATTGAACGGCGTAGCGGCCACCCTCTGGCACAGGCGATCGTCCGGTACGTAGAAGCGCAAGGCATTCAACCCATCGAGCTGACCGAATTTCGCTCCATGACCGGGGCAGGAGCTTCCGCCTGTCTGGATGGGCGCACGATCTACGTGGGCAGCCCGGACCTGTTTCACTCCAAGCTTGGCGTCTCATTGGAGCATGAATGGGGAGACATCAATCATCTCCAGGGCGAAGGGAAAACCGTGGTGTTGTTGGGCGATGAACAAGCACCCTGGGGAATGATTGCCATCCGTGACAATATTCGACCCAATGCCCAAAAGGCGATCGATGCCCTGCACGCCGCCGGAATTGACAAAGTGGTGATGCTGACCGGCGACAATGAGCGCACCGCCCAGGCAATTGCGAAGGAATTGGGGATCGATGAGGTATATGCAGACTTAAAACCGGAGGATAAGGCGATCAAGGTCCGTGAGCTGACCTCCCGTTATGGGCACGTGGCCATGGTCGGAGATGGAGTCAACGATGCCCCTGCGTTGGCTGAAGCAACCGTGGGTGTCGCCATGGGAGCAGCGGGAACGGATGTAGCCCTGGAAACCGCTGATGTAGCCCTGATGGCCGACGACCTGGAGAAACTGGCCTATGCTCTGCGCCTGGCAAAGCGAAATCAATCTGTCGTCAATCAGAACCTGGCCCTTTCTGCGATTGTCATTAGTGTATTGATCATCGGTGCAGTGGGTGGCTGGTTCACCTTGCCGATCGCCGTACTGGCGCACGAGATCAGCGAATTTGTGGTTATCGGTAACGGGCTGCGTATGCTGCGATCGTAATTTCTTACGATAGTCTCCCTCCGGCAGGGGGTTGGCCCCCTGCCGGAGGAGAAAGGGATTTCATGGGAGAAGAGATGCTCAGCATTAAGGAGGGGCTACACTTTGACGTTTCCCGGGCTGCGAATGAAATTGAGCAGTTCATTCGCAGTGAAGTTAATCGTTTGGGCAAACGAGGTGTTGTCCTGGGATTAAGCGGCGGCCTGGATTCGTCGACCTGCGCAATTCTGTGCGTTCGCGCCCTGGGAAGATCACGTGTGTTGACTTTGCTGCTCCCTGAGCGAGATACCAACATGCAAAATATGGCAGACGCCAGGTTGGTAGCTCAAATGCTCGATCTGCAGCCGATCCATATCGATATTTCACCTCTATTAGCGACGATTGGCGTGTATAACCTGGTTTCTGGTGAACAAGCTGGCAATCGCCCCATGATTGAAAGCGGTATTCGCTGGATTAACCATTTATCATCTGCCCCTTCTGCTTTTAGCGAAGGAATGGCAATGCTTTACAATATCAAGGCTAATCTCTGGCTACGCCTGGTTCGCCGGCTGCTCTGGAGACCATTAGGACGCATCCATGCTTTTGCGATCACAAAAGTGCGCCAGCGCATGGTTACGCTGTACTTCCACGCCATGCTAAACAATTGTTTGGTGGTTGGCACCACCGACCGGTCGGAGTGGAGCGTCGGCTTCTATGATCCATATGGCGATGGCGCAAGTGATGTTCAGCTACTTCGCCATTTATACAAGACGCAGATCCGAGAACTGGCAAAACACCTGGGTGTGCCTGAAAAGATCCTCAATAAGCCCTCTTCTGGCGATTTGGCAGCCGGGTTACCGAACGAAAGCGCGATCGGGTTGACCTATGAACAACTGGACTCGATTCTATGGGGGCTTGACCATAGCCTGACCGAGAAAGAGATCGTGGTTCAAACCAGGGTTGCACCTGCTGCCATAGCTGCTGTTCAAAAAGCGATGTCTATTGCCCGTTTGCGTGAGAGACTGCCTTCTATGCTGCCCTTATTGCCTTGATAGATATGAATGGGACGCTTGCATGAATAAACCTTTGAAGCGAAAGATCCGCCTATTTATCATCTGCTCTCAGCTGTTGGCGCGAGAAGGATTGATCCTTCTTACCCAGCAGGATGAAGATATAAAGGTCATCGGAGATGCCGCCGATGATGAAGCTGGCGTAGCTGGCATAGACACGCTGCAACCCGACGTGGTGATTGTCGCGGACGGTTGGGGCGGAGAAGATTGTTCCTGCGCGGATACCGTCAAGAAAATCAAGGCGTATCATCCTCATATCCCAATCCTGGTGGTTTCTCCCCACGTGGAAAATGCACGTGTACAAATGGCTCTCGCGGCAGGCGCGAACGGCTATTTACCAATGGGGATTGACATAGATGAGCTGG
>Ga0208695_1001216_pt1 | contig 22262 bp, 17 predicted proteins | sample AD_UKC111_MetaG_FD_184449 | JGI IMG/M metagenome (GOLD analysis project Ga0208695, IMG submission 184449) | Active sludge microbial communities of municipal wastewater-treating anaerobic digesters from Hong Kong - AD_UKC111_MetaG (SPAdes)... | ecosystem: Engineered > Bioreactor > Anaerobic >...
ACCATACTTTGAAAGTACAACTGTTATAGCTGCTGTAAGTGTAGTCTTGCCATGGTCAACATGGCCTATTGTCCCTATGTTTACATGGGGTTTGGTCCTTTCATATTTTGCCTTTGCCATTTTACTTCTCCTCCTCTAAGTTTCAAGATTATAAGTTAAACGTGCAGACAGCCCGAAACTATCTGTACAGCATACTCGCCGGCTTCAACCCGGCTTCTCATGAAAGCCGCCATAGAGTTCCAGCAAACTCACCCGTGTGTGTCTATATAAGGATGGAGCTCACGAGCGGGCTTGAACCGCCGAACCTCTTCCTTACCAAGGAAGTGCTCTACCTACTGAGCTACGTGAGCATACACATTATATTGGAGCGGGCAACGGGAATCGAACCCGCATAGCCAGCTTGGGAAGCTGGTATTCTACCACTGAACTATGCCCGCAAATGGTGGAGAGGGATGGATTCGAACCATCGAAGTCTGTGACAACAGATTTACAGTCTGCCCCCTTTGGCCGCTCGGGAACCTCTCCGTACAATATGGTATTATAATGCTTATCGTGTGTTTTGTCAATATGCTATGACACCTTGTGCCGCATCGAATTTATTGTCAAATTTTATTAAATCGCAGGATCTGTGTTTTTGATCGCGTATATTTTTTGCATATCTGCCCCGGATTATTTACTATCAGCAATTTTGCCTGCTTTTACGAATAAAACATTGACATTTTGCAGATATTTACATAGAATAAATATGAAAGTCGTAGAAATCAATAATTTGATAAACGCCATAAATTTAAGTTTGAGGTATTTTATGTCTGAGAGTGTTCATAACTAGATAAATGAATCTAGCATCGAAAGGGAATCCTATTAATTGTTTTGTGCATTAATGGGCTTGGGTTGCTGCCCTTTTGATATTATGAACACGGAACCAATTGTATATACTGTACAGTACCGTGCTATTGCACGGTTTTCTTTATACTTGGCGTTTATCTGCAGGGTATATATGACTGTATCGGATATTGAGGCTGTGATTGGACGTGGTCTGGTTACGGCCTTTTTCCATTATAAGGAGGAATAAAAATTGAATTCAACAGCTATAGAAATTTTAGAATTTAATAAAATCAAGGATCTGCTGAAAACCTATGCAGTATCAAATCTGGGAAAGGACCTGATAGACAAGCTTGAGCCATCTCTTAATACAGATACCATATTGTCGTGGATGAATGAAACTACCGAGGCCTGTGCCATATTGCAGAGAAGCGGCAGTGTACCAATCCACAGCCTTAATGGTATAGAAAGTATTATCGGCAAGTTAGGCAGGAATATGACACTTCTTCCGGAGGAGTTTGAACAAATACTGGGATTGCTTCAGGAGGTGGGCAAGCTTAAGCGGTTCATGAAGGATAAATCAGCAGTGGCTCCGATTGTAAGCAGCTTTGCCTTGTCTGCCTATGAGCTTGAGGAGCTGTCGGAGGAAATTGACAGGTGCATTCAGAATGGAGTGGTTGCTGACAAGGCCAGCAGTGAGCTGTCCAAGGTAAGAAAGAAAATAATAATACTTGAAGACAGGATCAAGGGCAAGCTTGAAAGCATTTTGAAGTCCTCAGCTTATGCCAGGTATCTTCAGGACGGGATAATAAGCACCCGGAACGGCAGATATGTTATACCCGTTAAAAGAGAGCATCGCAGGAATGTAGACGGGGAAGTGATGGACAGTTCAGTCAGCGGGTCTACTGTATTCATTGAGCCTTCGGAAGTAAGAAAGCTCCAGGATGAACTGAACCACTGCAGGATAGAGGAGGACAAAGAAATCTACAGGATATTGTCAACGCTCACAAATCTTGTAGAATCATACAAAAAGGAAATAACAACCAATATGCAGGTTATGTCATATTATGACTTCCTGTTCGCCAAGGGAAGGTTCAGCAGATCTCTTGAAGCCAACCCCGTAAGCGTCAATACCTGCGGCAGGCTGGACATACATGGAGCCAGGCATCCCTTAATAGGAAAGTCAGCTGTGCCTCTGGATATAAGCATTGGGGATTCGTACCGGACTTTGGTCATAACAGGCCCTAATACAGGAGGCAAAACTGTGGCTCTAAAAACTATAGGCCTGCTGACGCTTATGGTACAGTCGGGGCTCCATGTACCGGCAGATCCCGGGAGTGAATTTGCAGTCTTTACCGATATACTTGCCGATATCGGAGACGGCCAAAGCATTGAACAATCCTTAAGCACCTTTTCCTCCCACATCAGAAATATAATAAGCATTGTAGAGTGCGCGGGCAGCAATACACTGGTCATATTGGATGAACTGGGAGCAGGCACCGACCCCGGAGAAGGCATGGGCCTTGCCATTGCAATTTTGGAAGAGGCATATAGGAAAGGTGCGGTCACAATTGCCACTACCCATTATAGTGAGATAAAACACTACGCATATGAAAAGGATGGATTTGAAAACGGCTGCATGGAATTTGACCTTGATACGCTGCAGCCCCTGTATAGATTGAAGATTGGAGAACCGGGTGAAAGCAATGCTTTTCTTATTGCCTTAAGATTGGGAATGAAACGGGATATAATTGAAAGGGCCCATGAAATCACCTATAAGGAAAGGAAAAATTACGATGAATTCATTTCGCCGGGCAGGATAACCCAGGTCAAGAACACCGAGGTGGTTCAAAAACATGCGGAACAGACAAATAAAAGCATCAAACTTAGGGAGGATAAAAAGAATTACGAAAAAATCTCACGTCAAACTGATTTCAAAATTGGTGATTGTGTGTATATAAGCACTATGGACCGCACCGGAATCGTGTGTGATCAGGAGGATGGAAAAGGGAATCTCGGAGTCATGGTGATGCGCAAGAAGTTCATAGTAAACAAAAAGAGGCTCTCCCTTTATATAGACTCAAAGGAGCTTTACCCGGAAGATTATGATTTTGACGTGATAATGGAGAGCAAGGAAAACAGGAAAAAGAGAAAAGCAATGGGAAAGAGACATATGGAAGGCATGGTAGTTGAAATAAAGGAATAAAAAACAAAACCTCCTAAAGGCACGGTCTGATAGGGAAACTTATTGAACCATACCCCAAACCGATACGGAAAATCAAGAGATAGGCGTTGTCCCGCAAGGGATGACGCCTATCTACATATAAAACTCAAGTGATTATTTCGTATTGAACATTCCGGCCATCCAAAGCCGTATTAATTGCATTCTGGTCAAATCCATCTGGTAAGTGGATATATAACTCTTCTCGAGCACGGCTACAAGCGACATAATACATTCGTACAAATTCATCGGCAGCTTCTTCTTTTAGAATTTCTGGGTTACTGTAGACCGCAGGCAACTTTATTTTGTCAAAGTTGTTTGGGTTTACGCTTACGATTACTTTGTCCCACTCTAATCCTTTGGCTTGGTGAACAGTCATATATTTGCTTTCGGGTGAAAAAACCTCAGTGAACAACTTATATGAAGTCGCCCAAGTTAAAGCTGATAAATTTGATACAAACGCCTTATTGTTATTCAAATCATATTCATCGAAGACAGAAACACAGAAAGTATCTCCGAGTAATGCTGTCTTCAAATCTTTATATTCTGCCTCATCAAGTTTGTTATTGAAACTGGCTATTACCTCAACTGGCGATGAAGTGTCGGTTAACCCCTCAAAGGTATCCCTTATAATTGCTATTATCTTTCGTAACATGGAATGGTTAAGTTTCTTGCGATCAATGTCAGTATAAAGCTTGAAAGCATTTAATGCATCAACGAAAGAACCGCTCTTGTGTGCCTCATGCAACCTGAAAATAAACCTGAAAGCACGAACCCAAGTAACATTGTTCATCTCAGTTATCTCGGTTCTAATATCAATAGGAGAGTTGTAATATGAGTTATAAATATCTGTCAGAACCTTGACTTGGGCATTTTCAATATTCCGAATATAGGTGAATGCTCTCGCCCATGCACGTGTTAATACAACGCCTCCCGCTTCTATCACAGCTGTTATAATTGATTTTACATTATCGGAATCACCAATAATAAATCGTACTGGAATGGCTTCAGCGGCTCTTTTTTGGTCTTCACTGTCATATGGGCGAATTGAAGTTTGTATAACGTTTGTATCAGACTGGCGCAGAAAATTGCAGAAGCACACAACATTGTTAGTTGAGCGCCTATTTCCATTAATCACATACTCCGACAATTGCCGCTCGCCATCAGAAGTATAATTTGCAAACTGAGATGGTCTTGCTCCCTGAAAACTATAGATTGATTGTGCAATATCGCCGATGATGCCAACGGTTGTAGATTTTTCTCCAATTAGCTTAATGAGCAATGTCTGTATGGGGTTGGTATCTTGAAATTCATCCACAAATATGAACGGAAATTTGACACGTAAGGAGTATAGTGCCGTAGGATTCGTTTTTAGAATTTGATACCCAAAAAACAGTATTTCATCATGGGTGAGCTTACGTGCTACAGACCACACGTACTCTTTAATAGGCAACTTGTGGTTTTCGGCAATGCTTTTTGATGCCGATAATTGAATTGTTCCATCGCCCAAAAACGCGGTATTATCAACCTGAACTTCTCCCATGAGTTTTTTGCTATATGAAAGCTGTGCTGTTTCAGACGTTTTATCCGTAATGAATTTATGAATATCTTCTCTTTCAATCCCATGCAATATGCCTAAGCCTTCCACCTGTGATGTAATAGGCTTATTCCCTTGAATATCGATGGTAAAGTGCTCTCTGATAAGCCTGCGTAAATCAGTCTGAAACGGCTTGATGATATGCTCGATAATAAAGCCGTGGATAGTGAATACTTCGACGGAGTCAGAGAATCTGTTTAAGCGGCGTATTATCTCTTCGACAGCGGCATTAGTATATGTAATACACAACACTTTTCTCGAGCGGCTCTGCGCAACAATCGGATGATTTGTAACAATATTTTTAACATTCTCAACCAGAAAATGTGTTTTCCCCGCTCCCGGACCCGCATAAATCTTAACATGATTTTGGAGCTGTTCAGCGGTTAGAATTGTTCCTGATTCTATTTCGAAAGCCATTCCAACCCCTCCTGAATGTAGCTTGATACAGCAATTTGAGCTGCCAAGTCTTCATTTGACAGAATATCCAATGCAACATCGCCTTTTCTGGTTTTAGCATATGCAAGGAACAACTGGGCAAAGAAAAGATGATGATATTTATCAGTGTTGGCAGCATCGCTTGAAGCTGCCGTCTGGAATATCGTAATCATATCGCCAACTTTTTTCTTTGTTTTAGCATTAGAAATAGCCCCTTGGTTTGCCACCCATTGAGCAAAGTCAAGAGCATATGTATCAACGAACTGCGACAGGCAATCAGGTAATACGATTTTTAACAAAGCTTTTGCGACATCTAAATTTCCAGCGTTTGCAAGGAACAATTCATCCTCAAATGTTTGTCCGCCCAGCACCTGTGAAACTAAGTAAAAATTATCGATGGGGAATTTTTCATTTAGTTTTTTGATATGTGTTGCGTATTCACGTTTTGCATAATCGGTAAATGATTTCATTGCATTATCATCAATCCAAGGGAAATCACAATCAGTGATGCAAAGCACTTTTTTGTTAACAGCGTTGCCATTAAACAACTCAATGAAATGCTCGAAATGTTTGCCCCCTATCTCGACAATCGAAATATGCGCATCTTCATATGAGCAGTTACACTTTTCCATAAACAACGGTAACAGCAACTTCTCGGCAATACCCTCAACGAGTATCACCTTGTTCGCAAAAAGCATGTCGGAACGAGTGACATCAAGGAATTTCGTCAAATGCTGCTTTGCGTCTTTTTTGTCTTGAAAATGCTCTTCAAGGCTCTGTTGGCAGCATTCTGAACCCTCATCCGCACGGCAATAATCCAGCATAAACATATTGTCTATGCCGGCCACCGCAGAAATATTACTTGAATGCGTGGTCACAAAAATTTGTTGATTAAGCTTGTCCTCTTCGTCCAGTTTTCGAAGAAACTTGAATAGCTTATATTGCATTGCCGGATGAAGATGAGCTTCGGGCTCTTCAAGGCAAAGAATACTGAAATCCTTACCTTTTCGAATCTCTGTTAATTTCACAAGCATATATATATTTATCAGGTTATTATAGCCAAGTCCATTATAGGCCAGTGGTACTACATAATCGCCCTTTGTATCTTTGACATCGGTCACATATGCATCCGAAACCCGAACATCAGGCCTTAAATTCTGAAAAATTGATACATTGCCTTGCTGCAGACCAATTTCGTTCTGTTCCTTTTCAAATAAATCTGACATTTTGTCAAGCGCTGGCTTGAGAACTCCTTTCAGATCATCAGAAAGCTTATTTTTAAGTTCGCGGATAGCTTGGATGTTATCCGGATCTTTTGTAAACGCTTCAATCTCGCGCTTAGTTTCCTTGGACACATTCTCGCTGGTTCTTTCGGCTTCAATAAACCTAATATCAAATATCCCCATCGCATCTTTTTTATCAGCGGGGGTATCGCTGGAACCGTTAGTATAAGACCATTCGTAACGGTCAATGAAAGTCTCCAGTAAAGAAAGATATTCCTCCACCGTTTTTACATCGTTCAATGCTTTCTGATAGTCAGCTAACGCTTTGGTTTCAAGAGAAAATACAAGCTTAACAATGGCCATAAGTGAATAGGTAGCGTTTTCGCCGTCTTCTTGCCGTGCCTGCTCAACTTCTTTCATGCCGATAAAGGGCACCAGCTTAATAATGCTTTCGTCTTCGGTATCGTCTTCGGAAATTTCGTGTCTGATTTCATATTCAATCTCGATACGTGGGGCATCATCACGATATTTTGTTGCATAATCTAAGAGATTGTTCTTGTTAAAGTCGTGCACTGAAATCGGTGAAGAACTACTCAAAAGGCGAATTGCATATAGCAATCCTGTCTTACCTGAATTATTTGAGCCAATTATGACATTCAGGCCTTTTCTAAACTTCATGGTAAAATCATTGAAATTTCTGTAGTTTCGAAGTGTGATTTTTTGAATATACATATTCTTTCTCTACCTCTCAATCCGACCATTTCTTAAAATTCTCCGCCTGCTCCAGAACTTTCTCAAATACTTCCTCGTCCCATTCGGGCGGGTAGCCATTCTTATAAAGCAGAACGGTTAAATCCATATTCAACTGGTTTTTGATATCGGCGCGGGTAGACCAATCGGCGAATTGCGCCTTGTCATCTACCAGTTTCTTAATCTCTTTTGCAAGCACAAGACACTTTTCATCGGCATAAGGGAAGCCGTGATCGTCTCGCACCTTAACGAGAATGTCATAAAACGCCTTCTCCTCATAGGTAATACCCATCGCCTCGAAAGAGGTCTTGTCGGCATGGAGGTCAGAGAAAATTTTAATAAGCTCGTCAGACAGCCCGTTGATAAAGTCAGCAACAACCTCGCTCGTAAACACCAGCTTGTCGCGATTGTTATAGTTGTCAACGACGGCTTTCAAACGCTTGTCAAACTCAATCGCCTTAACCTTGTTGACCTTTCCATAACCGGATATCGCCTTGCGGAGCAGCTTCAAGAGAGCGTTAAATTTAGAAATCGGCAGATTGACTTCGTCCAACTGCTTCATAAACTCGTCGCTGAACAAGTCTTCCGGCTTGCCTGCATTGACGATGTTCTCAATGCCCGTGCAAGTGATAGCGTCCTGTACCATTTTCTCGACAACGCGGTTCATCACTTCGGCGTCGGGCGCATCGCCTTTTGTCTGCTTATAAATGATAGAGCGGATGGCAAGGTAGAACTGAGCCTTTGCCGTTTCCGTCTCGGTTAGCTCTCCTGAAGGGAAGCATATCTCATACGCCGCTTTCATTTTGCGGGAGATGCTCATAAAGCGGCTTTCCATCTCCTTGCTAATTTGCACATACTCGGCGGCGGCGTCCAAGCAAAGCAGACGCTCCAACGGTTCGCCGGAGTAGAATTTTGTAGAGTCGAAATCGTGAAGCAGCTCATCAAGCAGAGCCAGATGATTGCGGAAAACCGCCAGCGCAACCGATATTTCATCAACAGGGCTCTCATGCGGGCTGCCGTACTTCTTTAGGGCTTCGAGCATATCTTGCTTGATACCGATATAGTCCACCACCAAGCCCATATCTTTGCCGTCAAAGACACGGTTGACGCGGGAAATTGTTTGGATAAGCGTATGCTTCTGCAATGGCTTGTCTATGTACATAACCGCCAGGGACGGCACGTCAAAGCCCGTAATCCACATATCAACGACAATGGCAATCTTGAAATTGGAGTTGTTGTTCTTAAACTGTCTGTCGAGCATCTGCCGGTAATCCTTCGTACCACAGAGGTCGTACAGTTCCTTCTCGTCGTTGTCACCTTGGGTCGCCACGAGTTTGATTTTCTCAAGCGGCATAAGTTTCTCCAACTGCGACTTTGATAGAGCGGCATCGTTTTCGGATCTGCGCGGTTTATTCCAATCAGGGCGGAGCGCAACTATTTCTTTCAGCAAATTATATGCAAGTGTTCTGTCAGCGCAAACAATCATCGCCTTCTGCACAATTTCAGGCTTCTGTGCGGTCAAAGCTTCATAATGGGTAACGATGTCCGCCGCCAGTTTCTTCATGCGTTCAGGATGACCGAGGACACGCTTCATCTCGCTCATGGCGCGCTTGCTTTCCTCAACCTGTTCAGGATTGGAGCCTTCCTCGGTGCATTTGTCGTAGTATTTCTGTATCTCCCGCGCCTGTTCATCTGAGAGGATAACTCTCGCCAGGCGCGGCTCATAAGCGATGCGGACGGTGATACCGTCATCGCTGGATTCTTTCATTGTGTAGCTGTCTACGACATCGCCGAACACGGCAATTGTTTCGTCAATCGGCGTCCCAGTGAACCCGCAGTAGGTCGCTCGCGGGAAGCTGTCACGGAGATACTTGGCAAAGCCGTATGTAGTAAATACGCCCTTATCGGTCTTTTTCAACTTCGAGCCCACACCTGTTTGTGTCCGATGTGCTTCATCGGAAATACAGATGATGTTGGAGCGATTGGATAGCAGGCCTGTCGATTCGCAGAATTTCTGAATGGTCGTCAGGAACACGCCGCCGCTTTCTGCACCGGTCATACTGTAAGATGCGGGCTCCTCCGCCACTTTCGGAAGGTTAGATATTTCAACGCCCAATACCTTCTGCAAGTCACTCCGGCTTTCAATGCTCCGTACATTATTGTCGTGCAGATAGCGTTTGGAGGATACAAACAATTCCGAGGTCTGCCTGTCCAAATCTTCTCGGTCGGTGATAATAACCATAGTCGGGTTTTCAAAGGCGTCCCGGTCTCGTAAGGCAAGCAAACGGGAGAGAAACAGCATCGTATAGGTTTTGCCGCAGCCGGTCGCGCCAAAGTATGTACCACCCTTGCCGTCGCCCTCGGGTCTCATGTGCTTTTTGATATTCTTAAACATCTTCCGCGCCGCGAAGAACTGCGGGTAACGGGCGACAATCGCAGTTCCCTTTGAGCTGTCGTCCGGATAATAGACGAAGTCACGAAGGATGGCGGCAACACGGTCTTTAACAAATGCGCCATTAATCATCGTCAGAAGGGCGGCGATGCCGTTGCTGACTTTTTCTTCGTCGTTAATCTTGTTCCATGCATAGTAATATTCATACGGCGTGAAGATGCTGCCCATTCGGGTGTTGGCACCGTCACTGATGACAGAAAGAAAACAATACTTCATCAGCTTTGGGATATCGCGGCAATAACGGATGGTTATCTGCTCCCAGGCGTCATGAATGGTTGTGTTCTCCTTGACGGCGGACTTGAACTCAAAAATTGCCACGGGGATGCCGTTGATGAAAAGAATTAAGTCGGGTCGGCGCAGGCGCTCGCCCTGCACCGAATACTGATTGACCACTTTGAATACGTTCTTTTCTGGCTCTTCGAAGTCTATATAATTAATGTGAATGGCAAGTTTTGCGGGGTCATCACGCTGCAGGTCAAAGCCTTCGTTCACCAGCAGGAAAGTCTCGCGGTTGCCTTGATACAGCGGCGCAGAGGGTATGTTTTCAAGACGGCCGATGACCCTTTCTGTTTCTGCCGCCGTAAGGTCGGGATAATGGGCGGAGAGATAAGAACGCAGGTCGTCCTTTAGCAATATCTCCTCAAACCCACGATGAATTGTCTCGCCGAGGACATAATCATAGTCCTGCTTTTGGAATAAATCGATGATAGCCGCCTCAAGTTCGGCTTCGGTAAACATTCCTCTTGTAAAATTCAAATCCACGGCGATCCCCCCTTTATTCGTTGTCTTCATCAGCGGTGCTTTCGGCAAGCTCCGTCAACTCACGCAGTTTATTTTCTAAAATGTGTTTATCCGGCAAGTGCAGTTTGTAATCCGCAATCATAGCGGGCGACATACTGCGGCTGAGTGCATACTCGACCACCGTCGCGTCCTTTTTAGTACAGAGGATAAGCCCGACACTCGGATTTTCATCGGCTTTCCTGATGTCACGGTCGAGAGCCTCAAGGTAGAACTCCATCTTACCGAGGTGTTCCGGCTCAAACTCGCCGATTTTCAGTTCTATCGCCACAAGGCAGTGCAGCTCACGGTTATAAAAAAGCAGGTCGATAAAGAAGTCACGGTTGCCAACCTGAACACGGTATTCCTCGCCGACGAAGGTGAAGTCCTTGCCGAACTCCAAGATGAAGTCTTTCAGATTGGCAACTATGGCTTTCCGCAGGTCTTTTTCTTTATGGCTTTCGGGTAAGTCCAAAAATTCAAGGACATAGCTGTCACGCAGGGCAGTCAAACCCTCGCTGCGTTCGGTTATCAGCTTATTGGTAATTTCCGACATCATAGTCCGCTCATACAGCCCGCTGTCCATCTGTCGCTTCAACTCCCGGAAAGAATAGCGGTTTCTGACCGACAGGGTAAGATAAAACTCACGCTCCTCGTCCGTTTTACACGACATTATTTGAAGATTATGCGACCACGTCAATTCTCGCAACAGTGTTGCGAGTTTTTCATTGGCGCAATATGTTTCATAAAATTGTTTCATCCGCCAAATGTTTGACGCAGAAAAACCTTTTATGCCGACATAACGGCTCTGTATGAAGTTAGAAAACTCCTTGACGACAGACTTGCCCCAACCACCCTCGGAAACACGGCGGCTCACATACTCGCCGATGTCCCAATACATATTTATGAGTTCCCGATTGACGGCACGGAACGCACTCTCGCGGGCATTGTCAATGATGGCAATGACCTCGTTAAAAGTGTTTTCATTGTTCGGGATTAAGCTGTCGCCCATAAGTGTTCCTCCCTCAGTTAAGATATTGAAGTGCAGAGGCAATCAACGACATACAGCGGTTGAATATGTAGTCGAAGTGTCTGCTATCTGTTATATCGACTTTATCGGTTTCATGGTGGCGAATCCTAAAGCCGTTACCTATATCCGTCAACGCCTTGAACTCGTCCTCAAACAATTTGGCGAATTCTGTCTGCCCGCCGCTCATATCGGTAACGATTTTCGCCGCCGACCCTTTCTTGCCCAGTGTTGTGTAGTAGGTCTTCATACGCTCAAATGCATCCCATAGCTTTTCCACGGCATCATTTCGAGATACCGGGTCAGGTTGCTTAAAGAGAATAACCGCTTCTTTAAGTAAGTCTTTTAGCCCTTTTTCCTTAACAGATTGAATGACAGTTTCCACTTCGGGCGTTAGGGGGCTATGTTCAAGAACCCGTTCAACTACTTTTGCAGACGTCAGAGTGTACAATAATCCGGATTCCATAAAGATTTCATTGATCTCATGCTGATAATCGCAGAACACGTTTGTTGTATTCAAACATTCTATATTCCAGTAATTTTGATAACGTTGATTATTCCAACCTTCTGAAATATCTTTCATGTTTTGAGCTATGAACTCTATTAAATCCAACAATGCATATTGGTCATATTCATCACCGTCCTCCGGCGAACTGATTCTACCATATTCATCACGAAATAGCGCTGGTATTTTAACTTTAAGACGACTTTGGAGCTGTTTTTCACCCAATGCCAAATAGTCCTTTGCCGTAAAATCATCGTGACATTTTTGCGGGAAAAGATATGTTAAGTGTTTATAGTATTTTTTGCAACAATCCAAAAGTAAATAATACATCTCGACTGTTATAGTTGAGGTGCGTTCAATCGGTTTTCTCATCCCGTGTCTTTCAGTATAAAGTGCCATCTTAAGCAGTTCCTCCAAATGTGCAGACACCATCTGCACTTTTCAATTTCTCGCAACGTGTTGCGAGTTTTATGCGCTCGCTTCCTCAAGCGAGCCTTTTATCAGTATCGGGCAGATGTCTTTTATCTGCGCCTTCATTTTCTCATTTATTTCCCGTCTTGTGATATAGACGTTGTAAATGTTTACAATCGACTGCTGAATGCCGATGTCGGGGATTGGGATTCTTATTTCACCGAGCGTTTCAAATTGCAATATATCTCGAGTTGAACCCCATGAAATGAAGCCCATATATCTCTGTGTCTCTTCTCTTGTTAACCACATCATCAAGTATTCGGAAAGCAGCTCACAGTTATCACGCACCTGAAAAACTTGATAAGAACCAGAAACAAAGCACGGTTCACCTTTGCGAAGAGCAATGGGTAATTTCGTCCCGTTCGCTTTCATTACCTTGTTATAGGCAAACTGTCCCTCACGGACAATCCTACCTGATTCAAAATCTTCGGCGACACGCTTTGCGGGAATGAATACTTTATTGACATCAACGCCCTGTGCAAGTGTAACCTTGCCGCCGTCGTTTTTTTCATCAATAGGTTCGATGTATGGAGCAATCTCGGTCAGTGGCATTTCTCTACGGAGATTTTCAATATACGCTTCACAGGTCAGCTTCAAATCCTCCAGCCCAATCTCGTACGCCTGCTGGTTGGCGAGCATAGCGTTATACACATTTACATATTTCTGCTGAACGGTGAGCGGTGGAATGGTTATAGAAACGTCACACATTTCTTCCCAGTTGAAGAATTCTGTCGCGCTACCCCATGAATCCCAACGGACATAGCGGTCAAATTCGGGTCGGCGAAAAAAGATATTTAAGTAGTCGGGCAACAGAACAGATTCGTCTGTTATACGAAAAACAACATAGTCTTCAGTGACGATAAACGTTTCGCCGACATTATTGTACCCGAGCCCAATTTTCTCGCCCATGCGCGTTGTACGCCGATTAAACACAAACTCGTGCGGCTCAACGATTTGGAAACGATTAAGCGAACGGTCAGAGATATCCGCTTTAGTGGATTGTATTTCTTTTGTATTTGAAATACCCCGAACGTTGTCTATTCCAAAGCGTAAATCTGAATTGCGGCGTTCAACACGTTCGATGTATTTGCCTAATTTTTGTTTAGTCGATCCCATACCCAATCCCCCTGAACGCTTCTTCGAGCATCGCCTGCGACTGCTTCTCCGCTTTCAACACTTCACGCATCTCGGCTTGGATTCTCGCCATCTCAGCGGCGTAGTCAATCTCCAAGTCGTGGTCTAAAAACTCAATGTACTTGCTCGGCGCAAGTGAATATTTCTGCGCCGCGATTTCTGCTTTCGTAGCTGAGCGGCACAGTTCTGGCACATCGGTATATCCCTCGCCCGTCTGCCAGTCGGTGTAAATCTTCTTTACTGCGGCTATCTGCTCGTCCGAAAACTGGACGTACTTTTTCTCGTAAATGTTCTCGTTCCAACGGCGCAGGTCGATAAAAAGGACTTCACCTCGGCGGTCACGTAGCTGCCGTCCGTTCAAGCTACGGGCTTTCTTGTTGTTATTCAGAATCCAGAGCGTGACGGAGATGTCTGTGGAATAGAACATCTCTCGAGGCAGAACGATAATCGCCTCCACCTTGTCATTTTCAATCAGCCCTTTGCGGATTTCGCCCTCCACACCGTCGGCATTCAACGCACCGTTAGCGAGAAGGAAACCCGCAATGCCATTTGTCACGTCAAGTTTTGAGAGCATGTGCAAAATCCATGCATAGTTGGCGTTTGAAACGGGCGGCGTGGGGTATCCGTCCCAACGCAGGTCTCCATTTAACTTATCCTGTGTAACGCCCTGTGCATTCAACTTTAAATTGAACGGTGGATTCGCCATAATGAAATCGACCTTTTTATCCTTATGTAAGTCCTCGGCAAAGGTTGATTCAGGACGCTCGCCCAGGTTATGGGCAATGCCACGTATAGCAAGGTTCATTTTGGCAAGCCGCCAAGTATCGGGGTTGCGTTCCTGTCCGACCACGGAGATCTTCGAACGGTTGCCATTGTGCCGCTGCACGAACTTGATGGAGGAAACGAACATTCCGGCAGAACCGCAGCATGGATCATACACGACCCCGGAGTAAGGCTCGATGATTTCGGCGATAAGCTGAACAATGCTTGCGGGCGTATAGAATTCACCCTTCTCATTGCCCGTGCCGGAGTCAATGGCGAACACCTGCAGGAAGTATTCATAAACGCGCCCGATTAAGTCGCGGTCGTGGAAACGCTTTTCGTCTATTTTGTTGACCTCGTCAATGAGTGCCTTCATCTGTTCGGGGCGCGTACCGAGCGTAGCATAGAAATTCTGCGGCAGAGCACCTTTAAGCGGCGGGTTGCCATCCTCTATGTCTTTCATCGCCGTATCAATAATGACCGCAATGTCGTTTGCACTGGCGTTCTTGACGATATAGCTCCACCGCGATGTTTCGTTCAGGTAGAACACATTCTCGGAGAGGTAAAAAGACTTCTTCTCCAAGAACGCCGGAATGTCGCCGTACTGCGCCTTGATTGCCTCGCGACGCTTATTGAACTTGTCACCGGCAAATTTGAGGAACACCAAGCCCATAACGGCATCGCGATTCTTTTCATTGCCGCCGACCGTCCCACGTAGGGCGTTGCGGCAGTTCCACATTATTGATTCGAGCGACTGCTCCTGTACTTTTGTCGTTTTAGCCATTCTTTATATCTCCACTCTTTACCCTTAAGATTTGTCTCTTTCGATTGTCTGATCTGGCACCAACTCCATAATATCACAGAAGTCTACACCAAGAATGGTACACACTTTAATCAGAACATCCATACTGACGTTTTCATGATTTGACAGTTTGGCAATAGTTGTTGAGCTTAGCCCTGCTGCCAACTGTAAATCTTTCTTTTTCATGTCTCTGTCGATAAGAAGCTTCCAAAGCTTTTTATAACTTACTCGCATAGTCGCCACCCATTTCCCAAGTTTCAATTTATTATATCAAATTTCTGGTGCGTTTTACAATATATTTTACGCATTTGTAAAGATTCAATCCGAATTTATACGAAAAATAAGTGTGTTTATCGAAATAAGTATAGCTATCACCGAAAAGCTGTGGTAGTGTCGTTGCTGAAAGGAGATGGTCTACATGAAAAAGCAAATAATCGCAGGAATAGGCATTATCGCCTGTGTCGCGCTGTGTACCGCCGTGTGGCCACGAAGCGCCGAGATCGGGGATTTACTCGCCGAGCCGGTAAAAACCGCAGTAAACACCGAAATTGAGGCGCGGTCAGAGGGAACGCCGCGGATTTATATCGCTGCCGATTTACTTGCCACCGAAACAAAGCCTGTTGCGGAAAGTGAGCCGCCGAAAACAAAGATAACGGCAGAAAAAGAAATGGAAAAACCAGCACCAGCGCAGACAGCACAGCAGATCAAATCAACCGCAGCGTCCTCCGAACCACACAATGGAGATGTTTGTGTCGTAGACGGTGAAAAGCAAGTCTACCTCCTCGGGTTCGGGTGGATCAAGGATGAGGGTGGCGGAAGCGTCGGAACGACAGTCGGCAATCCCGGCGATGAGCTCACTGACAACAAGGTTGGTATTATGGGCGGTTCGGTTGGTAGCGACGGCGACATCAACAAGCAGGTCGGCATAATGGGTAGCGGCGATGAAGCACCAGCTAACGCCACCCCTATCCCCGGCACAAAGAAATATATCGACGGCGTGCTTCATGTATGGGTGCCGGGCTTCGGATATGTACCATACAGCGGAACCAACGTCGGCATTGTCGCCGAGGATATGTATGAGAACGGCAATAAGGTAGGAATTATGGGCGGAGATGAATGTCCATCGAGTGCGCCAACCTCACCTCCCGCAGAGCAGCCGGAGATTACGGGCAACGTCATATACACCGAGCTTCAGCCGTCAGTAACGAAGAACAGCACACCGCCGCCGTATAAACCAAACGGAGAGCCGATTAATCCGTAGAAAATATAAAGGAGGCGCACTCAGACCAATAGAACGATTGCGATTCCTTTTCTGTTCTCTTCCGCAGGGTTTTGAAGCTATGAGTTACATCTCCGAGTGTTCAGCTTCGATGGATATAGTACGCTGTGAGCGGACTATCGTCACATCTTGTCGTAAAGCTCTCTAAGCTCTGTGTCTGTGATTTTACCGGCTTCGGCTTTGTCCTTATACTCCAATGCCAGCGCAACAGCGGCGTTCCATTCGTCAACAGAAATCTTACCTCTGGCTCTTCGTGTTTTCAAGCGGTTATATATTTTATCATACTCAAGGCGGGCGGGTGTCTTTCCTTCCTTGCGCGCTTCTTTTTTGTGCGCCCCGACCTTGCGGCAGGTCTTTTCCGTTTCGCCGGGCGCAATATTGTTGCAGTAGCAGGTATCGTAACCTTTATTCAAAAGGAAGTACCGTCCGCAGTTGTGGCAACGGCGCGGAGCGTTCCCCGCAATGAGTCCCCGGTAAAAATCAGTATATAGAAAAAACGAGAGATATGAAAACTCCATTTCCTCAGCGAGGATGGGCTTGCCTTTCTCTGTCGGATGGGGCAGGGGAACAAACTTGACCTTGACGTCAAATTCCTGCCCAAAGGGTGTACCGGGAACGAGCAACGCACCGCCGCCTATCATGTCACGATAATACTTTGCGTAAGCCACGGCATACGCCTCGCTGTTCCGGCGAGGCAGCTTTTCAAAATACAGTTCAAGCATGTTCGCTATCTGCCCTCTGAAGTTTTCGATGCTCTGCGCAAAATACTCCAGCTTATCTATGAACACCATAAACGATTTGTTTCTCTCGGAACCGTCCTTCATCAGTTCATCCCATAACGCTTTATCCTGAAGCAGCGCGGGCAGCAGATTTCGTGAGCCGTATATATTCAGCGGCAGGCTGCGGTAAAAAGGTAAATCGAATATAACGTCCCAAGCTGCGTTGAGTTTTTCCTGTGCAGGAAGAACGGCGCCGCTGTTTTTTTTTCTGAAAAGAGCACGTGCATCCTTCACAAAGTCTCTCGCCCGGCGGTGTATCTCCTGCAGTACCTTCACGTCAAGATTCAAAAAGTCTGTCGTCATCTGTCCCAGTGGAAAGCTCGCTCCCTCACCAAGCATAACAGTTCCTTCCCAAAACAGGACTGAGAATTCGTCATAAGCATACATGTTCGCCTCACCCCTTGTATCCGATGGATTTTCGCAATGTACCTGACATCGCTCCAATCTATTGTGCAGGAAAATCTTTTCTGCTATCTTGATTGTATCCGATAAAAACACGTTAGTCAATCGGTAACTCATCAGAGAACGGAGGTGAAAGAAATGCAGATAAAGAAAAACAGGCTCATCCGAATGAGCGACATCGAGACGGAGCAGGTGCGATGGCTTTGGTATCCGTTCATCCCCTACGGCAAGGTAACCATCATTCAGGGCGACCCAGGCGAAGGCAAGACATCTTTTGTTCTGGCGATGATTGCTCTGCTGACAACAGGCAAACCTCTACCGGAGGAAACCGTGGCGGCAGAACCCATACGCGTCATATACCAGTCAGCAGAGGACGGTCTGGCGGATACGATCAAGCCGAGGCTCGAAGCGTCCGGCGCTGACTGTTCCCGTGTTCTGGTTGTCGATGAATCTGACAAGGAGTTAAGTCTCTGCGATGAACGTCTGGAGCAGGCTGTACAGGAAACTGGCGCAAAGCTGATTGTGCTTGATCCGCTTCAAGCATATCTCGGCGACAACGTGGATGTGCACCGAGCCAATGAAGTGCGTCCGATATTCAAACGGCTGTGCGCTATGGTTGACAGGACAGGCTGCGCCATTATACTCATCGGTCACATGAATAAGGCGCAGGGATTGAAATCATCGTATCGAGGACTCGGCTCAATTGACTTCCGTGCGGCGGCGAGAATCGTACTTCTGGTCGGCAGACTGAAAAGCGATCCCGCTGTCCGTGTCGTTGCTCATGACAAAAGCAGTCTGGCGCCGGAAGGAAAATCAATCGCCTTCTCTCTGGATGCTGAAAACGGCTTTCAATGGATTGGATACTGCGATGTATCCTTGCACCCTTCCCGAGAATACCGGTAGGTGGATTTAATCCATGTTGGCTCACTTTGCATGTCACTGTCATCATACCAAAGAAAAAGTACTCCATCATGGCTCACTTCCTTGATTGAAAACATATCGCAAAATACGGTCTGAGAACCGAAACGATAGTTGGGCAGGCGCATAAACAAGAGAAGATTTAGGGGAGTGAACCATACGGTTGAAAAACCATGCAGGTTAAAGCGCGGTGCTGCAAGCAGCACCATCGCAACTCACAACGCCCCGCAATGCGGGTCGTAGCAGGGATTTTCGGGATTTTGCAATAGGTGCACCTGAAAATGGACAAGGGTCGTGTACGGTGTCCCTTTACCGCTGAAGTGCCAATGTTCGGGCATTATTACGGAAGTCCCATACGGAATTATGAAAGAAAAGGAGGTCATTACATGAAAGAGGACAAGAAGGAAAAGGTCGGGATCTGGATGCATCCCGACATGATAAAGCAGATTGACGCAGCCTATCCCCTGCATAAAATCTCAAGCCGGAGTGAGTTTGTCTGCAACGCTGTTGAGTTTTATCTCGGCTTTCTTCAGACAGAAAACAGTACAGAGTATATTCATAAAACCACTCTAGCGTTCCTCGAAAACCAGCTTGCCAAGCTGGAAGCTCGGATATGCCGACAGCTTTTCCGGATGTGCGTGGAGCAGTCGATGATAGCAAACGTCTCTGCAAGTCAGATTAAAGGCATGACCGATGAGCTGATGCAAAAGCTCAGAAAGAAGTGTATCGGTGATGTAAAGCATACGATCGGGAACATCCGGTACGACAGAATATATGCGTTCCAGAACGGCATCCTGTGGAAGGAGGAAGAAGATTATAAGCCGGGCGACTGAGAAAATTACCGTATCTCTTTCAGCTGAAACGCTGCGACTGGCGGATGACAATTATAAGCGTTTCGGTTTTGAAAACCGCTCCGAATTCATAAACGCAGCCATTCGGGAGTATGTCAGCCGAGATATTCTGCGGCAGTTCGGCAGCGAAATAGCGGAAGTATATTCAAAAATTCAGCATAGTGAAATCAGGAATTTGGAAGAACATATCTCAAAGCTGTCATACAAAATTGCGGTTGAAATAGCGCAGATGAATCTGCTTTTGGCATCGCTTCTAGAGGTTCCGTATCACGATACGCAGAAACTCCGAGGCAAAGCCGTGCAGATGGTTAATAACAGCAGGGGCTATGTTCCCTTAAGAGAGGCAATCAAAAATAGGACAGAGATTCGCTATATGGAGGACAGAGATGAAGAAGATTAAACAATTGACAGGAGGTATTAACCATGAAACCGCAACAGGAATGTTTTGACGCTTATTTGTTTTCTGAGACGATTATTCTCGTTCCCAAGGGGCATCCTTATACGCCGGAATTCGATATAGTTGCAAAAGAAGTCGGCGGAGAAAAGGTGCGGGTATGGCGCCGAAAGGTAGAGGATGAGTGCAAGCACTACATAAAAACCGGTATCGGCGGCAGCTACGAAACAGCCGGAATTGTCGATACCCCGCTTGAAAGTAAGCTGATTCCTCTGTTCGAGGATACGGAATTAATTGAGGAGCCAGACAGTATGTGCCTTGAAAGGCACATGGAGATAGCCGGAAAGAAGTTCGCTATCAAGTCCGTGTTCCCCAAAGCCGCCGCCTCATTACCCACAGACAAGCTCCTCACCTTGATCGATAAGGAGCAGGAAAAATGAGCGAGATTCTTTCGGAATTCAGTAGACTTCGGGCAAACTCTTCGGTATGCTTGGAATTGCGGAGCAATCCGCAGTTTCAGTATTCCGTATCGGTTTGCCAATAAAGAAGGAGGTACTTATGAAACAGGCAAACCAAAAATATACCATTTTATATGCAAGACTCAGTCAGGAGGATGACCGGGAGGGCGAATCCAACAGCATTCAAAACCAGCGGATGATGCTGGAAAAATACGCAGCTGACAATGGATTTGAAAACACCTTGTTCCTTTCTGACGATGGTTACAGCGGCACAAACTTCAACCGTCCGGGATGGAACGAGCTGATGAGACTGGCGGAGAACGATGAGGTTGCAACCATTATTGTCAAAGACATGTCCCGATTAGGGAGAAACTACCTGCTGGTCGGACAGTACACCGAGATGGTGTTCCCCAGCTATGGCATCCGTTTCATCGCCGTCAACAATAATGTGGACAGCCTATACGGCGACAACGACTTCACCCCGTTCATGAACCTGTTCAACGATTTCTATGCCAAAGATACCAGCAGGAAAATCCGAGCGGTCGTAAAATCGAAGGCTGAACGGGGCGAGCGTGTGGCAACCAGAGCACCCTACGGCTACAAAAAAGACGAAAACGACCCCAAGAAAAGGATTGTTCCCGACGAAGATGTGGCTCCGATTGTGCAAAGGATATTCAGCCTCTGTGCCGGTGGAAAAGGTCCCAGCCAGATTGCAAGGCAGCTCAAAAAAGAGCAAATTCTCACACCCGGTAATTATTACTACAGCAAGACCGGTGTGCGTCTTACCGGTGTGGACACCACAAGACCTTATGATTGGAGCAATACTACCGTAGCCAGCATTCTGGAGGGCGAGGTATACCTGGGGCATACCATAAGCCTGCAGTCCACCACGATATCCTACAAAAACAAGAAGCGTATTGAGCGTCCTAAGGCTGAACAGTTGCGGTTCGAGAATACTCACGAGCCGCTTGTAACGAGGGAAACCTGGGACATCGTGCAGGACATCCGAAAGCATAAAAGGCGCAGGGCAAACATGGCAGAGCAGAATATGTTCTCCGGCCTGGTCTACTGTGCCGACTGCGGCGGGACAATGGTACTTCACCGGGCACACACTATGGATGCTGTAAAAAACAACTTCATGTGCTCCACCTACAAGAAGCGCGGTAAGGATAAGTGCACCGCTCATTACATCAGGGAAAACCAGTTGGCCGAAATCATTCTGGACGATCTGCGACGGGTCACTCATTTTGCCAGACAACAGGAGGCCCTATTTGTGCAGCATATTAATCAGAAAAATAGCACAGAAACCAGGCGTGAGATCGAGCGACTCCAGCGCGAGCTGGATACCATGCGCCGGAGGGACACTGAGCTGAGCACACTCTTCAAGCGGCTGTATGAGGACAACGTGCTAGGCAGGGTAACTAGCGAGCAGTTCCGGATATTATCAGCTGACTACAACAGCGAGCAAAACAGCCTGAAGGAACGAATTCCCCAGGCTGTGGAGCGAATAAACAAACTGCAGGAGTCTATCTCCAATGTCTCCCGGTTCGTGGAAAAAGCCAAGCGCTATACCGAGATTCCGGAGCTGACTGGCGAGCTTCTGCACTTGTTTATCGAGCGAATTGAAGTGGGCGAACGCGGCGAGCGTTATTCCAGAACAGCGGAACAAAAGATTGTCATACGTTACAGAGACATCGGCATTCTCGGCGCATTTGCGGAAGAAGCACAGAAAATAGCCGAACAACAGCAAAGGCAGACAGCTTAATCTGCTGTCTGCCTTCCCAAAACACCTACGGTTCACATTATGTCCCTATGGACACGGGCATAATGGGGGTTTTGTTTTTTTATATATCTTTAATTTCCAGATACTTTTCAAGCTTCCGTTTCACTCGCTGAAGTGCATTGTCGATGGACTTCACATGCCTGTCCAAGTCACAGGCAATCTCCTGGTAGGACTTCCCTTGAAGGTATGACATCAGCACCTCAAGCTCCAATTCGCTCAATATCTCACCAATTTTTGATTCTATTGAAACAAGCTCCTCCCTGCTGATTATCAGCTCTTCGGGGTCTGTTATCTTTGTTGCGGTAAGTATGTCAAGAAGTGTCCTGTCTGATTCTTCGTCATAAATGGGCTTATTAAGTGAAACATATGAATTAAGCGGAATATGCTTCTGCCTTGTGGCAGTCTTTATAGCCGTTATTA
>Ga0208695_1001217_pt1 | contig 22260 bp, 6 predicted proteins | sample AD_UKC111_MetaG_FD_184449 | JGI IMG/M metagenome (GOLD analysis project Ga0208695, IMG submission 184449) | Active sludge microbial communities of municipal wastewater-treating anaerobic digesters from Hong Kong - AD_UKC111_MetaG (SPAdes)... | ecosystem: Engineered > Bioreactor > Anaerobic >...
CCGCCACCAATAATAACTGAATCTTGAGAATTATCAGGCCATATACCAGGTCCAAAAACCGGTCCCGAATGCGATGGGTCATAAGTCCAAGAGTTTGGATCATTCCAATTACCCGATTGACGACTATAAAAAATTCGCTTGAATGCAAAGATATTTCCAAGCGTCCAATCGCCTCTTAATTCATTAAATGAATAATTATTTGGGGTTTCAAAAAAGTTTTGCGTATAATCAACAGCAGGTACGGGGACACTTAACCAATAACCACTTGCTTGCTCAAAGGGTGGCCGCCATCTTCCCAATCGGTTCAAGTCGGTTTCAGTTCCATAAATATCATTATCCAAATAGTAAAAACGAGTTTTTGAAGTAAAATCGCCTTGCACCGAATCAATCACCCAATATCTCTTCAAGTATTGTGCAAGAGGAGATGTGGAAATATGCGAATGCCCACCCGGAAAGCCGCCTACATCACCAGGAGAGACACGCGAGCCTATGCGTCCCACTTGATTTACGCTTTGAATTGTTATTTCAGCAGGTGTATAATTTTCCCCCGTTTCATAAGAACCAATCGGAAATGAATATGTTTTAGGTAAGCCATCATTTGAAATTGAACGAATGAGCAGCCCACTGGTTCTGCTTGTTCGTATATATTTGTTTGAAGAAAAATTAGTAATTGCATTTGTATTTGTATTTTGAACGAATAAATTCAGGCCATCTCCTAATATTAAAACACCTGGATTCACAAAATTCAGGGAATTTTGTACATAAATATGAGTGATATTTGTTAGATTTGGACCTATCCTACTTGTAAATAAAAGCCCTTGATTTAGCTCTAAATCATAGAAATTAACGCCGCTGCGATTTTTCAAGATTATGTAATGGTTAATTGTACTGTCAAAAATCACTTTACCACTAAGCGGTTCGAAAGTCCCATCTGTATTATTTGAATCGAGTATGAATGAATTTAAAATCCGCAGATTTCTATTACCACCACTGAATGTGCCTTGTCTAATAAGTAAAGTATCAATAATATTTATAGTAGGAGCGCCCACATAATTAGAAAGGAATACTTTACGGTTCGCCGTTATCGAAGAATTATCGCTAATTATTGTTTTTACATAATTTGGTAAACCTGTACCAGTTTGCTGATTTCCTATTGCTGCATTGAAAACATATCGACTTGTACCATAAATCCGGGCATTTGTTTGGATAGGTCCGATATTGCCTTCTGATTCGGGTCTAATTCCATCAACGTGTTGAATACCCAGTGTATTATTATTTTCTAAATTAAAAGATAAACCTCGGAAGTAATTTAAATCCCCATTGATTTGGAAATAACCAGGCAAACCATTATAACTTTCCACTATGACATTTCTCACAGTCGGAAAAGTTCCATTTTGTAATGTAATTTTTTTGCCATTGCCAATTCTCACAACGTCAGTATTTTCGTTAGGAATTCGAGTTGGTGGATTATAAATTGTATATCCACTCAATGACCAGGAATTAGTATTTTGCCAATCGCCATCAGCATAAGAATAAAATGTTACAATCGCAGGATTTCCAATGATAAAATCACCCCACTGTGTGACATTTCTTGAAACAACCGTAGTATCAGAATTTGAAATGAACTCAGGCACTATCCAATTTGCTACGGGAGGATATGCAGGTGTATGTAAACGATGTTCGAAAAGTCCAATTGATGCTCCGCTCGGAATATCTTGGGGATTTATAAATTGAGTCGTAATCTTATATTTACCTCCACTCCCTAATTGGAAACTGTTTGTTTGAGCAGGTTTAACGGTCCAATATTGTGGAATAATTGACGATGTTGCCAAACCTGAATTTGCTGTATCGGGATGTGATGAATTGGTTAATAATGCATCGAGGTATCCACTAGTGTTATTATCCCCTGTAATTTCTAAAGTTACGGGTCGATAACTTTGGATTGTATCTGCACCTATAGGATAAAATCTTGTTTGTGCTCCTGTTGTGATGTAAATCGAGAGTGCACCATAGATATGCCCTAATGTGTTGCGTGTAATCTGCTTTAGTCCTAAGTTTGCGGCATTTGGTCCAATAATAACTTTTTGATTATATGTCTTTGCATTAATAAATGCTAAATTATCGGTCTGAAATTCAAGGTTATCATTAACTTTGATAGATGAATTAGTTGTTGTATCATTATCCCCAAGAATCAAATTGCCCGTATTTTTATTGATAGATAGACTATAGATTTCAAGATCAGGAATAGACAGATTAAAATTCTTAAAGTATTGGTCACCAGGTCCATTAAGTAAAAAGCGCCAGGGTTGAGTCGTAGATGCTGAAGGTGTGGCATTTAAACTTCCATAATTAATTAAATCGCCTTTTAGATTTATAACATTCCCATTTAAATTAAGCAATTGCCTTTCGTTAATATAGATATTATGATTAATTGAGAAATTCAATGATGCAATTTTGGAATAATAATTATTTGTATTTATTGGAGATACTAAATGTAAATCATAAATCGGCATAGACCCTGCAATTTTAAATTCATTGCTTGAATTTGTAAAGATAGAATCGCCCAATTGGATGGTTCCTGCTGTCAGCAATGTCCCATTTTCAGCGTTTATTTCAATATCTGAAGCAGCATTTGGATTAGCATTTGCTACAATTATTCGTCCATCGCTCATATTCAGAATCGAACTAACGCTACGCATATCAAATGACGGGTCAGAAGTAGTGTTTCCGATTTTGCCTACTCGGAAAATTGAATTATTTGAAATAGTTATTTCAGGATAAGATGATGGATTTTGACGAATTAAGCCGCCTGATATATTAATTTCTCCATTTATTAGATTAATACGCGAACCCGTTTGATATAAAAGATGTTCATTTGAATTATCCCCAATTTCTAGAATTCCTCCGTCAATTGTAATATTTGAATTTGCGAATAATGTGAGATTGTTTTTTGTCTGAATTCTACCCTGTTTTACATAAATGGCACTTGATGGTTTTAATTCAACGTTAAATGTAGGATTAGAAATAAGCAAGGTATCTGAGATATTATTAACTAAAACGCCTGAATTAAATATAAATGAAGGAGTTGAATTTATTGATGAATCAGCAAAAGGAATTGATGAAATTATCAAACTATCATTTAATCCACCTGATTTATTTAATGTTACAGAGTTAATCTTAGAAAATTTTCCATTACCTGAAATTATTGAATTCCCCGCTAAGAAAAACTTTAAAGCTAATTTATGATCTGCACTTGTATCTTGGAAGATGATTCCTTGATTTGAATTATTTAACAAATTCTTCGAAATAAATAATGTATCATTGGTTGTTAATCCCGAATTTTCTATTATACTTCCATTATCGTTGTCCAGAAAAACTTGCCTTGTAAATAATCTTTTATTAGGCAAATTTGTTCCGAATTGAAGTACCCCTGGATTGGGCGAGGGGTTTGTCCCTCCAATTCTAAGGCTATCTATCCGGCACGAATCAAGATTGAATACAATATTATACCCATCGATATTCACAGTATCTGATTCAAAGAGCAGTCCTGGATAATATGAAGCAGCCGGACCAGAATGTTTTAATGTTTTATCAGTTGACCAGTTAAGATAGTTATTCCAATCGCCTGAATTCCTACTGTAAAAAATACTTCCTGATGAAAAAGCTCCTACTTCACCTGCTGTCCAATCTCCATTGAAATATAATGTATTATTGATGAGAATTGGTGATGATTTAGCCCAGGGATTAACGCCAACATCAATTTGCCAATATGATGTTTGCCACAATGATGGGATATACTTCATTGTATCCCCTTGAGCATTTGCTTTATGGTAGTAAAATTTTAGACTATCAAGATTTGTGAAATTCTGTGTTCCAATATTCCAATATCTATTTAAAATATTATCTGTTAATCGATTTGGATGTTTTCCATTAATCAGTTTAACTTCGATTCGAGGTAATCCTGTATAAGATGCTGCTGTGTCATAAATTCTAACAGGATTATATATTGTATCAAAACCAATTGGGAAAAGAAATTGCTTAAAGTTCGCAGCTCCACCCGTAGATGGGAATATCTTCACTAATTTACCACCTGATAGATTACCCGAAACTTTGAACATTTGAGCATTAGTAAAATTGCCTGTCAATCTGGAATTTTGGTTAAATGTTATTGAAATATTATCATTAACAATTGCTTTATTTGTAGAAACAAAGTTAAGACTATCATTCACAAATATATTATTAGCAATTGTAATTAGCGAATCCTGATATGTCTTATTAAATTTCAATTTATTGAATGTAATTGGCTGTGAACCCCGAATTCTTGAATTTTCAATTCCAAAAAATTCTACTTCAGCAGTAGCAGCATTAAATCCATTAATTGTATCATTGATAAAATCTTTAACAACTTTTATATTATAATTGTTAGATCCATTACTTGCTTTTAGTATTCCACTTGTGATTTTTACTGAATCAACGACTTCGATACTTTTTTGCAATTCTACGGTTGAAGAATCTCGAGGGGAATTCACTTGCAATGAAGCTAATTTTCCAGGTATTGCAGGTCCCGAGACTTGAGTAAGTGCACCGTTTGGATTGATAATATCAATAGTGTATTCCTCGAATTCTCCTGTACCATTATCAGTTGGTCCAAAATTGTTAGTGTTATTCCTTATTCCTACTCTCATTTGAGTGGTTCCTTGTGGGATGCTTGCGGGAATTGTAAATGCAGCTGACTGAACATTAATTGTATCTCCACCCGTCGTCATATCCACAAGTTGCTCACCTGTATCGCCATAACCGCCATTATAATTTAAATCAATCCACATCTTAATTCTTCGATTTGTTGTATTATTACTTGGATTAACTTGAATATAATAACTTTGTCCCGCAGTTAATACAGCTTTTTTATGGAATTGGAAATTATGTCCATAACTTGAATATCGCTCTGTTGTCCCCGTAAAATTATCCAATATAGTGGCCCCATCGGAGTTCCTTTTCATTATCAATCTTTCAAGATAATGCGTTGTTGCGTTTCTATTAACTACTGAATATTCTTGTACATTTGCAGTTTGACCTTCTGCTGAAAAAACAACATTTAGAGTATCACTATATTTTGGTTCTGCCCCATATTGTCCGTGTATGATATTACCCGATATTCCTGTATTAAGCCCCGATAATGAACCAATTACTATTGTCGATCCTTTAAAAGCATTAAAAGTATTCCCACGTAGAACACGAGTACCAAATATCAATGTACCTGTATTTTCAACTGAGACACTTGGACCTGCATAAGTATGTACATTATTTAAGGTTGCAAAATTATAATCATTGTGTCCGATATTTGTATTAAGTGTTACTTTTTTATTATTACCAATCAAGACATTATCGTATTGTCGAACAGGGAATGGTTTGATTAATGGATCTGGATTGCTTGCTGCCTCATTCACTGTGGAGAAATATGAGACTGTTGACCAAGTATTAGGATCTGTCCAATCGCCATTATTAATAGAATAAAAATTATAGTATTTAATTGAATTTCTATTTCCTGCTACGAAATCCGCAAGCAAAGTATCGCCATTTGCATATACTTCTTGATTGCCGAACGCTTGTGAAGTGGATACATTATTCACTTGTATATATGCCATAATACTTGTTGAACCACAAGCTGTTCCATTATAACTAAAATTTGGAGTAGGAGAGGGCGTAAATCTAGTGTCTCCACATAAACTTCCAGCTAGATTGTTGTTCTCACCCGTGCCATTTGCATACAATGGTTGCCACCACTGCAAAGAGTCACCTCCTCGATAATATGCTAAGTCAGCACATCCAAAGCAGTCGAGAAGTGTTGCCTTATCAGGATTTACCAAATCCACGCGAGCAGTATAATTACGGTTACCCCGAACAAATGTAGAATTTTTAATTTTCTTTACTTTCCAGTAATTGGTAATCACACGGTTTGGATTAATTGGATACAAACTGGTAGGTGATGAATATAATTTTGGATGAAATCCATCAATTGCGTAAACACCAAGATAACCCGCTGATGAACCTGAACCAGACGCAAAATCAATTCTATATGGGGCATAATGGTTTTGCGTGCCTGTTTCAAAAATAACAACAGGCGCATCACCAGCGGGAATATTCTTCCTGACTTCCCCATAAATCCACCCACCGTTTTGAGAAGCATTATAATGATCCGCTCCTGTTACAGTTGCTGTTGTTCCGAAAGTAACAAAAGGTGGATACGTCTCGGACTTTTTAGATGTTGCATCAATAACTGACTTATTATTGCTATAAGTTAAATTATTATCTATTTGTATCCAAGTGAGTGTGTCAAGCATAACATTACCCGAGCTTGCAGATTTGCTAATTGTCAAATTATAAAAGGCAATTCCCTCATTATAATTCTCCGAAGTTAGAGTATCGCTTGCTATTCCTTTGATAACAACGTTGCGATTATTATGCTGAAATAATGCACCATAAGCTTTACGCATATTTCCATATAAGTGCAAATCTTGATTTCCTAAATTAAATCCACCCGATTTAATATAAAGACTATCTTTAATATGCAGAGTATTTGAAGCATTAATAGTCAAATTCCCCGAAGGTTTATCAATTATAAGCACGTTTGTCGTATCTGCTCCAGTGGGTAAGCCCGTTCCTGAATTTTGCGAGCCATTGCCTGAATAAATAAAAGTTCCAAGATTATGGGAATTATAATTATAATTTCTAACAAAAGTTTGTATGTTTCCCGTTGAACCCGATGAATTAATTCCATTTGCATCGCCAATTTTAATTGTCCCATATTTTGCTAAACGGAACTCGCCATTGCCTGCAATTACATTTGTAGATAAATCCAATATACCGCTTGAATCGATAATCACCTTACCTTTGAATATATCCAATGTATCAACTGTAATATTTGTGTTCAAGGTAATATTATGATTTTTTCCAATATACGCTTGAAACACATTTGTGTTTTGTCCAGGATAAACACTTGATGGAGCCCCATCATAAGAAACTAGTGACCAATTTGTGGGCTCATTCCAATTGCCATTTCCACGTGTAAAGAATGTCAAAACCCCTGGTTCGCCAAGCATAATTGTACCAAAATCAATCATTTCAGCAAAACGTGTTGAATCATTATACTTTACAACATAAGGATAAGAACCGTATTGTAATGGTTGTATCCATTGAGATGAAGTTCGCATAACTGCATTTATTATAGATGGTTCGGTACCATTTCTTAAATCACCATTTGGCGAAGCACCAGGTATAAAATGTGCAGTAGCATTGTATTTCCTATTGTCGCCAATGGCGAATGCGCTTCCGCTTGGAATTGTAATACTCCATTGTCGTGCAATATGTTTATATGGGCTCAGTTGGCTACCTGTAGGATTTATTTCGCTTGGGATTGCATCTGCCCAACTAATTGGTGATGTTGTTGTTGAGATTGTATCTGCAAGCACTTGAATAATACCGCGAGCCCCACCTGTTCCATTAAATGCCAATGTAATAGGTGTATAACTATTTTCATATCCAACTTCATATTGCAAAGTAACAGTTCCTGTATCAATAAATCTCCTTAAAGTTGAATTAATATATCCACCGCCTGGCCTAGTAATTTGCCCATTTACTTGAATAAACCTATCGCGAGCATCCACTCTTCCGTTAGTTAATTGTAAATTATTGTTGACAATTATTCCATTATTATTTGTTGTGCCAACAGAATTAAAATTCAAATTTGCTGAATTATTTAACTCAATATCCCAAAATGTTTCATTTCCATTTGTCTTAGATATACTTTGGACGGAATTTCCCTCAAAAACAACTTTGCTATTTGTTGCTGAGAAATTCCCATTGTTATTAGTCCAATTCTTTTGAAGATATAAATTAGTATTTTCAAGAATTAAATTAGAAGATGCAGCGAATGTTAAATTTCCTTTGATTAATAAATTATCTAAGGGTTTCACACCACCCGTACCATTTATTAACACATTTTCAAAAGGATTTTCCAAAGTGTCACGTGTTGTAATTGTCGTATTAATAGAGGCAGAAGGAGATGTAAAAATCACAGTTTGCAAGGGATTAGGAATAAATTTACCTAAAATATTATTCCAATTCCCTAGAATTTCAATATTTGGATTATTTTGTTTAAATTCTGCATTGCCTTCAATTCTCAGATTATTTAAAATTACAAACGTGGATAAATTGCTACCTGTTATCTCTTTGACACCTGCACTATCAACAATCAAATTATAATATCGAATATTCACTAAACTATCCGCAGGTGATGCGGGTTGAAAAGGAATTGATTGAGGACCATTTTTTAAAAATCGTACCGTTGAACCTGCTGTTTGAAAACCATAAGCAGTGCTATTAAAATTCAATCCCGAAATGTCAAAATTATTTTTTAAACGCACCTCTCCGCTCGTTTGGAATGTTATATTCCCCGCCCGATTTCCTTTAATTGACAAATCATTATACTTCAAAACGCCAGGTGTAGAACCGGAACTAGGAATAACAGCATTACCTTCACCGTCAAATGTTATTTTACCATATTCAAAAGAAGGTGGAGAATAATTCAAGAGAAAATCAGCCCGTACAATCATCTCCCCTCCACGCATTCGTAAAGCACGATTGGAAGTATAACCATTCAAGGAATTTGTTTGAAGATCCAAAATTCCTGAATTAATAACGAGTGAATCAGTTATCGATGAATTCTTGCTTAACACTACGCTAGTATTTGGGTCCTTTTCAACAATAAAAGAACGAATAATATCTGGAACTCCCTGACCCGATGACTGAGTGCCACTTCCCCAATACCCATAAATCGCTTCGCTCGAGTATTGTCTTATATCTGTACGTATTGCACCAACAAGATTAGGCGCAATGTCAATCCCCTGAGTATGTCCAATAAATAATTTTGCGTTATTTTCAAGTCTGAATGTGTCGCCCGTTATAACATTATCTGATTGTATCTTTAATATACCTGACGTTCTCCCCTCAGTTCCTGTCTCAACAGCAACAATATTTGCCTGTGCAATTGAATTTGATATAGTGATAGTATGATTTTGTATTCTTACTCTATCTGAACGTTTATTCGGAATTGTATTGGATACGGCACCATCATAATAAATTTTTGACCACGTATTTGGATTATTATAATCCCCGTCTGCTCGAGCAAAATAAGTTGCTTGCCCCGCATTTGCTTCACCAATTGTCCAATCTCCATCTAAAATACTTGTTTGCTGAGAATACCAATATTTCGCATTGAAATCAACATAATTATTAACTCCTGGTTCAATTCTCCAATATCCTTGCGGATCATTCCACGAAGGAGCAAACAATAGCACTTTATAGCTTCCCTCATTTCCTTCTACTTCTGATGACGCATAGTACCCCAAAATCTCTGCGCCTTTAATATTCAAATTAATATCGTTTGAGGCAATTACCCAATATTTCTGGAGAGACACATTTGGAACTTCAACTGCGGGATGCTCAAGTGGAACGGGTTTGACTTTCAATGATGGATTGCTCCCGAATGTTGCTCCATTTGAAAGAATTCTTATTCTCAAAGGTGTATATACACCTGGCGTTGAAATAGGAAATTGTGCTTCATAAGGAAGAGAGGGATTGGTAGGTAGTTCTTTAATCAAATATGCACCCTGCAAAGGATCTGTGTTACTACCTGAATTAACTATGCATTTATTTGCTGAAAATGTAGTGTAATCTTCTGTAATTCCATTATCTGAATAAATTTTTGCAGTTGGGCTAACCGTTAAGTCATTGTTCGTTAGGTCAAAAATAGAATTTGAAATAATTCGCAGAGATTGTTCAATGCGTGTTGGCGTTAGAAGATTGACTTTCCCTGATGTTTTATTTATAGAAAGAACACGAAATAAAGTGAGCGCACTCCCCTTAATGTTTTGGTCAATATTGCCCGTGAATAATATTGTATCATTATTATTAGATAATGTTCCATTATTCTCAAAATCGCCTGTTAATGCTATTATATTATTTGCATCTTGTGTAAGAACAGCCCCCGAACTAATAGTTAAATGCCCATTAATTCGCAGAATTGCATTTTGGGATACTTTTACTGTTGCATTTTGATTTATATAAAAATTTGTTTGTGCTTTTATTTGATTTTTAATGCCGCTTATATTAATTAGCAATAAAATTAAACCGACATTTATGTAATTGTTCACAAACAAAAATTTTAATAAAGACAAAAATGATTTATTATATTTTTGTCTTATATTCGGACTATTTTCAACTTTTCTTCTAAAACGCAACATAAACACTACAGGGAATTTGTTATTTAATCAAGTTTATAGATATATAAGTCAATGAAGTACCCCCATAAAGTGTAATATTTGGGGGATTTGAATTAGTAAAACCATAAAGATAAATTTCTATATAATCACCTGTACTTAAATAAACTATATCATTTACTGTTGTCGTATTATTTTTTAAATTACCAGTACTATTCGTCGTTGGAGCATAAATTGTTCCCCGCCCAATTTCTGAACCATTTTTTTTCATAATTGACACGGTATAATTTGTTGTATTTATATTAAGTCGTGTACATAATGTCGCGCTTATTTGATAATAACCATCTACGGGAGCTGTAAATTTACCATCAGAAAATGAATTTGTTGGATCAAATGACTCCGAGTCAAAATTGACTTTTGTCTCAGTTGTATTGGAAATTGTCTTGTCACTACTCAAATATGCTCTCGCCACTACTGGGTCCCTTGACATTTCACTCCATTTAGTCCCATTATAAACATTTAAAGATTTAGATGTATTATCAAAATAGATTGTACCTGTTTGAGGTGAAGAGGGAGATGTACTCAAAGGGATCATATCAATTGTGCTTGGATCAATTTTACCTGTTACCACAAGATCACCATCAATCTTTGTATCACCTACTATAGAAACTTGAATTGAATCAGGAGTGTTTGTTGGATTATTTATAAAAAATTTGCCATTTTTTGAAATATGTACCCTTTCGGTGTTGTTAGTTTTTAAAACAAGTGCCTGCTCATCAGTAGTTCCAATGAAATGCGTCGTAGAATCTGTTCCACTATTTCCCGACAACATCCAATTATTTCCCGCTACACTACCAGATATGATAGTTTCAGTCCCGGAATTTGTCTGTATTTTTAATTTTTTTTCATTATTATCATAATATATTGCACCTTCTTTAGTTGAAGGTTGTATATTCTGTGGTATCAATATTAAAGCTTTTGGGTCAATTATCCCCGTAACAACTAAATCTCCTCCAATAGTAAGTTTATTATTAGTAGCATCCCAACTCAAGCTATCATCGCCTGCGATAGTATTATTATCACTCCAGTATGTCATCTGGCCTGCCTTTGCTGTAATTCCCGTAAATGCATCTGTACCATTTCCCTTTAACATACCTGTTAGAGAACTTGCACCACTTCCACCACGATTTACAGGAAGTGTTCCCGATGTAATTTTTGACGCATTTAATCCAGGTATATCCGATGTATCCAATAATCTAAAAGTAGGTGTTCCTGAAGATGCAATTGGTGCAGCAAATATATAATGTTGATTTTCTGTAGCCCATTGTCCTGTTATTGTTCCCGATGTTGTAATTGGTGAACCTGTTATATTAAATTCAGAAGGTAATGATAAAGCAACAGAAGTTACTGTCCCGCCAGCACCTTCATTTGCAGGTTCCCATCGCGATTGTGCTGAGTTCCATTTCAATACTTGTCCATTGGATGGAATTGATGTTGATACTGCATTACCCTGGATCTTTGAAACTGTTGGATTTGGATAAATCCCACTTAAATCTCCACCCGCAGTGCTTCCATTTCCTAATTTATCATTAAATGTGTTCCAATCCGTTGAACTCAAATACCCACTTGTCGTTGATGTTGCCTGTCCTATCGATACTGCATTTCCACTTCGACTCAACGGTGTGCTGAATGTCAAAACATTTTCCTTCCCATTAAATGTTGTCCAATCCGTAGAACTTAATAATCCTGTTGCCGTTGAACTTGCCGTTGCAATATTGACCGTTGTTCCTGTCCCTATCACTGCGCCTGTTCCGCCCGTGATTGACACCCCCGCTGTTGTTGTCGTTAAATCTCCCCTTGCCATCGCATCCTGCTTATCATTAAATGTGTTCCAATCCGTTGAACTCAAATACCCACTTGTCGTTGATGTTGCCTGTCCTATCGATACTGCATTTCCACTTCGACTCAACGGTGTGCTGAATGTCAAAACATTTTCCTTCCCATTAAATGTTGTCCAATCCGTAGAACTTAATAATCCTGTTGCCGTTGAACTTGCCGTTACAATATTGACCGTTGTTCCTGTCCCTATCACTGCGCCTGTTCCGCCCGTGATTGACACCCCCGCTGTTGTTGTCGTCAAATCTCCTGTATTCCCATGTTCTAAAAAGTCAGAGGCATTTTTCCCATCTAATAAATCAGCATTTAAATTGGTTACTAATGTTTGCGAATTAACTGTAAATGGGGCTGTCCCGCTTGAAATAGTTGAAGAATATGTTGGGGCTATAATATTGCTTGAAAATGTTTTTGCCCCTGCTATTGTTTGAGCTTGGTCAGAAATATGCCCATATTGAACTCCACTCCCCGCCAATTGCACATTTAACAAAGCATTATGGTCAATAGCATTTGAGACAGTCGAAATTTGAATTGTTCCGCTACCATTTGAAATATTTATCCCTGTTCCTGCAGTTAGAGTATTCAATGAATAATTTGTACCATTCCCAATAAGAATCTGCCCATTAATAGGAATTGTGGAAAGGTTGGTACCGCCTTTTGAAATTGGAAGAATACCATTTACTTCATTTGTAGTTAAATCCACCGCATCACTTATTGACCCCGTTCCAACAAATCGATTTGCTTGAATATATCCCGTACCCGATGGAAGCAAAGCTGCACCATTCCCCACCGTCATAGTTGCTGATGTATTTGTTCCTGATGCAATTTTTTCAAATGGTATGTTTGCAACTGCAGAAACTAATGCTATCCAATTAGGACTGGCAGGCGTTCCCGCGTTATAGTAAAAATTATTATCATCTGTTACATATATAATTAATCCTGTTGCTGGATTTGTGATTGAATTACGTTGTGCAGCAGTCACTCTTGGTATCAGCAAACCACGCTTAGTTGTCATTGAATTGACATCTAAATCCAATATTGCAGAATTATCAGGTGTGTTTGTACCAATTCCAACATTTTCCGAACTCTGTGCATAAGACTTACTATTATTTACGATATTAAGTTCTAAAAAAATTAAGAAGATAAAAGTTAGATAAAATATTTTTTTAGATTTTCCTAAATTTCGTCTATTATTTACCATATAATATATCATTTATTCACAAAATTAATAAAAATTATTAATTATAATTTACGTATTAATACTTAATTGAAAAGTCTTCGGATTAGAAAATATATTAATATAATGTTAATAATTTTTCGATTATACTTAATTTGCATTTTTTATAAATTTCATTCATTTTATTTGAGGTTATTATGGTTCCTTTTTCAAATCAAACCTTTATTGATTTTTCTAATCCCGAGAATGTTAAAAAACAAAAAGATGCCCTTGCAAAAGTTGAAAATGAACTTGGACGAGAGTATCCAAATATAATTGGAGGAAAAGACATATTTTCTGAGAAAAAAACCAAATCAATTAATCCCGCAAACCCTGAACAAGTTGTTGGTATATTTCAAAAAAGTGGCGCAGACCAAGCAGAACGTGCTATAAATACTGCTTATGAAACATTCAAGTGGTGGAGAAATTTTCCACCTCAAGAACGAGCAGAATTTCTCTTTAAAGCCGCTGAATATGTTCGCAAACATCGTTATGAAATTAATGCCTGGATGATTAAAGAAGTGGGCAAAAATTATGCAGAAGCCGATGGAGATGTTTCAGAAGGTGTTGATTTCTTTGAATATTATGGCAGAGAAATGCTTCGCTATATGAGAGGTGCGGATATTCCTTCACTTCCAGGCGAATTTTCCGAATATGGTTATATTCCTTTAGGAGTAGGCGTAATTATACCCCCATGGAATTTCCCATTCTCGATCATGGCTGGGATGTCTGCAGCTGCCATTGTTACAGGGAACACCGTTGTACTAAAACCAAGCTCTGAATCCCCAATGATGGCATATATTTTTGCTCGCATTATGCAAAAAGTTGGTTTGCCTGATGGAGTACTTAATTTGCTGGTAGCAAGTGGTAGTGAAACGGGTGATTTTGTTGTCGATCATCCAAAAACACGTTTTATCTCTTTTACAGGGTCGGTCGATGTTGGCAAACGCATTTATGAACGTGCTGCAATTGTCCATCCAGGTCAGATTTGGCTAAAACGCGTTATCGCTGAAATGGGCGGCAAAGATACACTGATTATCGATAGTGAAGCTCCCTGCTTGGATGAAGCTGTAAATATCACAGTTAGCTCTGCTTATGGTTTCCAAGGTCAGAAATGCTCTGCTTGTTCGCGTGTTGTCGTAGATGATAAAATATATGATGAATTCCTCGAAAAATTGATAAAAGCAACCGAGGCTTTACCTATTGGCGAGCCAACAGAAAATTATCGCATAGGACCCGTAGTGAGTGCCTCCGCTGAAAAAACTATCCTTGAATATATTGAAATTGCTAAGAAAGAAGGTAAGATCGTTGTTGGTGGCAATAAATTAGACCGCCCCGGCTATTTCATACAACCAACTATTGTCACCGATGTTGCTCCCGATTCCCGTATTTCACAAGAAGAAATTTTCGGCCCCGTGCTTGCAGTACTGCGTGCAAAAGATTTTGATGATGCACTTGCAATCGCAAATAATACTCAATATGGCTTGACAGGTGGCGTTTGCACTGTAAATCGTGAAAAAATCATCAAAGCAAAACGCGATTTCCACGTTGGCAATCTCTATTTCAATCGTAAAATCACCGGAGCTATGGTCGGCAGCCATCCATTCGGTGGATTCAATATGAGTGGCACTGATTCAAAAACAGGTAGTCCCGATTACCTTTTGCTCTATATGCAAGGCAAAGCCATTTCCGAATTAGTATAATCATCTTGTAGGGGCGATGATTTAAGGGCGATTCAGGAATCGCCCTTAAATTCATAATTCAAAAAAATAATATTCGTCAATTACTTTTTCATTAATTTTGAGAATGTAATGGAATTAATTGATATAAATATAGAAACGCTCACTACCGAGGAGAAAATCCAGCATATTAAGGAGTTGAAAAAAGAGCGTAATGCCGTTATTCTAGCTCATTATTATCAAGATCCTGATATTCAGGATATTGCTGATTTTATTGGCGATTCGCTTGCCTTATCCCAATATGCCCAAAAGGTCGAGCAAGATGTTATCTTATTTTGCGGAGTTAATTTTATGGCAGAAACCGCAAAAATTTTGAACCCTACCAAAAAAATAATCGTTCCTGATTTGATGGCGGGATGCTCGCTCGCCGATTCCGCACCTGCCGATGAATATAAAGAGTGGATAGATGCTCATCCGAATTCCGTTGTGGTCAGTTATATTAATACTTCTGCCGAGGTTAAAGCGCTGAGCGATATAATATGCACGTCATCTAATGCCACAAAAATTGTAAATTCAATTCCCACAGATAAGCAAGTGCTTTTTGGTCCTGATAAATTCCTGGGTTCATTTGTCAAGCAAACAACAAATCGTGACATAATTTTATGGGATGGTGCTTGTATTGTTCATCAAAAATTTTCAGAAGAAAAAGTCAAGCAAATGATTGCAGAAAATCCCGACGCAGAAGTCCTGGCACATCCTGAGTGTCCTCCGAATATTTTGAAATATGCAGATATAATTGGTTCCACGACCAAAATAATTAGCAGAGCAGTTGAAAGTGAGAAGCAGAAATTTATAATTTTGACGGAACCTGGCGTAATTCACCAAATGCAAAAGCTTGCACCCGAGAAAATTTACTTAGAAGTACCTGATTTGGAAGGATGTAGCTGCAATATGTGCCCATTTATGCGTTTAAACACATTAGATAAAATTATTTCAGCATTGGAAAATTTGGCGCCCGAAGTGGATGTACAGGAAGAAATTCGCCAAAAAGCTTTATTGCCAATTCAAAAAATGCTGGAGTTAAGCTAATGTTATATAAGCAAATAACTAATTTATCAGAAGAATATATCAAATCAAAAATTGCTGAATTTATTGCTGAAGATATTCCAAACAACGATATTACTACTGAGCTTACTATTGATAATCGCGATATTGTTATGGCAAAGCTAATCACTCAACAAGATACTGTATTTATTGGTGAAAAAATTATTCCTTGTTTCTTTGATGAATCAGTGAGAATCGAGATACTTTCAAACGATGGTGATTATGTGCAGGATGGCACAGTAATCGCACGGTTTATTGGACCTGCTGTAAAAATTTTATCGCTGGAACGCTCGCTACTCAATTTAATTCAATTACTCTGCGGTATCGCAAATAAAACCCGCAAATTCGTGGAATTGGCTAAACCTTATAATATAGAAATACTCGATACTCGAAAAACTACCCCAGGATTGCGTCTATTTGAAAAATATGCCGTCGCTAAAGCAGGTGGAACAAATCATCGTTTAGATTTATCATCAGGAATTCTAATTAAGGATAATCATCTTGCGGGTAAGCAGCTTGATGTGCTTGTTGAACACGTTAAGGAAAATAATTATTCACATCTTCCAATTGAGGTGGAAGTAGATACTTTTGCACAATTGTATAATGCATTAGATATTGGCGTGGATGCTGTTTTGCTTGATAATATGTCCCCCGAGCGTGTCTCAGAAGCTGTACAAATTATTCGTAATCATAGAAATGGAAAAAATATATATATCGAAGCTTCGGGTGGAATTAATTTATCCAATATCGAACCATATTTGCATACAGGCGTTAATGGTATTTCTATCGGTGCGCTAACACATTCAATCAAAGCCGCTGAAATGCACATCGAATTCGTTTAGCACAAATGGAAATAATCGCATCCCCGCAAGATATATTCTCAAAATCTGACATTAAAAAAGTTCTACTGCTTCGCCAGGATAGACTAGGTGATGTGATTATTTCGCTTCCTTTGTTTGAAGCTTTTAAAGCAAATTTTCCCGAAAAGGAATTCCATATTTGCTTGGGAGAAAAGAATATAGCTGCAACCCCCTTTGTTCAAGCATTTTTCCAGAAAATTTGGTATTACGAAAAAAACTTATTTAAAATTATACCTCTAATTTTGCATTTGAACGCTGAACATTATGATTTAATAATAGATTTGCTTGATAGCCCATCACGTACTTCTTCAATAATGATGAAATTGATTAAGAGCAAATATAAACTTGGGTTTGATAAAGAAAATCGCTCAGTATATACTCACATTGTACCTCTTCCTAATCAGTCTCAGGTTCATATCGTAGATAGAGTGATGAATATTTTGCTACCGTTTAATATTGCTCCTGCAAATATTGACAAAAAAATAAATTTACATATTAATGACAATATAATAAATCCAATTCCTAAAAATAACAATAAAAAACGCCTCGGAATAAATCTTGCTGGATCCACAAAAGCAAAATTTTGGGGTATTGATAATTATATTGGTTTTATTAATAAATTTCTCGAAAATCATCCCGATTTTGAAATTTATGTATTTGTACAAAAAAATCTTCAAGATTTGCAAGCAGAAATTTGCAATACCACTAAAGCATTCCCTGCACCAATTACTGATGATTTGCAATTGCTTGCTAAAATGATATCCACTTGCGATTATTTTCTCACGCCTGACACGGCAACTGTGCATTTTGCATCCGCTTTCCAAATTCCCACTGTTGTATTTTATTATGTTCCCGAAATTCCACCAAAATTATTACCATGGACGCCATATAAAACGCCACACAAAGCATTACTCACAACTGATTCTATCGAATCAATAAGTGTGGATGATGCAATTAAAGCATTTGAAGAATTAATGCATAAATAATTAGCAAATTTCATTAATTTGCATTTATTTATCATTTAGCATTATATGAAATTAATTATTGGAACACACTGTCTTAATTTAATGCTATAATGCAATCAAATGAGACAATATTATTTTTAGATTTTATATATAATTATGGAATAAATTTATGAAAAACTTTATCACCAATTCAGGAGCAGACAAATTAGAAAAAAGACTCAAAGAGTTGATCGAAACTAGCGATGAACTAAAATTTCTAGTCGCATATTTTTATTTTTCGGGTATAAAAGAACTATACGAGAATTTGAAAAAAAATCCCGATGTTATTCTGAAAGTACTTGTTGGATTAAATGTAGATAAAATGAACAATCAGTTAATTGAATTTTCAATTAATGAAACGCAGGTTTCTTCTAGACAAATTTCTGAAATGTATTTTGAATCTATTCGAACTTTTACAAGTTCCACTGAATTTGATAAAAAGGAATTTTTTGAACAAGCTCCCTTTTTTATTGATCTTTTAAATCAAAATAGACTAATAATTAGAAAGACTAATTCGCCAAATCATTCTAAATTATATATTTTTAATTTAAATAAATCACAAGTAGGTAGAGATAAATTATTCATCACAGGAAGTAGCAATCTTACAAAAGCTGGGCTAACTACTCAAAATGAATTTAATGTTGAAATTAGTGATTACGGAGTTGCTGATGCAGAGGCATATTTTGATGACTTATGGGAAAACAAATCAATGAAAATTACAGAAATCGAAACATATAAAGAAAAACTAATCAATCTGTTGAAATATGAAACATTATTAAGAGAAATAACACCTTTTGAAGCATATGCATATGTACTAAAATCTTATCTGGATTTATTCAAAGGTAAAGAGCTGAGTGATCGAGTAAAAGAAATATTGCAAGAAAACAATTACAAAGTGTACCATTATCAAATTGATGCCATTAAGCAAGCATTATCTATCATTGAAAATCATAATGGTGTCATTATTGCTGATGTTGTTGGACTGGGGAAGACTATTATTGCATCTGCTGTTGCTTACGAATTAAAAAAACGTGGCATTGTTATAGCTCCACCAAGCATTGTAGGGGATAAGGAGAAAAATTACGGATGGAAAAAATATCTCGAAGAATTTAAACTTGCTTCACTTGGATGGGAGGCTTATTCTCTAGGCGATTTGGAATCTGTCTTTAATGTAGTTTCAAAGTCAAAAGATATTGAAGTTGTTATTATTGATGAAGCACATAGGTTTAGAAATCAAAACACAAAAGATTACGAACTTCTTAAAAACATTTGTCGTGGGAAAATAGTTATTCTTCTTACGGCAACTCCTTTTAATAACAAACCCGCCGATATCTTTTCCTTGCTAAAATTATTTATTTTACCTAAGAAGTCCAGTATCACTCTATCAAATAATCTCGAAGCAAAGTTTGATGATTTTGGATCTATTTTTGATAAATTATCCTACATTAAGCGTAATTATAAATCCTCTGATTCCAAAAAAAGAGAAAATTCAAAGAAAAAATATAAGTCAATTTTTAACTCAACTGATATTGATCCAGATAAAATCAAATTAAAATCTAAACAAATAGCAAAAGAAATTAGAGAAGTCATCGAACCCGTCATTATTAGACGTAATAGGCTGGACCTCCAGAAAAATCCTTATTATAAAAATGAAATTAAAGAACTTTCTACTCTTGCGGATCCATCTGAATGGTTTTATGAATTAACACCTGAGCAATCTGAATTTTATGATTTAATATTGAAATATTTCGCTAATCCTCAATATGGTGGTCAATTTAGAGGTGCTATTTATCGACCATTTGCTTATCAAACTGGGGTTATCGATTATGAAGAGATACAAAATGGCGATAATGGAAAGAATTTAAGCAAGGATGCTTTCCGATTAACTCAGCAATTCAACTTATATGAATTTATGAGAAGATTGATTGTGAAACGCTTTGAAAGTTCTTTTAATTCCTTTAAAGAAACAATCGAGAATTTTAAAAAAATTCATAAAAATGCCCTCGATTTTATAAAATTAAGTGAACAAAGTATCGATGGTGGTTTATATATCCTCAATCGAAAGTTAATAGATCAGTTGTTGGTTAAAGATGAAAGCGATAATTTTCTTAAAATTTTAGTGGACAATCTCGAGAAATCCACTGAAAGACTAAAACAAAAAATTGAAAGAAATGAGAAACCTTCACATAAAGATTTCCAAGATAGCGAAGTTTATGAAATTTCAAAGTTCAAATCAAAAAAAGAATTTGTCGCTGATATCGAATCTGATATTAAATTATTTGAAAATATCCTCTCAGAAATTGGACAACTTGATTTATTGAATAATGATCCAAAATCAAATTGTCTAATTAAAGAAATGCGTAAAATCCTTAATGAACAACCTCAAAATAATGAACCGAAAAGGAAAATTGTTGTCTTCTCTGAATATATTGACACAATTACTTATCTTGCAGATGCTTTTAATAAAACAGAATTTAAGGATAGAGTATTAGTAGTACCAGGCAAACTTTCTAAAAAGACAAATGATCAGATTTATGAGAACTTCGATGCTTCCTATAATAAACAATCTGATGATTTTGATATATTGCTATCTACCGATAAAACATCCGAAGGTTATAATTTAAATCGCGCCGGTATGGTAATTAATTATGATATTCCCTGGAACCCCGTCAGAGTCATTCAAAGAGTTGGCAGAATAAATCGTATTAGTAAAAAAGTCTTTGATAAGCTCTATATTGTTAATTTTTTCCCAACTGAATTGGGCTCGAATCAAGTGCGGTCCCGTGAAATAGCTCAAAATAAAATGTTCCTCATTCATAATGCACTTGGTGAAGATGTTAAAATTTTCGATAATGATGAAGAGCCAACTCCATCAGAACTCTACAAACGTATTACACAAAATGTCGATTCACTTGAAGGTGAGAGCTTTTATACTAGAATGCTTAGTAATTTTGAAAAAATTAAATCTAAATATCCTGATATTGTGAAATCATTAGATAATTTTCCTAAAAGATTAAAAGTTGCTAAAAACAGCACTGATAATGAACTCCTCGTGATTATCAAAAAATCTATGCTCTTTATAAATTATGCCAATTATTCTGACGGCAGCAAAGAACTCAACTTGAACTTTGAAGATGTTTATGATAAAATAATTACAGATTACGATAACCCGTGCATCCCTCTTAGCCTACATTTCTGGGACTATTATGAGGAATTGAAAAATATTAAAGAACAAGAGCATTCAACTTACAATGACAATAGCTTGCAACAAAAAGCTTACAATCTTCTTAAGTTTTTAAAGAAAAGTCCTAATCAAAAAATTGAGCCGCTTAAAGATTTTATTGATACACTTCTTGAGGATATTACCGATTTTGGTACTCTCCCCGATAATACTTTAAGAAAAATTATTGAACTTGAGAATAATAATATCTCTGATGAATATATTAATAATGTAGTTAAAACTTTGACAGAAATTGAAAAACAACTTGGCGGGGGAAATTACCTCGAAAAAGAAAAACAACGCCAAAAAAAATTCACCAGGGAAGTTATTCTTGCAATTGAAAATCACAATCAATCCGATATCCAATTATTTTAAATTGAAATAAAAAAAATTATATAGGTTATATTATGACACCACTAGAATATTTAAAAGAATTTATCAAAAAATGCCAAGTTCAAGATTTACAAAATTGGCTAAAAGATAAAAATGATAAATTTGCTCAATTTGTAAACAATGTTGATTTTCCACTTAAAGAATCAAATTTTCAAAATAGTAAAGGAAAAAAAATTTTCGATCCCCCGCTTCAGGTTGGAGAAATTGAATTTGATACAACTTCTAATATGGTGTTCTTTTTAATACGATCCTCTGAACCCATTACGGAGCGTTCAAGTAAGAAAAATCAATTTGAAATTGGAAAAGACATTCTCAAAAAAATAAACGCCGATGCTGGTCTATTCATTTTTTATTATGATGATAAAGCAAAAAATCAAAAAAATTACCGCTTCTCTCTGATTTTCGCTAGTTATTTTGGAACAAAAAGAACCTTTAGCACCTATAAACGATTTACTTATCTGGTTAGCAGTGATAAGCAATATAATACTTTCCTCAATTATGTTGGAAATTGCGATTTCTCTTCTCTTGATGAAATAAAAGAGGCGTTCTCGGTTGAGCCTATCACAAAACAATTCTATGCTGAAATCCAAAACTGGTACTTCTGGGCACTTAAA
>Ga0208695_1001218_pt1 | contig 22252 bp, 20 predicted proteins | sample AD_UKC111_MetaG_FD_184449 | JGI IMG/M metagenome (GOLD analysis project Ga0208695, IMG submission 184449) | Active sludge microbial communities of municipal wastewater-treating anaerobic digesters from Hong Kong - AD_UKC111_MetaG (SPAdes)... | ecosystem: Engineered > Bioreactor > Anaerobic >...
TAGGTACAGATTTAATCGAGGGTCAAAATGTAGATATGGTGGTAGATTTTACTGAGAATATTTCTATTATTGAGAAAAAGTTAGGGAATAAATTCAATACTGTTATTTGCTGTTCAGTTCTTGAGCACGTGAAGGATATCGTTTCATTTGCGAATAATGTTTCGGCCATTGTTAATCAAGGCGGAGTTCTTCTTTTATCTGTGCCATTTACATGGGAATTTCATGGTTATCCAAATGATTATTGGAGATTTACACCTGCTGCTGTTGAATATCTTTTTAACCATTTTTCATTTCCTACGGAGTATAGGACCATTTCTTCTCACATATCAGATGATATGGAACAAATTGTGGATAACCCTAATCACTTCTCATATTCAGTTTTATTAAATGGTACTAATAATCCTCACCAGTTTAATAAACCTTTAAAATTTCTAAATTTTGTTTATAACTTAATAATAAAGAAAAAGTTAATCGATAGTCATATCTTATTTAATTCTATTGGAACCACAAGGATTCTTAAACCAAGTTGCATTAATATGGTGGGAATCAAAAAATAAAGCATACATTCTTAATATTAGTTCCGATGAAAATTATGAAGTTATTTTCCATGCCCTATCAAAGGGTAATATCCACTAAGTTTATTTCTACAAAGGAGCTTAAGAGATTGAAATCTATGGGACGATACACTCCAACCCAAACGGTGTTTTGTGGTAACAACCTTAAAATTGTCGACGCTTGTACTTTTATGAGTTCATTTGATGAAATCTTTATAAAGGGAATATATAAATTTGATATTTATTCGGATAAAATCACAATTATTGATTGCGGCGCAAATATTGGCCTTTCTACGATTTATTTTAAAAAAAACTATCCTTCAGCTGAAATAGTAGCATTTGAACCAGATCCTTACATTTTTAAAGCTTTAAAAGATAATATTCTTAGCCAGGGCTTTCTTGATGTTGCTTTAAGAAATGAAGCGGTTTCAAATAGGGATGGAATAAGTGATTTTTATATGGAAGGGGGGCATTCAGGAATGATTGTCAAAAATAATCTAAACGAAAAGGTAACTCAGGTTAACTCCGTTCGACTTAAGTCTATTCTGCAGCAATTTGATGAAATTACTTTTTTAAAGATTGACATAGAAGGACATGAAAGTAAGGTTATCCCTGATATAGCGGACGAATTGAGAAAAGTTAAGTATCTCTTTCTTGAGTATCATTCATTTATCTATGAGCCACAGATCCTTGGTGATCTGTTGAACATCATCAGCAATGCCGGTTTAAAGTATTACATTCAAGAATCATACAGGAAACCATTCCCATTTATTAGCAAGGAAATTTTTTTAAAGATGGATCTTCTACTGAACATATTTTGTTACCGCGAAGATTGAATTATCATTTTTTAAGTACAAATTTTTATTTGGAGAATGAATGAAAAAATGGATACCCTTGTCAGAATAGTAATTCCGGTATACAAGGGAAGTCTGACCAGAAATGAGAGAGCTTCTTTAAAGCAATGTGTAAAGGTTTTGTCTTCCTATTCCATAACATTGGTTTGTCACAAAGCCTTGGATTTAAGTGCATACTTTGCTGAATATTCTGATTTTAAGGTAGAGTTTTTCAATTTAAGCTACTTTGAAAACATTAGAGGCTACAATAAACTTCTTCTTTCGCGTGAATTTTACCATCGATTCAGAAATTCTAAATATTTACTTATTTATCAATTAGATGCCTGGGTATTCCGTGATGAATTGATCTATTGGTGTTCTAAAGGGTACGATTATATTGGAGCTCCATGGATCGATATAAATGTGTTTAATTGGCTTAAATTAAAAATTTACCCTAAGTATTTGTACTACATACAACTGTTTTTTGGTAAAGGTAAATTTTTATCAAAAGTTGGTAATGGGGGATTTTCATTACGTAAAGTGAACACATTTATACTAAATCTTCAAATTTTTGGCTTTGCAGCTAAAAACTGGAATGCTAACGAAGATAGTTTTTATTCTCATTTTGTCAAGACATTTAATCCCTTCTTCAAAATTGCTCCATTTACAACAGCCTTAAGATTTAGCTTTGATATTTTTCCACAAAAAGCATATGACCTGAACAATAATGAGTTGCCTTTAGGATGCCATGCATGGGAAAAGGATTCTGCCCCGTATGAGGGCAATGTAACCTTTTGGGAAAAGCTAATTAATAATGATGATTTATCCTAAAATATCAATAATTACTCCTAGTTTTAATCAGGGACAGTTTCTTGAGCAGACTATACTATCTGTACTTGGTCAGAATTATCCGTCCCTGGAATACATTATTATTGATGGTGGCAGCACAGATTCATCCCCTGAAATTATTAGGAAATATGAAAGGCACTTAAAATACTGGATCAGTGAACCTGACAAAGGTCAAAGTCATGCTATTAACAAGGGATTTGAAAAAGCAACCGGGGATATATTGTCATGGTTAAATAGCGATGATCTTTTAATGCCTGGTATTTTGAAAGGAATATGCCATTATTTTTCAAATGTCAAGGAAGGCATATTTGTTGGGGAATGTATACATTTTAATGAGACAGAAAATAACTTATTCTCAAACGGGAGTGGAGTTAGAAAGGCTCTTATTTATGATAATCTTACAATCAATGATTTTATCATTCAGCCGTCGACTTTTATAACCAGAGGAGCGTGGCTGAAAAATGGACCACTAATGGAAAACTTCCATTATGTTTTTGATTGGGAATGGTTTCTACGAGCCCAGAAAAAAGGGATTGCTTTTATTTCAATGGACGCCACTGTATCTTTATATAGGATCCATGACAAACATAAAACTAAAACCGGTGGCGGCCGAAGACAAAAGGAGATATTGGAAATATATAGAGAATATAATCCCGAAATTGGCATATTATTTAAAAAACTTTGCTCAGAGAGGGTGGAACCTAAGAGCCGTCTTTTTAAAGTATTCAAAGGAGTCGGAAAAATCCTTGGATTCGATGTAACCTTTGGCATGTTTATAAAGATTATAAAGCCTTTCAAATATTCAAAATACAATGCGAATGAGGTACTTCAAGTATACAAAATGAAGTAAAACAAGAATCATTTGACTTCAATTTTTCATTAGTAAAGCTGTTAATCAGGTACATGAATCCTGACTAAATAAATAATCAGCATTTTGTTGCTTATCGTTAATCCTTTCAAATGCCCCGTCTTTCCATTATAACTGTCAATCTCAACAATTCCACTGGTCTACAGAATACAATGAAGAGTGTCAAAAGCCAGTCCTTTACTGATTATGAGCATATTGTGATTGATGGTGGGAGTACAGACAATAGTGTAGCGGTTATAAAGAACCATAAAGATAATGTCTCTTATTGGATAAGTGAACCTGACACCGGTATTTATAATGCCATGAATAAAGGCATAATGAAAGCTAAAGGAGAGTACATTCAATTCCTTAATTCAGGTGATACTTTCACTGGTCCTGAGATTCTGAAAAAAGTTTTCAAAAAAAATTCAACTGAGGATATTTTATATGGTCATGTTTTTGTATTAAAAGAAGAAGGAGGTAATGTCTATAAAATGCCTGACAGTAATCAAATTTCACTGAATTATTTCTTCTTAAAATCAATTTCTCATCCTGCTGCTTTTATTAAAAGAGATTTGCTTAGCAATAACCTTTATGATGAAAGTTATTCTATTGCAGCTGATAAGAAATTTTTCATTGAACAAATAATTATAAGAAACTGTTCCTTACGTCTGGTTGATGAGGTAATAGTAAACTTTGATTCAAGTGGAGTTAGTAGTAAACCTGAAAACATTTTGTTGGTTCAAAAGGAAGAAAACAGGATTATGGCTCAGCTATTTCCTCCGCGGCTATTTCCGGATTATGCTTTCTATAAATCAAATTATGCTGACATCCTTGCTTTAAATGAGATTAAACAGCATAAGATTTTGCATTTAATTTTCGGTCTAATAAAAAGAGCGGCTTCAATATCCAGGCAACGTTTTAGTTTAAAAACAGCTTTAAAACAACAAGATTGAGTGTTCGTCCAGAAATACCAGTAAGTATCTTAATGGCGACTTATAATGCCGGGCAGTATCTTAGAGAGGCCATTGAAAGTATTCTAAATCAATCATTCACTGAATTTGAATTTTTGATAGTCGATGCAGGGAGTACGGATGATACGATACAGATTATTAATTCATTCAATGATTCAAGAATCCATATTATTTATAAAAAAGACGGCTGGAACTTTGTTGATTCACTTAACCTGGGTCTTTCACAAGCCAAGGGAAAATATATTGCCAGGATGGATGCAGATGATATCAGCTATGCATGCAGACTCCAGGCCCAATATAATTTCCTTGAGGAAAATCCGGGAGTTGGAGCCTGCAGCTCATGGATGGAACTTTGTGGGAACAGGAATGAAGTACTGAAGATGCCTGTATTCCACGAATCTATTTATCTTGGGTTTCTTATTAGTAATTGTTTTGGGCATGCTCCATCTATGATCAGGAGAAGCATTCTCACCGATAACCACATATCTTATAGTAATAATTTTCCTGCGGCGGAGGATTATTTTCTTTGGTTAAATGTTGTGAAATACACCAGGCTGCATACTCTTCCTATTGTTTTATACAAATACAGAAAACACGACGAACAGGTTACGGTTAAAAGAATAAATGAAAGAGCTAATAGTGCCTCTAAAGCAAGAAACTTTCATTTTGAAGAGATATTAAGTCAATTTGATCTGAAATCAGAATACAAATTATACCCAACAGATCAGAATGAAGGTATGCCTTTAGACTACCTAGAAGTACTTTTACGAAAGCTTATTGTTAAAAACCGTCAATCAGGAAAGTTTAACACCATTTTGTTTGAGAGGACTGTTTTAACCATATTTAAACTACACTTGAAAAGGGACAACAGGTCTTTTATCAGAAAGTTTGTTCTCTTGATTTCATTTATGAAGTCAGATATTTTCAGACATCTTTTATGGACCTTTAAAACGCTTATTGCCCTGGTTTATTTTTCCTGTTCCAGATCTCCAAACTAAAATGATGATCTGTCTATTAGTTAAATGGATATTTCTGGAAGGTATAATTATACATTATTAAAGATTTCTTATGCGTGTAGTGTGGTTTGCTCCATACCCTGTTTTTGAAATATTACCGGTCGAAAAACTCGTCAGAAACAAACGGAGTGGTAAAGCTAGATGGCTTGTAAACCTTGCGGAGAGTATTTCAGAAAATAAGAGTATCCAATTACATGTTATGACTCATTCCTCCATTATTAAGGAAGATATTGAATTTCAAAATAATGGAATCTCTTTTCATGTTTTGAAATACAAATTTCCTTTGATTAATAAGGGATTTCCGGTCTATTTCCGTTGGGATATTCTGACTGGTTATAGGGGATTCCTAAGCAGGGCAGTTAAAATGATTGATACAATAAAACCTGACATACTTCATATTCATGGGACTGAAGGAGCCTATGCCTTGGTTCCGCAATTATTAAAAGCCTATCCGTCGGTTGTTTCGATGCAGGGAATTATATCAGACATTTTCAGGCAGAAATTTGATGTCTTCAAGCTTATCCAGAAGAAATATGAAAAAGAATGCCTTTTGACAGGTCATCATTTTGGTTGCAGAACAGAATGGGACAAGTCAGTTGTACTGAGGTATAATCCAGGAGCAAATGTTTTTTATATGCCTGAAGCAATCAGCCCGGTTTTCTTCAACCACACGTGGGCTGGAAATACCGGGAATAAGATTCTTTTTGTTGGCTCGGTAATAAAGAGAAAAGGTATTGAAGACCTTCTAATTTCAGTTGCTCTGATACAGAAAGAATTACCAGGTATTGAAGTGAACGTCATCGGTAAAGTCCGGAAAGGCTATCTAAAGAAGTTAAGGAGATTTGCACGCAAGAATAATATCGATGATAAAATTCACTGGCTTGGTTTTAGAAATCCGAACGAGATAGCACATCATCTTGAAAATGCTTCGGTGTTTGTTTTACCTACTTATTCCGACAACAGTCCAAACTCAGTTTGTGAGGCCATGGCAGTTGGAGTTCCAGTCATCGCTTATCGTACAGGGGGTGTTCCGTCATTAATTTCGCATGAAAAAGACGGGCTCCTGGTCGAAACCGGAAATATTGGGAAACTTGCTGGATCACTTTTAATGCTTCTCAAGAATAAAGACATGTGCAAAGTCCTGAGCCATAATGCACGATCGACAGCCAGAGAGAGAAATTTACCTTCAAAGGCATCATCTATAACAATTAAGGTGTACCGAGAAATAATAACCTCAAAACAATGAAGCCTTTAGTTCGGGAATTAAATGATACCCTAAGGCAGATAAGAAGAGACTGGTTTGATTATTCATTATTCTTCCTGCAATTGCTTCTTGTTTTCGGGTTAATTCGGCAGATAAGTACCGATATCTTTCTTGTTGTGAATATGCTATTGCTGTTTGTTTTATTGATAGTCAAAAGGAAATTAAGATCAATATCACTCCTCGTTACATTAAGCCTTTTATACTTCAGTATAATAATACTTCCAATTATCAAATTCGGTTTTGAAGCCAGACTCTACATTGGATTTTATATAAGACTGATCACTGCATATTTTGTAGCTTTATACTTCAAAGATAAATTCATAGTCATGTACGAGAATCTCTTGTTCTTATTGGCTATAATCAGTATCCCACTATATACAATCCAGATTATTAATATTAACTTCTTCAGATTATTCCAGCCAATAACAAATACCCTTTTGCCTTTAAATCTTCTGAATGATCCGAGCCCGATTGGATTTAAATACCTCATTGTTTATCTGGTTAATCCGGGAGGGCTTCTAAGAAACTCAGGCTTTGCATGGGAACCGGCTGCTTTCGGTGCCAGTCTCACATGGGCTGTTCTATTCAATTTATTCCTTAGAAAGTTCCAGTTTAACAATCGGTTAATTGTATTTTTAATAGCAGCATTAACTACTTTTTCTGTAGGCACATATACTTATATTGCAATCTTTATCTCTCTCTTCTTATATGAGCGAAGACTTAGTAGACAATTCTTTGCCCTTATAAGTATTGTCATTGTTGCAATAGCTTTGACAAGACTACCTCTCGTTAGAGGCCAGCTTAATAGTATGTATGATAAGATCCAGAGTGAACCTCAGAACATTGAGAGATCTTTAGCTGGTGTTTCAAGGCCTCAGTCAGTCTCAAGAGTTGCCGGCTTTTATGTTAATATAAAATACTTCATAAAGAGCCCTCTTGGATACGGATTTGCGGACAAAAGTCCGGAATTGGCAATGGTAGCCTCTTCACCTAATGGTTTGATGCATATTCTAGTAAGGTGGGGAATCATTGGAATTACTCTGTTCTTATTTGCTTCCTATAAATTGATATTTTCATTAAGAACAGTATACTACAGGCCGCTTAAAGGGTTTAGCCTTTTTCTGTCTGTAATTCTATTTATTATTCCATTCACAGGTAATCCATTTTATAATGAGCCTTTGCTCTTTGCCATGTTAGTGCTTCCGTTTATTAAAAATTCATTTAAGAAACCTGTTCAAAAAGCCTATGTTAAAGTACCTGCGACAGATGTTCCGGCTTTCCGGTTTTGATATAATAAAATATCCTGATCGGATATTGGGAAAGCGAATAGATTTGATCAGAAAGTATAAAATCGGCCTGATAATTGATGTTGGCGCCGGCTCAGGTGGGTTTGGAAGGGTTATGCGGTCAGCAGGTTATAAAGGTGACATCATTTCATTTGAACCTCTTAAAGAATCTTTCAATGCTTTACAAAGGAATTCAAGGAAGGATAAGAGGTGGGAAGCCATCAATTGTGCTATTGGCGATAAAAACGGGGAAGCATATCTGAATGTTGCTGGAAACTATGACAGTAGTTCTATCCTTCCTATGTCTGATAAACATGTTGCTAGTTCTCCTTCTTCGAGAAATATCAGGACAGATAAGATAGTGGTCAGGGAATTGGACAGTTTCCTAGATTATTTTAACAGGGATTCTAAAGGAATACTTTTAAAGATAGATACTCAAGGGTATGAGGAGATGGTTCTTAAAGGAGCAACTAGATCACTTCCAATAATAAGAGGAATTCAAGTTGAAATGTCATTTGTGGAATTGTATGAAGGGCAGATGCTTTTTGATGAGATGAAAAGCACTCTTGAAAAGCTTGGATTTACTTTATGCCTACTTGAGCCGGGTTTTATCAGCCCTTTATCAGGAAAACTGTTACAGGTTGATGGTACGTTTTACAGGATATGAATTTCCATCGAAGAATTATAAAATGAAAGTAGCCTTGATAATTATTTTCAACCATAAATATGAGAAGAACATTGATCTTCTTAAAAGGATATACGGAAAAAGGTTCACTGACATTTACTACATAATGCCATTTTATTCCGGTAATGTTGAGAATATTATCCCGGTATATGAGAATTCATATTTTTTTCAGGGTTATATAGCTCAGGCATTCTCCAGATTTTACAGGGAGGACTATGATTACTATTATTTCATCGGAGATGATTTGTTAGTGAATCCATCAATAAATGAGTCAAATCTTCATGAGATCTTTAAATTGGATGGACGTGAGGCTTTTATAAGTCAATTTATTCAATTACATAAGACAAAATACTGGCAATGGACTAGAGAAGCAGTGGAGTATAGATTGAAACGCAAAGGGACTGAATTATACAATGAACTTCCATCATTTGAAAGAGCTTTAAGCAAGTTTAAATTGCACGGTTTGGAGTTGGGGCGGCTTAAATTCAGCCAGGTTTACAGATTTAAATTAAATAAATGGTCTGATGAAAGGTTTAGTAAGTATGTTACTCTTCCAACATGGGTGAAACATTATGCTATTTATTTTATTAATGGCAATCGGTTTTCTCTTGATTATCCTCTTTGTGGTGCATATTCTGATACATTCCTAGTCCCGGCATATGCGATAAAAAGTTTCAGTACTTATTGTGGAATATTTGCTGCAAGTGAGTTATATGTCGAATTGGCCATACCAACAGCTTTGATATTATCCTGTGATAAGATATTGACTGAAGGGGATATCGAATGGAAGGGGAAGACATTCTGGAGTAAAATCGATGTTGATGAATTTTTGGAAAAATATAATGATATAAATCAGTTGCAGGCAGATTTCCCTGAAAAATGTTTGTATATACATCCGGTTAAACTATCACGATGGGCAAAATAATTCATTATGGATAGATACATAATAATTACCTCGATTTTTTCACCAAGTGAGGCAATTAGACATTTTGCCGGAACAAATCTGCCAGTTGTAGTGGTAGGGGATAAGAAAGCTCCTGAAGGTTGGTCTTTTGGTGATGTAAAGTACCTTTCTATTGATACCCAGAAAGGAATGGGATTCAGACTAACTGAGTTGCTGCCTTATCACCACTATGGTAGGAAAATGCTGGGATATCTTTATGCAATTGAAAATGGTGCTAATGAGATTTATGATACAGATGATGATAACTTCCCGAATCGTGAGTGGGGATTTCCCTCATTTGCAGGTGATTTTTCTATGATTCCTCCTGACAAAGGTTTTATTAATGTCTTTCAATTTTTTACGGGATCAAGGATATGGCCCAGAGGGTTTCCGTTAAATCATATCCTGGATTCTAAGATGCCCGAAACAGACCTTTTAATAAAAAAGGTAAAGGTGGGTGTTTGGCAGGGCCTTATTGATGAGGACACTGACGTAGACTCGATCTACCGGTTAACAAGCAATGAAACAATAACTTTTATTGAAAGACCCCCCGTAGTACTTGGGAAGAAATCCATTTGTCCTTTTAATTCTCAGAATACATTGTTCCGTAAAGAATTGTTCCCTTTGCTATATTTGCCATCTGAGGTGACTTTTCGTTTTACGGATATTTTACGTGGGCTTGTAGCACAACCTATCATGTGGTTATATGATTATTACCTTGGATTTACTGGTCCGTCTGTAATTCAAAAAAGGAATCCCCATGACCTTATGAAGGATTTTAAATCTGAAATCCAGATGTTTCTATATGCAGAATCTGTCCCGGAAATTGTCTCCTCAGTTATCACCAGTTCAAGGGCAATTGGTGATAATCTGTTTGATGCATATGCGGCATTGCAAAGAAGAGATATTGTTACAAGTAATGAATTAAAAATATTAGAGGCCTGGTTATACGATATTCAAAGACTTTCAATGTAATTCTATTTCTTTCTGCTGGTACTGTCTGACCTGGTTAAATGAAAGAAAATAATCATAATATGACAACAAAAGTAAACATTGTTTTACTGGGAAACTTTTTGTATCCGTATGGTATGGCTGCTACCAGAAGGAAACAGCAATTTATTGATTTTTTCAAAGAACAGGGTGCAGAAGTAAAAGTCCTAATACTTTATCAGGGAAGTAATAAAACAAAACATGAAAAAGAAATAGAAGGCTGGCATAAAGGTGTATATTACAAAATTCTCAGTACGGGTTTAAAAAATGGAGCAGGTAGTATTTTCTATTTCCCTGTTATTATGTTTAAGGCATGTTGTCTGATCTCCAGATGGAAGATTAAAAAGGCCAAAAATGTTATCCTTTCTTTTGGTTTTGACGGACTGGTAACCTTACCTTTTATATGGGCCAAAACTTTAGGTTTTAAGATCATTTTTGATATTGTTGAGGATTTTAGTCTTACCAAATACACATCAACTAAACAGAGGCTTTATTTTTTAAGTGGAAGATTGATAAGATTCTTATTTCTAAATAGGATCATTGATGGTGTAAGTGTGATATCCAGATATCTCGAAAATAAATACAGGAAGGATTTTAAAGGCAAGGTGGTACTGTTACCCATTTCAGCATCAGTTCAATCAAAGAACCTTAAGAGTGGTTATAATAATCCGGTAATATTCTTATATGCAGGAACATTCAGCGAAAAGGATGGACTTGAGCTGTTGTTACCGGCTTTTGAGGTTGTAAATTCCAGATTTCCTAATACCAAACTATTACTTACGGGTCACGCCAGTGATAAAAGACTGAAAGAAATCTCATCACTTATCAGAAGTCCACAAATTGAACTGAAGGGATTATTGCCGGAAGACCAGTTCTACAGGACACTGATGGAAGCTGACATACTTCTCATGACTCGTGTTAACAGTGAATTTGCCAACGCGGGTTTCCCATACAAAGTTGGTGAGTATCTGGCGACAGGGAATACTGTAATAGCAACAGATGTAAGCGATATAAGCTATTATCTTGAAAACAAGAAAGATGCGTTGATTATTGAACCTGGCAATGAAGCCCAACTCATTGAAGCGATGACTTTTTGCCTTGAAAATGAAGACTTGTGCTTACAAATAGGAAAAAAAGGTCAGGAAACCTGTGCTGGTTATTTTAATCCATCACAGAATTCCAAAATCCTTTTTGACCTGATGATTGAAGAAAATGTAAACCCTTGATTTTTTATCTTTTGATCAATTAAAAGTATGTGGGCAATCACGAACCTACCAGATTTCAAATGTGATTTGTTTCGGACTCATAAAGCGAAATCATTTACATTCTTTTCTGAGTTTGAATATTGTGGGAACGATAATGTGCATAATTCAGCATGGCATATTACGGGTCATATTTTCCCACGAAGGAATGATAGAATAGTGTATGATAAAACAGAATCATGGCTTTCAGAAATATTTGAAAAAAATAGTCATAACTTTATTAGACAGACCAAGGGAAATTTCATTCTGATTCGTTTCGGAGATGATGAATTTGAGATATACTCTGACAGATTTGGAGTAATAAAATATTTTTATTGGGTTAGTTCCCGGGCTTTTATCATAACCAGCAATCTGGAACTTATTACAAAAAATGTCTCCGTAAAGCCGTCTCCGGCTAGTATGGCAATTTTTGCCGTTACATATCACTTCGTTGGCAAGAATACGTTTTTTAGTGAAGTTTACCATAATAAACCAGCCGAGATCATTAAATATAAGAATGATTCGTTAAGTATTGATTATTATTGGGAACCTTCATCCCTGCTCTCACTAAAGGGGAATGGCATAAGTATTAAAGAAATTTCTGATGAGCTATCATTAATACTTTCAGAATATTTCAATATTTCAGGTACTGCGAGACTAAGCCTATCTTTAACAGGAGGTGGGGATACCAGAAATCTTTTGGCAGTTTTTTTAAAGAATGGTATTTATCCACATCTCTATACTTACGGCAATCCATTTTCATCTGATTGCATAAAAGCTAAGAAAATAACTGAAGCTTTAAATCTGAGTCATTCTATATATGATATTGAAATGGATTCTACTCTATTTCAGAAATATAGCAGGCACATAATAAAAATCAGCGGTGGCCTTACTTCATTGCATAGATCCCACAGATTAATTGCAATCGAAATGGAAAAGCTCTATGCTGACTATATGTTCCTTGGTACCTTGGGAGGAGAATTTATTAAAGGGGTGAGTGAGAATGATTACATAGTACCCGCACTGGTTTATAATAATTGGAATGCAGAATTTGTAAAATCCGAGAACCTTGATCAGTACTTTAAAGCGAAATATTTAAATAATGATTCTGAAATAAAAGAGCAGGTGTTTAATCTAATAAAGGATGAACCCTATCTGAATGGAGGTGTAGAAGAGAGAAAGTTAAATGCTCTTTCCTTTATTACTGCCCATCTTCATGACGCACAGGATATTAACGTTTTTAGCTCTGTGATGAAAGATATCTTTACCCCCTTTCTTGACATTGATTACCTGGAAATACTATTCTCTTCTTGTTATACTTTTAACAATAAAAACATATCGGGAATAGGAATACTAAATAAAATAGATAATCCCCTTTTCAGTGCCAATTTTATTCAATTTGTTTATCCCGAACTAAACAGATTCAGATATTCCGGAGAACAAAGGGGTACAGAGATCCTACGAAACAAATATCTTGGGGCATGCTTGAAAATATTAAGGCAGAAGACGGGCAGAAAATACAAGGCTAATTTTCCTCTCGGTAAATGGATGGAGGAGTTTGTAAATCAAAATTTGCCGTTATGTTATGATTATCATGAGATTAAAGCCACTTTTGATCTTAATGGTTTATCAGAGGAGCTCAGACAAAACCAAACAATCCATAAAGAAAATGAATCTTACTGGCTAAAATATACTAATCCTATATTAATGAGATATATCATTGAATCTTTTTAATCATGCTATTGATCTTTAGTGGGATTGCTGTGGAATTTGTCATATAATAGTATTGACTATTTTAGATCACTTATCATTAGCCTTGAAAATTATTGACATCTGATGCTAGTCGGGATATTAAAAAATGAATTGGGAGAATCGCATGTTAAGTGGGAGAAAGCCTGCTTATCTCAGAATATTGATTTTGTAATAATTGATCTGACTAAAAATGATTGGTTTGATAAGGTAAAAAACGATGAGATATCCTTTTTCCTCCTCAAACCACCAGGTGAGATTCAGAAATTCAAAGATTTGTATGATGAACGGGTTTACATAATCTCTGAGATACTTCATAAAAAGGTTTTCCCTTCTTACAGCGAAATTGTTCTTCATGAAAATAAGAAATTGTTATCATATTTTCTTAAAGCGAAAAAGCTCCCGTGTCCTCCGACAGACGTTTACTATTTTAAGCAGGAAGCGTTTGATAACTTAGGGAAATATGATTTCCCGGTGGTCGTTAAAACAGCGATAGGAGCATCAGGATCCGGGGTTACCTTAATATGGGACATTTCAGATCTGAAAAAATATATTTGTAAAGCTTTTAAGCGTGGAATAAAAAGACGCTTCGGACCTAACAGGAATACAGGTAATACTAAAAAATGGATGCTAAAATTATTAGATGATTTTCCCAAAGCCATAAAAAAGATAAAAAAGTACTTTACTATTTACGGAGATACCCAAAAGGGATATGTTATAATACAGAAATATATTCCACATACATTTGAGTGGAGAGTAGTGAAAATAGGACGATCATTCTTTGCACATAAGAAAATAAAAGTTGGCGATAAAGCAAGCGGGACTAAAGGGATTGATTATACAAATCCGCCTCTTTCACTTCTAGACTTTGTTAAGGATCTTTGTGAATCTAATAATTTCAATTTTATGGCAGTGGACCTGTTTGAGGACCCGTCAGGAAGGGGATTTATAATTAATGAATTACAGACTGTATTCGGCCATGTCCAGGACTATTTAATGGAGGTTGATGGGATAAGAGGAAGATATGTATTCACGAATGGTAGTTGGATCTTTGAAGAGGGGAACTTTAATACCAATGAGTCTTATGATTTAAGACTTATTGAGGCTCTGGAAATTTATGAAAACGGGAAATAGCAGTACTTCTCTGTTTCTTGTTCCCTCACCAGGTTCAAAAGGGGGAGTTGCAAATTACTATTCGATAATAAGGGATAATATTCTTATTCCTTATGAATACTTTTACCGGGGTGTAAAAGTTCAGGACTCTAAATTCAGCAGATTTATTTTCTTGTTTTCTGCGCTCTTTGATTATATCAGATTCTTCATGAAACTAAAAACTGGCAGATATCCTGTTGTTATACTTAATACATCTTTCGGAAGAACAGGGTTATGGAGGGACTCTCTCTTTATTAAAATAATTAGGAAGTTCCAGCTAAAATATGTGGTCTTTTTCAGGGGAATTGATGAGAAAGTCTTTGAACTTGTCAAAAGGAAATACCTCCGGCAATTCAGGGAAACCTTTCTGCGTGCTGACAAAATTATAGTACTTGCAGATTCATTGAAGGAACAGCTTGTTAACTTGGGCTATACCAAAGAGATTATTGTTGAAACCACGGTTATAGATACAGATTTATTATCAGAAGTAAGTCCTGAACAAATAGCAGCGAAACAAAATGCACCTCTTACAAACTTGTTGTTCCTTTCAAGAATTGAGAAGAGTAAGGGAATTTATGAACTAGTTCGGGCTTTTCTATTATTAACTGAGAAATACCCAGGTATTAAGCTCAGAATTTGTGGAAAAGGCAGAGAGAAAGAGAACATTAAGAGAATGGTAGCAGGTAATGATTCCATTCATTTTGCCGGACACGTTGAGGGTATGACAAAAATTGAGGAGTATTCTTCGGGGCAGTTGTTCCTCCTCCCGTCCTATCACGAAGGTCTGCCAAATTCAATACTTGAGGCAATGGCATTTGGGATGGTGGTTATTACAACGTCGGTAGGGGGTATCCCCGGAATATTCCGCGATGGGTCAATGGTTGTCTTTTGAAAAGTCTCGATTCAGAATCAATCATTTCAGCCATTGAACATTATATCAAAGATCCTGAAGATCGATTAAAGACAGCTATTGTGAACTTTAATTATGCAAAGGAAAAGTTCTCGAAAGATGCTGTGGGAGCAAGACTGTCACAAATAATCAGTGATGTAATTGTGAATTGAAGGATTCTATGAATACCATTACTGTTGACATGATTGATGGCCTTATTAATGATCTTATACGGAAAAATGTTTATTCAGATTTTAAAGGCTATGATCCTTATGATTTTTCCAGCTCGCAATGGAGTATCCTTGGAAATCCCGGGACCGGGATAAAATCAAGACTGTCATATCTCAACAAAGTTTCTCCAGTTAATCTGAGAATTTTACTGAAAATACCAAAGACTCCAAACGCAAAGGCCAATGCTCTTTTCCTTCATTCACTAGCTTTATTGGATCATAAACTTTACGAAAAGGAAATCAACAGACTCTTCAACTGGTTTTTGGAAAACCGGCCGGCTGAATTTGGACAATATTTCTCATCTGGATTCAGTTTTAAAATTTCTTTAAGCGGGTATTCATCCGGTCCCGGAAAAACATCACTGATCATTTCTTTGTTTACGGCGTACGCATTGATTGAACTTTATTGCAAAACTGGAAATACCGATTATCTAGATCCAGTTATATCCTTCAGAAGACTGATCGGAGATAAACTTCCTTCTTATGAGGACAAAGAAACCTTATGTTATTCGTATCATTTTGACAGATTTGACGAGACTTATAATGCAACAGCGAAAATTGGAAGAATGTATGCATTATTATATAAACATGTTTCACAGGATGAAGACTACAGGGATAAGATAAGAAAAATATTAAATTACCTCAGTACGAAGCAGAGAATTGATGGCTCCTGGCCTTATTCTGACACATTAGATTATTCCGATAGCTTCCATACTGCTTTTATACTTGAATCTATACATGTAATGCTTCAAGTTTGTAATGACGATCCCAGGTATCAACAGATGTATGATCAAGGCCTTGCTGATTATAAAACAGGATTTTTTTATAATGGGGTTCCAGTTCATTTTCACAGAAATCATAACAAAGCCGGAGGGCGTGGCATAATAGGAGTTGAATTACGTGATTGTGCAAATGCTGTAATTTTATTCACAATAACAAGAGATATGCAGGCAGCAAGTGAAACCCTCGCGTGGACACTCCGAAATCTTACTGCTCCTGATAAGGTCTATTTCTATAAGAACCGGTTTTGGACCAGCCGAATTGACTTCATAAGATGGAATGCCTGGCTTTTATATACACTGGTCATTTACAGGAATGGATTGAAACCACTTCAGATTATAAAATGATTGAGCAGGGGGCGATAGTGATTGAAGGTCATATTCAGGGATTATCAAATACTCGTTCTCTGGGCGAGAAGGGCATCCCGGTTTATGTTGTTGATAAGAACAACTGTGTTGCACGTTATTCCAGATATTGCAGGAAATTCTTCAAGTGTCCTGATTATAATACCCATGAATTCATTGAATTTTTAGTTAGCCTGGCTAAAAGGGAGAATATCAAGGATTGGATATTGATTCCCTCAAATGATCATGCTGTATATTCGCTGGCAATGTATAAATCTGAATTGGACCAATACTATAAGATACCGGATAACGGACATATGGTCATTGATAATATCTATGACAAATCAAAACTGCTTTCAATCGCCGAAAGATGCAGACTCCCAATACCTGAAACTTACTATATTTCTGATCCTCAGGGTGGATTGCCGGGGAATGCACATTATCCTGTTATCATAAAGGGTAGGAACGGATTGACTTTTTATAAGACTTTTGGCAAGAAAGTTCTGCTTGCAAATGATGAAACTGAGCTTAAGAAGCATCTTACCCTGATAAAAGAGAAAGCTGATATTTCAAAAGTTCTTGTTCAGGAACTGATCCCATTTGATGGCAAAAATAAAACAGTCTCATTTACAGCATTTTGTGAAAACGGGATAATTCGTTCATACTGGATGGGCGAGAAAATAAGGGAACATCCGTTCAGGTTTGGCACTGCAACTTTTGCAAGGAGCATATATGAGAAAAAGTGTTACGAGCAATCAGTTCCGTTACTGAAAGAACTGAAATATAATGGTATCTGTGAGGTGGAATATCTGAAAGACCCTCGCGATGATATGTTCAAACTTATTGAGATCAATGCCAGGACCTGGCTTTGGACAGGACTAGCAAAAGCTTCCGGAGTTGATTATGCAAGCATTTTATTCTATAACCTGACTGGCCGTGAGCAAAACTACCCGTCTACATATTTAACCGATATAAAATGGGTCAACTGGTTCACAGACCTTCCTTATTCATTTATCTCCATTGCAAAGAAACTGATGACGCCTGGTGAATATTTTAATTCTCTTAAAGGACCTAGAGTTGACGCTATATGGTCGCGAGATGACAAATTGCCTTTTTTTTCCTATTTTTTTCTGCTTCCCTTATTCAGAATGACACGGTGATGATTTCCTATAATAAAAAGCATTTCACAATTTTCACTTTGATTAAGGCTTTTTTCATCCTAAGAGCAAATGAAAAGCTTATTGATTTCTTCAGGAAATATACTGGCAAGAAATATATATTGGTTACCGCTTCATGCAGAAGTGCTTTATATCTGACATATAAAGCGATTGACAAACCAGGCGAAATAATTATTTCACCTCTGACCTGCAGGTCAGCTGTTAATTCGTTAATTGCAGCAGGGTATAGCCCGGTTTTTCAGGACATTAATCAGGATATTCTTACTATGTCAGATTATCAGCTGGAAGAAAAAATAAACTTAAAGACAAGGGGGATTCAATTAATTCATTCGGGAGGTTTTTGTTGTGAACCTGCAAGCGTGTCTGAAATTGCCCGAAAAAACGGAATTTTTATTGTTGAAGACTGTGCTCAAGGACTATTCTCTGAGATTGATGGTAAAAAGGCCGGAACAATTGGAGACTATGTTTGCTTTTCCCTTTTGAAAAATGCTAAAGGTATTGGAGGAGGTATTCTCGCGACAGATGATGAAGCTGTTTTCAGAAAGGCAGAAGAAATACAAAATGGCTTCATTAAATCCAGTCCCGGGCTTATCATATTCAGAATTCTCAGGAGTCTTCTCGAAGATAACCGAAAAACATACTTAATTAATAAGCTGTATATATGGCTCATCGGGTTAAGAAAGTTATTTGTCCGAAAGGATACATCTTCTGATTCCATTTTAGACTCCCTGAAACTAGCTAGGCCATCAACATTTGAACTTAGGATTGATCTTATTCAACTCCGGAAAGCACTAAAACTAAACGCTCTCAGGGCAAGAAAAGGCCAATTGTTCCTTGATATGCTGAAAGAAGCCGGATTATGCGGTAATTATAATAACATTGTCAGACACATGCCATCATTCGTGAAGTTTTTACTGGTATCCGGAGAAATTTCATCGGAAACTCATATTCAGGCTTTAAATAAAATGGGAATTGAGGCTATGCATCTGGAGCATCGGTATGGTGACTTTTTCCAGGAATCATTTGAAAAAGTATATGGGGCTTATCAAGGGAACAAAATCGAAACATGCAAAGTATATCACAGGATTCATAATCATATCATTTCCCTCCCCTTTCATGAAGATTTGACAAGAAAAGAAATGGTAAAAGTAATAACAGGTCTTAAGTTAATAGTCAATCAGACAAAATCGAAGAATGATAAAAGTTGCTCTGTATATTAACCATCCCTCGCAGTTTTATTTTTTCAGGCTTTTGACTGACAGCTTAAAAAGAAGAAATATAGATTCTCAGATATTTGTAAGGGAAAAGGAAATACTTGGCTGTCTCCTGAGCAGATCTGGCTTAACATATAAGACCGTCGGCACAACCAAAGGTGATAATCGTATGACAGGCTTGATATCCAGTGTTTTCAGAAAAAATATTATGCTGATCAGGGAGCTGAAAAAATATAAACCTGATTTTCTAATCAGTTGTGGTTCTGATGTTGCTCAGGCAGGATTCTGTTTGGGGATACCAAGGTTTGTCCTCAATGATGACGATGCAAAAGTTGTCCCTTTATCTGCAATTTTTGGCTGGCCTTTTGCATCGTTGATTTTTGCACCTGAAGCCTGCAATATGGGATTCTGGAGAAGGAAAACAATTGCCTACAAAGGATATTTTAAAGCCGGTTATCTTCATCCGGCTTATTTTAAACCTGATCCTAAAATTCTTTCAAAGTACGGGCTTGAGGAGGGAAAGTACTTCCTGATCAGGTCAGTAAGCCTCACCGCTCATCACGACAGAAATATAAGAGGGTTGAATAACGAACTTGTAGGGCAGTTGGTTTCAGAATTGTCACTAAAAGGCAAAGTGTTTATTTCCAGTGAAAGGGAACTTCCTTCTCATCTTAATTCTTTTAGGTTACAAATTGATCCGGCCGATATGCATCATATTCTGTCTTTTGCTTCTCTCCTCATAAGTGATAGTCAGAGTATGACACATGAGGCAGCTCTTTTGGGAACGCCATCGGTCCGCTTTAATGACTTCTACGACAAGGTTGGTGTATTAAATGAGTTGGAAAGTAAATATGATCTCACATATGGAATATCCCCTGACAAGCCTGATCAGCTCTTTGAAAAAGTCGGTATATTAACCGGATTGAGCGATAAGTGTTCATACAGGGGCAGAGCATCAACTTTATTATCAGAATCAACGGATCTCCCTGAGCTGATTGCATGGTTTGTTTCAAATTATCCCCAAAGCAGGGTCATCCTTACTTCATATCCTAAAAATATGATAAATTTCAGCTTCAGGAATAAACCCAGATTTTAAACCTTCGTGAGTTGATGCCGAGATTATATAAAGTGATTTTCTGGATAGGATACTTTTCAGTTTTTGCAGTGACTTTTATAAAGCTGAAATTCAGTTTCGGGAAAATTCAGCTTGGCCATGAATCATTTCAGATGAAAACTGATTATCTGCTCCATTTTGCTGTTTATCTGTTGATTTGCCTGTACTTTCTTTTTGGTCAGCTTGCAGGATTTTCACTTTTTAAGGAACATTCCTTTAGGAAGTTTGTGGTTCTTATTGTATTCCTGGCCTCAATTACAGAGGTAGTTCAGGTTTGGGTACCTGCAAGATCATTTAATGAATTCGACTGGATTTCAAATTTAACCGGGTTCTTAACAGGAATACTAATAATTCATATCAGGGACCGCTTAAGCAGGAGATTGCCGGGAAGCAATAAAGTACTTAATTGAATTTTTAACCTTCTGGGAGATCAATTCTAATAACCATAATTTCGGGTCATTTGTCCACCGTTGCGGGTGAATTGTTATCATAATTTTGTCGGGTAAAGACCCTTCTCTGGCTGCATGGATAATGTCGAAGGTTGATTTGTATTTAAATAGCTTATGTGGTACTTTGTTGCTACGTTTAATCTGAAGGCTATGGGACAGAATTTTATCCCTTACTGAAACAGAGTCCCCATCCCACCTCCGACCGGTATCAGTCAGATACAATACATCATTGAAGTCAATATCAAAATAAGGTTCTCCTATTATCCCCAGAGCCTTGTAATCATAAAATTTCCAGAGGAGTTTATTGTCCCATCTGCTTAGGGGGCTTCCATGCATACAGATCGTTTCAACTGGAACGACCCGGCGAAGCTTTTCAAGATTCTTTCTGAAACTTATCATAGCCAGGTCAACAAGTTTTTCTTCAGGGGGAATTAAATTTTTCGAACTAATATATTTGCACTTCTGCCGATTTACTATATTCCCTTTCCATGCGCATTGCGTCATACTCTGCACCACATGAATTATCCTGCTCTTACATTCCCGTTTTCTGACTTCTTTTGCACATTGGCTAAGATCTTCATAATGATACCCTATCGAATGCCCAAGGGCAAAGATACGCTTTATTATACTCTCATCATAGCTTTCAGGGACCATGCGGAAAAAGTATGTCCCCCTTATTTCCTTCTCATACTCAATCAGGGCTGTCTGAAGAGAATTAATAGCTCTGGCATCTACATCATGACGAAGAATTATAGTTCTTCTTGCTGGATTCTCGATGAAGTTTTTAAATGTCTGAAAGGTATAATTCCTGTCACGTAAAGTTGATAGGAGCTTCCTGTACGTAAATAGAGTAAAATCTGGCATTTATCAATACAAAAATCTAAAAGTAAGAAAATTGCAAAATACTCAGACTTTTTTGACTTTTCATTTCTTCAATAATTCTAATCCTTAAACCATTTGGCAAAATAATAATTGCATCTAATTGCCGTTAATCATAATAATCAAATTTTACACCTATCGACACACCTCTACCAAATTTTTATTTGCTGTTGGAAAAACATTCAGATAATGGGTGTTCTAGTCATTAAGGTGATACCCTAAAGTACGTGAAATGGATCATAGTTATTCAAGGTTAAAAGAAGTATTACTTTTTTTCAAGCGAAAAAGTCTTTTAACTCTTTATTCACTTTTGTTTATTTTATCTTCATCTACCTTCGCTCAGGCACCTACGTGGGTTACTGGCACTCCATCAATAATTTCTACTGGACCTTTGACAATTACTGTTGGTTATGGTATAAATACAACAGGCAGAATTTTTATTGCCATTCTGGGTAATGTTACAACAACAAATTATGATGGGCCAACAATTAGGAATATTGTAGTAAATGGGTTTGGAACAGGATGGGTCAACAGAACAATTATTCCTGTTACCGCCGGAAACGTGGGCTCTGTGCTTCAATCTGTCCTTGATGTACCAACAGCAAACAAAACTTATACAGTCTTTATTGTAGCGGAAAATAGTAGCGGAGTAATACAAGCAATGAGCATGAGGTTTTACGCCACCACCAGTCCCTGCCCCAAAATCGACATCCTCACCGGCTTCACGCAGACACAGCTTTGTGTAAACAAAGGTGCTACTGCGCGGTTCAACGTAAGCGTCGATCCTGATCC
>Ga0208695_1001219_pt1 | contig 22224 bp, 18 predicted proteins | sample AD_UKC111_MetaG_FD_184449 | JGI IMG/M metagenome (GOLD analysis project Ga0208695, IMG submission 184449) | Active sludge microbial communities of municipal wastewater-treating anaerobic digesters from Hong Kong - AD_UKC111_MetaG (SPAdes)... | ecosystem: Engineered > Bioreactor > Anaerobic >...
GAACGTTGGGACGGGGCAATCGTCGTAGTAGTAACTGTGGATATGTGGGCGGTGCTTTCTCCGTCCACATATCCACAGCTTTCCGCTGGAACATTAACAAACCGTTGGGAGAACTTGACCGAATTTACAGAAAAAAACTTGCACTATCTTGCGGCGCGGACGGAACCCAATACTTCGATACCTGGTTGTCGCTCTCGTGGGATCACCTGCTGCCCAAAGGCCACCCCAACCGCGATAATCCCGATTACATTGTGGCTGCGTGCAACTTCTGCAATACCGCCGATAATCACTTTTTCGAACATGCTGAAAAGCGCGGCTTAAAATTTGACGGCCTCACACCCGATGAGTTGGTGGCGCAGCGGCTGCCGTATGTGCTCGAAACCCGGCGGAAATACCGCGAGTTTTGGGAGACCGTTGTTCTTAAGCACGAACCTAAAGAATCATAAATCACAATACTCTACGCCGGCATCCCCGAATACCGCATCAACGAATAACGCATCAACGAATAACGAATTCCCATTTCACGCTATAATATCCAAAACAAATGTTCGATAAGGTGCCATCATGCCGGTTGATTACCAGGATATCAAGCAGCAGATTCAACAGGTTGCCAGCCAGTCGGGGCAGCAGCAGCAGGCCATCCGCGACCGGTTGGTGACGGCGCGCGGGCTACTGGCGCAGTACGCCAGCGAGCTGGATTTTTTGCGGCAGCGCGTGGAGGCGGCGGCGAGGCAGTTCGGGCTGCGCGTGGCCTGCCCGCTGCGCGAGCCGCTCGACTTTGCCGCCGACCCGCCCGGGCAGCACGCCCGCCCGGTGGTGCTGGCGGCGGACGGTTCGCAGGTCAACCCCTCGCGGCACGATGAGGTGCTCTTCGGGCTGATCAACGTCGGGCTGTTCCGCATGGCGCCCGGCGAGCCGCCCGCCGAGGCGGTGGCGGGGCACCTGTTCAGCGACGACGAGCTCTACCCCGCGCAGGGCGGCCTGATCAGCGAGGACCTGGTGGCGCTCAAGCGCGACCTGAAGGAGCGCACCTTCCTGCTGCAAAAGGCCGGCCTGGAGCAGGGTCCGGTGCTGGCGCTGGTGGATGGGCCGCTGCTCTACCGCAAGCCGCGCGATGTTTCGGGCGCGCACGCCGACCAGGAGGTCGAGAAGGCTTTTGGCGAATTCCTCGCCGTGACCGAGGAGATGGCCGCGCGCAGGATCGCCATGGCGGGCTACGTCGACCGGCCCGGCGCGGACCTGCTGGTGCGCCTGCTGGAGCTGGCCGATGTGCCGCCCGCCGAACTGGCGCAGGCCGACCGGCACCGTCCGCTGCGGCGGGTGAGCGATGCGGCGCTGTTGAGCGGCGTGCTGGGGCCCGGGCAGCGCTCGGCGGTTTTCGCGCTGGAATCGAGCGATGCGCGCGTGTTTTCGGAACACACCCGCCCGCACTTTTTCTATCTCAACGTTGGCGCGGGCAAACCCTACCTGGCGCGCGTCGAGATCCCGGCCTGGGTTGCCAACGACCCGGACGTGACCGGCGCAATTCACGCGGTGCTGCTGGAGCAGTGCCGGGTGCTGGGCCGGCGGGCGTATCCCTACGCGCTGCTGCGCGCGCACGAGATCGCGGTGGTGAGCTATGAAGAGAAGCGCCAGATCGCGGAGATGATTGCCCACGAGTTGAGCAAATACGGCGTTGTGCCGGAAGGACCTTCAAACAAACAGGGCGGCAAGGAAGCCCTGACAGGGAGGAGCAAATACAATGGCTGAAATTGAGATTGGACGCCTGCTGCGCGCGGGCATCACCGGCTGCGTGGTGGGCTGCCGGGTTTCGCAGTTGAATGTGCCGGCCTTCGGCGACCTGGTGCGCATTCCGCTGGCCGACGGCACGCAGATCTACGGGCTGGTTCACGACATTCACATTGACGACGACGGGCTGGTGCGCCAGTTGGTCACCGCCGAGCGGTTGAGCGCGGAAGTGATCGAGGATAACCGCGTGAACCGCAATGTGCCGGTGGAGGTGAGCGTGCTGTTCGTGGGCTTTGAGCAGGGCGGCGCGGTTTCGCACCTGCTGCCGCCGCGCCCGCCGCTGACGCTGGACGCGATTTATCCGTGCAGCGCGGGCGAGCTGTGCCGCTTCACGTCGGCGGGCAGGTTCGGCTACTTCCGCCACGTGCTGCGGGCGGCCGATTTGCCGATCGGGGAGCTGCTGGCGGCGCACGTTCAGAAGACGGCGCGGGCGCAAAAGGACAACGGGAATGAGACGTGGATCAATGAAGCAACGAAGGAGCTGATCACGTTGTTAAGGGACGACTATCCGACGCTGAACAGCGTGCTCGGTGCATTGGCAGACTGCGAACTGTGAAGAAATGCTGAATGTTGAATGCTGAATGCTGAATGGGAAGAGGACTTGCTATGAATGATTTGTTGCCGCGAACCAAACAATTCAGCCTGCGCGTCATTCACCTGGTGCAAAGCCTGCCGCGTTCCTCCACAGCCGGGGTCATAGGGCGGCAGTTGATTCGGTCAGGCACTTCCGTTGGGGCCAATTACCGGGCTGCCTGTCGGGCCAAATCCCGCGCCGATTTTATCGCCAAGATGAATATCGTCATCGAAGAGGCCGACGAATCGCTTTATTGGATGGAACTGTTGTGTGAAGCCAAAATCGTGCCGGCCGAGCGCCTGGCCGACCTGATGAATGAAACCGACCAACTCGTTTCGATCTTTACCGCATCGGTGCTGACCGCCCGACAAAAAATGGTCAAGGGGTAAACCATGGACTCAAACGATAACAATCCTTCCGGCATTCAGCATTCAGCATTCACCATTCAGCAATCTTCGATTGGTTATGTCGTTGGCGGCGCGCTCAAGGATACGCTCTCTGTGCGCCTGACCGTGCCTGCTCAATCGGTTCAGGAAGGCGCGTTTGTCGTCATTGAATCGGGCGATTGGTGGTTCTACGGGCTGGTGACAGATCTTCAACTCGGCTCCACCGATCCGCGCTTTGCCGACGAGCAGAGCGAGGCGCGCCTGCCCGCCTGGCTGGCAGCGCAGCTGCACGGGCAAACACTCTATACCAACCTGGCGGTGCTGCCTTCGCTGATGGTCGAGCGCGGCCCCGACTTCGACGACGAGCGCTACCCCGCCTGGCGGGACGCTCACCCCGAGGATCCTCATCCGATTCCCATCAAGACCATTCCATCGCACCACGCAGCTGTGCGCCTGGCCTCGCCCGGCGACATTGAGGAAATTTTCGGCGAAACGGGCAAGCCCGGCAACTTCGTCATCGGCCACACGCGCGAGCAGGGCCACCCGATCGTGCTGGACCTGGAGAAGTTCGTGCAGCGCTCGTCGGGCATCTTCGGCGCTACCGGCACGGGCAAATCCTTCCTCACGCGCATCATCCTGGCCGGGCTGATCCACTACGATAAGGCCTCGGTGCTGGTCTTCGACATGCACAACGAGTACGGCCTGGAGGATATCGCCTCGGATACCAAACAGACCGTTCCCGGGCTGAGGACCAAGTTCCCGGCCAAGGTGCGCGTGGTGGGGCTGGGCGCGGGCACCATGATTCACAACTCGCCGCCCGATTTTCACCTTGAGATCGCCGAGCGCGACATCACCCCGGCAGACATTGAGATGCTGACGCGCGAACTCAACCTCAAAGAAACCACGCCCACCACGCTGGACGCGCTGTACCAGTCCTTCCACGAAAACTGGTTCCACGAGTTCAAAAAAATGATCTCGGGCAAGGTGGTGGAAGATGAGGAAACCGGCAAGAAGGTGCCCGCCCCCGACAGCGTCGAGTACTGGGCGCGCCAGGCGGGCGTCAACGAAATGGCCGCCGCCGGGCTGCGCAGCAAGCTCAACCGCGTGTTTGGCCTGAATTACATCGTCGAAAACCCCGCCTCCAACGGGCTGGCCGAGATCATCAAGGCGCTGGAGGCCGGACAGCACGTGGTGCTCTCGTTCGGCGGTCACGAAAGCGACCTGGACTACCTGCTGGTGAGCAACCTGCTCACGCGGCGCATCCGCGAGCGCTGGGAGGAGCTGACCAACAAATTTAAAAATAATAAGGAAAAAGAGCCGCGCCCGCTGGTCATTGCCGTTGAGGAGGCGCACAAGCTGCTCAACCGCGAAATGGCTGCGCAGACGACCTTCAGCACCATCGCGCGCGAGATGCGCAAGTACTACGTCACGCTGCTGATCATTGACCAGCGCCCCTCGCAGATCTACGACGAGGTTATGTCGCAGCTCGGCACGCGCGTCACCGGCTGGCTGGGCGACGACGCCGACATTGCCGCGGTGCTATCGGGGCTGGCCGGGCGGGATGCGCTGCGCGGCATGCTGGCGCGCCTGCAGCCGAAGGAAGAGGTGCTGATGCTGGGCTGGGGCACGCCCATGCCCATTCTGGTGCGCTCGCGCCGCTATGACGATAAATTCTGGCAGGAGCTGCTCGGCAAAAATCAGCCCGGCAGCCGCAGCCTGGCGGATTTGCAGAGCCTGTGGGGGTAACTGGCTGTTAGCGGTTAGCAATTAGCTGAGAGGAAGACAGGGCAAGCAGGCGGGGTATGTGAGCCGCTCACATTCTCCGCGTGCCTTGCCCTGAATTCTTCTGGTGCCGGTCTGTTCGTCTCTCCGAATCACGAATTGACGAATCACGAATATCGAATTAACGAATAACGATTCGACTCACCGCCCGATATTGTAGCGGTAGATATTGGTGTGCCGGGCCACGAAGCCCACGCGCACGTACAGCCGGTTGGCGGCTTCGCGCGAGGGGCGCGAGGTCAGGTCAACGGTGACGGCGCCTTCCTGTTTGGCGCGCTCGATCGCGGCGCGGGTGAGTGCCTCGCCGATGCCCTTGCCGCGCGATTCGCCGTCCACCACCACATCTTCAATCCACGCGCGCACGCCGGTGGGCACGCGGAACACCGCCAGGGTCAGCGAGCCGACCAGCTGATTGCCGCGATCGGGATCGCGAACGCCCAGCAGGATGCTGGCGCGCGAGGAGACGATATCCTCCAGCTCGGCGCGCGTGGGCGGCGGGTTGGAAGATGAAAGCTGCGGGATGAGGCGCTGAAACGCCTCGACAATCTCATCGGTGACCTGCGTGATTTCAAAGACGTCCATGGTTTTCCTGTAGCGGTTGCGGGAATTGGAATACGGGCCACTGCCCGAAAATATTGTAACCGAAAATGTTGTCTGGCAAATAGTGCCATTCTTGCGCGAATCCGCGCCGTTGGTCACAGCTTGCCCGGGTTTAGGCGGCGCGCATCCAGGGCGGGTTCAGTTCCGCAATGCGCGCATAGACCGGGCAGTCGGGGCTGTGCGCGCCAGGCAGGTAGCCGGTGCTCATCAAAAATTCGCCGACGATCTCGCCGCCGGTGAAGACGAAGTGCTGCTTGAACAGCTTCACCCAGCCCTCCTTGGGCAGCGGGTGGTGAGTTTCCAGCCAGGCAGCAAACGAGCCGTGTTCCGCGCGCAGCGCCTGGATGCGCCGGGCATTCTCGATGGCGGCATTGACCTTCAGCCGGTTGCGGATGATGCCGGGGTCGGCCAGCAGGCGGGCGCGCTCGGCCTCGCCGTAGGCAGCCACGGCGTCCACGTCAAAGCCGTCGTAGGCGCGCCGGAAGTTATCGGCCTTCTTGAGGATGGTGATCCACGACAGCCCGGCCTGGTTGATTTCAAACATCAGCCGCTCGAAGAGCAGCGCATCGTCTCTCAGCGGGAAGCCGTAGTGGCTGGCGTGGTAGTCGCTGTTGTAGGTATCTTCAGGGTGAGCAAGGCAGTATTCGCAGTAGGGCTGCATGGTTTACTCCTGGTATGAATGTTGAAAGAAGTATAACCACGAAACATGCGAAACACACGAAATAAAGAAAAATATCCCAAAGCAAAGGCCGAGTGAGGGATTCATCAGTATTCAAGTTGTACAGGCAAGAAAATTATACGGCTGATAATCACAATAATGAGAATCGCCCATCCAGACTGCTAGGTTGCCTCATGGTTTTGACGCTTTCTACTCTTTATTTTATTTTTATTCTTTTTTCGTGTGTTTCGTGTTTTTCGTGGTTTATTTTCTTTTCTCCTCCCAACATCAGTAGTCACATTATGGAAAGGAAATACGTTTCGGCCCTCCGGCGTATAATCGAGGTATGACCGGCCGGTTAAAGCTCTTTTTGGGATATGCGCCCGGTGTGGGCAAGACCAATGCCATGCTGGAGGCAGCGCTGCAGCGTGCCCGCCAGGGGGAAACGGTGCTGGTGGCAGCAGCCGAACAACACCCCACAGGCGAAACGGCTGAATTGCTGGGAAAATTGGAAACGATTCCTCCGGCGGCCGAGGGCGGACTGGATGTGGATACGCTGCTGGCGCGCCGCCCGGACCTGGTGGTGGTGGATGATTTACACACCGCCAATCCGCCGGGTTCGCGCCACCCGCGCCGCTACCAGGATGTGCAGGAACTGTTAGAAGGCGGGCTGGATGTGTTTGCTGCATTGGATGTGCAGCATCTGGAAAGCTTGATTGATGACGTGCAGGCTATCACGGGCTATCGTGAGAACCTGAGCGTGCCAGACGCACTGGTGGATCAGGCCGCGGTCATTGAGCTGGTGGACTTGCCGCCTGAGGAGCTGCTGCAGCGCTTTCGGGCGGGTCAGGTGGCTGCGCCGGAGCTTTCGCTGAGCGCCGCTGAGAAATTCTACCGATTGGGCAATCTGACTGCGCTGCGGCAGCTGGCTTTGCGCCGCGCCGCCGGACGGGTTGATGCGCAGATGCGTGCCTACATGCGCTCGCAGGATATCCCCGGCCCGTGGGCGGCTGGCGAACGGTTGATGGTGTGTGTCAGTTCTCATCCGCTCTCCGAGCGGCTGGTGCGTGCCGGCCGGCGGTTGGCTGGCGACCTGAAAGCGGATTGGGTGGTGGTTTATGTCGAAACGCCGGACCGGACGCGCTATTCGGCCAGCCACAGCCAGCGACTTTCGGCTGCGCTGCGCCTGGCCGAGCAGCTTGGCGCGCGCGTGGAACGGATTCCCGGCCGCAGCGTGCCAGAGGCTTTGCTGGATTATGCCCGGCGCAACAACATCACCAAGCTCATCATCGGCAGCCCGGCGCGCCCGCGCTGGCAGCAGCTGCTGTTTGGCTCGGTGGTTGATGAGATCATCCGCTCCAGCGGCAGTATTGGTGTGTATGTCGTCAGCGATGAGCGCGGTCCGCTGCAGCAGGGTTTGCTCGAAACCTGGCGGCCGTCCAGCGGTTTGCTGCGTTACCTTTGGGCGGTTTTGCTGGTCGCGCTCATCACGCTGATCAGTATTCCGATTCACCTTCGGCTGGAGCCGACTAACCTGGCCATGTTTTACCTGCTGGGCGTGCTGGCAGCGGCCATCTACCTGGGGCGCGGTCCGTCGCTGCTGGCCGCGCTGCTGGGTGTGCTTTCTTTTGATTTTTTTCTCATCGAGCCGCGTTTTAGCCTGAGTGTAGAAGATACCCAGTACGTCCTCACTTTTCTGGCTTTGTTTCTGGTGGGCACGGTGGTTTCGGGGTTGGCCGGCACCGTGCGCGACCAGGTGGCGGCCAGCCAGCGCCGTGAAGCGCAGACAGCCGCGTTGTACGCGCTCAGCCGCGACCTGACGATCCAGATTGATCTGGCGGCCGTCATGCAGACAGTGATTGAGCAGGTGGGGCACTCATTTGGGCGGCAGGCGGCCATCCTGCTGCCTGCGGGCAGCCGGTTGAGCTTGCGCGCTGCCAGCCCGGCTTTTGAAGCTGACGAAGCCGTGCTCCGGGCAGCGGAATGGTCGTACAACCGCGGGCAGCCGTCAGGGCGCGGCACCGATACACAGCCCGAACTGCCTGTGCGCCTGCAGCCGTTGATGACCGGGCAGGGTGTGGTGGGCGTGCTGGCTGTGCGGCCCACCGAAAGCGGCCGATACCTGACCCCGGAGCAGCGGCAGCTGCTGGAGGCCTATTCGGGTTTGGCTGCACTGGCCGTTGAGCGCGCCCTGCTGGCCGAGGTGGTTAATCAGGCGCGCCTGGCGCAGGAGACCGAAAAACTGCAAACCGCGCTGCTCAACTCTATTTCACACGATTTGCGCACCCCGCTGGCGGTCATCACCGGCGCGCTCAGCAGCCTGCGCGAGGCTGAAGATTCCGCGCCAGACGGACCGCAGTTGGACCGCGCCACACGCCTTGAGCTGCTCGATACAGGGTGGAGCGAAGCTGAACGGTTGAACCGACTGGTGGGCAACCTGCTGGATATGACGCGCCTGGAAGCCGGCGCATTGCACCTGCGCCGCTCGCCAATTGACGTGGAAGAGGCTGCCGGCGCGGCCATCCATCGGCTGCGCGCCCGTTTGAAGAACATTCGCATCCTCACCAATATCCCCGCCGGGCTGCCGCCGGTGAGTGCCGATGCGCTGCTGCTGGAACAGGTGCTGGTCAACCTGCTGGATAATGCTGCAAAATATACAGATGAGAGCGGCACGATTGAAGTGTCGGCCCGCGCTCTGCCGGATGCGGTTGAATTCAGCGTAGCGGATAATGGGCCGGGCATTCCGCCGGAAGATTTGGAGCGCGTCTTCGATAAATTCTACCGCGCCCGTCCAAAAGGCGGACCGGGCGGTACCGGGCTTGGGCTTTCGATTTGCAAGGGTATCATTGAGGCGCACGGCGGGCGAATTCTGGCGCGCAACCGCCCAACCGGCGGCGCTGAATTTGTCTTTACCCTGCCGCTTGCAGCGGTTTCTCCAGCGCGGATGATGTAAAATGACAGCATGGCTGCGATGAATCATACTGGCTTACCTGAAAGCGGCGCGCGGATTCTGCTGATTGATGATGAACGCGCCATTCGCCGACTGCTGCGCGCGGCATTGAGTGCGCACGGCTACGAAGTGCTTGAGGCGGCCAGCGGTGAAGAAGGCCTGCAGCTGGCCGCCACGCAGCACCCGGATGTGATCATCCTCGACCTGGGGCTGCCCGACCTGGACGGCGTGCAGGTGACCCGGCGGCTGCGCGAATGGACGCAGACGCCGATCATTATCCTTTCGGTGCGCGGCAGCGAGGAAGATAAAATCACCGCGCTGGATGCTGGCGCGGATGATTACCTGACCAAGCCCTTTGGCACCGGTGAGTTGACGGCAAGGATCCGCGCAGCCCTGCGGCGCATCCAACCCTCCGGTGAGGGGCAGCAGCCGGTTTTCCAGGTGGATGGGCTGCGCGTTGATGTGCTGCACCGCATTGTCAGCGTGGACGGCCAGCCGGTGGACCTGACTCCCAACGAATATGAGCTGCTCAAGCTGCTGGTGCAGCATGCCGGCAAGGTTGTCACGCACCGCCAGCTGCTGCGCGCGGTGTGGGGCAGCGGTTATGAGGAGGAAACCCACCTGCTGCGCGTTAATATCAGCAATCTGCGCCACAAAATCGAAAGCGACCCGGCGCAGCCGCGCTACATCCTGACCGAATCCGGCGTCGGCTACCGGCTTAAGCCCGGCTGACCCGTCTGCAAATCAATCTGTGATTGGAGGGTGAGATGGATTTTGACCGCTACCGCGTTCGACCCAAGCAAAAGATTGACCTGAAGAACTGGGAGCCTGATGACACCCGCGGCTGGAAGGGCAGCGAAAAGGCGACCGCTGAACTGGCCGAGCTGACCGCCAAGCTGGAGGAATTGCAGGAACTGCTGTACTGCGAGGGCAAACGCCGCGTGCTGGTGGTGCTGCAGGGCATGGATACCAGTGGCAAGGACGGCGTGATCCGCAAGGTGTTTGAAGGCGTCAACCCGCAGGGCGTGCGCGTGGCCAGCTTCAAAGTGCCCACTTCTGTTGAACTGGCGCACGACTACCTGTGGCGCGTGCATGCGCAGACGCCCGGCAAGGGCGAGATGGTTATCTTCAACCGCAGCCACTACGAGGATGTGCTGGTGGTGCGCGTGCACAACCTGGTCCCTGAGGCGGTGTGGAAGAAGCGCTACGATCAGATCAATGAGTTCGAGCGGCTGCTGGTTGATGAGGGCACCACGGTGTTGAAATTCTTCCTGCACATCAGCCGCGAAGAGCAAAAGGAACGCCTGCTGGAGCGCATTGAAACGCCGGAGAAGAACTGGAAGTTTAATCCTGGCGACCTGGAAGAGCGCAAGCTTTGGCCGCAGTATATGGCGGCTTATGAAGATGTGCTGAGCAAGACCAGCACCGACTGGGCGCCCTGGTACATCGTCCCGGCGGACAAGAAATGGTTCCGCAATGTGCTCATCTCGAGCGTGCTGGTGGACACGTTGAAGAGCTTTGGCATGCAATATCCCGCAGCAGAGGAAGACCTGGCACCCTATGCGGCGCGCCTGCGCGCGGGAGAGTAGGCGACAGCATGCGGGCAGCGGCTCAAGAGGGTAAATGAGCCGAAAAGTCGTCTTTTTCCTCACCATTTTTGTGCCCGCGCTGGCTGCCTGGCTGGGCTGGCTGGGTTGGAGGACGCGCGGCAACCACCTGGGCTGGTTTTTGTTTGCCACCGGCGCAGTCTTCACGGTTGGGGTCATCATTGTGTTGTGGATTCAGCGCAAGCGCTTCTGGCAGTCCCGCGCCGGCGGCGAAACCAGCGTGGAAGAAAAAGGCGACATCTCCTTCTGGCTGTACCTGCCCGGCGCGATGGCTGCTTTTTTCGTCCCGCCGCTCGAGTATCTTTACGCGAACGAGATTATCCCGCGCAATTCCTTGCTCGAATGGACGGGGGCAGCCCTGGCGGCAGCGGGTGTTGGGCTTTTTGTGTGGGCGCGCCGCACGCTGCGGGCGGCCTATTCGGGCCACCTGGCAGTTACCCATGAGCAGACCCTGGTGCAGAGCGGACCTTACCGCATTATCCGGCATCCGGCCTATCTGGGCTACCTGCTCATGTCGCTGGGCGTGTGCCTGGGGTATTCCAGCCTGTACGGGTTGATCAGCATCCCTGTGCTGTTGCTGCCGGGGCTGGTCTACCGCATCCGCGTTGAAGACCGGTTACTGGAGCAGCATTTTCAGGAGCAGTTCCGCGCCTATGCCCGGCGCACAGCCCGTTTGATCCCGGGAGTATGGTGAAATTTGTAATGTGAGTGAGAACGCATCGCAAACGATCGGATGCCGGTCGCGCCGATGACAGGAATGCTGAAATGACATCCTTTGCTGATGACATGCGCGAATTTCAATCGCAACTTGCCCTGGGCCGCGTTCAGGCGGCCTACCAGGGGCTGATGCAGTACATGCTGGATTTGAAGACGCACTTCACCAAAAAGCACCCAGACTATTCTGTCTCCGGCAGCCTGTATCAAGGCTACATGGACATGACCTATTTCGCGATCGTGCCGGAAACCTTGAAACAGCGCGGCTTAAAGATTGCGGTGGTGTTCGTGTACGGCAGCTTCCGCTTCGAAGTCTGGCTTTCGGGCTGCAACCGCCAGGTTCAGGCGCGCTACTGGCAGCTCCTCAAAGACAGCGGTTGGGCCAAATACCGGCTGGTGCCCGATCCCAAAGGCTTTGATTCAATCCTGGTCCATCCGCTGGCCGATCCGCCGGATTTTGGCGACCTGGACGCGCTGACCGCGCAGATCGAGCAGGGCACGCTGGCTTTCATCCAGGACGTGGAGGAGTTTCTGGCCAAGGCGGGATAAGCGCGGGTGCCCCGGGCAGGCGCGCGTCTGCTATAATCGAGCCCATGCGAAACCTTCCCCGCCTGCTTTGCATCTTGTGCCTGGCCGCGCTGCTGGCCGGCTGCGACCCGACCCCCACGCTGACTGTGCAACCCGGCCAACCTGCCGCCGCGCCGACTGGTGATGCCGTGGCAGTTTACTTTACCGACCCCCAGGCCGCGCAGGCCAGCGCCCGGCGCGGCGGGCCCGATGAGGCCCTCGCGCAGGCGATCGCCGCCGCGCAGACTTCGGTGGATATGGCCATGTTCAACCTGAGCCTGCCCTCCATCCGCGATGCGCTGCTGGAAGCGCACCGGCGCGGCGCGGCAGTGCGCCTGGTGGTGGACAGCGAAACGTATCACGATGAGGTGCCTGAGCAGCTGCGCAGCGCGGGCATTGCCGTGGTCAGCGACCAGCGCCAGGAGCTGATGCACAACAAATTCACCGTCATTGACGGGCAGGAAGTGTGGACCGGTTCGCTCAACCTGAGCACCGGCGGAACGTATTCGGATTACAATAACCTGGTGCGCATCCGCTCGACGCGGCTGGCACAGGATTACACCGCCGAGTTCGAGGAGATGTTCCTGGACGGCCGCTTTGGCAGCAACAGCCCGGCCAACACACCCTACCCGCGCATCACGCTGGACGGCCGCACGATCGAGGTGTACTTCCTGCCGGAGGATGACGTGGAAGACCGCCTGCTGGACCTGGTGGGCGGGGCGCGGGAATCGGTAAACTTCCTGGCCTATTCGCTGACGTTGGATTACCTGGCCGGGACGCTGACTGACCTGGCGCAGGACGGGGTCAGCGTGCGCGGGGTGATGGACGCTGAACAGGCTGCCTCGAACCAGGGCGGTGAGTATGATCGCCTGCTGGACGCCGGGCTGGACGTGCGCCTGGATCCGTATGACGGCTTGATGCACCACAAGGTGATTGTCATTGACGGGCAGTATGTGGTGTTTGGCTCGGCCAATTTCACCACCGGCGGCCTGTTCAAGAATGACGAAAACCTGATTATCCTCGACGATCCTGAAATTGCGCGTCTTTTTAATGCTGAATTTGAGCGCATTTATGCGCAGAGCCAGCCGTGAGGCGGCTTAAATCAAGGAGTGAACAATGAAGCTGAATTTGAAGCACGAAGATTTGTTTGAAAAGATCGCAGAAAACTTCCGAGGGGATGCCAACGTGCGGCGCGGCTACGGCGAACCGATCCGGTTCGAGGGGCGCACGATCATCCCGGTGGCCAACGTCACCTACAGCTACGGCTTTGGTGAAGGCGGCGGCTGGGGCGAGGTTGCTGCTTCGGAAGGCACAGCCGCAGGTGAAGGCGAAGGAGCGTCTGCTGGAGGTTACGGCATTGGCGGTGCAACCAAAACCGCGCCGCTGGGTGTTCTTGAAGTCACGCCGGAGGGCACCGTGTTCCTGCCGGTGCGCAAAAACCGCGAACTGGCCAGGGGGCTGGCGCTGGGCATGTTGCTGGGATTGGTGCTGGCACGCCTGCTGCGCCGCTAAAGGAAAAACCTATGTACTATTTGATCCCTGCATTCCTGCTGTTCCTGATTGCGTTTTTGCTGGTGCGCACCTTCCTGTTTGCGCGCCCGCCAATCCCGCCTGATGAAATTGAGCTGCCCGTTGTGAATGTGGAACGGCTGGCGGTTGGGCTGGGCGAAGCCATTCGCTGCGAGACCGTTTCGACGGGCGAGGGCGCGCCGCCGGCCGCTGGCGAGTTTTACAAGCTGCACACGCAGCTTCAGCTGCGCTTTCCGCTGGCGCACGCCCGACTAAAACGAGAGTCAATCAACGATTTCAGCCTGCTGTATACCTGGGAGGGCCGCCAGCCCGACCTGGCGCCGGTGCTGTTCACCTCGCACCAGGATGTGGTGCCGGTTGATCCGGCGCAGTTGGATGCCTGGCAGCAGCCGCCCTTCAGCGGCGCGCTGGCCGATGAAGCCGTATGGGGACGCGGCGCGTTGGACACCAAATCCACGCTGGTTGCGCTGTTGGAGGCGGTGGAAAGCCTGCTGGCAGCCGGTTACCAGCCGGAACGGACCATCTTACTGGCTTTTGGGCACGATGAAGAGATCGGCGGGGCGAACGGCGCAAAGCGCATCGCCGAAACGCTGGCGCAGCGCGGCTTACACCCGGTGGCGGTGTTGGATGAGGGCGGCGCGGTGGTTCAGGGCGTGCTGCCGGGCTTTGCGGGGCCGGTGGCGCTGGTCGGCACCGCCGAGAAAGGCTACCTCAGCCTGAAACTGACCGCCGCGGGCCAGGAAGGCCACTCCTCGGCGCCGCCGAAAAATTCGGCCATTGGGCGGCTGGCGCGGGCGCTGGCGCAGCTGGAAGCCAACCCGATGCCGGCACGGTTGACCGCTCTGGCACAGACCTACCGCGAGGCCGGGGCGTTGGCCAGCTTTGGCATGCAGGTGATTTTTGCAAACCTGTGGCTGTTCGGCGGTTTGGTGCGGCGCAAACTGGACGCAAACGCGCAAACCGCGGCGGCAATACGCACCACCACCGCGTTGACGCTTGTGGAAGGCGGCGTCAAGGATAACATCTTGCCGTCGCAGGCGCATGCGGTGGTCAACTTCCGCCTGTTCCCGGGCGATACGATCGCCGGGGTGTGCGAGCGTGTGCGCCGCGTGATCGGCGACGAGAATGTGCAGTTCGAAGCGCTGCCCCAGGCCAGTTGGGAGGCTTCCCCCGTCTCGGCGACTGACACGCTGCTGTACTTCCAGTTTGGCTCGGCTATCCGCCAGGTGTTTCCGCAGGCGGCGGTGGGGCCGTACCTGGTGCAGGGTGCCACCGATGCGCGCCATTACGCTGAATTGAGCGGGCAAGTCTTCCGCTTTTCGCCTTACCTGGTGAACAGCACCGATCTAAAGACCATCCACGGCGTCAACGAACACATTTCGCTGGACAACCTGGAGAAAATGGCGCAGTGCTACGCGCAGGTGATGCGCGCCTGGGGCGGCGAGCCGGAGCAGGGGGAAGCGCCTGAACCTGAGCGCGAAGAAGCGGGCGAATAAGGTTCCCGAAAAGATTCCTGTAAAAACAAAGACAAATATAAAAAGGCAGGGGCGGGTTTTGAAACCCGCCCCTACTGTTCCCCGCTTTTTGTCAAAAACCTTTGTAGTTCGATGCGCTGCCGCTCATTATTCCATCGCCTGCGCATACAGCGCGAAGGCAAAATCGATCAAGGCCTGTTTCTCCTCCTCGCTGGCAGCGCGGGAGCCCGTCCCGTTCAGCACCAGTTCGCGCGTCATGGCGTCGGCGGTAGCCGGGTCGGTTTGATACTCCTGGATGGGCAGGTAAGCATCCAGCCATTGGAAGAGCTGATCCAATTGGGCCGCGTCCAGTTGCAGCGTGCGCGCGTCGGCCGGGCTGGATTTGCAGTTGGTGGCCTGCACTTTGCCGTAGGCGTACACCAACAGATCGTCGCAAAAGCCAGCGATGCCGCCCTCGCGGTGCCAGGCCAGCGCCAGACCCTGGTCGGCGGTGCTGCGCCCGGATTGGGCCTCCAGCAGCACCAGGCGGGCCCATTCGGCCAGTGCGCGCTGTTCGGCCGGTGTGGCCTGCAGGCTGCCCTGACCCGGGAAGCTGATCCAGCCGGAGGGGGTCTCGGCCTTAAAGGGCGCGTAGGCGGCCAGGGCATTCGCCATTTCAGCCAGGCGAACGCCGTTCAGACTGCTCCCGCTCAGCGGAGCACCGCAGGCGCCGTAATTCACCTGCCGGACGCTGATTTCGACGCGCTGGCAGGGTTCTTCCGGGCTTTGCCAGATCAGAGCGGGCAGGGTTTCATTTGAGGATGGCTTGCCCGGCTCGAGCAGCACCAGCCGCTTTCCGGCCGCGTCGGTGTGATATTCATAGCGCTGCCCGCCGGCTTCCAGCACCACCCGGTATCCGGGGGTGATGACCTGCAAGCAGTTGATGCCCGGTGTGTCGATGCCCAGGCAGGAATCGCCCCAATCCACCGGTTCGGCGGCCAGCACGCTGATGAGCAGTTCATGTGCCAGATTCAGTTTTTCGGCCAGCGCCTGACGGGCTTTGACGGCAGCCTCAGGCAGGTTGGCGATGGTCAGTTCCTGGCGCACGTTAACGCCGTCCTGGTCGGTGCGGAAGACGTAGAATTGGCTGCCAGCCTGCAGGACAACGCGGTAACCAGGTGTGATGACCTGCAGACAGCTTTCGGCCGTGCCGCCCAGGCCCAGGCAGGAGTCGGACCATTCAGCAGGCGCGTAGGCGACCGCAGCGGTCGCAGCCGGGTCGATGGCAAGCATTTGTGCCAGCGCCTGCTGTGCGGCGGTGACGGGCGGCGGGAAGGGCGGCTGGCCCTCATCCGCAGGCAGGGTGGGCTGCGGGGCAAGCGGGGTCTTGCGGTTTTCGGGCGTGGCGGGCAAACCGGCGCAGGCCGAAAGCAGCAGACCGCCGAGAAGGATTGTGAAAAGAAGTTTCCGTAGGATCATCGGGCACCTTTAAAGTGTCATTGTTCTATAAGATATCAGACGCCGCACGGCGTGATAAGTTCCCGGATCCGCACGGCAGGCTGCGGATAAAATGCCGGCACAGGCTCACACAGCCGTGCCCGTACAGAGATGCCGATTGGGGCACGCAAGGTGAAGATTTAATTGCGGCGATTGTTAACACAGCCGTGCCCGTACAGAGAGACATGAAATATCACCATTTGGCGTGGTGCTCTTCGGCGAAACCGACCAGGTTCTCGATGTCGATCTTTTCGCCCTGATCGGTCACCACGCGGCCGTTGTAGCGTCCAAACATCTGGTGCACTTCGCTGGAGAGGATCTTGACATCGGTTTTGGCGACGCGCTCGAAGAACGGCGTGAATTCCAGGTCCAGGCGGCCGTCGGTCCCGGTCATGTGCCAGGGCTTCATGAAGTCCTTCGAATCATAGCTGAATTTGACTTCTTCCAGTTTGTGCAGCTTGCCGTTGAGGATGAAGGCGTTCTCGCCGGCGGCGGAGGTGTCGCCGAAGCCGAAGCCCAGGTTGAGGCCGATGGTGCGCCGGTCGGGCAGGAAACCAGACGCACTGGCCCACACCCAGAAGGAATTGTATTCCCACACGCCGCGCCCCCAGTCAAGGTTGCCCAGGCAGGTGGATGGGGTGATCTCGTGGCGCTGACCCTGGTATTCCACCCAGCCGGAGGCGGGCAGGCAGTTGATCTTGCGGTTGTAGTAGAAGCGTTTGCCGCGGATGGGGATGACGATGACCATGGATTCGTGGTTTGGGGCCAGCGCCAGGCGCAGGTCAGCATTCAGCGGTCCGTTCTCAAAGTTTGGCCAGCGCACGGTCAGTTTGTGCGCGCCGCTTTCACGGGCAAAGTGCAGACTGGCGGATTTATTCTCAAAGCGGCTGTCGCCCTTGCTGCTGTTGCGCGGCAGCTCAACCCCGCGGGCCAGCGGAATGGTGAGCGTTTCCTCGTGGCATCTGCTGCTGGCAAAATCGATCACGTAGGCAAAGATCGAACCCAGGTAGCCAACGTCGCTGATCGTGAAGCTGAAGAAGTGAGTCGGGGTGGTGACGGCGTAGTAATCCCATCGCTTGATGCGCAGCCATTGCAGGAAACGCAGCCTGTAAAAATTGGTCTTTTCCAGGTTGCAATCCAGAAGCGGCTGGCGTGCCCAGCCGATATCGGTGAGGTTTCCCTGCGCATCCAGCAGCGATCCGGGACCTTTGAGCATTCTTTGCATGGCGGCCTCCTCACAGGCGGTAAGAAATGATGACCACGAAACACATCATACCCGTTAGGGTACGAAAGGCCGAAGGAATAAGATGTAAATGGTGATCAGGGATTGAAGGTGATCTCCCACAGGTGAACGTTGGCGGGTTCGGGCACGCCGTCGTCGAGCAGCTCAATGCGCACGCGCACGGCCGTCAGGGTTTCAGCAAAGTCAACCGGCACATCCTTGTAGCCTTCGACGTGCCCGGCTTTGACGGTGAAGGGCTTCTGGCTGCCGTCGGCGGTGAAGACGGTGACGTTGACGGTCACCGGTTCGGCGCCGGCGCGCAGCGTCACGCCGCTGATGGCGCGCGCCGCCGCGAAATCAATTTCCACCACCAGCGGATTGGCCCCGCCGGTGCGAGCCAGGCTGTTCAGGTCGCCGTCGAAGAGGTTGGCCGGCTGGCCGCCGTCGAACTGCGAATGGCGCACGCGCGCGCTCTGCCCGTCCACCGTCAGGGTGGTTTCTACCAGGCGGCTGCGCTCGGCCTGCTCGGCGGCGATGATTTCGTCAATATCGCTGCGGTACGCCAGGCGCACAAAGCTGAAGCCTTCGCTGCCGTCGGGGTAGGGGATTGTCGCGACGACCTCGGGCTGCTCAAAGCGCTGGCTGTCGATGGCAAGTTGCAAATCGGCGGCGGTGAGCACGAACACATTCTGCTCCAGCTGGGGGTCAATCTGCTGAATAAAATCGTTGATGCCGCGGATGGTAATGGCGGGCTCGTCTGGGGCAAAGAAGTTGCGCAGTGTATCACCCTGGAAGGTCCAGTTGGGCGAGATCTTCACCATCTGGTCGGGATGCTCTGTCAGGTAGGTTTTGGCCGCGGCGTAAACCTGCGGCGCACCCCACTGCGTGCCGTCCAGGCCGTAGCTCGGCAGCCAGCGGGCGCCTTCGGTGAGCGCGCCGACCAGGTTGGCCAGCGCACCGGCGGCCAGCAGCAGGAAAGCGGCCAGAGTCAGCGCGCCGCGCGGCAGGTTGAAGCGCGTCAACCGGTTAAACAGGGCGGACAGACCGAGCGCGGCCAGCAGGAGCAGGGGAACAATCACGGCCAGCGCGCGCGGCAGGGTGATCTCGCTGGTCAGCGCGGCGCCAACCGGGGCGGCCAGCAGCGCGTAGACCGGCAGGCGCAGTTCGGGACGGGCACGCCAGCCGCGCAGGGCGGTGAACAGGCCGAGCGCAGCCAGCAGGTACATTGTCCAGGGCAGCGGCGAGGCCGTGCCGAGGGCATAGCGGATGTGCTGATCGTCGGTGTGCGCGGTCAGCCAGAAGGTGGGTGAGAGCGTCTTGAGATAGGTCAACAGGAAATTGCCCAGCTTCTGCAGCGCGGTCAAATCGGTCTCTGCCAGGTAGGAGCCGTACATGCGCAGGCGGTCGACATAGGCATCCGGCTCGAGCAGGATAAAGCGCGCCAGCGGCAGCGCCAGTACGATCAGCAGCAGCGCGCCCTTCCAGGTGGTGCGGCGCTGCCGCCAGTGATATGGCGCGTCAGCGACGAGCAGGATCAGCCCGGTGGCGATCATGATCACCTGGCCGGGGGTGTAGGCGTAGAAGGCCAGCCCGCCCAGCAGCAGCGCCGCGAAGAGGAATTTGGGCTGCTCGAAGCGGTAACGGGCATAGTAATACAGGAAGCCCGCGTAAAAGGCGGCCAACTGGATGGTTTCGAGGCCGGTGCGCGCCAGGAAGAACCAGGCCGGTGAGGCGGCCAACAGCAGCGGCAGCAGGCTCCATTCGGGCAGGTTCAGCCGATCGCGCAGCAGGCGTGCCAGCCAGAACATGCCCAGCAGCGCGATCAGGCCGTTGAAGGCGCGCACCACCCACACCGACGGACCCAACAATAAATAGGGCAGCGCGGCCAGGTACACGGTGGCGCTCAGGCTGTACTGGCCGTCATTTTTCGTGAAGGTGGGCAGCAGAACATTGTTTTCATCGCGCAGATTGTTGGACATAAGCCGGGCGGCGTTGACGGTGCTGACGGCCTCGTCGCAGGAAAAGTGTGCCGGGTAAACGGTCAGCCCGGTGAACATGACCACGAGGTAGAGGATCAGGGCGGCGATGAAGATCTGCCGCGGCTGCACGGCGCGAATCCAGCCCGCCAGCCGCTGCAAAAGGCCGGCCGGCGACCATCCTGGTACGGGCCGCGCCACCAGGCGGCCGTTCTCATCGCGCACGGCTTTGAGGTGAATGGATATTTTTTCGCCAGGCTGCAGGTCGAACGAAAGCTCGACATGCACGCTCTCGGGAAGCTCTTTTTTTTCCGGGGCTGGCGGCAGGGACATGAGAAGATTATATAGCAGTTCAGAAAAGGGTATTCGTGGATTCGCGAGGCGTGAATCGTGAGTCGTGAGGCGTGAACCGAAAATGATAGCCGCTGAAAATGAAGCTTGATCGACTCACGCTTCACCCAATACGCTTCACGGTCTTAGGCGAAAATCGTACACACCGTCCTGCAGGGGGTAACTGCGGCCGCAGTTGGGGCAGAGGATTTCGCCGGCGGCCTGCGGCAGCGGGCCGAACCCGCAGGCCGGGCAGCGGAAGTGCATCTCCGGTAGGGGCGCGGGCTGGCCGCCGAGCGCGCGGCAGCGGGTGAACACGCTGGGCGAGAGCTGCCACCAGTTGCCGGTGAGCTGGGCCAGGCTGTCCATGGCCACCAGCAGGCCGGTGGGCAGCAGCTTTTTGAACAGGCTGATGCGGAAGTGCGAGACGGTGAGCGTGCGCTCGATGCCAAAGCCGGTATGCTTCAGCCAGGCGCGCACGGCGGCCGGGTGAAAATCAAAGTTGAGCGCGGCAAACTCGACCGGTTCGGGAGCGTAGGGGCTCCAGCTCTGGCGGCGCAGTGCGTAGCGCAGCATGGCTTTGAGGTTGCGCTTGTTGGCGTATTCGAGGATGAAGGCTGCCTGCGGCTGCAGCACCTGGCGCACCTGCTCCAGCGCGCGCGGCGCATCGGCCATGTGGTGCAGCGTGCGGATCATGGTGGCGCCGTCGAAGCTGCCGGGCATGAACGGCAGGCGGTAAATATCGGCGGCGACGTAGGTGTAGCGGTCGGAATCACCCAACCGCTGGCGGGCCTGCTGGAGTTGCGTGGTGGAGTAATCGAGCAGGACGATGTGCTGGTAGCCTGCATAGCGGGGCGTGTTGCGCCCGGCACCTGCGCCCAGTTCCAGCAGCCGCTGGCCGCCTTCGGGGGGCAGCAGCCGGCGCAGGGCCACGGCTTCGGCGCGGTCTTCATAGGCGCGCCCGCCCTGGTCCCAGAAGGAGGTCTGGTAGTCGGAGTTGGTGTAATCGCAAACAGGGGGTGTCGGTTGCATAAGATTGATTCACCACGGAGGCACAGAGATCACGGAGAGGAGAGATAAGTGAAGAAGAGATCCTTGAGCCTTGACAATTCTACAACGAAATAATCCTCTTACTATTCTCTTTCTTCTCCTTCTTTACTCTTCTCCGTGTCCTCCGTGTCTCTGTGGTTTATCCGCTTTAAAATGCGAACGGGCAGGTTTGCCGGCGGCGCCCGGAAGGGCCCCCTTACCGATGCTTCCTCTCGGACCTGTCGGGGTTCGAAGGTTTCCGCCGCGCCGGTCCCGCCCGGTCGCAGGCTAAGGATACCAGAGGATGGGTGAAACGTCAATTGCACTGCGCTGTTCACCATTCGAGCTGGCGGACAGTAAGAATGGATTAAATTCGTCAAATGGCAGGGTGACTTTCCTCCCGTTATTCGTCACAACCTTGCCAGGTGGGGTGACATGTCGGTTTTGATCGCTATAATCATTTTAATCAAAGAATTTTCTGCAGGAGAAACGAATGGGTAACTTTGATCCCAGGCAAGGCATTAGCACGCTTGTCAACCATGTGGGGGAAGGGCATAACCCGCAGCATGCACACGTTACGCCGATCTACCAGACTTCGACGTTTAGCTTTCCAGATGTGGCCACCGGTGCGGCCATCTTCAAAGGTGAAGATCCGGGCTATGTATACACCCGCATGGGCAATCCTAACCTGGCTCAACTGGCGGAAAAATTTGCCGCGCTGGAAGGTGTTGATCTGCTGCGTGCCGATCCGGGTAAGCCGATTGGTGACGTGGTTGCCGGGCTGGTGTTCGCCTCTGGCATGGCGGCGGTCTCCACTGGCATTTTGGCCTGTGTGAAGAGCGGGCAAACGGTCATTGCACAGGAGGCGCTCTACGGCGCAACCTATACCTTCCTGAAAACCATTGCGCCCAATTACGGTATTAAGACCATCTGGCTGACCGATCCTTCGGTGGAAAACTGGGAAGCCGCCTTCGCGCAGCACCCCGAGGCTGTGCTGGCTTACGCCGAGACTCCTGCCAACCCCACGATGGCGCTGGTTGACCTGGCCGGGGTGGCCGATGTGGCGCACCGTCACAAAGCCTGGTTGATGGTGGATAACACCTTTGCTTCACCCTACTGCCAGCGGCCGCTGACGCTGGGCGCGGATGTGGTGCTGCATTCCACCACCAAGTACCTGTCGGGCCACGGCCTGGTAATTGGCGGGACGGTGATCAGCCGGCATGTGGGCTGGGTGCGCAAGGAACTTTATGGTTTGCTGAAGGTGCTGGGCGGCTCGGCCAGCCCGTTCGATGCCTGGCTGGCCAACATCGGCCTGAAGACCTTTGAACTGCGCATGGAACGCCACTGCGAAAATGCGATGGTGGTGGCGCGCTACCTGGAGAGCCACCCCAAAGTTGAACGGGTGTATTACCCCGGGCTGGAAAGCCACCCCGACCATGCACTGGCCCGCCGCCAGATGCTTGATTACGGCGGCATGATCGCCTTTGAGCTGAAGGGCGGCATGAAGGCCGGCGAGGCGCTGATGAACCACGTGGAAACCTGCACGCTGGCGGTCAGCCT
>Ga0208695_1001221_pt1 | contig 22211 bp, 15 predicted proteins | sample AD_UKC111_MetaG_FD_184449 | JGI IMG/M metagenome (GOLD analysis project Ga0208695, IMG submission 184449) | Active sludge microbial communities of municipal wastewater-treating anaerobic digesters from Hong Kong - AD_UKC111_MetaG (SPAdes)... | ecosystem: Engineered > Bioreactor > Anaerobic >...
GTCAGACCAGTATACCAAAAGTATTTGCAGGTGGCGATATAGTCACGGGCTCAGCAACAGTCATACTCGCAATGGGCGCAGGTAAAAAGGCAGCAGAAGGCATCATGAAATACTTAGAAAATGCATAATATAATAACATGATAGGAACTAAAACCTCTCCATCAAAAGCCATGATTTTTGCAATTTTCATGCTTTGATGGGGAGTATCTTTTAAAAGGACGCTTCAGTAATTCTTCAGCTACTCAAGTGTTAGCATTAATAGAAAATATGGAAATTGTCGAAAACATTTATTGAAGTCAGCTGGATGGCCAATATCGATAATTCAAGTGGGATGAACAATGCAAGTAATGGGAAGGATGTGAGTAATATGGCCACGCCTGCGAAATCTGTTGCAGATTACGTCCGTGAAAATCCTAATTGCAACTATTTCATCTCCGCTTCCGCCGGTACGGGGAAGACCTATACGCTCACAAGCTATTATTTGGGCATCTTGGAACATTACGAGCGTACGGGCGAGGCAGATATAGTTGACAAAATACTAGCCGTGACGTTCACGAACAAGGCAGCGAACGAGATGAAAGAACGGATCATGGACGAGGTGAGAAAGAAACTCGACTCCATGAAACCAAACAATGCAAGTTATGTCTACTGGCGTGAGGTTTACAAAAACTTGTCGAGAGCAGTCATCTCAACGATCGATAGTTTTTGTCGTAGGATTCTTGTTGAACAGAACGTCCAAGCAGGGGTAGACCCAAGTTTCACGATCATAACAGAACTGAAGCAGATGCGTGTGATAGAAAATGCATCGAGAACAGCTATCGAGATTGCGTTCAAGATATTCGATGATGAAGAACCACTCCTGCCTCCGGGTATAATGAGAGAACGCAAGGATAAGATGGACGGCTATATATATGAGTTGAAACAATTGAAATCATCGATCAAGGACATTTTTGAACTCATTGGTGATATTCAAGAAGTACAAGAGCACGTTGCAAACATCGTCAGAAATTGGAGGTTGGAACTGAGCAACTCCGATGTCAGTGACAAGCTTATGAAAGTACTGGAAAAGGGTGGAAAATCACTCAAGGTGCTTCGTCTCATCGCACTCATCGCATCTGAGCTGTATGAGTCCGAAACGATCGACAACTTCGAATACGATTTCAAAGGTGTGCTCGAGAAGACATTTTCAGTCCTCCAGCAACCAGAAATAAGAGCGCAATATCAAGGACAATTCAGATACATCATCGTCGATGAATTTCAGGATACGAACGACCTTCAAAAGAAAATCTTCAATCTAATACACAGTGATAACAACTTTCTATTCTACGTTGGCGATAGAAAGCAATCCATATACAGATTCCGCGGTGCGGATGTTTCCGTCTTCCTCAGTACGATGGAAGAGTTCGAGCAGAATGCGAGGCAAGCACCAGACAAATACAAGGTACTCTCGCTCCAGACGAACTATAGGTCCCATCAAAAGCTCGTGGAGTACTTCAACGAAATTTCCGAAAAGTCGATCTTCAACAACGTAATCTACGAATCGGCAAAGAAGCAAAATTCCGGAAACAGAAGCGGTACGGGCAGGAGTACTAAGGGCAATAAAAACTCACAAAAAGCGCAAGAAGAGAATACCGCAGTCTACAGATACGAAGTCTTCAAGCTGAGATTTCCGGAGTTGTACAAGAAGATGTGGTTCTTGGCAGAGGATAGGTCAGACGCCAGCAATCAAGGGAGCAACGGTGAATCGATACCTAATTTGGAATTCTCAGAAGAAATTTCCAGAAAACCGACTGAACGTGTCGTGTATCTGAATGTAGACATAGCAACAACAAAAGAAAATGGAAATGGGAAAAAAGAGAACGAATCGAACAGTGGAAGCGAAGAAAACACTGAAAGTATCGAAAAAAGCAACGATAGAGGATTGGACGGTTACGAGCAAGAAGCAATCCTCGTTGCAAAAACAATCAAATCACTCGTTGGGAAAGAAATGACGTTCTATGAAAAAGAAAACGGGACACTTAGAGCGAGGCGCAGAAAGATAGAGTACAAAGATTTCACGATCTTAACCTACAAACTGCAAGGTGTTGAAGAGTATTACAGGGAAGTTTTCTCGAAATTCGGTATTCCACTCTACGTAGTCAACGGCAGAGGGTTTTACAAACGTCCGGAGATAAGAAGTGTCATGTCTGCCATGACTGCCATACAAAATCCAAATAGTGATTACAACTTCGCCAATTTCTTCTTTACACCGTTCTTGGAGGATGTAGATTCAGATTCAAGCGATTTTCAAAAGTTCAAGATATTCCACAAAATAATACAGAACAGAAATGTCATACAAGAGGCCATGAAAAAGGAAACTAGCAAAAGACCATCACTCTTTCAATCTGCCAAGGAACTCGCAAAGAATGGTGAACTTCCAAAGCACGTGGCGGATATGATCCTCTTGCTCCAAAAATACGACGAATTGAAGTATTTTCTTAGACCTGCCGAGGTGCTGAAAGATTTCGTTAAAGAGAGCGATTATGTGAGAAAGATTGCACTCTTCGATAATTCTGATCAAAAGCTCAAGAACGTAAAAAAGCTCTTGGACCAAGCAGCGGAGTTCAATCATCAAGCGAACACATTCTTGGAATTAACGCGTATGCTTCAGAAGATAGATGAACTGCAAGAGACCGAAGCTTCTGAGATTTCTGAAGAAGACAACGTCGTAAGAATGATGACGGTACACGGCTCGAAAGGACTTGAATTCAACATCGTTTTCTTGGTGAACAACGACTTTTCTGAGAAAGATGAAGAAAAAGTCTTCTTCCCACTCGCCGAAAATGGTACTGGAAGATACATATATATAAAGAAGTTCTTGGACAAGTTGAAGGATAATTTAGAGAATGAATTTGATGTATCCGATGAGGATTTCAAAGAATTGATGAAAGAATTGGAAGCAGAGATTGTATACGATGAAACGGAGTTGCTCAGAAAGCTGTATGTTGCAATCACGCGTGCAAGAGAGATGCTCTTTATCGTCACAGTACCGGGCAAAGATAAGAATTCATCAAAGAAATTCATAAATCCTTCGGAGCTTTCTTCCGAAAAATTTTCACGTATTGATCTGTCACCAAGTCAGATAGAGGATTTCTTGAACGAAGTAATTGAAGAAAACGAGGTCAAGACAGAAAAGACTGTACAAACGATAGATGAAGAGACAGAAAAGAGCATAGAAAAGCAGATTTCCGACCTCACCAACATGGCATACAAAAGATATATCTCCCCAACCTTGCTATACAACATTGTTGATGAAAAGAGCGACTTTGAAGCCTTCGATGAGAGTTTCAACGATTTTGAGAGCGAGATGTTTACGCGAGAAAATGCTCAGAGTCCTCAAAGCGAGGAAGTAGAAATACCAAACGTATTTTCTAATATGCTCGAGACATCTCCAGAACTACTCGAAGGAAAGATAGTACACAGAAAGATTTCGAGCGTTACTGAGTACAATCAGCTCATCTATCTTGTAGAACGAGGAGACTTACCGAGAGGAATACTTAACGCAGAGATTTTGAAAAGACTTTTCGAAGGCAGTCAGAAGATACTTTCCGAATGGCGTATCGCAAAGGACATGGAGGAAAACGGAAAAAGTTATGTGCTCTTCGGTGTCCCCGACAAGGTATTCTTCAAAGATGGGAAAATATACGTCGTAGACTTCAAACATTCAGAACTGAATAGACAGCAAGAACTCGATAAATATAGATTCCAAGTGCAGTTCTACATGTATCTACTTGCCGATTTCGGTGAGATAGGCGGCGGATATTTGATAAGCTCGAAGAATGGGAAAGTCATAGAAATCGAAAGGCCAAACGATGATTTCATAAACGATGTCAAAAGAAGGATCGATAGGTTCTTAGAGGTGGTCTTCGTATGAGTAAAAGAGCATTCATCATTCCACTCGACACATCCCATTTTGGAACAGTGGCAAAGGCAATCGAACGATACTATCTTGAAAGCCCGCTCGATTTTCTCTTCATCGGACCAACTGGTTTCTACACACGTCAAATTGCAGACATAGTTGCAAGAAACATTGGCAAAACGCTCAACAGAGATGCGTTCAGAGTGGTTAACCAATACATCACCGAGATGCTTAAATTCCACAACTACGATGCGGAGGTACTCGACCGTGAATTCTACACCATCTACATCACCTACATCGTGGATCAAATGTACGAATCTCGAAGACGCTCCACCACTGACGCTGACGTAAAATTCATGGTACTACGCACTCTTTCTAAATCGAACACGATAATAAGCTACATCGTCGATATATTCGAAAAAATGTGGGAACTTGAATTATACGGTGATACAAGTAAACTAACACTTTCCGGTCAATACGCACTCATCCAAAGCATATTATCGGGAGATAATGAATCACCAGATCCTTTCACAGAAATCATCCGAGAAGTACTCAATGAGATGAACAACGTGGCTGGTCAATTGCGTTCAAAGAACGTTTACGATCCCATGAGCGTTTACAGATGGTACGTTGAGAACGCTGCCAACGTTGAACAATCTCGAAAGTACGTTGTCTTCAGCGGTTTTTTCGACCTTCCACCATTGATGCAAAAGTCATTTAAATCACTGATCAACAAATCAGAAAATGCGATATTCTTCGTCTGGCAGAAAGTCGATGACCTTGCTTTTAACCAACTCGACGATGTGTATCAATTCCTTATGGACAATGGTTTCACATTAGATTACTCACTTTGCCAAAAACGTGAGGTCAAGTTCGATGAAGTGTTGAGCGATAGGAACATCTGTAAAGTTGATGTACAAAATCAGCATGCACAGTACTCATACTTGATAAAAGCTGTGAAGCAGCTCATACTTTCGGGTGAATCTCCTGATAACATAGCTGTAATCGCACCGAACTCTGCAATAGCCTCTATGGTGATGGAAGAATTCGACGATGCTCTCATTCCCTATAGATCCAGTGGGAGAGAACAATTAGTCGAAAGCCAAATCGTGAAAATACTCCTCCAACCGATGCAGGCAGTAGAGAATGACTTTAGCAGTGAAGATTTATTGGCAATTATAGAATCACCGCTCGTTCCGTCCCGTGCATTGACGATGGACGAAGTGGAAGATTTCTTCAGACGTTATGGCTATTTTTCCATCAGAATCAGTCAAGCTGAGATGCGCGATAAATCAGCGAGGTCACGATTGTTCTTCGAGCAATTGGAGAAAGATATAGACGATTTGGAACGGAAAAAAGCAGAAGAATTGATAGAAGACGATGTGTATCTATCTAGCATAGAACAACTGGAAAAGCTGAAGAGTTTTAAAGCAATCATGACACAGCTCTTTTCCATTTTAGACGACATCATCGAAAGCCAAGCAAACGGTACCAACTTCTTCGATTGGTATAGAAGATTTGTGAAAAAGACGGTACAAAATTTCAAAGGCATATTCGAGTTTGGCAACCAGTCGAGTCAAGGAAGCCAAAAAAGAGAGAGCCAAGCAAAGAAGAATGCCGTCGTTGCAAAGAGCATAGGTAAAGAAATCAACGCATTTACGAAGTTCGTCCAAGTACTCAACGATTTACAATTGTACGTTCAAAAAATGGCTCAAGCGAATGGCAAAGAGATAAAAAGCTGGGACAAGTTGTTCAAGATGTTCATCGTCTTGCTCAATTCCAACGGTTACAGGGAGACGTTCAGATCTGCAAACGTGGTCGATATAATGGACGTATCGACGGCAAGATTTGTGAGCAAAAAATACAAATTCTTCGTTGAATTCACCGACGATTACTACCCATCGATCGGTAAAATCAATCCACTTCTGTACAGAACAAGTAATGAGAAATCACGAATATACGACCTGCTCGAAGAGACCGAACGCAGGGCAGTTGTACTTTCGATGATCTTTTCTGATCGTGCCGAATTAATCGTTCCAAAGGCATCTACCATTGGTGATGTGCTCGTGCCTTCAAAGTACTTGAACGAGTTCGTCAGGGGAGAGCTCTTTGAATATAAAACATCACCAAGTGACATATTCAAGCCGATAGACTACGAGATATACAAATTGGCATCTGAAGAACGCAAAAGAGTAAAATTGAACGAAGCAGATTACGTAGTAGGTCAGACTGGTATTACTGAATTCAGCCATAGCAAGATATCAGATTACCTAAAGTGTCCGCTATATTTCTACTTCGCCGACTACGTCGGAATAAGAAAGCCTTTAGACAGCGTTGCAAGATACAATATAAGCAGAGGTTTAATTGTCCACAGGGTACTCAAAAACTTCTTCGATAAACCCATCCCGTTCGAACTGAATGATGATGAAATCATGAGCATGTTGAGGGAAGAATATAAAACCTTCTTCAACGATGGGATATACAAATACAAAATTCCGAGGGAGATATATGTTAAGAAACGTTTCGAAGAAATAAGCCCGCTCCTTTTGAACTTCATCGTTTCCAAGCAGTTGATAAAACTCGGCCAAAAGAGTATGACAATATCACAAGGGAAGGAAAGCAAAGAAGAGAAAAGTAGTGACAAGAACCCATCGTTGCATTCAGAAGCAACAATGTGCACAGAAATGGACTTCAAAACGACGTTCAAAGATTATTCGCTCACCGCGAGAGTTGATAGAATAGATGAACTTAGCGATAATTACGCACTGAGCGATGGTGAAACAGAAAGTGCAGGGTATGAAAAAAAGGAAGATAAAGCATATGCGATAATCGATTATAAACATACAGCAAACCTTGATAAAAGTTCTCAGATAGAACAGCTCATGTTGTACGATTATGTAATCATGCACCACTCTGTGGATGCTAAATCAGATATCGGTGAACCACTTTACCTGAAAAATTTAAAAGGAGAAAAGACCGATGTCTTCTTGATATTGTTGGGAACTAGTTCATCATCGAATTCCTATCAGTATTTTTACGTCAAGCGTCAGTACTCAGAAGAAGCGGAGTATTTCATTCCATACAAGTCGAAGTCGAAAACTAACCAGAAAAAAGGATACATCAGCGTCTCTCAGAAAGAGTTTGAAAAGTGGCTCGAATGGCTTCTTGAGAGAATTTCAAAGGAAGGAAGATTCATCCCCGTTTATCTAAGGGAAGAAACCGCATCATTCATAAACGAGATAACACCACGTCTCGGAAATGTGGATTTGTCGATTCCGGAGAGTTCAAAAGAACCAAGAAAGTGCAGAGTGTACAAGCAATACTGCCCATACGAGCCACTCTGCACCGCAGCCGAAATGTATGGATTAAAGCTGACAGATTCTCAAAGTAAGCGTAGAAAAAGATAGCCGAATACATTCTAAATACATATCTATGCACATATCTTATATCTTATTGTTCGGCTGAAGAATCTTCCACCTCTTTCAGAACAAAATCGAATGTGATTTCATCTCCAGCTGAGAGTGGGTCTGTAAAGCCCACTCTTTCTCCGTTTTTCAAGAGCTTGTACGACTTGACCTTGTGCATGTCTATGTCGAACAATCTCAGTACATCAGCAACGATGAAGCCCTGTTCATCTGGTACCTGAGTCCTGACCCTATCGCCATCTCTGATCTCATACTGTGGAGAAACGAGTTGATCATTGACCCAGACGAGCACGCCATCTTTTGTAAGGACAGTAGTTTCACCGTTTATTTTCACAAGTATACTGATCTTCTCCATCTCCGGAAGTTCCATAACCTTTGGATACTTCAACACGAGTGCATAGTTGATTTTATCACCTGGTTCGACAGTGTTTTCATCGGACAATTCCATTTCATCTTTGAATATCTTCACCTCACCGGCATTCACGGTCTTGTATGCATTGTTCACCGAGTAGGTTATGTTCACCAAATCGTTTCCCAAGAACTCTCTTATCTGCCTTACCTTTATCTTCTCGTATCTAACAACATCGCCATCTTTTAGTTCGACATTATTCGATACCTCGAGCCCATTCAGAATTACTTTTGGATAATACTCTATGATTTCTTCGGTTTCCAGAGACATGAGCTGGACTGGTTTCACGACATCGTAAAGGTGTACATGTGCATCTTCGCCATCGTGTGCCTCTCCAACTTCTATCACATCACCGTGCTTTACAATATCCCTCAAAGTTGCCGCATTACCATTGATAACAACCGTTGCAGGTACTGGCATCTTACCTTTTAAAATCTGTGCCTCACCATTCACATCGATGACCATAGACTTACCTGGTTTTCCCAAAAGAGTATGAATATCCATTCCTACTTGAACGAGCACTTCCCAAACTGTGTAAGACCCTTTGAATCCTATGAGCTGAACCTTCTCACCATTCACGGTCACATGTTCGAAGACCGAACCTGTGTTGTTTAGCGCGGTGTATCCAATTCCGAGTGGCGTTATGTACTCGCTACCAACAATCTGGCCTGTTTCATCTATGAAGTCAAGCCCATTTGTGTTTTTCAAAGAGACCACATCTACATCCATTCCAAGATGCTTTGCCAAATACTCGTCGAACATAGGCACTTTCGCGCCACCACCGACGATCATGACAACCTGAGGTTTCTCACCATTAATTTCCAATATCACTTCTGCAACCTTCTGAGTGATTGCATTGATGATAGGTGATATCACACTTACAACATCTTCCTTCTTTATTTCCTTTTCTTTGTCTAAGATGTTCTTAACGACGAGTTTTTCGTTGAGATAGAAATTTCTCTTCACATATTCTGCCGTGGAAAAATCGAGCAAGAAGTGTTTCGTAATTGCCTCAGTAATCTCATCACCGGCAAGCGGCACCATTCCGTAAGCTACGATCGTGCCATCTTTGGCAATCGCAATATCACTTGTTCCTGCGCCAACATCCACGAGCGCAATGTTCAATATGCGCAAGTCCTCTGGTACAGTGACGTTAACCGCTGCGATAGGCTCAAGTGTTAGATGCGTGATCGTGAGTCCAACCTTCTTTATTACAGAAAGCATCGCCTCAACAACGTGGCTTGGCAAGAACGTTGCAACAACTTTCACATAAGCATTCTCGCCTTTAAGTCCTTCAAGCTTCTTAAACCACATACCATCTATCTCATACCTAATTACAGAATATCCAACGCAGTACATATTAGATTCAACATTTTCCATTGCCTTTGCAACCGCATCGAGCTCTAAGCGTGCGATGAAATCTTGATTTATCTCATTTCCCTCACCGATTTCCATCATCGACTCGCCGATGTACGTCTTCAAGAACCTACCGGCAAGCGCTACCGCAACTTTATCCAAAACCACATTGTTTCGAGATTCTAACTCTTCCTTCACTGCTCTAACCGTTCGAGCAACCTTCTCCACATCATGAATTTGCCCATCGAGCATTGCACGATGCTCGTGTTCCTTTACAATTGCATCGTGGACAATCATCTTTCCTTCCTCATTTCCATCCACCAGAAGACCGGCTATCTTACGAGTACCTATATCGAGTGCAAATAACATTCACATCCCCCCTGCGAAAAAAATCGAGGCTCATAATCTCGGTCAAAATCAAGAAAATCAAACATCGATGACGGTAACTCCCACACCACCTTCATCTGGTCTGCCAAATCGATAATTCTTTATCCTCTTATCGTGCCTCAAATAATTCCATATACCCGTTGCCAACTTACCCGTTCCCTTACCGTGAATTATGTATCCAGTTGAAAAATCGGACATAAGCAACTGATCTATGAACTCATCTATCCTCTCTATTGCCTCTTCGACAGTTGTTCCTCTAATATCTATTTCATTTGATGCAAGCGACGGCTTGTAGACAACATTATCACTCTTCCCAGCTTTGTCACTTTCTGCAACATTTACGGATTCTGTAGTCTTGATTCTAACTAATTTTTCTGGATTCACTTCCAATCTAATCCCATTAAAATCAACTAAGAACCTTTGACCCTTTTTCTCAATCACTCTGCCAATTGTCGTACCGTCGACGAGTCTTGCAAAATCACCGACATCGACTCCACGTTCGTCTTCCGAAACCTTCGTTTCGTAGAACACCTTTTCGATCTTCTCTTGGATTTGTTCAATGTTTTTCACATCATTCGTAATTTCCTTCAACCGCTTTTTCACCAATTGCTCATTTGATGTCTTTGTACTCTGAAGTGTTACTTGGAGATCCTTTCTTGCCTTCTGTATATCTTTGTATACCTCTCTAATTTCCTTGTCAAATTCTTCTATACGCTTCACCTTGAGTAATTTATACTTCTCTTCAAATTCCTTCTTTTGACGAGCATAATCGCGCAATGTAATCTCTAATTCACGCTTCCTTGCTTCCATCTCGCTTACTTGTCTGTTCAAATTCTTTATGAGTTCTTCTATATTCACATGTTCTTCATCCAGATGCTTTTTTGCCCTCTCTAAAATATCATCACTCAAGCCATACTTTCGTGCTATTTCAAAAGCGTGAGAAGCACCTGGTATATTCATCAATATCCTGTACGTTGGAGAGAGAGTCTCAGGATCAAACTCCATCGAGGCAGTAACAAGCTTATCGTGAGACATAGAGAAGAGCTTGACTGGTGTTAAATGCGTTGTTACGATGAACTTTATCCCTCGCTCGATCAATTCTTCAATGATCCCCAAAGCGATTGCACTACCTTCGTAAGGATCAGTGCCAGAACCGAGCTCGTCTATCAGTACCATCGCATTCTCATTTGCACTTTCGAGTGCCCTCGATATATTCACAATGTGACCGGAAAACGTACTCAAATTCTCCAATATATCTTGGCTATCACCTATATCTATGTACACATCAAAATCAGGCAATCTTGAACTCTCGCCTGCTGTAATTGGGAAACCACTCCTTGAAAGCAGCAAAAACAGTGCAACGGTCTTCAGTGAGACTGTCTTTCCACCCGTGTTTGGCCCTGTTATCACCATACCCGTCTTATCCGTTGGCAACTCTATATCTATTGGTACCACTTTTTCTGCTGATATGAGTGGATGTCTTGCTTGTGATAACTTCAGATAACTACCAGATGGTATGATCATCGATGCATTCTTCTCAATTACATATCTTGTTCGAGCAAAGAGTGCGTCAATTCGCTTAAGCAATGCCACGTCATCTTTCAAGTCATTCAGTTTATCGAAAATCTTCGACGTCAATTCTCTGAGAATCCTCGAAACTTCTCTTGCTTCCTCCTCAACGAGTACCCGTAATCTATCGTTTATAGGTATAAACTCTTCCGGTTCAACATAAACAGTCGAACCAGATGAAGAGGCACCTTGAAGTATTCCTTTTACCTTTCCGCGTTCATTTGCCTTTACAGGAAGAACATACCTATCGTTCCTTATCGTATAAGTCAATTCTTGCAATTTACCCTGATTGTGCGATATGTACCGTTCTATGCTCTGCCTCAAATCCTTAAGTGTCTCGGCATACTCTGTTCTTATCTTCTTCAAAAGCACAGAAGCGGTATCTTTCACATTGCCTTCGTCATCTAAAGCCTGTCGTAAAGCGCTTATTATTTCATCATAATTATTGAGATCATATATGAGATTAACCACAGAAGATTGAAAGAGCAATCCACCTTTAGTCTGCTTGAATGTACCTCTCAGAGATTTGATGCCTTCGAAGAATCTCAACAGATAAAGAAATTCAGGTCCTTCAACGATTAGACCATTCTCCACCTTTGAAAGGATTGGCCGCACGTCTATGAACGCATCAGAAGTTGGAAAACCATTTTCTCTCACAAGATCACACAATTCTGCAATGTAACCAAACTCCTCTTTCAAATCTACTTTACCCGGCTCCAGTTGCTCGAGATATTCCTTTCCAAGCGCGGAATAACAAAAATACTTGTACCCATCGAGCACAAGCTCGTAATCTACCTTTCGTTTAACATCGTTCAAATAATCCAAATATTCAGACATCTAGATGCCTCCTGCGCCATTGAATCGCCCAGTACTTTTCAATTCCGTGGTCTAAGACCCACGTTCAGTTCATCACTTCTCCAAGACGTATACATCACCGTATATCCTTTTTGCATCTATGTAGAACTCTACATTATGCTTCTTACTCAGTACAAAGAGCACTCTTCTACCAACCCTTGGCAAATCCACGTAGCCATCTGTGAATATTACTATTCCCTCGCTTCTAAATTGCTGTTCCGCGATATCCACGGCAGGTTGAAGGTCAGTTTCCCCACCTCCATATACCTGAAAATCCCTCCAATTTCCCAGCTTGTACTCACCGACGAACGTTACGGACTTATCGACTTGTATCACATTGAAAGAGAACTCCTGAGCAGCTATTGCCTCTATCTCACTCATGAATGCGTTGATCTCTTCTTCTATGATACTACCGCTCGTGTCTATAATCACGGTCAACTTTGGTTCGTATATGTACCTCCAACCAGGTTGGTCATCGTACCTTCTATTCGGCTTCAACGGGGTTGAATACTTATCACCTCTCAGCGACATGCCTGTGAACTTTCTCAGTGCAGTCTCCCAATTGATTATTGGCCTTGAAAGATTGATCTCAATATCCTGCTTCACACCGGAAGGTAACTCATTACCGAATAGATTAAACGCCTTGCCAACCTTCTCTTGCGTAAGTTCAATCATCATTTCGATGGGTAAATCAGACTCCTGCTCGTGACTATCCGGCAATTTGTCCCACACTGCTTCCACATCGAAACTATCGTTCTTCATAAACTCATCGAGCATATATTGATGATACTCTTCCGCTGTTCTATTGAGCATATCCATCGGTGGACTGACGAAAATCATATCGTTATCAACACCATGCCCTTCTTGAATCAACACATTGAGCGGTACACTAAATGCATCGAGTTGTGGAATAAACTGATTTATTGCGGCATCTTTAGCTATATCCCACACCTGCTTGTCTCTCTTATCTCTTGCCTTGATGAGATAGTGCTTATTGATGAAATGCATAAGTTCGTGGAGAATCAAACCTTCCACCATCTTCACATGCTTTGCAGCGATACTCACCGGATTGTACAGAAAGACAAAATCACCATTGCGAGATATCGTAAGTGACACATTCTTTACACCGGCCTCTTTGAATTGACTACCCATCAATATATATGCATAGAACGGATTCAAATTTATCAACGAATTCAGTGCCTTTTCCATCTTTTCTATCACTAAAATGCCCCCAAACTTAATTTCTCTAAAAAATCCATGGATCAACAGAACGCGAATACCTCAAAATTCTATTCCAAACCTTGCATCAAAATATACGCTATTATCCCCTGTTATGAAAAATGACCTGTAAGAAAGCCATCTGAGCGATGTGACGTACCCAAAACCGATACTATAACCATCACCAAGATATCTCACGTTGAAATCCAATTTTGAACGAAACAGTTCATCTGTTCGGAAAGTTGGTACATTAACGTTAAACGCAGGATCATAGTAAAGATAGAATGCCGAATAGTATGCATTCACCTGAAATTTGACCCCAGCGTCCTTGATGAAATACGAAGGCGACAGATTGACATAAACCCGCCCAACTTCCATAGCAGTATCAGTCTCCATATACTTCGTATCCAACGAAACAGGTATATCCAGTTCGAAATTATCTACGCGAAATAACGGACCCACCTTGAACGAATAAGAACTCTCCCGAAAATCGTACCCACCCGAGAATTTCAAACTTACATAATCACCAGATGTCAAACTGAGCAGCATATCAAACTCGCTGTAGGGAAATCCCAAAGTATATTCTATGATTCCTGTCTTACCTGTTAGACCTATTCCATCCTTCGTGTTTATGAAAAACTCAGTGGCATATGCGGAACTCCCCATCAACATAGTAAACATCAATAACGATATCGCCAAGTGCCTTAAAGAATTGCGAATATGCTTCATCCCCAACACTCCCTTAGTTGTTGAATAGTCAGATTTTCAGTAGTTGCAAACTAATTATATCACAACAAATAAGAATGAGAAAACCCCAAAGCAACGATGCTTTGGGGCTTACTCGCATTTTCATGCCATTTAATTTTCAGATGACACTTAACCTACAAAAAAGCTCACAATTGCCGGTATCAATAGATATATAGAGAAATATTTCAGATGTGATGAAACAGTCAAATACCTCATCAATGCAAGCGAAGCCAATCCTGCAACCAGTGCGCCACCAAAGCCTGCAAATGCACCAGCCGTAAATGTGACACCTTTAATTTCGAACAATCCAGCAGCCAACACTACAGGTAAACTCATGAGGAAAGAATACTTAAACGCATCTGCCCTTACCATACCAATCATCAATGCACCAATCAAAGTCAGTCCGCTCCTCGACACACCCGGAAGTATCGCAACTGCTTGGAATAAACCTATAACTAAGGCATCAACGTACGTAATTTGTCCCATCGTCTTGTGACCTGAAAATTCGTCTGAAATCCACAACAACGCTGCAGTTGCCAAGAAGAATACACCAACCAGCTTTTGAGAAGAAAGCGCTTGATTAACTTGTTCTTGGAAGAACACACCGATGAGCCCAGCCGGTATAGAAGAAACGATAAGCTTCAAAATCAGATCTACAGTACTTTTATCCCATCTAAAAAGCCCGACTATGAGTCCTACCACATCGTTCCAAAGCAAAATCAGAACTGCTAAAAAAGTGCCTAGATGCAAAAATGCAAAAAACGGTAATTCAGAAGGCAAACCCATCAACTTCGAAAAGAGTGCAAGGTGACCTGAACTCGAAACTGGGAAAAATTCCGTAAGGCCTTGGACGATACCGAGTATGAATTCTTTCATAATTAGTGCGTTCTCCTTTCGTATCCCTGTCTTTGCAAAGTTCACTCAACAATTAGAAAGCTGTTACCTGTAGATATCGAATATGATACCATTGATCTCTCCAACCTTTTCAGCTAACACAAGCGTATCACGTTCTGCTTGGAGCAACAGCGAGGCGATATTATCCAACTTCTCGTCTATCTCCTCTGCTATTATATGCAATCGTGGTTGAGAGGCACTGTAATCATATTTCCCGGAAAGTTTGTACAAATGCTTCTCTATATATTCCAGCACCTGCTTGATATGACTTTTATACTTCTTCAGAGTGTTTGGAGTTGGAGAGCGTACGAAATCGTTACCTGCTTCCACCACCTCGGTAACCATCTCTTCTATCGTCTTTCGTATGGCTTCTTCCTCAGCCTCTTCAAACATTCCAACGAAAGAAGAGGGAGAAGACCCCTTTATACCATCTTTCTTTCCTGCCTTTTTCCTCTTGACTTCCGAACTCTTGAGTTTTGGATCATTCACTGGTGGTTCAATTCTCATACATCCACCATCTCCATCTACAATTTACTCCTCTTGTCACTTCTCTTGCTTTCCGACTTCCCTTACCACATTCTCAGCAAGTGCCCTGAACGATAAATCGATCTCGCTCTCGCGATAATAAAGCGTTACGGGCTTGCCTTCATCTAACAACTCCAATGCCTTTGGGTCCATAGGTATTCTTGCGAGAACAGGGACATCAAACTCTGCGGAAAGTATATCGGCTCCGCCCTTGCCAAATGGATATATAATGTCATCTTTACATCGCATGTAAGACATATTCTCCACTATACCAAGTACCCTTTGATTCATCGTACTAACAAACGAAATTGCCCTTCTTACATCGTCGAGTGCCACTTTCTGTGGTGTCGTAACAATGATGACGCCATCTGCCTTACCAAGTGTTTGGAATAGACTCAATGCCTCATCGCCCGTTCCCGGTGGCAAATCGAAAAGCAGATAATCGAGTTTACCCCAATCCGTATCTTCCAAAAATTGCTTTATTGCAGAATGCTTCAATGGCCCTCTCCATATGATTGGTTTACCTTCCTCCACAAGCATGGAAATAGAAAGTGCCTTCAAATTCGGCAGTACCTGTGCTGGTATCATCCGCTCATCTTCACCGACAGATGGAAGCGCATTCCCACCTAGCATACGCACAACGTCAGGCCCGTGGATATCCAAATCGAGCAATCCTACATTGTAACCACTTTCCGAAAGTGCCGTGGCAAGATTAACAGAAACTGTCGTCTTACCCACTCCACCCTTACCACTTAACACAGCAACAAAGTGCTTCACATTCTCTCGAAGTACCGCTGCTTTACTATTCTCCGATGCATTGAACTCCATAAACTCATCTCCAATCCAATTACTTCTTCGTATTTTCAATCATTTCCTCGTAACTCTCTACAAGATATTTGGCAGCATCTTCAGGCGGAACAGGATTGATATAGAAACCTGAACCCCATTCGAAGCCTGCAACACGTGTCAACCTTGGTATTATCTCAACATGCCAATGATAGTACTCCTTACCCTCCTCTGAGACAGGTGCGGTGTGAATCAAGAAATTGTACGGTGGATTACTTAGCACCGTGTACATCCTGTGAAGTACATCCTTCATAATGTGAGCAAACTCTTGAATTTCAGGCTCTGTAATTGTACCAAAATCGTGAGAATGCCTCTTTGGAAGCACCCAAGTTTCAAACGGGAACCTTGCCGCATATGGCTCGAACGCAATAAAATGCTCGTTCTCTTCAATTATTCTACGCGCCTCTATCCTTTCTTGATTGATCATGTCACAGAAGACGCAGCGTTCTTTGTACGAATAATAATCCTTAGCACCTTCCAACTCCTCTTGAACCGTTATTGGCACCACTGGTGTAGCTATAATCTGGCTATGCGGATGACTGAGCGATGCGCCGCCCTCTTTTCCATGATTTCTAAATATGAGGATATACTTCACTCGCTCATCTTGCATGAGCGCTCTAAAACGCGTTACGTATGCCCAGACAATTTCTTGCACCTGTTTGTAGTCGTACAGTGCAAATGTGGAATTGTGGTCAGGCGTTTCAACGATTACCTCATGATATCCGAAGCCTGTCATCGCATCGTACATACCATGCCCATACTTGTCGACCAACACATCCGGGTCAACGGCTGGAAACTTATTCGATACCACTCTCACCCACCATCCTGGTGTATTAGGCTGCGTATCTGCAGGCCTAAACGCCAAGATTTCCGGTGGAGTCATCGTTTCATTACCATAATCGAACGGGCAAAAGCCAGGTTTGACATCCTCTGGCTGGACTTGGAAATCATGTGGCCTTTTTGCCCTTTCCGTCGAAATAATGACCCATCTTTTCACAACAGGGTCCTTTCTATACTCTGGCATGAGAATTCCTCCTCGATTGAGATTAGAAAAATAGCATTAAATTGATATCAACCAATCTTTGCCTTTGCCCTTTGATAAAGCTTTACATATTCCTTTGCAGAACTATCCCAAGTCAAATCTGTCGTCATTGCATTCTTCACGATATTATTCCAATGTTCCTTCTCATTGTAGCAGTAAAGTGCCTTTGCAACAGCTTTCAGTAGATGTGCTGAATCATATCCTTCAAATCCGAATCCATTTCCCTCTTTTTTGGAAAAGTCGTACTCTTTCACCGTATCTGCCAATCCACCAGTGTACCTCACTATTGGAATCGTTCCATACCTAAGACTGTACATCTGGCCAAGTCCGCAAGGTTCGTATCTAGATGGCATCATAAACATATCTGCGCCTGCATAGATCTTTTGCGCGAGTACTATATCGAACTTGGTATTTATCGAATACTTTTGAGGATACTTCTCACCAAGTCTTCTGAACATCTCTTCGTACTCCGCATCACCGGTACCAAGAAGCACGAATTGCAAATCGAAGAGCGAGACATAGTCCATAATCTCTGCCAATATGTCGAGTCCCTTTTGAACAACAAGCCTGTTTATCATGCCAATCATCGGCACATCCTTCTGCGGAAGCCCGAGTTCGGCTTGAAGCATTCGCTTATTTTCTTTCTTCAATTCTATGGAATTCAAATCATAGTTGACGAAAATATGCTTATCGGTCTTAGGATTGTACTCATCGTAGTCTATACCATTAAGTATACCGTACAGGTCATTGCTTCTTAGTCTTAACACGCCATCAAGCTTCTCACCGTACTCTTTAGTCTGGATTTCCCTTGCGTACGTTGGACTGACGGTATTTATCACATCTGAAAAGATGATACCACCCTTAAGAAAATTCATCTTCCCATAGAATTCGAGTCCATCGATATTGAACAAATATTCAGGTAGACCAGAAAATTTCAAATATTTAGGGTCATATAGGCCTTGATAGCCAAGATTGTGGATTGTCAACACCGTAGAAGTCTTCGCAAACACAGGAGAATCCTTGTACAGTGATTTGAGATACACGGGGATGAGTGAAGTCTGCCAATCGTTCACATGGATAACATCGTAACTCACATCCAACTTCCTAATCGCTTCAAGTACACCATTAGAGAAAAAGATGGCCTGTTCCGCCAAATCGGGTCCAGCATACACTTCAGATGCACTGAAATAATACTGATTTGCAATAAGAAAAACATTGACGTTCTTAGTTCCAGGTAACGTCGTTTTGTAAATATCGAATTTTTCCTCAGTATTTACATATGGCAACTCTATGCCTTCAGAAATTTTCTCTATCACATAGCCGAGCTTTGCTCTATTTTCTTCAACCTTCTTGTGGAATGGCATGTAAACATCGACTTGAACATTTTGCCTCTCAAGATACTTAGGCAAAGCACCAACGACATCTGCTAATCCGCCAACCTTTGCAAATGGATAGACCTCGTAAGACACCATTGCAACTCTCATATCTCTCACCTCCTGATGTATTCTGAAGATTTCACGTACTCATCATGCGTAAACACCACATAATCGCAGTTTTTAGCGATTTTATTGACAAATCTAGCGCAATCATCCTTTCTCAACCATCTAATTATATCATAGAATTCGACTTTGTTCATCACTATATCTCCCGTGTAGAATACCTTCCCCATGTTCTCCGTATCAACGACGAAAGAACAATGTTCCCTCGCATGCCAAGGCGTATGAAAAACATTCACTGTTCCAAAAAGTTTCATACCAGCTTCTATAGGTACCACCTTTCTCCATGAGTCCATAATTCTTTTGTACAATCTGCTCTTAATCAATCCAAATTTCTCGTACGGCTTATCTTTGTAAAGTGGATGAATGTAAACCGTGGCATTTGGGAAAAGTGTCGTAGCGTATGCATGGTCCAGATGCAGGTGAGTGAGCAGAATGTCTGTTATGTCCTCCAATGCAATATTTCTCTTAGTTAAAGCCTCCTCAAGCAAATTGAAAGAAACAAAAGTGCCGGGGTCTATCAATATCTTGTGCTCTCCATCTTCCAAAAGACACGCAGTAGAATAAGCCTCTTCTATAACTCTCGGAATCCTTATACTTCCGCCCACATACAAAATCTCCATCCGCATACGAAGACCTCCCATCGTTCTTTTCAACGATTATATCACGCTTGTAAAAAAACAGAAAAATCAGCCCCGTAAAGAGCTGATTACACATCACAACAACAAATTCAACTGCTCAATTTCTTCTTTTTCTTCTTACTTTCATACATCATCGCATCAGCGGCTTTAAACGCCTCATCGATATTATCAAAATCACTCAATTTGACTTTTCCATAGCTCATACCTATCTTCACGACACATCCATCCAGAATTATAGGCTTTTCTATCGTCTCCTTCAGTCTTTCAATAACCTGTTTACATTCTCCACATCTTTTCAAATAGATAACAAACTCGTCTCCACCGTATCTATAGACTCGGTCTACACCCTGTTTTACTGCGTAGTTTATCCTCTTCCCAATAATCCTCAACGTGTCGTCGCCAATTATGTGCCCATAGGTATCATTAACCATCTTGAAATCATCGAGATCTATGAAAACTATAACTCCGCCGGCCTTAAAAAGTTCACCCTTATCATTTTCCCACTTTGCACGTGAATACAATCCAGTCAACGCATCAAGCGTACCTTCTGCAACTACCTTTGAGATGCTTGTGAAATACTTTAAAAGCCTTTCCAACTCAACGGCTGCTATCTGTGCAACTTTTAGGTACTTTTTCAAAAACCTTTTTCTTTCGAAATAGTCAATGTTAACTATCGCAACGACCTTCTCGTTGTACGTTATCTTTATTCCAACCCATACCTTCGTTCCAATAATAGGTTGAGCCCAGTCGGACCTATGTTCCGGATAAGTGATGTACGACACACGTTTACCGCTGATCAAAGAGGTAATATTCTCGGCACGCTTTTCATATATTTCATTGGCAATTCCTACCAAATCTACTTTATCGTACACCGGATGCCAAAGGTAAAACGTCCATACCGCATTTTCTGGAGTTAGGAGCAGACTCCACGCATCGGCTTGCATCAGCTTACAAACGTAATCGATTGCATTTCTCAATAGATAAGACTCATCCTTCCCATCTTCAAAGGCATCGATCAGTATATCATAGAAACGGCTTTTTATAAAATATCTGTACTTCTGAGCGTCGGTGAAATCCATCATATTGGATTCACCACTCATAACCATCACCCCACAGAAATGCAACCAAACAAACTTGCAGTATCAAAGGACTGCCTATTTCAGAAATATATATACATATATTAACTGCACATATACAAATTTCGTTCGATTCAGCGCTTCACCACTTTATTGTATATTATACCGAATTCCTCAAGCTTTTTTCCCAGCGTTCTGTAATCTTCCAAATGAATAGTTTGAAAGCCAAGTTTCTTTGCCACCTCTACGTTCTTTATATTATCGTCTATGTACAGTGACTCTTCTGGGTTAATTTCAAACTTATCGATCAGCAATGTAAATATCTCCTTTTGTGGTTTCACCAAATGATACCAAGCCGATACAACGAGACCATCGAAATACTTGAAGAAGTCGTACTCATTGTATATAACCTCGAAATTCTCCTTATTGAAATTAGACAGTATGTACAGATTATAGCCTGCTTCCTTAAGCAAAGGTATTAGCTGTGTCGTTTCTTCTATCGGCTCAAGAAAATCAAGCGATTTATGCGACAAATGCTCCAGCTCTTTCTCCAAATGTGGAAACTCTCTCTTCTTCTCTTCCCAGAACTCTGCTTCTGTAATAGTACCCCTATCTATCTCTGTCCAATCCGGTGATTCGTATATCTTTGAGCAAATTTCCTCTCCAATCTCGTTACCAAAAACCTCTTTGGTATACTCGCAAGGATACCATTTAATCAACACACGTCCAACATCGAACACGATATTCCTTATCATCATTCAGCCCTCCATTGCACATATATTCACTTCTTTACACTTCAATTTTACCATACATTCAATACCCAAGCCAACACTTTTGAGAAATTTACTCAACCTTTCACAAATTTGACTCATAAGTGTTTCATATAGTGTAATTATACTGATTAGTATAATATTTAACAGAATAAAGCGGTGATTGATATGAATTTTTACAATCGCAGAAACGAATTACAGTTCTTCGATAAACTAAGGCTACAGAAAGATAAAAGACTCATTGTAATTTACGGCCGCAAAAGGTTAGGGAAGACAACATATTGATAGCAGAGTTTGGTTCTGAGCATAAATCCTATTTTTCCATACTACAAGCTTTATTGGGAAGTTCTAAATCACTTGCCGAAATAGCAGAGCAAACAGGAATAGAAAAGACTCAACTCTCAAAATACCTTATTGAGCTTTCAGACATCTACGAAATCGTCTCAAGGGAATCTTCGGTGTATTCAAACACTTCTAAGAATTACAAGTACGCCATAAAAGATCATTACTACAACTTCTTCTTCAACTTCATATATAAAGACTATTCACTGGTGGAATATGATCCTAAGAAAGCTATAGAGCTTTTCATGGGAAAGTTGAACAATTTTCTCGGATTGCAATTTGAACGTATATGCAAAAGATTCATTGAAGAGAATCCTCAAACGCTTGGTTTCATTCCTAAAGAAGTTGGCAAACACTGGGGTAAAGTACCATACAAAAAGGGCGGGTCCTACGATATAGACACCGTTGCATATGACGATCAAAATATAGCTTTTGGAGAATGCAAATGGACGAGCAAGAAAGTGTCTATTGGAGATTACGAAAAGCTCATGCTGAGGAGCAACTACACTGACATTCATGGAAAGCGCAAAATGTATGTACTCTTTTCAAAGAGCGGATTTGAAGAAGATTTGTTAAAGATGAAAAGTGATACGCTCATTCTTCTCACGCCTGAAGATATGGCAAAGATAATGGGACTTTGAAAAATAAAGAGCCAGCCTTGTATTAGGCTGGCTCTGTGCAAAACTTGAAAAGTCAATTGAATTTATCAGCAAGA
>Ga0208695_1001223_pt1 | contig 22167 bp, 18 predicted proteins | sample AD_UKC111_MetaG_FD_184449 | JGI IMG/M metagenome (GOLD analysis project Ga0208695, IMG submission 184449) | Active sludge microbial communities of municipal wastewater-treating anaerobic digesters from Hong Kong - AD_UKC111_MetaG (SPAdes)... | ecosystem: Engineered > Bioreactor > Anaerobic >...
CGCCCGGCAAACCTTCCTCGGCTGGTGGATTCATCAGATCGTGGACGACGAAGCGTTACAGATTTTCGGGGATGGCCAACAAATCCGCGACTTCACCTACGTCAGCGATGTGGTGGAAGCGCTGTTGCTGGCAGCCGCCGCTCCCCAGGCTGAAGGTCAAATCTACAACCTGGGCGGGCTTGAGCCGATCAGCCTGCTCGCCCTGGCGCAACTGCTGCTGGACATCAACCCCAAGGCGAAGCCCTTTGAAATGACGCCCTTTCCGTCCGACAGGAAGCGCATTGACATCGGCGACTATTACGGCGATTACAGCAAAATCGCCGCGGAGCTGGGCTGGAAGCCGAAAGTTTCCCTGCGCGAGGGCCTCAGCTGCACCGTGAACTTCTATCGCGCCCACAAAGCGCATTACTGGTAAAATAGTGAGGAGAGAGCGGAGAGTCGTGAGCAGAGACTGCGTCAGCTCACGGGTTGGCTGGAGATTCCATCCCCAGCCTGACAGGCGCCGACCGCGCTGAAGCGCGTGGTTGGGGGATCTCGCTTCAGCGAACTTGACATGGCGACCCCGGAATTCATCTCAGGGCGGCTGAGGTTCACAGATTCGCCTTTTCGCTGATTCGCCTTTTCGCTTTTTCGCCTTTTCGCTTTTTCGCCTTTTCGCCTTTTCGCCTTTTCGCTGACTACTGGCTCGCTGATCTCTATTTTCGAAGGAGCCCCATGATTCCAGCCTTTGATCTCCAACGCCAATACGCCGCCCTCAAAACAGAAGTGGACGCGGCCATCGCGGCGGTGCTCGCGCGCGGGACCTTCATCCTGGGACCAGAAGTCGCCGCCTTCGAGCGCGAGTTCGCCGCCTATTGCGGGGTCGCTCACGCCATCGGCGTCGGTTCAGGCACCGACGCCCTGCATCTGGCATTGCGCGCCTGCCAGATTGGGCCAGGCGATGAGGTGATCACCGTCGCGCACACCGCCGTAGCGACCGTCGCCGCCATCGAACTCAGCGGCGCCCGTCCGATTTTTGTGGACCTCGACCCGCAGCGGGGCACGCTCGATCCGTCCCAGCTCGCAGCCGCCATCACTCCCCGGACGCGCGCCGTGATCCCTGTTCACCTCTATGGCTGTCCGGCCGAGCTGACGCCAATCCTGGAGATAGCGCGACGACATCGGCTGCGGGTCATCGAAGACTGCGCTCAGGCGCATGGCGCCGGATACGAGGGACGGCGTGTGGGCAGCTGGGGCGATCTCGGCGCGTTCAGTTTCTATCCCACCAAAAACCTCGGGGCGTATGGCGATGGGGGCGCCATCGTCACCAACGATCCAGAACTCGCAGAGCGACTGCGCCTGCTGCGGGAATACGGCTGGGCCGAACGCTACGTCAGTCACATCAAGGGCCTCAACAGCCGTCTGGATGAGCTCCAGGCGGCGATTTTGCGGGTCAAACTGCGTCACCTGGAGGCGTGGAACGCGCGGCGACGCGCGCTCGCGCAACACTATGGAGCTCTGCTGCGCGATTCCGGGCTGCAGCTGCCCCTGGATCCGGCAGACGGCCGCCACGTCTACCATCTCTACGTCGTCCGCACGCCCCAGCGGGAGGCTTTGCGCGCCTTTCTGCGTGAGCAGGGGATCGGCACGCTCATCCACTATCCGGTTCCCATCCATCTTCAGCCGGCCTACGCCGATTTGGGCTACGGCCCCCACTCCCTGCCGGAGACGGAACTGGCTGCCGCGCAGGTCCTTTCGCTGCCGCTGTATCCAGAACTGCAGGAAGATGAGGTCAGCGCGGTGTGCGCCGCCATCCAGCTGTTCGAGCGCCAGGACCGGGCCTGACCCCTTCCACTTTTTTTCTGTGTAGCCCTGTAAAATCTGCGACCTGGTGACGAAAAATGGAGAATGTGAGGTGATGTCACACCGTCGAGCTGACCTCTGGGATGGGCTCTTACTCGCCGCGCTGGCGGCCCTGATCCTCGGCCTGTACGGGCCGCTGTGGAGCGCCGCTCCCGCCACCCAAGCCGCCCTCGTCCCCGGCGATATGACCGTCTACTACTACCCTCTCGCCCATGCCACCGTCGAGAGCCTGCAGGCGGGACGCCTCCCCTTGTGGGGCCCTTACATTCTCGGCGGACACCCCTTCCTCGCCGAAATGCAAACGCAGGTGCTCTATCCCGTCCGCTGGCTTACCGTTCTGCTCACCCTCGGGCAGCCCCTCTCCTATCGTGCCTTCACCGCTGAAACCATCGCGCATTTGATTCTCGCCGCGTGGGGCGCCTTCGCCTTCTGCCGCTGGCTGACGCGCAACCGCGCCGCTGCCACGTTCGGCGCGGTTGCCTGGGGTCTGAGCGGCTATCTCACCGGCTACCCCATCCAGGCGCCGACCATTCTGGCGACCGCCGCCTGGCTGCCCTGGCTGCTGCTGGCCATCGGGCGCGCCCTCGCCGGGTACCGCTATCAACGCCGCAACGCCCTCCTGGCCACCCTCTGCTGGACGTTGGTTTTCGTGAGCGGCTTCGCCCAAACCGCGCTCTACGTCTACGGGATAGCACTGTCGTGGGGACTGATGCTCACGCTGAGCCGACCCCGCGAGCAACAGCGGACGGCTCTGCTCACGCTGTTGCGGATCGTCGCCATCGGCAGCGGCATGGCCGCAGCGCAGCTGTTGCCGACGTTCGAGGCCATAGACCTGGCAGCGCGCTTCGAGCAGCCCCTCGCAGAACGGCTCGCGGGCTTCAAATTCTGGGAATTGCTGGGCCTGGCAGCGCCGCACCTCACCCTGTGGTCGCCGTTGTACGTTGGGATCCCCACCCTCGTCCTCGCGGGGCTCGCGCTGCGACGGCGCCCGTTCGATCCACGTCATCCCGCGCTCTGGCTGGGACTTGCCCTCCTGGGGCTGCTGCTGGCGCTCGGCAACACGATCCCCTTTCTGCCCGCGCTCGCGCGCGTGATCCCGCTGTTGGGCATGTTCCGCAATCCCGAACGCGCTGCGGTCATCACCGCCTGGGCCTTGACGGTGCTGGCGGCGCTGGGATGGCAAACGCCCCTGCCTCGCTGGTACGGACGAGCGCTGGGAAGCCTGTGGGGCCTGGGAGGGCTGGCGCTGCTCGGCTTGATCCTGGGGACGCGCCTGCAGGGGACGGCCTCGCTGCCATCGTGGTGGACTCTGGCCCTGGGATCCTGGGTGATGCTCGGCGGCAGCTGGCTCCTGCTGAAGCGTTGGCCCAAAAGCCAGTGGGCGCTGGTGGCCCTGCTCGTCATTGACCTCGGGGGCGCTGCCTGGCGCACGGCCCAAAATGGACATCTCATCCAGGAGGACCCGGTCCGCGTCGCGGCCATCCCCCTCGCCGACATCACGCTGCCGGCCAATGCGCAGGCCCATCGGCTGGACACCCGGGGTCATCTCACCGGCAACTGGCCCGCGACGCTCAACCTCGAGGATTTGCACGGGAACCTCACCTTCGAGAACAGCTATTGGATGCGCTTCCGGCGGGAGATTCCCGGCGATCGCGTCTGGGCGTTGATGGGGGTCGGCTGCGGCCTCTGGAGCGCCGGGGAACCCTCCCCACCTTTCGCCGTCCGGCTAGTGGCGGAATTCCCCTACAAGGGGGACACATTGCGCCTGCTCTGCCTGGAGCACCCCTTCCCCCGCTACCGGGTCGTCTACGAGGCGGCGGCGCTCGAGGATGGCATCACGTTGGGCGTCCTGCAAGACCCCCGCTACGACCTCACCCGCGCCGTGCTCCTGGAAAGCGGCGCGCCCGAGATGACCGCCGGGACGCCACCGATTTCCCCTACGGTGACGCTGACTTCCTGGCACCCAGAGGAGACCCGCCTCACGGTCCAGAGCGCTCAGGCGGGCTACCTCGTCATCGGCGACCTCTGGTATCCCGGGTGGAGTGCCCGTGTGGACGGGGAACGCACCCCCATGTTCCGCGCTTATACCACGCTCCGCGCCCTCCAGATCCCGGCCGGCGAACACGACGTCGTCATCCGCTACGAGCCCTGGTCCTTCCGCCTGGGCGCGGGGATTTCCCTCCTCTCACTGCTGGCGTTGGGCGGCTGGGTGGTGTGGCAGGTCAAGAAGCGTAAAGCATGAGCCACCAAGGGCGCGCCGCGAGACATGCGTGAGGCGACAGCGGGAGATGCGCGGGCTTCCGATTCGCTCTTCACCCCGCCGCCTGCAACCCTCCATCTGGGTGCTTCTGCTGGCGCTCGCCGTCCGCGCCGCCTGGATGGCGCACTTCCCGGCCAATCCCATCGGAGCGGTGGATGCGGAAGGCTACTACCTGCTGGCGCGCAATCTCCTCGCCGGCAACGGCCTGGCGCTGAGCTGGGAGGCCCCCTTCTGCCCGACCGCGCTGCGCACGCCGCTCTACCCCCTCTTTCTCGCCGGGACGTATCGTCTCCTCGGCATGGAACCGGCGCGCGCGGTGCTGTTCCACTTGCTCCTGGAGGTGTTGACGACGGCGCTGATCCTTCGCGCGGGCAAAATGCTCGGCGGGGCGCGGATGGGACTGCTGGCGGGAACGCTCTACGCCCTCAACGGCTCGACCCAACGCTACACCGGCGTGCTCTTCGCCGAGACGCTGCTGCTGACGGCCGTGGCAGCGGCGATGTGCGCCACGCTCTCGGCGCTGAGGCGCCCCACACCACGCCGAAGCGCGCTCAGCGGCGTCCTCTGGGGCCTGACGCTTCTCATCAAGCCCAACCTGCAGTTCCTCGCCGTGGCCGCAGGCGGCGTGTTCCTGCTTCCCGGCGTGCGGCGTCGGAAACTCGCCCCCGTCGCCTGCTTCTGCCTCGCCCTGGGAATGACCCTGCTGCCGTGGCTCCTCCGCAATCGCGTCCTCTTCGACCGCTGGCTGCTCTCCACCGCCTACGAGGAAAACCTGGCGCGGGTGAGCGCCGTCGCCACACTGGCGGAAGTGCAAGCCGTGCCCGCCGAGCCGTGGACGCCCACCTGGGAAGCGCTCTACAGCGAAATCGTCGGGGAAGCCGCGCGCCGCTACGCCTGGAGCGCCCTCCCCGAAGCCGCCCTTCCCTGCGCGGAACGCGAACAGCGCCACCGTGACGTCACCGCCATCGCCAGCGAAATCGTGCGCGCGCATCCCGGCGCCTGGATCCGCAGCCATCTCCGCGGCGTGGGGAACTCGCTGCTCGACCCGGGGCATCGAAGCTGGTACCGCGCGCTCACCGGCAAAGCGTGGGAGCAAACCGGCGTGCTGGATAACATCTGGCGGCGGATGGGGGAATCGCTCACCAGCGGCGCTGTGGGGGACGCCCTGCACGCCCTGTGGCTGGAACGGGTCGTCCGCGCGCCCCTCGACGCGGCGCTGATCTGGTGGGGATTGCTGCTGTTGCGGGGAGCGCTCTGGTGGAGCGCGCTGCGGGGCTGCTGGCGCTTGCGGCGCGTTCCAGGCGCCGCGCTCCTATTGGGGGGAATCGCCGCATATGGGCTGCTCCTGGCGGGACCGATCGCTCACGACCGCCTTTACCTGCCGGCAATTCCAGCCGTGGTGACGCTCGCGGCGGCAGGAGGGCTGCGCCCAACGCCACGGGGCCCCCGGCAAGCGCCTGGCGCTCACCGAAGGCCCCGTGATCCCAAAATCACCGCGCCGCGCGTCACTCAGCGGCAGGAGAGGCCGCCGCAGACATGCGCGCGCGCAGATTCATATTGGCGAGGTTGAGTTTCTGGGTAAGCTCCGCCGCCATGCTCCGCATGATACGAAAACCGATCTCCGGATAGTCGTTGGTCAGCTGCACCATCCGCTCCCCTGGCACCCGAAGCAACGTCGTGGGCACGCGGCAACGCGCCGTCGCCGTGCGATGCCCTTCTTCTATCAGAATCGTCTCGCCGAAGGTGGCATATTGCTCCAGCGAGGCAATCACCAGCGGCGGGTCTGCCGCCTGATCGGGCTCAAGCAAGATGTCCACCGCGCCGCTGGCGATGATATAGAGCGCATCGCCGGGATCTCCCTGCCGGAAAATGATCTCGCCGGCAGGATATGTCACTTCCTCGCAGACCATCAGCACCAGGTCCAAATAAATCTCGTTGAGATCCCTGAACAGCGTGCTGCTGCGTAATACGTCCTTGCACTTCTCCAGATGCATAGGGCCCCCTCCATTCCATCACACTTCCAGAATTTGCAATTGACCCGTTGCCGGCTCCAGAATGGCAAAAGTCTTCGGAGGCAGGCCGCTGCCCCCCAACGCGCCGGGGTTGATAACGCGCGTGCGACCGCTGCACTCGTCGCGCAACCGATGGGTATGTCCGTGAATCACGTAATCATACTCCCCGGACTCGATGAGATACGTCAGCTGCGGGACATTATCCCCGTGCACCAACGCCAGCTTCCGTCCATCGAACGTCAACGAGTGCACATACGCGCCGTGCACCGTCCCCGGCGTCCCCACCAGAGCGACGCGGCCCGGCAAGCGCTCATCACGGTCCACATTGCCCCACGCCACCCACAGCTCAAAGGGCGTCAGCAGCTCCAACACCTCCAGGCCGGTCACGTCCCCGGCGTGCAGGACGGTGCTGATTCCCTCCGCCCGAAAATGCTCCACGGCGCGCAGCACGTGCTGTTGATGATTGTGGGTATCCGCAATCAGGCCCAGCCGCAGCATCTCGCTAGCAAGCGCAGGCAGCCGAATTGCCGATGGTGCGAATGTCGCGCACGACCACCCCGAGCTCTTGCATCATCGCCGACAGGCGTGCCTCCTCGATGCCGCACACCCGGAGCATCAGGATCCCATCGCCGCGATTTTCGCCGTAGAACGTGCCCAAGGCGATGATGTCGCCGCCATTGGAGGCGATCGCGCCGGTGATGCTGCTCAGCGTCCCCGGCTTATCCCGCACGCTGATCGTCAACCGCACGCCGGGTTCCCGCGCGCCGAGCATCTCCAACGTGGTCTTGAAGATGTCCGTCTCCGTGATGATGCCCACCAACCGGTCGTTTTCGACCACCGGCAGGCCGCCGATTTTGTTATCCACCATGATGCGCGCGGCTTCTTCGATGGGCGCTGAAGGTGCCACCGTGATCACGTTGCGGGTCATGACCTCTTCCACCTTGAGCTTGGAAAGCAGATAGCCGATTTCATACACGCTGAGGCTTGTGGCTGGAGAAGGCGACGCATACAGCAAGTCTTTCTCCGAGACGATACCCACCAGGTTGCCCTTTTTATCCACCACCGGCAAACGGCGCACACTGTTCTGGCGCATCAGCCCCAGCGCCTCGGACACCGAGGTGTCCGGAGCAATAATGAAGGGCTTAGAGGTCATGCGGTCTTTCACTAACATAGGTCTCCCTCCTCACTCAGGGGATTTCTGATTTGTCACTCACAGCCACATTATGGCGCAGGTTGACCATTTTGGCAACTGCGCCCGGCACCTAAAGCAATCCCGCCGCACGTTTGGCGCCCTTGACGGTGTTTTGCAGCAGCATCGCAATCGTCATCGGGCCGACGCCGCCCGGCACCGGCGTGATCCACCCGGCGACCTCTTGGACTTCCTCGAAAGCCACATCGCCCACCAGCCGATAGCCGCGCTTCGCGGTTGGATCCTCCACGCGGTTGATGCCCACATCAATCACGACCGCGCCCGGCTTGACCCACTCCGCTCTGACCATCTCCGCGCGTCCGACCGCCGCCACGAGAATGTCAGCGCGGCGGCAGATGGCGGGCAAATCCCGGCTGCGCGAATGGCAGATGGTGACCGTCGCGTCACGCTTGAGCAGCAGCATGGAGACGGGTAGGCCCACGATGTTGCTGCGTCCCAGCACCACCGCCTCCTTACCGCGAATCTCGACGCCGATGCGGTCGAGCAGCTCGATGCAGCCGGCGGGCGTGCAGGGCGCAAACAGCGCCTCGCGCCCCTTCATCGCCAGCCGCCCGATGTTGACCGGATGGAAGCCGTCCACGTCCTTGTGCAGGCTGATGGTGTTGAGCACCGCTTCCTCATCGAGGTGTCCCGGCAGCGGCAGCTGCACCAGAATCCCATGGATGGCAGGATCGGCGTTGAGCTCCCGCACCAGCGCTTCCACCTGTTCCTGCGGCGCGTCGGCGGGCAATTCACGTCCCACCGAATAAATGCCAACCTCGGCGCAGCGCTTGCGCTTCATCTTGACGTAAGTCTGCGAAGCGGGGTTGTCGCCCACCAGCACGGTCGCCAATCCAGGGACGATGCCGTGTTTTTCCTTGAGCTCCGCCACTTCGGCGGTGAGCTCCGCCTGAATCGAAGCCGCGATGGCAGTGCCATCAATCATGTTTGCCGTCATAGTCACTCCTTTGCTCAATAAAAGGTAATGGGTGATGGGTAATGGGTAATGGGGAGGGGTAATGGGTGATGGAGCCAGCATCCAGCCTACGACAGCCCCACCACCTTGCCGTCCACAATGTCAATGTTCATAAACGAGGGCTTGCTGGAAAGGCCCGGCATGGTGCTCATCTCGCCCGCCAGCGGATAAAGGAATCCCGCTCCCATGCTCGCGCGAATGTCGCGGATGGGGAAGCGATAACCGTGCGGGACCCCCTTCCACGAGGGCTCATGGCTCAACGAGAGGTGCGTCTTCGCCATGCAGATGGGCGTTCTGTCATAGCCCAGATCGGTGTAGAGCTTGAGCTTCTCTTCCGCCTCGGCGCTGTAATCCACGCCCTCAGCTCCATAAACCTCGCGGGCCAGGATCTCGATCTTCTCCTTGATGGGCTGCTCCACATCATAAAGGAAGTGGAAGTCGGCAGGCTCCTCAGCGGCCCTGACCACCGCTTCCGCCAACGCCTGCGCGCCCGCGCCGCCCTCCGCCCAGTGATGGGCGACGACGGCGTCGAAAGCGCCAGCGCGCAATGCCGCCTCACGCACCGCCGTCCATTCGGCGGGGGTGTCGGTGGGGAAGGAGTTGATCGCCACGACGACGGGAATGCCGAACTTGCGCGCGATACGCACGTGCGTCTCGAGGTTGGCAGCTCCCCGCTCCACCAACGGCAGGTTTTCCTCAGTATAGGCCTTGTCCAGCGCCCGGCCGGCGACCACCTTCGGCCCGCCGCCGTGCATCTTGAGCGCGCGCACGGTCGCCACAATAACGACGACGTTGGGAATCAACCCGGAAGCGCGGCACTTGATGTCGAAGAACTTCTCCATCCCCATGTCCGAGCCGAACCCCGATTCTGTGAGGAGGAAATCGCCCAGCTTGATGCCAATCTGATCGGCGACGACCGAGGAATTTCCGTGCGCGATGTTGGCGAAGGGCCCGGCATGGACGAAGGCGGGCTGTTCTTCCAGCGTTTGGAGCAGGTTGGGCATGAGCGCATCCTTCATCAACACCGTCATCGCGCCGGCGACGCCCAAATCCTCGGTGGTGATGGGATTCTTCTTCGTGTCGGTGCCGATGACGATCCGCCCGATGCGCGCGCGCATGTCGGCAAGGCTCGTGGAAAGCGCCAGAATCGCCATCAGCTCGCTGGCAACGGCAATGTCGAAGCCGGCCTGCCGAATGGGGCCGTCATCCAGGTCACCCAAACCGCTGATGATGTGGCGGAGCGCGCGGTCGTTCATGTCCACGACGCGGTTCCAGGTGATGCTGTAGGGATCAATGTTGAGCTTCCGCAGGCCGATCTTCTCGAAATACGTCTCGCTCCAGCGGCTCTCGTGATAGAGGCGCGCGTCAATCGCCGCCGCGCAGAGGTTGTGGGCGGCGCTCACTGCATGGATGTCGCCGGTCAGATGCAGGTTGAAGTCCTCCATCGGCACGATCTGACTGTACCCGCCGCCGGCGGCGCCGCCCTTGATGCCGAAAGTCGGCCCCATCGAGGGCTGCCGGATGGCCGCTGTGGCCCTGTAACCCAGCGCTCCGAGCGCCTGCGTCAGGCCGATGGTGGTCGTCGTCTTCCCCTCGCCGAGCGGTGTGGGGGTGATGGCGGTCACGTCAACGTATTTGGCGTTGGGCCGCGCCGCCAGACGCTCCCGCACGTCCAGATGCACTTTCGCCTTGAGCTTGCCATAGACCTCCAGGTCGTCCTCTTCGAGGCCCGCAGAGCGCGCGATCTCCACGATAGGACGCAGCACCGCGGCCTGCGCAATTTCCAAATCCGAAGGAACAGGTTTGACTTTGACAACGGACATAGAACTAACCTCCTGGTGTTGATTTTAAGAAGTCCGACGCCACAGCACTTCACAAGCGCCGCTCAAAACGCTCCCAGCTGGCACCCCTCAATTTTGATGCCCAGCTGATCGGCGACATGGCCCAGCTGCAGGCGCGGGAGCTCCCATTGCGCCGCGAACTCCCACAGCTGGGGGCACGTCAGCCGGCGGTTCTCGCCCGCCGCGGCCAGCAATGCCGCCTTCAACGCCGGGGAAACCGGGCGCTCTGCGACAGCCGCCCACCCTTTGGCGTGCCCCGGATAGCCGAACAGCCCCAGCTGGCAAGCGCTCAGGCGGATTCCCAGAGCGTCGGCGGCCTGCCCAACGGCGAGCGGCGGGAGATTCCCTTCTTCAGCGAGGCGAAACGCCGCCGCGCAGGGCAGAGTGTCTTGCACGAGCGCGCCTCGCAACGCTTCCGCCAGCTCGGAAGCGACACCTCTATCTTCAGGTAAAACCTTGTCGTGCAAAGCCATAGATCCTCCCCGATAAGCAGAAACTACACGGGATGCGTCGGGTGACGTTCCCTGGCCTAAGGATACACGCATTTTCGCAGAAGGGCAAGTGCGACGGCGGGGACATTTCAGGACGGACGTGAGATTTCATAGCTCCAGCAGGAAGGGCTGCGCGGTCGGGAGATCAGGCCCGCTGCGCCCCAAACAACGCCGCCCGCAATCCTTTGAATTGCGGGCGGCCTCGCATCAACCGAAAGGCTAAAACAGATGGAACGCCGCGATGATGGGGGCAAACAACGAAGAGACCAGCGACATCACCGTGATGAGGGTGTTCAGCGAGGGGCCGGCCGTGTCCTTGAAGGGATCGCCAACCGTGTCACCGACGACGCCGGCCTTGTGCGCCTCGGAGCCCTTGCCGCCGAAGAAACCCGACTCGATGTACTTCTTGGCGTTGTCCCACAGGCCGCCCGCGTTCGCCATGAGCAGGGCGAAGATGATGCCCGTGAAGATCGAGCCGCCGAGGAAGGCCCCCAGCGCCTCAGGCCCCATCACGAAACCGACGATGAGGGGCAGGAGAATCGCCAGGAAGGCCGGCAAAATCAGCGAGGTGAGGGCGCCCTCCGCCGCCAGCGAGACGCAACGATTGTAATCCGGCTCCACCGTGCCGGCCAGAATCCCCGGATTCTTGTGGAATTGATCGCGGATCTCCTCGATCATGTCGAAGGCGTTGTGCGTCACCGAGAGCATCGTCAACGCGCTGAACAACGGCGGCGTCATCGCGCCCAAAAAGACGCCCGCAATCACCATGGGGTTGAGCAGGCTCAGCTGAATTTCGACGCCTTCTGCTGCCATTTCCGAGGCGAAAGCGGCGAAGAGTGCCAGCACCGTCAGCGCCGCAGCGCCGATGGCAAAGCCCTTGGTGATGGCCTTGGCGGTGTTGCCGGCCGCATCGAGAATATCCGCCGTCTCGACCACCTTCTCAGACATGCCCGCCATCTCAGCGATACCGCGCGCATTGTCCACAATGGGGCCGTAGGCATCCGCCGAGACGATCATCCCCGTCACCGCCAGCATCCCAACGGCGCTGATGCCGACGCCGTAAACGCCGCTCAACCCTGCGTTCTGGGCGAGGAAATAGGAGGCCAACGTCGCGATCACGATCCCGATGATGGAAGGCACGATGCTGATCAGGCCGTAGCTGTAGCCGGTGATGATGGTGATCGCCGCGCCCGAACCGGAAACCTTCGCAGTCTCCACCACCGGCGGACGACCGTCCCCGGTGAAGAAATCGGAGGTGAAGCCGATGATCACGCCGGTGATCAATCCCGCCAGCGTCGCCCACAGGACGCCAAGGTTGTACTTGAAGACCAGCACAAACACCGTCACGAGGACTGCAAAGATTCCACACGTGAAGATGGTGCCGCTGTTGAGCGCCACGCCGGGCTTCCCATCAGGCTTGACCCGGACGAGCTGAATCCCCAGGAGCGAGGAAATGATCCCCAGGGTGCACAGGATCAGCGGGAAGATAATAGACATTATATCGATTAGAAAACAAACAGAAACTATGGTATACTCAACTCCAATTGCGCTACCAGGAGGATATGATGAGTCCCTATCAGACCTATGCTGAGAAACCTAAAGAGTTTTTGGCCCTTACCGGCTACACCCGGGAGGAGTTTGATGCCTTATTGCCGCATTTTGAAGCGGCTTTTCTGGAACGGATGCGTACTTATCGGCTGGATGGCAGACCGCGGAGCACCCGCAGTTATAGCAGTTATCAGAATAGTCCCTTGCCGCAAAGTACGGATAAGTTGTTCTTTATTCTAGTGTACCTGAAAACCAATAATCTACAAATGATGCATGCGGCCTTCTTCCAAATGACCCAACCGCAAGCCAATCTCTGGATTCATTGCCTCATCCCTTGTCTGGCGCAGGCCTTGACCGCCCTAGGGGAAATGCCGGCGCGCACGATGGATGAGGTGGCCTGGGATACGGAAACCACCCTCTACTTCCATGATGGCGTAGAACGCCCGATTCCACGCCCTACTGACCCCGAGGCCCAACGCCAGTATTACAGTGGCAAGAAAAAACAGCATACACTCAAAAACCTCACCCTAAATGATGCAGCATGCAAGATTCGCTTTCTCTCGGTCACGGTAGAAGGCAAGAAACATGACAAAAAAGTGGCGGATGAGCAAGCGTATCGCTTGCCGGCGGGTAGTCGGCTGCTCCAAGATACCGGATTTCAAGGTTTTAGCGTGCCCGAAGTCCAGATAGTGCAACCCAAAAAGAAGCCTCGTGGGCAACCGTTATCGGATGTTGACAAACACTGTAATCAATGGATTGGTTCTTTGCGAGTGCGGGCGGAACATACGATTAGTGGGGTGAAACGCTATCGCATTGTCAAAGAACGGATCCGCAATTGGAAAGCCGGGTTTCGGGATAGGGTGCTAGCCATTTGTTGTGGGCTGCACAATTTCCGCCTCAATTTTCGTCCTTGGCATTATCCACCCTTACAACTTCACCTGTTTGTCAATTTTTAAATCAGTATAATGTCTATTGTCCACCACACAGCCGCTGGGTCTGCAAGGCGTTGGCGTCCTGCGGATCCAGCCGCAGCGCCACCGCAATGTAGGGACGGGCGTCCTCACAACGATTCAGGTAGTAGTAGCACAGGCTCAGCGTGTAATACGTCTCGATCGGCGCGCCCTTGACGGCACCCGTGGCCCCACTCGCCGTGACCGAGCCATCGGCCTCCACGCGCAAGGGCGCGGTGTGAATGACGTCCCCTCCCGGCGCTAAAAGCGGCTGGAACCACCCAATGTAGGTCTGCCCGGCCGCCGCAGGCGACGCCCCCTGCAGGGACAGCGTGTACCGCCCATCCAGCGGGTCGAGGCGCAGGTAGCCCTTGACGTTTTCCTGTCCCGTCGTCCCCTGGAGCATCGCGCGCAGCGGCGAACGAGCGTCCTCCGGGAAGACAAACTCGCCGCGCGCCACCGTCCGGCCCGTCGGCGCAGTCAACGCCGCGCCCTGCGGTTCCTCGGTGATCACAAAGAACACGGCGCGGCGCCGGGATTCCATCTCGCCATACCGGATCGCGCTTTCCAACGCGGGAATGGCGTCCTCGTAATTGCGGCGCTGAAAATACAACGTGCCCAGGCGTCCCAACGCGCGGCTGTAAGTGGGATCCACCTCCAGGGCCTTTTGGAAGAACACCTGTGCCGGCCCGTAATCGCCCTGCAGCAGATGCAGCAGCCCCGCGCGCTCCAGGGCCATGAGATTGGTGGGATCCACTTCCGTCGCCGCCGTGTAGCTTTCCTGCGCCTGCGTGAAGTTGCCCAAGACGTGCTGATTGCGTCCGATGGCGATGTAAAGATGCGCGAGATTGGGCTGCCGCTGCAACGCCTGACGGTACGCCTCAATGGCCGCGGAGTAATTTCCCTGCACCTCGTAGACATAGCCATAATTGCGCAACACCTCGACGTTGTCCTTGTCAAGCTGCAGCGCCGTGGCGATGGTGTCATTCGCGGCGAACCAGTTGCCGGCGTCTATCTGCGCCTCGGCGAGATACGCATACGCCTCGGCATAAGTGGGGTCGAGGGTAATCGCGTGCTCACAAAACGCGATCGCGTCCTGCGGCAGGCCGAGCCAGTCATACGAGACGCACAGCAACGCCCAGGCGGGAGGGTACTCTGGATCGTAGAGCAGCGCGTCGCGCGCCAGCTGCAAAGCGCGCTCCGGGGCGCCCCGGTAGACCAGAATCTGCCCCATGGCCACGTAGAGCTCCGGCTGGGCCGGGTCGAGCTCCAACGCCTGCTGATACGCGGCGAGCGCAGTGGGCATCGCCCCGCCGAAATAGGCGTCCGTCGCCTCGGCCACATAAGAGGCCGCCGACCGCGTAGGGGTCGGCGCCGGCGTCGGCGTGCTCAGCACCGTCACCGTCTGCGGGTTATACAGCAGGTGGTAGAGAATGTAAATCCCCAGCGCGTCTACCAGCAGCAGCAACAAGAGGCGCGCCGTGCGATTCCGCCGTCGTCGCGGACGGCGATAGGGATAACGACTTTCACGGATAATCATGGCCGCTCAAATCCGTCAAACCGATGACACAAACAAGCTCGCCTCTCCAGACGCGAGGCCGCAAATCCCTGGCCGCCGCCCTCCTGGATGGGGGACCTCACAGCAACCCCTGCGCCCGATACCAGGTCCAGGCCTCTTCCACCGCCTGACGCACCGAAATCGGCGTCAGGCCCAGCTCCCGTTCCGCCCTGGAGCCATCAAAATAGAGCCGCCGCACGCTCAACCGCATCTGATTCCCATCCACCAACAAGGGACGGCGCCGCATCCGCCGGAGGAGATCCACCCCGCCGGCGGCGAGCTGCAACGCGGGAGCCGGAATGACGAAGAGCGGCGGACGCACGCCCACGACTTCGGCAATAAGGCGCATGAGATGGCGATAGAGGATGTTTTCGCCGTTGAGGATGTAGCGCTCGCCGCAGCGACCGCGCTCGAACGCTAACACATGCCCCATCCCGGCGTCGCTGGCCGCGATCACCCCCACCCCGCCCGGCGGCGCGGCCACGGCCTGCCCCTGTCGCGCCGTGCGGAGGAATTCGCCGCCCACGAAACCCACGTCCCGCTGCCCAATGACCGTCGCCGGGTTGACGATCACCGCGTCCAGCCCGGCGGCGACGGCCTGCTGCACCTCCGCTTCCGCCAGCACTTTGCTGTGCCCATAAGGGAAGCGCGCCGGCGGCAGATTGAAGCTCGCCGTCTCATCCAACAGCCCGGCGTCATGCGCGGGCACGCCCAACACTCCCACCGAGCTGGTGAAGACGACCCGGCGCACGCCCGTCGCCCGAGCCGCCTCCAGGACATTGCGCGTCCCCTCGACGTTGATGCGATAGATCGTCTCCTGCTCGTTGCGCCAGTACTGCGAGATCGCCGCCGCATGGAAGACCGCCTCGCAGCCGGCCATCGCCGCCAGCAAGGAGGGCTTGTCCATCACATCGCCGGTCGCCAGTTCGGGATCGAGTCCCGCCAGCGCCGCCAGCGATGACGTCTCACGCCGCAGCGCCCGCACCTGATAGCCGCGCGCGAGCAGCGCTTCCACAATGTTGGCGCCCACACAACCGGTCGCGCCTGTCACCAAAGCTCGTGTCATCTTTGTAGACCTGTCGCCTCAGAACTTTACAGCACCATTTCGCGCTCAGGCGCGCCCTGCGGGACCCCAAAGTCCCCCGGGAAATTACCCCTGCACGGCGCGGACCAGCGTCCCATCGGCAACCAGGCGCGTCGCCGCCTCAAGGTAGGGCGCCAGATAGGTGTCGTGCTCCAGGAAGGGGATATGGTCACGCACGCAGGCATACGCCGCCGCCGTGCCCTTGCCCAACTGCGCGGCAGATCCCACCTGCTCACGCCGCAAATCCACCGCCTGCGCCGCCGCGAGCAACTCGATGGCGACAATCCGCTCCACATTTTCGAGCACCTGCCGGGTGTGATGCGTCGCGTTGGTCGCCATGCTCACATGATCCTCGGTGTTCGCCGAAGTAGGGATCGTGTCGGCGGTCGAAGGATGCGCCAGCACCTTGTTCTGCGAGGCCAACGCCGCCGCTGTGTAATGCGCCAGCATGAAGCCGCTCTCCAGGCCGCCATGCCGCGTGAGGAAGGCCGGCAGCCCACGGTTCAGCGCTTCATCTATCAAGCGCGCCGTACGCCGCTCACTGATGTTGCCCAAATCGGTCAGGCCCAGCTTGAGATAATCCATCGCCAGCCCCACCGGCTCCGCGTGGAAATTGCCGCCGGAGAGCACCTCAGGGTTGCCCTCGGCGTCGAAAAAGATGAGGGGATTATCGGTGACCGCGTTGAGCTCGATTTCCAGCGCCCACCGCGCATACGCGATCGTGTCGCGCACGGCGCCGTGTACCTGCGGGATGCAGCGCAAGCTGTAGGCGTCCTGAATGTCGCGGGGATCATGCGGACGCAGGAAGGTGCTGCCCGCGAGCAAGCGCCGCAGCGTCGCCGCCGTGTCCACCTGCCGGGGATGCGGCCGCACCTGATGAATGCGCGCGTCGAAAGCGGCCGCCGTCCCCCGCAACGCTTCGACGGTGAGCGCCGCCGTGATGTCGGCAGCGTCCATCAGATTCTCCGCGCGCAGCGTCGCCAGGGTCCCCAACGCCGTCGTGACCGCCGTGCCGTTGATGAGGGCCAGGCCCTCCTTCGCGCCGAGTGTCACCGGTGCCAATCCGGCGCGACGCAACGCCTCGCCACCCGGCAGCCGTTCTCCTTCACAGAAAGCCTCGCCTTCACCGATCAGGACGCAGGCGATGTGTGCGAGCGGCGCCAGATCTCCGCTCGCGCCGAGCGAACCATAGGCGGGGATGCAAGGGATCACGTCGCGGTCGAGCAAACGCAGCAACGCCCCCACCACCTGCGGGCGGATGCCGGAGTAGCCCATCGCCAGCGTGTTCGCCCGCACGGCGATAGCGGCGCGCACCGAGGCCGCATCCAGCAACGGCCCGACCCCCACCGCATGGCTGAGCACGAGATTGCGCTGCAGGGCCTCGACCTCATGCAAGGGGATGATGCGCCCCTTGAAGGCGCCAAAGCCCGTCGTGATGCCGTAAGCGATCTCGCCCCGCGCCAACAGCGTCTGCACGCCCTCCCAGGAACGCGCCATCGCAGCCAGCGCCTCTCCGGCCAGCGCTGCCGACGCGCCCTGGGCAATGGCGTAGACGTCCTCCATAGTTAAATGTTCCCCGGTGATCGTGATGGTGGTCGTGTTCAAGGCTCCTCGCTATTCCGCCGGACGGAGGTCCTGCACTTTGAGCTGCAACGTCGTTTGGCCATTCCACTCATTGAGCGTCAGGTTGTACGCCAGATCCACCCGCGAAGGCAGCCGTCCGAGCCAATCCCCCTGCCGGAAGGCGATCGCGCTCCAGGGGTGTCCGCCCTCCCCCGCATCGGCGACGGTGAGCTTGAGATGGCGTCCCTCCGCGCCGACAGCGCGCGCCTCAAGCACCCGCAGCCCCCGACTGACCAGCAACGGCTCCGGGTTGCCATAGCCGAAGGGCGCCAGCATCGCCAGAGCCTGCTGCAGTTCCGCGGAGAGCTCCGCAAGCGGTAATTCCGCATCCACCTGCAGCGTCGGCATGAGGGTGACGCCGGCGAGCTGCTCGCGCGCCAGCGCCGTCAGCCGCGCCTGCAACTCCGGCAGCAGCTCCGTGCGGATGGTGAAACCCGCCGCCGCCGCGTGCCCGCCATAGTGTTCCAACAGCTCCGCCATCGAGTCGAGCGCGGCGGTGATGTGGAATTCGGGGATGGAACGCGCGGAGCCCTTGCTGAAGGGCTCCCCCCGCTCCACCACCACCACGGGCCGATAGAATTCCTCCACCAGGCGGCCTGCCGCCAGGCCAATGATCCCGGCGGGAAAGTCCTCCGCAGCGGCAAAAAACAGCGGCGGATCGTCGCCGGATTCTAAGACCATGCGACGGCTCGCCTCCTGCACCTGCTGCGTCAATTCCTGGCGCTCGCGGTTGAGCGTTTCCAGCTGGTGCGCGAGCGGCAGGGCCGAGGAGAGATCCGGCGCCACAAGGAGGTCGAAGGCCAGGGAGGCTTCGCCGATGCGCCCCGCCGCATTGAGGCGCGGCGCGAGGATAAAGCTGATCGTCCCGGCTGTGACCTTGCCCGGCTGGACGTCGGCGGTCTGCATGAGGGCCGCCAGCCCTGGACGGCGCGCCGCGTTGATCTCGCGCAAGCCCTGCCGGGCGATGACATGATTTTCCCCCAACAGCGATACCATGTCCGCGATGGTTCCCAGAGCCGTCAGGTCAAGGAGCTCCTCCTCGCGCAAATCGCCCTGGGTCGCAGGGAGCGGCGTCTGCCGGTTGACACGCAACAACGCCTGCGCCAGCTTGAAAGCCACGCCCGCCCCGGACAGGTCTTTGAAGGGATAGGCGCACTCAGAGCGGCGGGGATTAAGGATCACATCGGCGGCAGGCAACGCCGGCCCCACGTGATGGTGATCGGTGACAATGACCTGCAGTCCCAGGCGGCGCGCGAGCGCGACCTCTTCTAACGCGCGAATGCCGCAATCCACCGTGATGAGCAGGCGAGTGTCCGCCGTCGCCAGCGAGCGCAGCGCCTCCGCGTTCAGGCCATAGCCCTCTTCGATGCGGTCGGGGATGTAGGGGCGCACGTCGGCGCCGTGAGCGCGCAGCGTCTGCACCAGAATCGCCGTGGCGGTCACGCCATCCGCGTCGTAGTCGCCGTAGACGGTGATGGGGCGATGGTGCATCACGGCCTGGCGGATGAGGAACACGGCCTCATGCATTCCCGCCATGCGCCAGGGGCTTTCGAAGGCGCCTGCTTCTGCGAGGAAAGTCTGAATCGCTTCGGGGCTGGTCACCCCCCGGTTGTAAAGGATCTGCAAAACGCGGGGGTGCAGCGCGGGATAACGCTCAAACCACAGCGGGGGGGCACAAGGCGCGATCTGCCAGCGTCGCTGCCACAAAGGCATAAGTTCGGTCCTTTTCGTCATTGCTCAGTCAGCGCCTCAAATCGGCGCAGATTCTCAGTCAAATCTGGTCATACGTGCGTTATAAGAAGAAAGTATACCACAGGGGGAACAGAGCGTCAAAGCGCCCGCCGATTCCAATTTGACAAGCGCTCCCAATGTGGGTACACTCATGGGCATGAAAACGACCGTCACAGCCCTGAATGGCGCGCGGATCGGTGAGCCGGAGATGATCGTCATTCCTGCCGGCGACTTCCTCATGGGTAGCGATCCAGCGCGCGATGCGGATGCCGGCCCCGAAGAACAGCCGCAGCATCGGCTCTATCTGCCCGAGTTTGCGATTTCTCGCACGCCGATCACCAACGCGCAATATCTCGTTTTCCTGCAAGCCACCCATTACAGGCCGCCGTCGCACTGGCGTTTTCTGCGCTGGAGGATTCGCCGCATTCCGGCCCAGCAGGCGGAGCATCCGGTGGTCAACATCTCCTGGTACGACGCGGTCGCCTATTGCAAATGGCTCGCGCAGTACACGGGCAAATCCTATCGCCTGCCGAGCGAGGCCGAATGGGAAAAGGCAGCGCGCGGCGCGGACGGCCGCCGGTTTCCCTGGGGGGACGAATGGGATGAGGCCCGCTGCAACATCGCCCCATCCCAAGAGCACACCACACCCGTCAACGCCTTTCCCGCCGGCGCGAGCCCCTACGGCGTGCTCGACATGGTAGGCAATGTCTGGGAATGGACCCGCAGCTTGTGGGGCATGAATCTGCGCGCGCCCACCTTCGGTTATCCCTACGATCCTGACGATGGGCGCGAGAATCAGGCCGCTCCAGAGTTTATCCGGCGGGTGCTGCGCGGCGTTTCGTTCTACAACGACCCGCACATGGCCCGTTGTGCTGCGCGCTATCGCTACAGTCCCCACAACCGCTTCGACAGCGTCGGCTTTCGGGTGGTCATCTCATGAGGCTGTGTTTCCACACCGGTTTCCCCGCAACGCCCAGAATCCTGACCAGGAGCCGCCCATGCACAAAGTAGATCAACGCCTTTGGGAAAGCTGGCGTCGCCTGCACGCTTTCCTTCACCCCCATGGGTTTTACCCCGTGGCCTTCGCCACCGCACTCTGCGTGGGGCTGTTTGCGGTGCGCGCCTACTTGAGCCGCAGCTGGATTTTCCACTTCCTGCTGTGGAATCTCTTTCTGGCATGGATACCCTATCTGTGTAGCCTCGGGACGGCCTACCTGCATCGCCGCTATCCGCGCCGCTGGCTGTTGCTGCTGCCGCCAACGGCGGTGGGACTGGCGTTTTTTCCCAATGCGCCCTACATCATCACCGATTTTCTGCATCTGGCGGATCGGCCTCCCATCCCCCTCTGGTACGACATCGGGATGCTCCTCCGAAAATAGAGGTCAGCGGTCAGAGGTCAGCAGTCAGCGAATCAGCGAGAAAGCGAGAAAAAATCACTTGCGTGGCAAATGTAACGCAAACTTCAGTTTGCGCCCAGGCCACCATTTGCCGGGTAGAGACAGTGGTTTCCCAGCCATCCCCCCCACAGACCCGGACGTGCGGATTTTCCGCATCCGGTTCGTCAGTGACCTCAGGCTTAGTCGCCGACCTCGCCTGCGGTCAACCCGTGGCTTGCGACCACGGGCGCATCATCCTTTGGCTGCCCTGCAAGCAGTTCAGATATAGTGCAGTATCCGTGGTCGAGGTAGCGGAAAACGCTGTAGTATCTGCTGGTATCGCTCCCAGGTCAGCCGGCGTTTGCCCCCGCATCTCCTCAGCCAATAGAGCCAAATACGACAGACTTCATAGTAGACCTTTTGCAGGGTCCGGTAGTTTCCTCGCACTGCCTGATACTGGTAGTAGCCGCGCAACTTCTGCGCCAGCCGCCGCGCTTGCTCGGGTAGTGGCAGGTGCCGGTGTTCCCGACACCATTGCCCAAACCCTTGGAGGGTACGCCGCAATCGCTTCCCGCTGGTCTTCCGTAGCATAATCCATTTGCCACGTTGACTGCGTCCCCAGTAATGGGTGAAGCCCAGAAAGTCAAAACTCTGATTGTGGGTCTTGTGGCCCTTTTGCGGCGGTCGAAAGCGTAGCAGCCGACTCTTGCTCGGTTGGATGCTCAATCCATAGCGCGCACAGCGCTTCGGGAGTGCCTCCATGATGCGTCGCGCATCATCCTCCCGTTGGCATCCGATGATGAAGTCATCGGCATAGCGTATGAGGAACGCTGCTCCTCGAAGTCGTGGCTGTACTTCTTCTACAAACCACTGGTCCAGCACCGTGTGGAGGTAAATGTTGGCCAGGACGGGGGAGATGACACCCCCTTGCGGTGTCCCCGCTTCCGGGTAGTGGATTTGTCCGCCTTCCATTACCCCCGCGTGGAGCCATTTCCCGATGAGTTGTAGAATTCTGCCATCATTGACTCGTTCTTTCACTATCTCTTGTAGCGCCTTATGTTGAATGTTGTCGAAGCATCCGCTGATGTCGGCGTCAATAATCCAGTGGATGTCCCCTTGCATACAGCGTTCGCGGAGCGCCTGGAGGGCGTCGTGGGCGCTGCGCCTGGGCCGAAAGCCATACGAGAAGTCATAGAAGTCTTGCTCGTAGATGGCGTTCAGCAACAGCGTGACTGCGCGTTGGACGATCTTGTCCTCAAACGTCGGAATGCCGATCGGACGCTGGCCACCGCTGGCTTTCTCCAGCCACACCCGCCGCACTGGCGGCGCGCTGTAGTCCCCACGCTTCAGACGCTCATGCAGTTGCCGCAGGTTCTCTTCCAGGTTACGCTCATATTCCGCTGCCGTAACCTCATCTATCCCTGGGGCTCCCCCTTTGCGCACTTGCGTGTAGGCCACGCGCAACCATTCCTCATCCATCCGCTGCGCTAACGTCGTGAACTTCCATTCTGGATGCGCTGCTGCTTGCTCTGCCAGCTGTTGAAGTTGCGTGGATACAGTTTGTGAACTCGACGTTTCTCCTGCCTGGCCCTTCTCCAGCCGATGATGCCCGGTCACCCCTTCCCTCCCGCGGGTCCTGTGGGCCTAAGTTCCCCGCCTTCGCCGGTACTATGGGTGACTACGACT